>Ga0308175_100002797_pt1 | contig 11964 bp, 11 predicted proteins | sample PhyCR1_3_FD_203893 | JGI IMG/M metagenome (GOLD analysis project Ga0308175, IMG submission 203893) | Soil microbial communities from UC Gill Tract Community Farm, Albany, California, United States - DLSLS.C.R1 | ecosystem: Environmental > Terrestrial > Soil > Agricultural land | place: USA... | reverse complement strand
CGACGAGGGCTCGTCGTGGCTGCACGTCTCCGCGGGCCTGGGCACCAGCCCCTACACGCGCGTCCGGGTCGCCTGCCGTCCGGAGGCCACCCTCCTGACGCTCACGCCACGCTCCTGAGAGCGCCCTCGGACCATCACGCGGGCCGATTACGAGCGGCCGCAGAGGCTCGGGTATGCTCGCCGTGCTTGCGGGCCGGACCGGTTGGTCTGACCCGCAATCGGGCTGTGGCGCAGCTTGGTAGCGCGCCTCGTTCGGGACGAGGAGGCCGCAGGTTCAAATCCTGTCAGCCCGACCCTGTGATGTCTGCGGACATCATGAACACCCGGCCCCACGGAGACGTGGAGCCGGGTGTTCGTCATTGCGAGGGAAACCCGCTCTCCCGGTCATGGCCGCGCTCGTCGGCCTACCACCCCCAGATGGGGTGGACGCCGGTCCGACCCGGAGCGGGGTCTGGCACACTGCCCCGCATGGCCGATGAGGACCGCGGGAACGACAAGCCGTCACTGGAGCTGCCCTCGCTGCGGTTCGGCCGCAAGAAGAAGCGCCCCGCCGAAGATTCGGCGGCGCCGGCGCCGGCCGAGGACGTCGCGTCTGAGGAGACCCGGCCGGTCGAGCCGGTCGACACCGCTCCGGCGGACACCGCACCCGAGACCGCCACCCCGCCGCCCGTGGCCTCCGAGCCCGTGCCGTCGCCGGACGCGCCCCCGCTCTTCGTCGACGAGGCGCCCACCTCCCCGCTGGCCCCGCCGACGCCGACGCCGACAGCCACTGCCACGACAGCCGCCGCGGTCACGCCGGACGAGGAGGCCGAGCCGGCGAAGAAGGCCAGGCCCCCGCGCGTACGCCGCCAGCGGTCCCTGCCGGCGCTCGGCGGGATGGCTGCGGCGATGATCACCGGCGTCCTGGTGGGCGTCTTCACGGTGGGCCTGGTCTGGGCCTCCGTGCACCTGTGCGAGGTCGTCCGCGGCACGTCGTCGTGCGGCGGGCCGGGCTACCTCATGCTGCTCGCGATCGTGGTCGCGATGGTGTTGCTGGGAGCCGTCCTGCTGCGCGCGTGGGGCCTGCCGGACCCGTCGGCCACCAGCTTCCTGGCCGTGGGCCTGATGGGCGTCCTGGCCCTGCTCATGGTCGACCTGCTGTTCAACTGGTGGATGATCATCGTCATCCCCGCCATCACCGCAGCCACCTTCGCCCTGTCCCACTGGATCACAGCGGCCTTCACCGAGCCGGTCGAGCGCTGACGGGCGCCGACGGCACCGACCGCCGACGGAGGCGGCCGGTCAGCGCGAGGCGAGCAGCTCGGCGATCTGCACGGTGTTGAGCGCCGCGCCCTTGCGCAGGTTGTCGTTGGAGACGAACAGCGCCAGGCCACGGTCGCCGTCGACACCGGGATCCTGCCGGATGCGCCCGACGTACGACGGGTCCTTGCCGGCCGCCTGCAGCGGCGTGGGGATGTCGGCCAGCTCGACGCCCGGAGCGCCGGCCAGGAGCTCGCGGGCCCGCACGACCGTCATCGCCTCGGCGAACTCGGCGTTGATGGCCAGCGAGTGGCCGGTGAAGACGGGCACGCGCACGCAGATCCCGGAGACCCGGAGGTCGGGGATGCCGAGGATCTTGCGCGACTCGTTGCGCAGCTTCTGCTCCTCGTCGGTCTCGTTGAGGCCGTCGTCGACCAGCGACCCCGCCATCGGCAGCACGTTGTAGGCGATCGTGCGGGCGTACTTCTCCGGCTCGGGGAAGGCCACGGCAGCACCGTCGTAAGCCAGCTCGCGGGCCTTGTCACCGGCCGCGGCGACCTGTCCGGCCAGCTCCTCGACGCCGGCGACGCCGGAGCCGGACACGGCCTGGTAGGTCGAGGCGATCAGGCGCACCAGGCCCGCCGCGTCGTGCAGCGGCTTGAGCACCGGCATCGCGGCCATCGTGGTGCAGTTCGGGTTGGCGATGATGCCGCGACCCGCGGCCATCACGCCGGCCATCGCCTCGGGGTTGACCTCGGAGACGACGAGCGGGATGGCGGGGTCCTTGCGGAACGCGCTGGAGTTGTCGACGACGATCACGCCGGCGTCGACGAACTTCGGCGCCAGCGCGCGCGAGGTCGTGGCCCCGGCGGAGAACAGCGCGATGTCGAGACCGCTCGGGTCCGCGGTCGAGGCATCCTCGACCACGACCTCCCTGCCCGCGAACGGCAGCACCGTGCCGGCCGAGCGGGCAGAGGCGAAGAAGCGGACCTCCTCGACCGGGAACTGCCGCTCCTCGAGGATCTGGCGCATGGCGACGCCGACCTGGCCGGTGGCGCCGACGACGCCGATACGCGTCATCGCCCGGTCCCGCCGTACACGACCGCCTCGACCTCGTCGGCGTCGAGGTCGAACGCCGAGTGGGTCGCGCGGACCGCCTCGTCGACCTGTGCCTCGTCGACGATGACCGAGATCCGGATCTCCGAGGTGGAGATCATCTCGATGTTGACCCCCGCCGAGGCCAGCGAGGCGAAGAACTTCGCGGTGATCCCCGGGTGCGAGCGCATCCCGGCACCGATCAGCGACACCTTGCCGATCTGGTCGTCGTAGAGCAGCTTGTCGTAGCCGACCTCCTCCTGGATCCGCGCGAGCGCACCCATGGCGGACTGCCCGTCGGCGCGGGGCAGGGTGAAGGAGATGTCTGTCAGGCCGGTGGCCGCCGCCGAGATGTTCTGCACGACCATGTCGATGTTGACCTCGGTCGCGGCGAGCGCCTCGAAGATGCGGGCGGCCTCGCCGACCTTGTCGGGCACGCCGACGACGGTGATCTTGGCCTCGCTGCGGTCGTGGGCGACGCCGGCGATGATCGCCTGCTCCATGGGCTCTTCTCCCTCCGTGGGGTCGGGGATGATCCAGGTGCCCTCCTTCTGGCTGAAGGAGGAACGCACGTGGACCGGCATGTTGTAGCGGCGGGCGTACTCCACGCACCGCAGGTGCAGGATCTTGGCGCCCGAGGCGGCCATCTCCAGCATCTCCTCGGTGGAGACCCGGTCGAGCTTGCGGGCCGCGGGCACGATCCGCGGATCGGCGGTGAAGACGCCGTCGACGTCGCTGTAGATCTCGCAGACGTCCGCACCGAGGGCGGCCGCCAGCGCGACCGCCGTGGTGTCCGAGGCGCCCCGGCCCAGGGTCGTGATGTCCTTGGTGTCCTGCGAGACGCCCTGGAAGCCGGCCACGATCGCGATCGCGCCGTTCGCGACGGCCTGCTCGATGCGGCCGGGCGTGATGTCGATGATCTTGGCCTTGCCGTGCGCCGAGTCGGTGATCACGCCGGCCTGGGAGCCGGTGAACGACTGCGCCTTGTGACCGAGCTGCGCGATGGCCATGGCCACCAGGGCCATGGAGATGCGCTCGCCGGCGGTCAGCAGCATGTCCAGCTCGCGCGGCGGCGGCAGCGGGGTCACCTGCTCGGCGAGGTCCCGCAGCTCGTCGGTCGTGTCGCCCATGGCGGACACCACCACCACGACGTCGTGACCGGCCTTGCGGGTGGCGACGATCCGTTGCGCGACTCGCTTGATCCCGGTCGCGTCAGCGACGGACGAGCCGCCGTACTTCTGCACGACAATGCCCACTGCACAGTCCTCGAGGGTCGGTTGGCATCTCCAGGCCGCCCGCGCCGGCCGGAGCCGGAGCAACGCCGCGCTGCGCCGCGACCGGCCCCAAGTCTACCGGGGTGCGACGTCCTGCGATCCGAGCATCTCAGCGTCGAGCATCTCGTCGGCCGCGGCCACCCGCTCCTCCTCGCCCTCGATGTCGGCGTCGAGCCGGTCGTGGGCCACGACCGAGAGCAGCGCGTTGAGGGCGGCGCCGGCGAGGTTGCCCCACGAGGCGACGTAGGAGAACTGCCACCACCACAGCGCCTCCTCCACGTTGCCGCTGCGGTAGTGGCGCAGGCCGTTCTCGAGGTCGCTGGCGATGCTGGTCAGGTCGTCGGAGAGCTGGCTCTCGACCACCTCGGGCACGTAGGGGTCGAAGACGAAGCTGTAGGTGTCGACGCTGTCGAGCATCCCGGCCAGCCGCAGCCGCATCTGGTCGAGGTCGGGCTCGGGGCCGACGTCGGGCTGGTACTCGGCGCGGGGCGTGAAGTCCCGCTGGGCACCGAGCCGCGCGCCGGCGAGCAGCACCTGGCTGATCTCCAGCAGCAGCAACGACACCGCTCGGCCGCCGTCGGCCTCGCGAGCGATCGCCTTGAGCGCGAGCAGGAAGCTCGACACCGAGTCTGCGATCTGCTGGGCGAAGTCCTCGGTCTCGGCGTCGAGACCTGCGATCTCGGTCATTCAGCGTTCCGCCTTCCTGCGAATGCACGCCCGAGGGTGACCTCATCGGCGTACTCCAGGTCACCACCTACCGGCAGTCCACTCGCCAAACGCGTGACGCGCAACCCGAGAGGCTTCAACATCCGCGTGAGGTACGTCGCGGTCGCCTCGCCCTCGAGGTTGGGATCGGTGGCGAGGATGGCCTCGGTGATGGTGCCGTCGGCCAGCCGCACCATCAGCTCGCGGATGCGCAGCTGGTCGGGGCCGATGCCGTCGATGGGCGAGATCGCGCCGCCGAGGACGTGGTATCGCCCCCGGAACTCACGGGTCCGCTCGATGGCGACGACGTCCTTGTACTCCTCCACGACGCACAGGACCGAGGGGTCGCGTCGCGGGTCGCGGCAGATGCGGCACTGCTCGTCCTCGGAGACGTTGAAGCAGATGCTGCAGAACTTCACCCGGGCCTTGACCTCGATGAGCACGTCGGCGAGCCGGCGTACGTCGGCGGGCTCGGCCTGGAGGAGGTGGAACGCGATCCGCTGCGCGCTCTTGGGACCCACGCCCGGCAGCCTGCCGAGCTCGTCGATGAGGTCCTGGACGACGCCTTCGTACATGGGAGTGGTTGCCTCGCCCTGCTAGAAGCCGAGCTGACCGGGCACGCCGCCGCCGGCGCCACCACCGGCCAGCGGACCGAGGGTCTCGCTGGCGAGCGCGTCGGCCTGCGACTTCGCGTCGCGGTAGGCGGCCACGATCATGTCGCCGAGGTCGGAGAGGTCGTCGGGGTCGCTGCCGTCGAAGCCGCCCGCCTTGATCTCGACCCCGACCAGCTCGCCGACGCCGTTGACCTTCACCGTGACCGCACCGCCGGCGACGGTGCCGTCGACCGTGGTCTCGCTCAGCCGGGCCTGGGCCTCCTGGAGCTGCTCCTGCATCTGCTGGGCCTGCTGGAGCAGGGCGTTCATGTCGAAGCCACCGGCTCCGCCGAGCGCGTCGAACGGGTTCTGGGTCATGGTGCGATCCCCTCTCGGGTTGGTCGGACGGTCACTGGTTGCGGATCTCCTCGATCACCCGGGCGCCGAGCTCGCGCTCGAGCAGCTCGGTCCCCGCGAGGCCCTGGTTGTCGGCGTCGATGTCGTCGGGGTGGGCGTCGGCGTCCGCGGCCGCCAGCGAGTCGGACCGGCTGCCGGTCTCGGCCCCGCCGGCCTGACGGGTCTGCTGGATCGCAGCCTTGGCGGCGGCGATCGCCTCGGGACCGGCCTTCTCGCGGGTCGGGGGTGCGGCCTGCTCCGGCGCCGGAGCACGCTCGGCTCCCGCCGGTCCGCCGTCGCCGGGCGCGGCCTCGGGAGGCTCCGGCGCCCCGTCCGGCTCGTCCGCGGCCCAGGCGGGCGGTGCGTCGGGCGCGGCAGCAGGGGCGCCCTCGGGAGGTGCGGCGGGGGCGACGGGCACGCTCGGGGTGATGGTCCGCGGCGCGTGGGGGTCGGCCTTGGCGCCCGGGTCGACGATGGTCACGACCCGCCAGTCGGCGCCGACGACGTCGATCGCGGCCTGGCGCACGATCTCGGCGCTGCCTCCGTTGTCGAAGGACTCGCGCGCCCCGGCGTTGGAGAAGCCCAGGGTCAGCACCTTGCCCTCGACCGAGACCACCTGGCAGTTCTGCGTGAGGTGCATCCAGGTGACACGGCGGCGCAGCTTGGTCGCGTCGACGATGTCGGGCCACAGGCGACGGACGTCGACCAGCGAGAGCCCACCCGCCTCCGGCGTCGCGGGCTTCCCGGCCCCGGGCGGCTGTGGTGCGGACTGGTTTGCGGCCGGCGCCGGCGCGGCAGGCTGCACGGGAGCAGGCTCCGGTGCCGGCGGCGGGACGCTCTCCTGCCGCGCGCGCTCGGGCGAGGCGCTCTGGGCAGGGGCGATCTGGGCCGGGGCGCTCCGGGCAGGGGCGCCGGGCGCGGGCTCGGGGGCGGCGGCCGCGGACCGGAGCGCAGGGGTGGCGGTCGGCGCGACGATGTCGCTCTTGACGGTGACCGAGGCCGGACGGTCCTGCGCGGGCGGGAGCGAGGGCGCCGGGGCGGCGACCGAGGCCGACGGGGTGCCCGTGATCGCTATCCGCTTCTCGAGCCGGTCGAGGCGGGCCAGCACCCCGTCGGTGGCGTGGTCGGCCCCGGGCAGCAGCACGCGGGCACACACCAGCTCGAGCAGCAGGCGGGGCGCGGTCGCGCCCCGCATCTCGGTCAGCCCGGTCGCGACGAGGTCGGCGGCCCGGCTCAGCTCGGCGCCGCCGAAGCGTGCGGCCTGCGCCACCAGGCGCTCGCCCTGGTCCTCGGAGACGTCGATCAGCCCGGTCGCCGGGGCGTCGGGGACCGCCGCGACGATCACGAGGTCGCGGAGCCGCCGGAGCAGGTCCTCGGTGAACCGTCGCGGGTCCTGCCCGGTCTCGATCACCTTGTCGACGACCCCGAAGACCGCCGCGCCGTCTCCGGCCGCGAACGCGTCGACGACCTCGTCGAGCAGGGTGTCGGGCGTGTAGCCGAGCAGGCCGGTGGCCAGGGTGTGGGTGACGCCCTCCGGGCCGGCTCCGCCGAGCAGCTGGTCGAGCACCGACAGCGTGTCGCGGGCCGACCCGGCGCCGGCGCGCACGACCAGCGGCAGCGCCGCCGGCTCGATCGAGACGCCTTCCTTGTCGCACAGCTCGGAGAGGTACGACGACAGCAGCCGCGGCGGGATCAGCCGGAAGGGGTAGTGGTGGGTGCGCGAGCGGATGGTCGGCAGCACCTTGTCGGGCTCGGTGGTGGCGAAGATGAACCGCAGGTGGGGCGGCGGCTCCTCGACGAGCTTGAGCAGGGCGTTGAAGCCCTGCGTGGTGACCATGTGGGCCTCGTCGATGATGTACACCTTGTAGCGGCTGCGCACGGGCGCGAAGAAGGCCTTCTCGCGCAGGTCACGTGCATCGTCGACGCCGCCGTGGGACGCCGCGTCGATCTCGATCACGTCGATGGAGCCGGGGCCACCCCGGGCCAGGTCCCGACAGCTGTCGCACTCCCCGCACGGGTCCGAGACCGGCGCCTGCTCGCAGTTCAGCGAGCGGGCGAGGATCCGGGCGGAGGTGGTCTTGCCGCAACCGCGGGGGCCGGAGAAGAGATAGGCGTGGTTGACCCGGTTGTTCGCCAGCGCGGCCCGCAGCGGCTCGGTGACGTGGTCCTGGCCGATGACCTCCCGAAATGTCTCGGGCCGGTAGCGGCGGTACAGGGCGAGGGGTGACTCCACGCAAGAACCCTAACCACCGCCGCCGACAGCGGGTAGCCGGGCAGCGCGCGGATCTCGAGACGGGTCGCGCGCCCGACCTCGCTGCGCTCCGTCCGGCGCCGAGCCCTCCTCGATCTCCCGCCCTGATCGGCTTCCTCGCAGGCTCGGAGGCCGGGGCGTGACATGAAAAGGCCCCCCGCGCACCCGACAGAGCTCGCTTACCCTTGCTGCCTTCCGGCCCTGGGGGAGTTGGGCAAGATGCCGCCACACGGGGGGTTGGCCATGAGTGTAGGGGAGCCGCTCTACGGTCACCAAGACGGCACCCGCGCAGCATCCATCCCGGCACCCGCACCGGGGGATTTCACGCCTCGGCGAACCGACCGGTACTCTCCTCCGCGGAGGATTCGCCTAGTGGCCTATGGCGCTCGCTTGGAAAGCGGGTTGGGTTAACAGCCCTCAGGGGTTCGAATCCCCTATCCTCCGCCACGCCGCAGAGGCCCGGACGCCGGGAGCACCCACGGGGGCTCCCGGCGTTCGTCGTCCGCGGACGGTTCAGCAGGCCGGGCCCGCTCCGCACAGGGCGGCGTCGACCGAGAGGTCCACGCCCGGGTCGAACAGCGCGAGCCAGGAGCCGGGCACCACGCTGACCGGGTAGTGGGAGTAGCCCAGCCGTTCCGCGACGTGCGGCCCCACCAGGGCATGGCGCCGGCCCTGGCCGTCGACGACGACCGGCGACCCTCTATCGGTGTCGGTCCAGCCCCCGGAGAGGACGTAGGCGCCGCGGCCCGACCCGACGGCGACCGAGCGCCGGCCGGCTCGCAGCTCGGCCGGGGAGGCCGGGCCGGTGGCGGCGGTGGCGATCCCGACGGTGGGGGCGACGCCGGGGGCGGTCTCGAGCACCGCGCACCGGTCACCACCGGGGTCGCGCAACGTGCCGGCCGGCCAGCGTGCGGCGGCGTACGCCGGGCGGGCGCGACCGACGTGCGGAGGACCCTCGACCCGGATCTCGACCGGCTGGTCGCCGCGGCGTGGCGCCGCTCCGAGGCTCCCGGTGGGGGTCGGGCTGTTGCGGTAGACCGCGAGCGCGAAGTCGCTGAGCTTCTCGACGGACGTGCCGGTCAGCAGGAAGGACTCGGACCCGGCGGTCAGCACGTCGCCCACCCGGGCGTCCGCGGGCAGGCCCAGCGAGCCCGCCGACGGGGCCGGGTCGCCGAAACCGCTGATCCGGAACGACGCCCAGTCCAGGTCGCCACCGTCCGGGAAGAGCCGCAACCACGTCGCCGGCACCCGGGTGGCACCGGCCCGGGAGGGCAGCCCCAGCGCGTCGAGCAGGTTGTCCTGGTCGCTCCCCCCTCGGGCGGACGCCGGTGGCAGGGCGTAGCGGTGGGCACCCAGCGCGGCACCGTTCTCGTCGACCCCCTCGGCGACCAGGTAGTCGACACCCCTGCTCTCGACCACGAAGCCGTCGTCGGGCACCAGCCGCACCGCGGCATCCTCGGAGACGGCGACGCGCAGGCCCCCGCCATCGCCGGTGCACGCGGTCCAGCCGCTCGGGACGAGCAGCGACGAGGCGGGCAGGCTGGCCGGCGCACCGGGGATGCCGAGCTCGTCGCCCACGGTCTCGGCGTCGATGCCTGCCTGGGAGACCACCCGGGGAGTCGGGTCGACGCCGCTGTCGAGGGCGAGGCGCGCGGAGGTGATGTTGGCGACCGGACGCAGGACCGGGTGGTCGCTGAGCTCGAGGACCACGTAGGCCGCGCCGGTCTCGCGCGAGACGACCAGTCCCGGATCGGTCCACCCCGCCGGGTCCTTCGGCGAGAGCAGGCCCGCGACCGCCGACCCGGCCACCAGCAGCACCGCGAGCGCCGCGCCGAAGAGGTGGGCGCGACCGGTTCGCGCAGGCTCCGGCCCGCAACCCGCCGGCGTCCCCGAGAGGAACGCCGACACCAGGCGGCGGCGACCGAAGGAGTGGGCCTCGGCGAGGTCGCGGCCCGAGGGCACGGCTCAGCCCCGGATCCCGGCGAGCAGACCACCGGCCACCACGAGCAGCGGCAGCAGGCAGACCAGCGCGACCGTCTCCGCCACGTCGCCGAGCCGGCCGCGTCGTACCGACGGGACGGTCCTGGTCGATGGACCGGACTGACCCGACCGCAGCAGCGTGCCGAGCAGCACGACGCCGCCGGCAGCCGAGAGCGCGGCAGCGGTCGCCGGCCACCAGTCGGCGTGCAGCCTCAGCAGCGAGACCGCCACCGAGGCCAGGCCCGCGATCCCCGACACCAGCCCGACGAGCACCTCGGCGTGGGCGCGGTACTGTCGGGTCCGCAGCATCACGACGACGGCCGCCAGCACCGCGAGCACCGTGCCCGCCGGCCCGAGCGAGACCGCGGCGGGGGCGAGGAGCACCAGCAGCACCCCCACGGTCGCCGACAGGGACACGAGGATCTCGTGGGCCAGGCGGGCGTCGGCCGCGACCCGGACCGGGTCGATCTCTGCGGCGCCCGCAACGACCGGGGCGATCGCGCTGTGGCGGCCGACGGTCCCGGTGGCTCCCAGGGCCAGCCACGGGAACACGCTGCCCGACATGACCACCAGGACCAGCGCGGTGGCCAGCACGACCGCCGGGTCGAAGGCCGTCGCCCGCATCACCAGACCGGCGGCCACGAGGACAGCCCCCACCCCGATCGGCGGGGTCGCCGGCACCCGCCCCTCCCGGAGCCCGAGGAGGGCGACCGACCCGACCAGCAGGGCGCCCGCGCCGGCACCCGCGACCGGCAGCCCGGCGAGGCGTTCGTGGGACGGCGCCACCAGGCCGGCCACCGCGGCGTGGAGCGAGGCCAGCCAGGCCATCGCGACGGGGACCGCGGGCTCGTGACCGGCGCGGGCGAGGACGATCGCGCCGACGAGCAGGACGGCCGCCGCCAGCGACGCGGCCCCGGCCGCCACCAGCGAGCCTCGTTGCGCCACCAGGGCGACCGCTCCACCGACGAGGAGCAGCCCCGCGGCCGCGAGGGCGGTACGCCGTGCCGCGGCAGGGCTCCAGGCCCCGAGGTCGCGGACGACGGCGTCGGACATCGCCTCGGCGACGTCGTCGTACACCGTGGGCGCGGGGCCCTCGGCCCCGACGGCGAGCGTGAGGAGGCTGCCGTCCTCGATGCCCTGCACGTGCAGCCCCGAGTCGCCGGCGAGCCGGCGACCGCCTGAGGTGACCAGACGGCAGCCGCCGACCACCTCGCCGGCGTCGAGCCCCCCGACACGACGGGCGAGGTCGGGGAGCAGCTCGGCCAGCGGGACGGTGCCCGGCAGCGCGAGGTCGACCCGTCGGGTGTCCGACGTGACCGTGACCCGCACCAGCTCGCTCGCGCCGGTGGACACCTGGCTCACCGTGCCCCTCGTCGTCCGTGCGCGCCCGGCCCGCGGACCTCAACCGCCGAACGACGCGGCGCCGCGCAGGTCCGCGGCGCGGTAGTCGGCGTTCGACTGCTGCACCGTCCTGCTCGTGTCGTCCAGGAGGTCACGCATCTCCCGGATCGCCCGGTCCCACCGGGACTTGGCGACCTGGTAGGCCTGCTGGGCGCTTCCGGTCCAGTCGCTGCGCAGTGGCGCGAGCTCCTGCTCGAGCCGACCCATCCGCTCGTCGATCTCCCGGACCGTGCGGCACATGTCCTGTGCTGCGCTGTCCAGGCCGGCGTGGTTCACGCGAAGCTCGTCGAGACCCATGGTTCTCCTCCTCGGTCGTGGGTGGTTCAGCCGAGCCGGCCGGCCGTGCGGTGGTAGCTCGCCGCCTGGGCCTGGTCGGTGCTGGTGTTGTCGCGCTCGGTGGATCGCAACGACGCCTCGAAGTCGTCCAGGGCGCCGGTGACCACCCGCTGCTTCTCGGTCCACGCCTGGTGCAGCGCGAAGAACGCCGTGCCCCCGGCTCCGGCCCAGGCCCCGTGCAGTCCCGCGATCTGGCCGTCGAGCCTGCGGCTGAACCCGTCGAAGTCCTGCTTGGCCTCCGCCACCATCCCTGCAGCCCGCGAGAGCGTCTGCTCTCCCTGTCCCATCTCGGGAGCGCTGTTCGACATGAGCCCTTCCTCTCCTCGCCGTGGCGGGTCACCCGCCGCGGGATCCCCGAGTGCCGCTCGTGCGGCGCCCCATCACACAAGCACGTGTCGGGCATCGGCGTGGTCCGCTCTCCACAGGGGCAACCGGGCCGGCCTCCCGACCGCGAGGGCGGGCCGAGTTCTCCACAGGCACCCGGCTTCCGGACCCTCCGCCGGGGGCCCACATGCCTACCATCGGGCCACTCCGGGACGAGAGGACTTCGTGATCACGACGTTGCGCGGGGCGCGGCTCGACGGCCCCGAGATGCCGGCCGGACGAATCGTGCTGCGCGAGCCGCCGCGGCTGGCACCGGACGAGGGCGCCGGCGGCGTGCTCATGAACGCGATCCCGATGCTCGGCAGCCTCG
>Ga0308175_100002796_pt1 | contig 11966 bp, 6 predicted proteins | sample PhyCR1_3_FD_203893 | JGI IMG/M metagenome (GOLD analysis project Ga0308175, IMG submission 203893) | Soil microbial communities from UC Gill Tract Community Farm, Albany, California, United States - DLSLS.C.R1 | ecosystem: Environmental > Terrestrial > Soil > Agricultural land | place: USA... | reverse complement strand
CGGAACACCGCGAAAGGTCGCGGTGACACGGGCCTCGTGTTGTTCAGCGTGGGGAAACGCGACGTCGTACTCGATGGATCGCTGCGCGATGAGCGAGGCAGGTGCGGCGACGATCGCACCGACAAGGAGGAATCTGGCAAGCACAGTGATCACGTCAGGCTCGAGCGAAGGTGGGTAGAGGTGCGGGAGCGAGCTCCCACGCGGCGCAATATCGGCGGAGTGCCGCTGGATCGCACCCCGGGTCGGCGAAGCCGATGTAGCCGTCCGGGCGCACGAGATAGAACGCACCGCGGTGCAGTCCTGCGGTGGCGGCGCCGGGCGACCAGGGAAAGCGGTGAAGGGGAATTCCGAGCTCGCGGCAGGCCGATGCCGGGTCCTGCGCGGGCTCGCCGTACAGGTGCGCCTGCCAATCGAGAGACGCGAGCGGGGCGAAGTTGTCGCTGCCGTCCATGCGCACCCACGGCAGGCGATCGCCCGCGCGCACTTTCCCCGATCCTCCCTCACTCAGCGGAGACGCGCGATATTCGATCACGATCTGCGACACTGTGCGAAACATGAATCGACGAATTGCGCCGATGCGGCTGCCGATGCTGGCGATCACCGGAGCGAGGCGCGCACGAATGAACGCCGCGAAGCGGCCTTCGGCCGTGACGAGAGTGAAGAGCCGGTCGGTGGTAGCGACGAGGCGCCGCGCGAAGGCGATGCGTTCCGGTTCGTAGCTGTCGAGGAGCCGCGCCGCTGCGCGGCCTTGAAGGACGTCGGCGAGCTTCCATGCGAGGTTGATCGCGTCGGAGATGCCGGTGTTCATCCCCTGGCCGCCGACGGGGCTGTGGATGTGGGCAGCATCGCCGAGGAGGAAGGCGCGCCGGTCGCGGAAGCGCGATGCGACTCGGTGGTGCACGTGGTAGGTCGAGAACCAGTTCACGTGCGCGACGCTGACCCCGAGCTCCCGAAGCGCGATGTGGCTCACGTCCTCGAAGCGGACGTCCCCGTGGTCGCCACCGCTATCGTCGCGGGCGACGCCGATCAGGCGCGTTCGACCGGGGCCGCGCATCGGGAAAACGATCAGAAAATCCGCTTCGTCGATCGAGACGTTCACCTCGCCGTTGGTCGTCGGCCCGGAGCCCTCGACGTCGGCAACGTAGAAGTACTTCGAGTAGGTCGCGCCGGGGAACCCGATCGCGAGGGCCTGCCGCACCGCCGAGTGCGCACCGTCGCAGCCAGCGACGTAGCGCGCATCGCACTGCGTTTTTCGTCCACCCGCGTGTTCGAGGGTCGCGTGTACGCGATCCTCGTCCTGGGCGAGAGCGGTGAGCGTCGTGGAGCGCTCGACGTGGACGCCGAGCGTCGCCAGCCGTTCGATGAGGAGCCGTTCGTGCGCGTCCTGTGGAAAGATCAGCACGAAGGGGAATGGGGTCATGTCGGCGCCGACGGGTCCGATCGGTACGCGCGCGGCGCGGCGTCCCCCGACCCAGAGGTTGAGCGCATCGGCGCGGACGCCGCGGTCGACGACCGCCGCGGCGAGCCCCATCTGCTGGTAGAATTCGAGGACGCGCGCCTGGACAGCGACCGCACGCGACGTCGTCGAGGGCTCGGCGTTCCGGTCGATGATGTGCACGGGCACGCCGCGGCGGGCGAGCGAGATCGCGAGCACCAGCCCGGTGGGGCCGGCACCGACGATGAGGACGCTGGTGGATGCCGCGTCAACGTTAGGCAGGGGGCTCCGGTGGATAGGGGAACGGGTCGGCATCAGGGTCCGATTCCTTACCAACTCCTAGCTTGCGCGATGTGCCCTGCATCCGGTAGGGTGGAGAAAATGCGAACTCTCTCCTTACTCGCCGCCATCGCCTGCGTCATCGGCACGCCCGCTCGCGCGCGCGCGGAGACACTCGTGCGGCGGGACGGCGCAGCCGACGTCTACGTGGGACGCAGCGGGGAAACGCGGGTAAAGCCGCCACGGCTCGAGGAGGCGGGCAGCGCCGTCGACGGCACGCTCGACGAGGCGCAGTGGAAGTCGGCGGCGCTGCTCACCGGCTTCTCGCAGTTCTCGCCGGTGGACGGCGTTCCCGCCGAGGACTCGACCGAGGTGCTGGTCTGGTACTCGGCAACGGCGATCCACTTCGGGATCCGCGCCTTCGAGCCGCATGGCGCGGTACGGGCGACGCTCGCCAACCGCGACAACATCTCGAGCGACGACAACATCCAGCTCCTGCTCGGCACCTTCAACGACGGCCGGCAGGCGATGGTGTTCGGCGTCAATCCGCTCGGCGTGCAGATGGACGGGGTGCTGGTCGAGAGCAACGCGTCGCGCAGCAACGACTTCAACTCGAAGGCCGCATCGCGCGACCAGGCGGACCTCAACCCGGACTTCGTGTTCGAGTCGAAGGGGCGCCTAACGGCGTACGGCTACGAGGTCGAGGTGCGGATCCCGTTCAAGAGCCTGAAATACCCGAACGCGCTGTCGCAGACGTGGGGACTCAACGTCGTGCGGATGGTACAGCACTCGGGGCATGAGGATTCGTGGACGCCGGCGAAGCGCGCGTCGCTCTCGTTCCTCGGGCAATCCGGGGTCGTCGAGGGGATGACCGACCTGCGCCGTGGGCTCGTCGTCGACGTGACGCCGGAGCTCACGCAGCGCACCAGCGGCGCGCCGGCGGACGGCGAGTGGAACTATTCAGCCGGTCATCCACAGGTGGGCGGCACCGTGCGCTGGGGTGTCACCAACAACATGACGCTCAACGCGACGGCGAACCCCGACTTCTCGCAGGTCGAGTCGGATGCGGGGCAGGTGCAGTTCGACCCGCGGCAGTCGCTGTACTTCACCGAGAAGCGTCCGTTCTTCCTCGATGGGAGCGAGCAGTTCGCGACGCCGCACAACCTGGTCTACACACGGCGGATCGTGCAGCCGGTCGCCGCAGCGAAGCTGACCGGGAAGACGTCGGGAGTGAATCTCGCACTGCTCAGTGCCGTCGACCGCACCTCGGGATCGCGCGACGGGGAGTCGCATCCGATCTACAACATCGCCAGGGTGCAGCACGATCTGGGGGGAAGCTCGCGGCTCGGTGCGACGTACACCGACCGGATCGAGGGCGCAGGGTTCAACCGCGTCGCCGACGTCGACGGGCGCTATGTGTTCCGTGGGATTTACAGCGTGCAGGGGCAGTACGCGCGGAGCTTCACGAAGGACAGCGCGCTGGCCCCGGTGATCGCCGCACCGTTATGGAACAGCGTCTTCAGCCGCAACGGCAAGAGCTTCGGCGTACGCTACTCGCTCGACGGGGTGAGCGATCGCTTCCGCACGCGGAGCGGCTTCATCAGCCGCGGCGGGATCGTGACGGCCGGCTTCGATCATCGCTTCACGTGGACCGCGCCAGCCGGCCGCTGGCTCGAGACGTTCAGCTTCAGCCCCGTCGTCTACACGACCTGGCGCTACCAGCGCTTCGTGGACCACAAGGATGCGATCGAGAAGCTGCTGCACTTCAACCTCGCAGCCACCGCACGCGGGGGATGGAACGCCGGCTTCGGCCTGCTCACGGAGACCTTCGGCTTCGATCCGCAGCTCTACGCGAACTATCGGATCCTGCGCGCCCCTGGCGACACGGTTGCATTCCGCGGCGTCGGCCGCATCCCGAACCAGGACTGGGTCGCGTCGCTGAGCACTCCCGAATGGCAGAGACTTTCGGCGAACGCGCTCTACCTCTGGGGGCACGACGAGAACTTCTTCGAGTGGCAGTCGGCGAACATCGTCTACGCGAGCTACGGCCTGACGCTGCGCCCGAGCCAGAAGCTGCGTGTCGACGGCAGCTACCAGCTCCAGAGCTACCGCCGCCGTCCGGAAGGAACGATGGTCGGCGAGTTCCGCATCCCGCGGCTGAAGCTCGAGTACGAGCTCGACCGCGCAATCTTCCTGCGACTGGTCGGCGAGTACGACTCCGGCTCGCAGGACGCGCTGATCGATGCGGGGCGGACGGGGCTGCCCCTGCTCGTCAACGGCCGCCCCTCGCCGGCGCAGACCTACAGCGACTTCCGCGGCGACTTCCTCTTCTCCTACGCCCCGGTGCCGGGCACCGTGTTCTTCGTCGGCTACGGCGCCGGGTACAGCGACGTCCGTGACCAGCCGCGTCCGTTCAGCTTCCCGCGATCGTTAGGCCTGACGGGCTACGCGCGGGAGGACGACGCGCTGTTCGTGAAGGCGAGTTATTTGATACGGCTGTAGGGCGAGAGGACTGCGGGAACTGCGAAACGGCTCTTTTCTACAGGAGTCACGGAGAGCACGGAGCGGTTGGGTTGCTCCTTCGAAGTGGGCGGGGCTCCTCGGCAGTCGGTACCTCTCGAGAGCTGCCTTGGGGCACGCGGGGCGAGGTCATCTCGCCCTACGCCTAAAGAGCGTAGCCCGCACGCGACCGCGAATCCTCGCACGCCACGGCAGTGCTCTGTGCAGCCCTGTGTACTCTGTGGTGAAATGCCGTTGCCGTTCAACAACAGTTGCACCACAGAGCACGGCGGCGAGTGCGAGGCTCGGGATGCCGGGCAGCGTTTGTTAACAATGCTGTTCGCAGTTCCGCTATCAGACCACGGCGGCTCTTGCTTCCTCAAGTACCAGCCACCGGCACCGAGCACTTCTCGCCGTTCTTGTTCTCGAGCGATGGGCGCGCCGGGGCGTCGGCGAGGTTGGTGTTGATGGTGATGTCGGCGGGCGTGCCGGGGGAGATGGCGACGGGCTGGAGGATCTTGTCCTTGAAGAACCAAAGCTTGTCGCCGCACATGAAGTTCGTGATCTCAATTTCGTAGTTCCCCGGCGGGCGGGTGACCGCTGGGCCGAAGCCATCGGGGCCGTTGCCGGTGCGCAGCTTCCCGTACATCCAGTGCCCGTCGGGGAGGTGCAGGGAGTAGGTCGTCACGAAATACTTCTTGCTCCCCTCATCGAAGATGCGGACGCGGAGAGGCACTGCGGCCGATGGATCACCTGACGCGGGCGCCGTGGTGGCCCCGGGCGTCGCACCGGCAGCGGGTGCGGTCGCCAACGCTGCGGATCCGCCAGCGGTCGAGGCGACGCGAACCGGAGTTGGCGCAGAGGCAGCACCGCGTGATGCCCGCGAGTCGCCACCGGTCTGTGAAGCCGCCAGGGCGTTAGGCAGGGCGGTTCCCCTCGACGCGACGGCGCGCGCGGAATCCTGCGCGGCTTTCTTCGCCTTTGCCTCGGCGAGGGCGACGGCCTTTGCCGAGTCGCGAGCCGCTGCCTTGGCGAGGGCTGCTTCCTTCGCCTTCTGTCGTGCTTCGCTGCGGGCAATGGCGATCGAGTCGGAGCGCGCCTTGGCCTTCGCGGCGGCTTCCTTCCTCGCCAGCGCGCGCGCCTGAGCCTTCGTCAGCTTCTTCACGGGCGTGTCGGCGGCCGCGACCACCACCGGGTGGACGTCGGGGATCAATGCGACGGTGACCGGATCCTTCGAGAGGCGGCGGAGGACGAAGTGGCCCTCGCCGTCGGTGCCGCGGCGGTACCAGCGGCCCTTCGCCGAGTCCCCCCAGAAACGGCCCCACATCGACAGTCCGCCGTGATCGACGCGCGGGATGAAGTCGATGCCTACGGAGTCTCCGCGAACGTTGCCGCTCACCTCGGTGACCATCGAGGTATCGGCCGGGCTGAAGGCGTCGACGTTCGGCCTGAGGAAGGAGTTCCCGAAGAACGACTGGAGGTTGAGGTTGTGCCGCCCGAAACGGTCTGTTGCCCACCAGGCGAGCGTGCTGAAGCCGATCTCGCCATTGATCTGGCCGGCCATCGGCTCGACGCGCGCGCTCGGCTTGTCGAGATAGAGCTCGATCCGCCAGCGTCCCTCGAGCGCCTTGCTCGGCCCATCGATGCCGGGTTGCTGGGCGACAGCGGCGGTACCCATGGCGGCGAGAGCGACGATCACGAGCGCGGGGCGCAGCACCATTCGGGACGGGTGACAGAACGAGCGCGGCGCCGAATGGCGATCGGGTAGCGTGTTTTCGCCCTGACGTTCCATCCGTGCCCTCATCATTTGGAGTCGCAACGACGCGCGCCCGCGCGGCGCCGCGCTCCTTGCGGAAACGGGCCGAGCCGGGCGGCGATGGTCTTCGATAGTGCAGGAGATACGCCAGCCGCGACCGCCGCCGTCAAAAAACCGGCAGTGCCGGGGGGGGAGGCGGCCGTCGGTCAGGCCGCAATCACCGCGATGATCCCGGCGATGCCGACGCAGAGGGTGATCGCGGCGCCGACGAGGGCGAAGCGCAGCCAGCGCTGGTACGGGACACCGGCGGCGAGCAGCACCGCCATGAGCGCGCCGTTGGTCGGGGTCAGCAGCTCGGTGAGGCCGGCGCCCATCTCGTAGGCGAGCACCGCGGACAGCCGGGGCAGGTGGAGCAGGTCGGTCAGGGGGACGAACACGGGCATCGTCAGCACTGCCTGTCCACTCACGCTCGGCACGAACACATGGATGAGCGACTGGGCGGGTATCATCAGGAGCGCCGCGCCGGCCGGGGAGGCGCTGCCTAACGTCGTGGCGACCGACTGCAGGATCGTGTCGATGACACGGCCGTCGCTGAGCACCAGGGAGATGCTGCGCGCGACGCCGATCAGCACCCCGGCCGAGATCACGCTCTGCATCCCCTCGATGTACGCCGCGGTCGTCCCGCCGACCCCGAGGCCGCCGACAAGGCCAGCGACGACGCCAGCGATGAGGAACAGCGCTGAAAGCTCGTTGAATCCCCAGCCGTGCTTCAGCGAGCCATAGACATAGATCACCACCGGGGCCGAGACGAGGAGCAGGACGAGAACGTCTCGCCCGGAGACGGGCGCGCGGCCTACCGTGCCGACCTCAGGCATCGTCGTCCGCATCTTCGCGGCGTGGCGCATCGTCCAGGCGATCCAGAGCGCGACGGCGACGACGAGCATGCCAAGGCGCAGCGCGCCCGCGGTCGTCACCGGCAGCTGCGCGAGCTGCATCGCGATCCCCGCCTGGAAGGGGTTGCTCGGCCCGAACGCGCTGCCGATCATCGCCGCGCCCGCGCTCATCGCGACCACGCTGACCGCGTCGATCCCGAGGCCGGTGCCGAGGACGAGCAGCACCGGGACGAGCGGGATGATCTCCTCCTGCATGTTCTCGAGGGCGCCCATCGCCGCGAAGAAGAGCGCGATGATCGGGATCGCGACGAGTCCGCGATGCCGCAGCCCGCCGACGAGCGCATTGACCAGCCTGCCTAACGCTCCGATGCGGTCGACGACGACCCACGCACCGCCGGCGAGCAGGATCAGGGCGATGACGTCGGCCGTCTCGGCGATCCCGCGCGGAACGGCGACAACCGCGGCGAAGGGACCGACGGGGGCGGGAGTGACCGCGTGATACGTTCCTGCGACTACGACGTTGCGATGCGTGACAGGATCTTCACGTCGATCGAACTCGCCTGAGGGGAGGAGCCAGGTGAGGGCGGCGGCGGCGAAGACGGCGAGGAGGAGGAGGACGAGGGGATGAGGGAGACGGAAGCGGGGCATGGGGCGAGCTGGGAGAGTGCTCTGAGTAGGGAGGTGGGAGAGTTCCGTGAGTAGGGAGGTGGGAAATTTCCTCGAAGCGTGAGGTGGGAAATTGCCTCGAGCAGGGAGGTGGGAAAGTCCCTTGATGCGTGACGAGGGAACAGGCCCTCGTTTAGACCGAGACGTGAAACAGGCGGCCGACGCCTGCGGTGATGGCCATGGCGAGGCCGCCCCAGATGGCGACGCGGGCGGCGCCGATGAGGGGGGAGGCGCCGCCGGTGCGGGCGGCGACGCCGCCGAGGATGGCGAGCATGATGATGGTCAGGGCGACGACGAGAACGATCATCGACGCGAGGGGAGCGATGGCGACGAGGAGGACGGGGGCGGCGGCGCCGATGGCGAAGCTGATCGCCGACGCGGTTGCTGCCTGCAGCGGCTTGGCGGAGAGGACCTCCGACAGGCCGATCTCGTCGCGGGCGTGCGCGCCTAACGCGTCGTGGGCCATCAGCTGCGCGGCGACCTGTTCGGCGAGGTCGCGGGTGAGGCCGCGTCCTTCGTAGATCGCGGTCAGCTCCTCGCGCTCGCCCGGCTCATTGGCGGCGAGGGCGCGGCGCTCGAGCTCGAGGTCGGCCTGCTCGGTGTCGAGCTGCGAGCCGACGGAGACGTATTCGCCGGCGGCCATCGACATCGTGCCGGCGGCGAGGCCGGCGACGGCCGCGGTGAGAACCGCACCGCGCGTCGCCCCCGCCGCGACGACGCCGACGATGAGGCTCGACGTCGAGATCAATCCATCGTTGGCCCCGAGCACCGCTGCGCGCAGCCAGCCGACGCGGTGCGTGCGGTGCGCTTCGCCATGCATCATGCCGGATTCGCTCATTCGCCAGGATGGTAGGTGCGCTCGGTGTGTCCTACGAGCTGCGCAGGATAGAAATAGACCTCGCGCAGGTTGCCGGTGCTGTAGCGCAGCGCTTCGTCGTTGAAGTGCGGCGAATCAGGGTGCCCACTCTCGCCGCCGGCGGTCACGGCACGCGCGCGAACGCTGTCCCCGAACTCGACGACCGCGACGAAGCTGTTGCCGCTGGTGCCATAGTACTTCTTCGTCGCCGGGTAGCGGCGGGCGCCGAAGGAAGCGAGTGATCCCCACTGCGACGAGGTGAAGGGCACGGGGATGCTCGGCTGCGCATCGTCGAAGTGCTGGACGATGTCGCTCGTCAGGCGCTGGTAGCGGTTGATCTCGCCCCACGGCGTTCGCCAGCTGCCGAAGTCCTTCTCCAGGCGCGCCGATGCATCGGCGAGCGCCTGCAGCTTCTGCTCGGCCGACATCCGTGTCGCCATGTAGTCGTAGGTCGACATCAACTCGTCGCGCTCCTCGGCACGCGCCTCACCCCAGAGGCGCTCCCCCCAGAAGACGGCGAGCGAGGTCGGCACCGAGCTCACGCTCCACCGGTAATCCCAGGCGCGCAGCACCGCGACCTGATCGGCGAGCTGCGCCTTCAGCGGGTTCGACGAGGGCGCCGAGTCGTACGCGGCGATCAGGGTCGGGACGAGCTGGGCGAATGCCGTGAGGTACGGATCGTACGCTGCCGACTGCAGCGAAGCGAGCGTGAAGTCGTGCCTGCCATCGAGGACCAGACGGGCGTGAATTCCCCGCGGGTTCTCGCCGGCAGTGTCCATGTAGCGCGGGAAGTTCTCGCGCTTCGGGCTGTACGGACCGGCCGCCGAGTAGGGCCAGTCGTTGGTGTTGAAGACCCAGCCGTTAGGCGGGTTCAGCACGTGCGGCGCCGAGTCGAGGGGGGTGAGTCCCTTCCAGTCGGTGGCCGGGTCGCTGCCATCGACCGGATGGGTGTAGTCGAAGCGGTCGTCGCGGCGCGGGATGAACTGCGGATGGAGATAGGCGATGTTGCCACTGCCATCGGCGAAGATCGTGTTGTTCGACGAGTTCGCGCGGAGGCCGGCCACCTTGATGAACGACACGTAGTCGGTGGCTTTCGTGCGCAGGTACGACTGCTCGAGCGCCGCGACCGGGGTGTTCATGAGCGCGACGCTGATCCACTTCCCGTCGGCCTCGCGGACGATCGGGCCGTGATGGGTGCGGAAGACGACGAACGATCGCTTGGCCATCGTGCCGTCGGCCGCGCGGTAGGGAACGGCGATCGTCGTGGTCGTGACCGGGCGCTCCTCGCTGCCGTAGCGATAGAAGAAGCGATTGTCGCGGGCGACGATCGACTCGGCGAATTCATCGATGACGTCCACCCCGCTCGAGGTGTGCATCCAGCCGGCGTGCGGGTTGAAGCCCTGGTAGATGAAGAACTGTCCCCAGGTCGCAGCGCCGTAGGCGTCGAGCCCCTCGTCGCTGGACATCTGCAGCTCGGAGCGGAAGAAGAACGAGGTGTGCGGATTGATGAGGAGGAGCGCGTGGTGATTCGCGGTGTTCGACGGCGCGATCGCGAAGCCGTTGGAGCCGGTCGGCTCGACGAAGACGGTCGGATCGGGCTCGGCGACGCGCGTGGCAAGTACCCGCTCACTGCCTAACGGCGTTCGCGAGCCGATGACGTGCTTGCCGTAGAAGGCGCCGAGCGCGGAGATCGAGATGCTCTCGATGTCGCCGCCGATGCTGCCCTCGCTGAAGGAGAGCGCCATCCACGGCTCGAAGTGGGTGATGACGCGCGGCTTCACGGCAGGATGGGTCGCGAGATAATAGTTGAGGCCATCCGCCCACCCGTTCATCAGCTGCTGGAGCCAGACGGGGCTCGCCGCGTACTGCGCGCGCAGCGTGTCCGGATCGATGAAAAGCTTCATCCGCAGGTCCTGGTAGATCGCGGACTCGCCCTCTGCCTCGGCGAGGCGGCCCATCGCGTTGATGTAGTTCGTCTCGACGCGGTTGAAGTCGTCCTCGGCCTGGGCGTAGACCATCCCGAACACGGCATCGGCGTCGGTGCGCCCGTGGACGTGGGCGATCCCCCAGTCGTCGCGGACGATGGTGATGTCCTGCGCGCGCGCCCGAAGGCGTGCCGTCTCGGAGGACGGCGCGGGTAGCGAGCCGGCACTCGTCGCGCAGGCGGAAGCGAGGAGAAGGGCGAGCGACGGGAATGCGCGGTTGATCATCGGCGGGGCTGGCGACTGGGAACGGGTTCGCGATGCACGAGCACTGCGTAAACTGGCGTGCGGCCGCCGATGAAGCGACCCCTCCGCCCAGTGCGGCGACGCGGGTGCCGCCTGCCGCTCTCCACGCCGGGTCTTCCCCGGCGTAACTTGGTCGTCGATGCAATCGACACATGTCCCTCGCTGCCGCCCCGTGGAAAAGATCATTGCTCTCCCAGCGTTTCTCGCCGCGTGCATCGCCGCCCCCCTCTCGGCGCAGACGCAAGCCTCTCCCGCCACGGATCCTCCGCCGGCGAGCGCGTCCCGCCCCGTGCCCGGACCCGTCTACGAGATCCCCGAATTCTCGCGTGCCGTCGCCAACGGCACGCGCAGCCGTGACGGTCGCCCGGGCGCGAAGTACTGGGTGAACCGCGCCCGCTACTCGATCGACGCGGTGCTCGATGATGCGCGGCACCGGATCATCGCGCACGAACAGGTCGTCTACCACAACAACTCGCCGGACACGCTGCGCCGGATCGCGATTCACCTCCGCCAGAACGCCTTTGTCGCTGGCAACGCCCGCAACCAGCCGGCACCGGTCACCAACGGGATGGTGATCTCGCGGGTCGCGGTGAACGGGCAGGCGATCGCCGAGCGTTCCAACGGGCCCGCTGCACTGCCGATCACCTCCGTCGGGAAGCGGCGGGTGTCGTCGGAGACAGGCTACATCGTCAACGGCACCGTGATGTGGCTGCAGCTCGCGGCGCCGCTCCTGCCTAACGACAGCATCCGCCTCGACTTCGCCTGGAACTACGAGCCGCCGCTCTCCCCATCCGACGGGCGGCAGGGGCGCGAGGAGCATCTCTACCTGGCGGGCTACTGGTATCCGCAGGTCGCCGTCTACGACGACGTCAACGGCTGGGTCGCGGACCAGTACCTGCTCGGCGCCGAGTTCTACATGGACCATGCGGACTACGACGTCCGCCTGACGGTGCCGCGCGGCTGGGTGATCGGCGCGACCGGGACGCTGCAGAATGCCGCCGAGGTGCTCTCGCCGAGCGCGCGGTCGAGGCTCGCCGATGCTCGGCGGACGGGCGCGGTCATTCACGTGGTGCAGCCGGGGACGGGCGCGGCCGCGTCGTTCGCGGGGAAGGGGACGACGGCAACGTGGCACTTCGTCGCTCCCGATGTCCGCGACTTCTTCTGGGGGACCAGCGACCGTTATGTCTGGGACGCGACGCGCGCGCTGGTCGATCACGATGGGGACGCCCCGGGCGCGGCGCGCGACACGGTGGACATCTACAGCTTCTATCGCGTCAGCGCGGCGGCAGCGGCCTGGCCCCTCGGCGGTGCGCGGTTCACGCGGGACGCGATCGAGCAGCTGTCGAAATACCTC
>Ga0308175_100002795_pt1 | contig 11967 bp, 10 predicted proteins | sample PhyCR1_3_FD_203893 | JGI IMG/M metagenome (GOLD analysis project Ga0308175, IMG submission 203893) | Soil microbial communities from UC Gill Tract Community Farm, Albany, California, United States - DLSLS.C.R1 | ecosystem: Environmental > Terrestrial > Soil > Agricultural land | place: USA... | reverse complement strand
GTGTACTCGCACGGCGGCACCTTCCTGATCACCGGATTCCGCGGGGTCGGCAAGACCACCCTCGTCCTGCGCGCCCTCACCCAGGCGCTCTCCCCTCCCACCGAGGGCGGACCTGACGAACGGCACACCCTTCCGGCCACAGCACCGGACGCGGCAGGGCCTCCCGGAGCGCCGCTCCAGGAGGCCAGGTCCGCCGGTCGCCTCCATCCGGAGACGGACCGTCACTTCAGCTTGGCAGCCTGCGCCTTGATGACCGGTGCCGAGACCGAGTAGGGCTTCTTGGACATCATCGCGCCGATGTTGATCGTGGAGTACGTCGCGAGGGTGTTGCCGTGCCGCACGACCTCGCCGTGCAGCGGCATGTCGCCCTCGTCGGAGCTGTCGTTGGTCGCCGTGAAGGCCACCGACTCGTCACCGGTGCCCGAGGACTTCTCCTCGGCGACCTTGGTGAACTTCCCCTTCTCGCCGTCCTGCTCACCGGCGAAGCCGCCCGAGCACGCCTTCACCGCGTCCGAGACCGACTTCAGGGCCTGCTCGGCGCCGTCACCGTCGTACGAGGCCAGGGTGACCACGGTGACGTCCAGGTCCATGGACTTGTTGAGCGCGTCCTCGAACTTGCCGTCGGCCAGATCGTCCAGGGACGTGGCGTCGTCCGTGGGGTCCTTCTTGTCCTCCGTGGCCATGCGGCTGGCCTGTGCGGCCGGTTCGCCGGGCGCGATGGCGGTCAGGGCCCGCAGCAGCGGGTCGCACCGGGTGTCCTCCGCCTTGACCTTGCTCTTGTCGGGGAGACCGCCCTTGACGGCCCCGACCTTGAACCCCGGCACCTCGCCCTTGGCGATGACCAGGTCCTTCAGTTCGGCGGCGCTCAGCGCCTTCGCCGAGCCGCCCTTGCCGTCCCCGGAACCGCCGTCGGAACAGCCCGTGATGAGGGCGAGCGACAGTGCGCCCACAGCCGCGGTGGCGCACAGCCGCACGCCCGATGATCTCTTCATGAGCGGACTATGATCGCACTGTCAAGGAATCGTCAAGCGAGATTAAAACCCGAGGCGTTCCCTGCGCACCGAATACACCACGAACCCGGCGCCCACGGTGAGGAACAGGCTGCCGCCGACCACGTACGGCGTGGTGTCGAAGCTGCCGGTGTCGGCCAGCTCCGCGGTGTCCGCGGCGTCGGCCGTCGTGGCCTCGCTCACGGCCTTCGCCTGCTGGGTGACCGGTGTCGTGGAGGCCACCTCGGTCGTCGCTCTCGCCGTGTCGTCCTGGGACGCGTTGGCGGACGGGACGAACCACAGGGCGCACAGCAGCGTCCCCGCGGCAGTGGCGGTCAGCAGCGGACGGCGAGCGAATGACACGGAATATCGATCCCCTTGTGACGCTGGCGAATTGGCCGTGTGGGGCGATGTTAGTGAAAGTCGCGGGTCACAGGAAAGTCACGGGGGGTTTCAGTCGTACGCTCCCGCCATGAACACGGAAGAGACATCCAGGTTTGTGCGCCTTCGGGTGGATCTGGTCCTCGAGGTGGAGGACGAGGACGAGCTGACCAAGGCCGCGCTGCGCCGGCTCGCCGCCGATCCGAAGCTGCCGCAGGAGGAGCGGCCGCAGGCCGAGGGCGCTGTGACGGAAGACACCGCGGAGGCCCTTGCGTATCTCGTGGACCCGTTCGACCTGGTCAGCGGGGTGCCTGGGGTGGAGCTCCAGCAGGCCTCCTGGTCCAGCGAGCGGATCGACTACGACCCCAACTCCCCGGACTGGGAAGTGGACGAGGATGATGGAGGGGACGACGACGAGGAAGAGGACGGCATCGGCTGAGCGTCCCGGGGCACTTGTGCACCCCGGACGGCAACCGCCGTCCGGGGCTTTGTCGTCTCAGGGGGCGCACGGACGATTTCGGTACCACCCGTCACTGGCGGACGTGGGATGACCCACAGCCACAAGCCATGTGGAACGGGACGAATCGTCCGTAGCGTTGATGGTTCCCATGGGGACTCGGGGTTTTCGCGATTTCGGCAACGATGGAGAAGCGTGTGATGACGGACAGTAAGCGGCGCAAGGGCCTGACGGTCGCGTCCGCACTGCTCGGCGGAGTGCTGGCACTCACCGGGTGTTCCGGCGGCGGCAACGCCAAGGCAGCCGGCAACGGTGACACCTCGCAGGCCAAGGCCGACGAGGCAGCGGCCAAGAAGTCCTCCGAGGCCCAGATCACGATCACGCCGAAGGACGGCTCGAACAACGCCTCCATCAACAACTCGGCCGCCGTCGAGGTCGCCAAGGGCACCCTCACCAACGTGTCCATGACCACCGAGGACGGCAAGGCCGTGGCCGGCGCGCTGTCCGCCGACAAGACGAGCTGGAAGCCCAGCGCCCAGCTCGAGCGGTCGACCACCTACAAGCTCGCCGCCGAGGCCAAGGACTCCGCGGGCCGCGTGGCCCACGAGAACGCCTCCTTCACCACGGTCTCGCCGACCAACAGCTTCATAGGCAACTTCACGCCGGAGGACGGTTCGACCGTCGGCGTGGGCATGCCGGTGTCGGTCAGCTTCGACAAGGCGATCACCAACAAGGCCGCCGTGCAGAAGGGGATCTCGGTCACCTCCAGCAGCGGTCAGGAGGTCGTGGGCCACTGGTTCAACGCCAACCGCATCGACTTCCGCCCGGAGGCGTACTGGAAGGAGAACTCCACCGTCACGCTGAAGCTCGCGCTCGACGGTGTCGAGGGTGCCTCCGGCGTCTACGGCGTGCAGCAGAAGACGGTCACCTTCCACATCGGCCGCAACCAGGTCTCCTACGTCGACGCGCAGACCAAGAAGATGAAGGTCACGCAGGACGGCAAGACGATCAAGACGATACCGATCTCCGCCGGTTCGCCGGAGAACAAGACGTACGAGGGCATCATGGTGATGTCCGAGAAGTTCAAGGAGACGCGCATGAACGGCGCGACCGTGGGCTTCACCGACGACGACGGCAAGGGCGAGTACGACATCAAGGACGTGCCGCACGCCATCCGGCTGACCGGCTCCGGCACCTTCCTGCACGGCAACTACTGGGGCGCGAAGTCCATCTTCGGCAGCGTCAACACCAGCCACGGCTGCGTGGGCCTGTCCGACACCAAGGGCGCCAAGGACCCGAGCACCCCCGCCGCGTGGGTCTACGACCACTCCCTCATCGGTGACGTCGTGGTGGTCCGCCACACCGGCGACAAGACCGTCTCCCCGGACAACGGCCTCAACGGCTGGAACCTGGACTGGGCGCAGTGGAAGGCCGGTTCGGCCGTCTGATCCCGCGCTCCCCGCACACCCGCTCCGGTGCCGCCCCTGTCCCAGGGGCGGCACCGGCGTTTTCCGGGCTCCTCCCGGGGTGGGGCACAGCCTTCAGCAGTGCGTCGCCATCGCCCGCGCCCTCGTCAAGCGGCCCAGGGTGCTGCTCGCCGACGAGCCGACCGGCAATCTCGACGAGGGCCTGCGCGACGAGATCATGGACGTGCTCGAACGCCTGTGGAAGGAGCACGGGCTGACCTTCGGCATGGTCACCCACGACTCCTCGATCGCGAGGAAGGCCCCGCGGCCGGCCACCATCCGCAAGGGGAAGATCACCGGCAAGGAGAACGCGGGCGCCTGACGGCGTATAACACCGCTCGTACTCGGGGGACTTCGCGGTTGTGTAACGGTGTCCCGCCCGGCGCGTAACAGTTCCTGGCGGGGCCTGCCGCCCTTCTCCTCGCTCTTGAGCCGTCTGATCACCCCCCGTCATACTGCGTGCCCCGGGGGGATTGACGTGCAGGTGTACGAATCTTCCCCCGGCCGGGTGAACGGGGAATTCGCCCGGTACCTCATCTCCAGGGGGAGATCTTGCGCAGACAAGTGAAAAGAGCAGCTGCGGCCACCGTGGCCACCGCCGCAGCCGTCGCCCTCGCAGCGGGTATGACCAGCCCCGCGTCGGCGAAGCCCGGTCGGCAGGCTCCGGCCGCCGCCTCCTCGTTCACCGCCCGGCACCACGTCACCCTGATCACCGGTGACCGCGTGACCCTCGACGGCAAGGGCCGCGTCGTCGGCCTGCGTCGGGCCGAGGGGCGCGAGCACATACCGTTCCAGGTCCGCCGGGCCGCCGGGCACACCCTGGTCGTCCCCGCCGACGCGGCCCGCCTGGTCGCCTCCGGCACGCTGGACCAACGGCTGTTCGACATCACCGAGCTGAACCGCGCGGCCACCCGCAAGGCCCAGAAGAACGGCCTGAAGGTCATCGTCGGCTACCGCGGCACCGCCACCGCCGCCAGGACCGACGTCCGCGACGCGGGTCACCTGCGCCGCAGCCTCAAGGCGCTGAACGCGGACGCCGTGCAGACCCCGGCCCAGCGGACCAGCGGGCTGTGGAAGGCGGTCACCGACGGCGACCGGGCCGCCTCCGGCATCGCGCACGTCTGGCTCGACGGCGTCCGCGAGGCCGCCCTGGACAAGTCCGTGCCGCAGATCGGCGCCCCGACCGCGTGGGCCGCCGGCTACACCGGCAAGGGCGTGAAGGTCGCCGTCCTGGACACCGGAGTGGACGCCACCCACCCGGACCTCAAGGACCAGGTGATCGAGGCCCGGAACTTCACCGCCGCCGCCGACGCCACCGACCACTTCGGGCACGGCACGCACGTCGCGTCCATCGTGGCGGGCACCGGCGCCAAGTCGGGCGGCAAGTACAAGGGCGTCGCGCCGGACGCCAAGATCCTCAACGGCAAGGTCCTGGACGACTCCGGCTCCGGTGACGACTCCGGCATCCTCGCCGGCATGGAGTGGGCGGCCGGGCAGGGTGCCTCCGTCATCAACCTCAGCCTGGGCGGCTACGACACGCCCGAGGTGGACCCGCTCGAGGCCGAGGTCGACAAGCTCTCCGCCGAGAAGGGCATCCTGTTCGCGATCGCCGCGGGCAACGAGGGCCCCCAGTCGATCGGTTCACCGGGCAGCGCGGACGCCGCGCTCACCGTCGGCGCCGTCGACAAGAAGGACAGGCTGGCGGACTTCTCCTCCACCGGCCCGCGGGTCGGCGACGGCGCCATCAAGCCGGACGTCACCGCGCCCGGCGTGGACATCACCGCCGCGGCGGCCAAGGGCAGCGTCATCGACAAGGAGGTCGGCGAGAAGCCCGAGGGCTACCTGACCATCTCCGGCACCTCGATGGCCACCCCGCACGTCGCCGGCGCCGCCGCGATCCTGAAGCAGGAGCACCCCGACTGGGGCTACGCCGAACTGAAGGGCGCGCTCACCGGCTCCGCCAAGGGCGGCAAGTACACCCCGTTCGAGCAGGGTTCGGGCCGGATCGCGGTCGACCGGGCGATCAAGCAGTCCGTCGTCGCCGAGCCCGTCTCGGTCGGCTTCGGCACCCAGGCCTGGCCGCACACCGATGACAAGCCGGTCACCAAGCGGCTGACGTACCGCAACCTCGGCGACAAGGACGTCACGCTCGACCTGTCCAGCACGGCAACCGACCCCAGGGGCCATGCCGCCCCGGCGGGCCTCTTCAAGCTCGCCGCGACCACGGTGACCGTCCCGGCGCACGGCACGGCCTCGGTCGGCCTCACCGCCGACACCAGGCTGGGCGGCACCACCGACGGCGCCTACTCCGCGTACGTGACCGCGACCGGCGGCGGGCAGAGCGTCCGTACGGCCGCCGCGGTGCAGCGCGAGGTGGAGTCGTACGACCTGACCCTCAGGTTCATCGGCCGCGACGGCAAGCCGGCCCCGTACTACGGCGCCGACCTGACCGGCGTGGCGGGCCTGGCGAACGGCCAGTCCCTGAACCCGTACGACAAGTCCGGCACGGTGAAGGTGCGCGCGCCCAAGGGCACGTACATCCTCAACAGCGGTGTGTTCGTCGACCCCGAGGACGCCGCCAAGGGTGTCGACTGGATCGCCCAGCCGAAGCTGACCGTCGCGAAGAAGCAGACCATCACGGTCGACGCACGGAAGACCAGGCCGGTGGACATCACGGTGCCGGCGTCCCGCGCCAGGTCCGAGTTCGCCGTGCCGGAATTCGACGTCACCGTCGGCGACGGCCAGTACGGTTACGGCTGGCTGCTCGACTCGTACAAGAACTTCCGCACCGCCGCCCTGGGCCCGCGGCCGGCCTCCGGCACCCTGTTCCAGCAGTGGGACGGCCACTGGTCGAAGGGCGCGACGGAGGAGTACGCCACCACGTCCGGCGGTCCGGTCGGGCAGTTCGCCACCGGCTACACCAAGCACTACAAGGCGAGCGAACTGGCCACGGTCAAGGCCCGGATGGGCGCCGCCGCGAGCGGCAAGACGGGCTCCGTGGGCGCGGTGGGGTGGCTGCCCGGCAGCTCCAGCGGCTCCTCCATCAGCCTCCCGCAGAAGCTGCCCGGCACCCGCACCCTGCACCTGTCCGCCAAGGGCGGCGTGCGGTGGCAGCTCGAGTTCGAGCAGGACGGCGGGGTCGACCAGGACGGCTTCCCGGTCGCCGACGCCGCCTACACCTCGGACCCGCGGTCGTTCACGGCGGGCAGGACGTACACCAGGACCGTCAACACCGCGGTCTTCGCCCCGCACGTCGGCGCCGACCTCGGTGTCTTCCGGGACGGCAACGAGATCTACGGCTCGCTGCCGCTGTTCGCCGACGGCTCCGGGAACGCCGGATACTCGACGTTCTCCTCGGTGCGGACGACCCTGTACCGGGACGGCGTCAAGGTCGGCTCCAACGACGATCCGCTGTTCGGCGGCGAGACCTTCAAGGTCCCGGCCGGTGACGCCGCCTACAAGCTGACCACCTCGGTCCGGCGCCCGGCCGCGGTCGCCAGGGCCTCCTCGCGGATCGACGCGAGCTGGACCTTCCGCTCGAAGAAGCCGGCCAACGGCTTCGCCCAGCTCCCGGTGTCCGCGCTTCACCTCGGTGCGAAGACCGGCCTGGACAGCCGTGTCGAGGCCGGGAAGAAGGTCACCTTCCCGGTCACCGTCGAGGGCGCGGCCGCGGGCCGCGACCTGAAGTCCCTGAAGGTGTACGTCTCCTACGACGGAAAGACCTTCAAGAAGACCGAGGTCCGCGGCGGCAAGGTCACCGTGAAGAACCCTGCGCGGAACAAGTCCGTCTCGTTCCGCGCCAGGATCACCGACAAGAAGGGCAACACGTCGCTGATCACCGTCTACGACGCCTACTACGGCAAGTGAGCGGCGGGCAGCGGTTCCGAGTGTCCTGAGCGGGGGGCGTGCCGGGAGTGGATTCCGGTACGCCCCTCGCCGTGTCGCCGGCGCGCCGGCCGACGTAGGGTCCCCTCGTGACCGCCGCCATGACCGCAATGATCACAGCCGTCGTCGGTGTCCTCGGCACGCTCCTCGCGCCGGTGCTCGCGCAGCGCCACTCCGACCGGCAGCGCCTCCAGGAGGCCGGACAGGCCGAGCGGCGACGGCTGTTCGAGGCGCGGCGCGACGCCTACACCGCCATGAACCGGGCCTCGCGCCAGTTCCACACCCTGCTGAAGGACGCCCTGCACCGGGTGCGCGACGGCGTCTACGCCGAGCAGGACCGGGAGCAACTGGAGGACGCCCGGCGGGACTACCGCGACCGGTACGCCGAGGCGCAGATGGTGGTGCCCGAGCGGATCCTCGACGCCTCCCGGGCCGTCAACGAGGTACTGGCCCGCATCGACGCCGTGGTCAAGCGGCTCGACCGGGGGCTGGCCCGCGAGGCCGAGAGCGCCGAAGGGGCCCTGCGCGACCTGAAGGAGGCCGAGCCCCTGCTCACCGCCATGCGCCGGCTCATGCGGGCCGACCTCGGCGTCGAGGACTAGAACCGGCCCGGCGGATCAGGCCGTCGGCACCACGCGGGCCGCGTCCGTGCCCCAGCTCGCCAGCAGCCGCAGGGACTGCGCCGACGGGGAGTCCGGCTCGGCGTGGTAGGTGATCAGCGCCTGGTCGCCGTCGTCCGCCAGACGGAACGTCTCGAAGCTGAGGGACAGCTCACCCACCAGCGGATGCCGCAGACGCTTGACGCCGTAGCCCTTCTCCTTGACGTCGTGCGTCGCCCACAGCCGGCGGAACTCCGCGCTCTTCACCGACAGTTCGCCGACCAGCGCGGACAGCCGTGGGTCGTCCGGATAGCAGCCCGCGTCCATGCGCAGGGCGCAGACGATGTCGATCGCCTTCTGCTCCCAGTCGATGAACAGGTCCCGGTAGTCCGGGCGCAGGAACACCATCCGCGCCCAGTTGCGCTCGGCGGGCGCGAGCTCCGACCAGTCGCCGAAGACCGCGGCCGCCATCCGGTTCCAGGCGAGCACCTCCGTGCGCCGGCCGACCACGTACGCCGGGACGCCCTCCATCGAGTCCAGGAGCTGGCGCAGCGCCGCCCGCACCTGCTGCTGCCGTGCCGCCGGCTTCTTCTTGTGCGCCGTCGGCTTGGCGAGGTGGGTCAGGTGGGCGTGCTCGGCGTCCGTCAGGCGCAGGGCCCGGGCGATGGAGTCCAGCACCTCCGCCGAGACGTTGCGGCCGTTGCCCTGCTCCAGCCGCGTGTAGTACGCCACCGACACCCCGGCGAGCTGGGCCAGCTCCTCGCGGCGCAGCCCCGGCACCCTGCGGCGCCGGCCGAAGTCGGGCAGTCCCACGTCCTCCGGCTTCAGCCGGGCCCGCCGGCTGCGCAGGAACTCGCTCAGCTCGGCCCACCGGTCCAGGGGTGGTCCCGCGGCCGCTTCCGGCTGTACATCCATACGGCAAGTATCCGTGGTGCCGCGGGGTCGTAGGCAGGCAAGCCTGACCCCGCCAGTGGTAGGCACGGTGGTCGTACGAAGAAGCGGGACCTGGGTGACTCGCGGGACATGGGGCACGCTGGAAGACGTACCTGGCCGGAAGGCGACCGGGCACCGAGAGTCTGCTAGGAGATCCCCCCATGACCACTGTTGCCGCCTATGCCGCGCCCGCCGCGAAGGCTCCGCTGGAGCGGACCACCATCGAGCGGCGTCCGGTCGGTGAGTCCGACGTCCTGATCGACATCAAGTTCGCCGGCATCTGCCACTCCGACATCCACCAGGCCCGTGAGGGCTGGGGCGAGGCGATCTTCCCGATGGTCCCCGGTCACGAGATCGCGGGCGTCGTGTCCGAGGTCGGGCCGGGCGTCACGAAGTTCGCCGTGGGCGACCGGGTGGGCGTCGGCTGCATGGTCGACTCCTGCCGCGAGTGCGACAACTGCAAGGCCGGGCTGGAGCAGTACTGCGACCGCGGCCCGACCTGGACCTACAACGCCGTCGGCAGGGACGGCGAGCCGACCCACGGCGGCTACGCCGAGAAGATCGTGGTCGACGAGAACTACGTCGTCCGCGTCCCCGACGGCCTGTCCCTCGACGTGGCCGCCCCGCTGCTGTGCGCCGGCATCACCACGTACTCGCCGCTCAAGCGCTGGAACGCGGGTCCCGGCAAGCGGGTCGCCGTCGTCGGCCTCGGCGGCCTCGGCCACATGGGCGTCAAGATCGCGCACGCGATGGGCGCCGAGGTCACCGTGCTGTCCCAGTCCCTGCGCAAGAAGGACGACGGCCTGCGACTGGGCGCCGACCACTACTACGCCACCAGCGACCCGGCGACCTTCGAGAACCTGAAGGGCACGTTCGACATCATCCTCAACACGGTCTCGGCCCCCATGGACTTCGGTGCCTACCTCTCGCTGCTGCGCACCGGCGGCTCGATGGTGAACGTCGGCCTGCCCGAGGAGCCGGTCCACGTGGCCCTCACCTCGCTCTTCGGCAACCTGCGCAACCTGACCACGTCCAACATCGGAGGCATCCCGGAGACCCAGGAGATGCTGGACTTCTGCGCGGAGCACGGCCTGGGCGCGGAGATCGAACTGATCGGCGCGGCCGAGATCAACGAGGCCTACGAGCGGGTGGTGGCCAGCGACGTCCGCTACCGCTTCGTCATCGACACGGCCACCATCTGACGGGTCCGGCCCACCGGCCGGCTGACCGGTCCGGCCCACCGGCCGACGCGCCGAGCGCGCCTGCCGGTGGGCGCCGGTCCAGTGGGGCCCGTTCGCCCCGCCCGCCTCAGGCGACGCCGAAGGTCTCCCCGTCGGCGTACGACCGCACGGCCACCGCGCCGTCCGCACCGGGCCGTACGACATGCGCCCGCCCGAGTCCCGCCACCCGGGCGGCGGGGCCGGCCACCTCCACCACGGTGTTCTCGTCGACGGCGACGCCGTAGGGCGCGTCCCCGCGCCCCACCGCCGCGACCAGCCGCGCCAGCGTCCCCCACTGCGCGGCGTGCACGTCCACCGCGAACGGCACCAGCCCCAGACCCGGCCGCACCGCGACCTCCTCCAGGTCCTCCGCCGTGTCCTCGGGACAGACGGGAACCCCGTCCACCAGCCATCCGCCGACCACCGCCCGCCGGGCGGCGACGGCGGCACCCGCGGAGAAGCCCGCGTACGGCACTCCGCGCTCGGCGAGCAGCCGCGGCAGCCGGTCCGCGCAGCCGGCGAACGCCTCCTGATAGGCGGGCGTCAGCCCACCGCACACCAGCAGCCCGTCGGCGCCGTCCAGCGCCTCCTCCGGCTCGAAGCGCCCACCGAGCGGCACCAGCGCCGGCACGGGCGTACACCCGGCCCCGCTCCTGCCCAGCGCCTGCGCGAACCGCTCGAACTGCTCCCGCCCGTCACCCTCGTCCACGACGACACAGCCGATCCGCGGCACACCGCCGGCGCGCTCCGCGGCCGCCCGCAGAAACGGCGCGTACACCTCCGCGCGGTCCCATCCGCCACCGATCAGAAACGTACGACCACCCATCCGGCCCCTCCCGTTCACACGTCCTCACACGTTTTCTCGTCCCTGTGCGAGGGGTGAATGTACGGGGTCGGGGCCGGGGCCGTCGCCCGAGAAAACCGCTGCCGAGGATCAGTCCGTGGCCGAGACCCGGTGGGCCACCGTGTCGCGCACCTGGCAGAAGTGGCGTGCCATGCCGTCGCCCCGGTAGCGCCAGGGCAGCGCGTTGACATGGCCGTCGACCAGCTTGAACTGCTCCAGCGCCGCCTCGTCGCGGTCCTGCAGATGGAGATAGAACGCCAGCAGGTGGCGCAGCTCGGGCAGGCGCGGGTGGGCCGGGTCGGCGGCCGCCGCGTCCGCGCGGGCCGCCTCCACCCGGGCCAGCATCCGCGGGGTGTTGTCGGCCGCGGTGTCCTCCGAGTCGTCGTGCTCGAAGTGCGCGATGAGCGGGAGCGCCGTCAGCAGGCTGCCGGCCGGCGCCTCGGCCGCCGCCCGCTCGGCGAAGTCGAACGCCAGCCGCTCGGAGCCGCGCCACTTGGCGCACCAGTACTGGAGAGCCGAGAAGTGCGCCTCGTAGTGGTGCGGCGCCCGGGTGGTGATCTGCGCCCAGAGCTTCTCCATCTCGGCGTTCGGGTAGCCGAGTCCCAGCGCCACCCAGATCTCCGCGATGTAGGGCGTCGGGTCGTCGGGGTTCAGCGCGGCCGCCCGCGCGATCTCCTCGCGGGCGCCGCGCAGCGTCCGGTGGAAGCCTTCGGCCTGCTCCCGCGTCGTGTGCCGGCCCGTCTTGGCGCCGCGCAGCTTCCAGGCGAGGATCACCGTGCTGCGCGCCCGGACCACGGCCGCGTCGGGGTCGTCGGGGCGCGCCGTCTCCCAGGCCAGCAGCCACTCGTCCTCCTCGGCCGCGCACTCGGCGAGCAGGTAGCCGGCCGCCGACCGGCGTTCCCAGTCCCGGCCGATGCCGCTCAGCAGCTCGGCGGCGGGCCGCCAGTCGCCGGCCCGGACCGCGGTGAGCGCCGCCGCCCAGTCCGCGGGCAGCGGGGCGGCGTGGTCGGTGTCCTGCCGCTCGACGGGCAGCAGTCCGAGCTTCTCCGCGGCCTTGGCGGCCGCGGCCGCCTCCGCGGCGTCGGCGTCGTCGTCGGGGCTGGGGGAGAAGAACTCCTTCAGGAAGACCCAGGCCAGCCAGAGCGCGAAGAGCACCGCGGGGGCGGCCAGGATGCCGAGGATCCAGAGCAGGA
>Ga0308175_100002793_pt1 | contig 11984 bp, 12 predicted proteins | sample PhyCR1_3_FD_203893 | JGI IMG/M metagenome (GOLD analysis project Ga0308175, IMG submission 203893) | Soil microbial communities from UC Gill Tract Community Farm, Albany, California, United States - DLSLS.C.R1 | ecosystem: Environmental > Terrestrial > Soil > Agricultural land | place: USA... | reverse complement strand
CTTTGCGCCCTGACCGGCGCGGGCGTGCCAGCGAACCTCGACGAGGTCATTCACGACAACCACCGATCGATCGCAATCGCGGCGTCACGACCGGCCCGCACCGCTTCGACGACGCTGTTGCCGCCGTTGACGGCGTCGCCGCCGGCGAAGATACGTGGGTCGTTCGTCTGTCCGTGCTCGTCGACTTCGAGCTTCGGCCCCGCCTGTCCGATCGCCTTGACGAGCGTGTCGCAGGGCATGACGAACTCGCTTCCCGCGATGGGCGTCGGCCGACGCCGCCCCGACTCGTCCGGGGCGCCGAGCTCCATGCGCGTGCACTCGACGCCCTCGATGCGCTCCTCGCCGAGCACGCGCACCGGAGCCGCAAGCCACTGGAACTGCACCCCTTCCTCCTCGGCCTCGGCGACCTCGTGCGGATAGGCCGGCAGCTCGTCGCGCGTCCGGCGGTAGACGATCGTGACCTCCTCGGCGCCGAGGCGCAGCGCTTCGCGCGCGACGTCGATCGCCGTGTTGCCGCCTCCGACGACGACGGCGCGCCGCCCCACGGCCGCCGGCGCGCCGAGCTTGATCCGCTTGATGAAATCGAGTGAGTTCCAGACGCCAGGGAGATCGTCGCCGGGATAAGCGGCTCCGGTGTCCGGGCCGGCGCCGACGCCGAGAAAGACGACGTCGAACGCATCGAGGTCGGTGGTGGACACCCGTCGGCCGAAACGCACCTCGACGCCGAGCCCGCGCAGCACGCGCAGCTCACTGGGCAACGGCTCGCGGCCGATCCGATACGGCGCGATCGCGAAGCGCGCGAGCCCGCCGGGCTCGTCGCGCTCGTCGTAGAGGGTCACCGCATAGCCGCGCAGCGCGAGCTCGCCGGCGCAGGCCATGCCTGCCGGACCCGCACCCACGACAGCGGCGCATCGGCCGCTTGGCGCGGCCGGCCGACGCAGACGCGCGACGGTCGGAGGCGAGTGGTCGAGCGCAAAACGCTGAAGCCGTGCGATCGGGATCGCATCGCGCACCACGCACGCGCCTTCGCACAGGACTTCGACGGGGCAGACGCGCGCACATGTGGCGCCGAGGAGGTTGGCGTCCAGGATCGTGCGTGCGGCCGCATCGGTGTCGCCGACTGCGAGTGCGGCAACGAACCTCGGGACGTCGACGCCCGCGGGGCACGCCGTTCGGCACGGCGCCTCCGCGTGGGCTTCACCGCAGGCAAGGCAACGATCGGCCTCGACCAGGGCCTCCTTGAAGGCAAGGGGCGGACGAAGCTCGTCGGGAAGGACAACGGCCACGACCACACTCTCCCGGCCGGGGACGGTGATGGAATCGGGGGTCTGAACGATCTCGATTGCGGGGTTTTCCGGAGCCGTCGCGGTCGACGGCGGGCGATCGTGGAGCCGTGGCCTTCCACGTCGAGATCGAGATGCCAGACCGCAAGAGCGCCTTCAGCCTCGAGGACGACCTCCGGGCGCTCTATCCACTCGCCGTGGGGCGACGTGGTGTGTGGTCGGTCGTGATCGAGGACGAGGAAGACCACCTGGACGAGGTCGTCGAGGCGTCGCGGCGCTGGTTGCACGCGGCCGACCTCGACGACCTCCTCGTCCGCATCGGCGAGCACGAGCTTCACGTCCACGCGTAGCGATGCGCGCCGTCGCCGCGATCGGCGTCGTGCTGCTGCTGGCCGGCTGCGGCGGCGGCGCACCGAGCGGCCGTCCCGACCTCCAGCGGACGCTCGACGGGCTCGTGAGCGGCCCGCACCGGCTTGCTCCGGGAGTCACAGCCTTCGTCTCCGGGCCGCACGGCACGTGGAGCGGCAGCGCCGGGTGGGCGAACGTCACCAGGCAGATCCGCATGACACCCGATGCGCGGCTCCGGCTCGAGAGCGTCAGCAAGCTCTGGACGGCCACCGTGCTCGCCGAGCTCGCGGTCGAGAACAAGCTGGGGCTCGACGACACCGTCGAGCGCTGGTTGCCCGGGCTCTTTCCGTACGGGAGCCTGATCACGATCCGCGAGCTCCTGAACCACACGAGCGGGATGGTCGACAGCAACGACTTCGACCAGCAGCCGCAGTTCTGGCTGGCAAAGATCCACGACTCCGCGCTCCGCGCGGCGTTGCTCGCGACCGCGGCCGAGATCGAGAGGGATCACGCGCACATCTTCCCGACGATGCTGCTGATCCGCGCCGCGGCGGCAATTCCGCTGCTCTTCGACCCTGCCACGTCCTATCACTACTCGAACATCGGCTACGAGACCGCGGGCGTGATCGCCGAGCGGGCGGGTCACACACGGCTCGCCAACCTCTACGACCGCATCATCATCCGCCCGCTCGGCCTCTTGAGCGCCGCGTACGCGCCGCATGGCCCGATTCCGGGCCAGCACCCCGTCGGCTACGCCGTCACCCGTGGCGGCACCGCGGTGGCAGCCACGCGGTGGGGCGCCGGCGGGCTGGCGGCCGAAGGCGCGATCGTGGTGAATGCGCACGACGAGGCACGCTTCCTCGTCGCGCTGGTACGCGGGAAGGTCGTGCCGCTGACGATGCTCACGCAGATCATGGCCGGCAGCGGCCCGGTTCCGTCGTACGGGCTCGGCACGGTCGTGGAGCGAACGTGCGGCGGAAAGACGCTCAGCCACAACGGCGGCGGCATGGCATGGACGTCGAGCGTCGCGGTCAGCGTCGACGGCTCGCGGGTCGCCGTGCTGTTGCTGAACGGGCGCCGGTCCGACGGCAAGGGCGACCCGCGCGCCGCACTGTTGAAGCTCTTCTGCGCAGCCTGATCCGTAGTTCGGCCGGATGCCGCCGGGCCGTCGCATGACTAGCGTCGGCCTCGGGTAGCCGATGAGCGCACACGACACGACGTCGCTCGAACAGGCAAGACGAACTCGTCGCGCACGCGAGCGCTTCGTCGAAGAGCACCTGCCCGTTGTGCGAGCGGTCGCCGCGCACTACCGCGGTCTGAACGTCCCGTTCGACGACCTGGTGCAGGAGGGCTGCATCGGGCTCCTCGGCGCGATCGACGCGTTCGATCCCGCGCGCGGCGTCGACTTCGAGACGTTCGCCCGCTTCCAGGTCCGCTGCGCGATCCGCGACGCGCTGACCGAGACGTCCCGCCTCGTTCGACTGCCCAAGCGCGTGGTCGAGCGGCGGCGCACAATCGACCGAACTGCGGCAGAGCTTGCCGCATCCATGGGACACCTTCCTTCGGCGGTCGAGATCGCCGGAGCGCTCGAGCTCCCAGTCGACGTCGTGGTCGAGATGCAGGGTGCGCCAATTCGCTGGACGTCGTTCGAGGCACCATTTGACGAGGTGCTCGCCGACGATGCGGCCGTTGATCCCGCTGGCGACGTGTCACGGCAGGACGAGCTCGTGCAGCTAGACGACGCCGTTGCGCGCCTGCCCGGACGCCAGCGGGAGCTCGTCGTCCGACGCTTCGGCCTCGGCTGCCCGAGCGAGGATCTGGCGGACATAGCCGCGTCGCTCCACATCTCCCGCCAACGAGCGCGTGCAATCGAGCAGACCGCGCTGTATGCGCTGCGCGACCGGCTCGACCCGCCTCGTGCGAATGAAGGAGGAAGACGATGCAAGCGGACGTCCTCGTCACCTATGGATCCAAGCACGGGTCGACGCGCGAGATCGCGGAAGCAATCTCGGACACCTTCGGTGCAGTCGGCGTCGACGCGTACGCCGAGTCGGCGCTGACCGCAGACCCGCACGGCGCGCGTGCGATCGTCGTCGGCGCGGCGCTCTACACCGGAAAGCTCCACCCGCACGCGGTGCACTTCCTCGAGCGTTACAAAACGGCCCTGGCCGACGTGCCGCTCGCGGTGTTCGCCAGCGGGCCGCAGACGCTCGAACCCGAAGATGTGACGTCGTCGCTTCGCCAGCTGCGGAGCGGCTTGCACGCCGCCGCGCCACGGCTTCTGCCGGTGTCGCTGACGATCTTCGGGGGAGCGGTCGACCCGCACAAGCTGCGCTGGCCGCTCAGCCGGATGCAGGCGAGCGACGCGCGCGACTGGAACGCCGTCCGCGACTGGGCGAGGGAGCTCGCCGGCCGTCCTGACTTCCTCGAGCTCTCGGCGATCCACTGACTCGAAGCTGCGCGACACACAACGTCGGCTCGACGAACGAGTCGAGCCGTTCGACCTCGCGACCCGAGGCGGAGGCCTCGAGCACGCCGTCGATGATCCCGCGATGGAGGCCGCAGATGATCTGCGGCGCTCCGTTCGCGAGCGCAGAGAACGGGCATCGGCGCATCTCGATGCGCTCGTCAACCTGCTCTGCGGCGAATCCCTCGTGATCCAGGACCTCTACGACGGAGGCGTCGGGGGTTGCCTCATGGAGATGACGGCCCCAGCAGACGCCCGTCTCGTACGCCGTCGCATGCCGTGCGAGCGCGTCGGTCAGCATCATCGCGAGGAGCCGGTACTCGTCCCGACCCGCGACGACGCCTTCGGCGGTGAGGCGAAAGACGACCGCCGGGCGGCCGCGGCTCCCTCGGTGTTCCGGCTCCGACCACAGGAGCCCGGATGACCGCAGACGGTCCAGATGCCAGCGCACCGTGTTGGCATGCAACCCCACGTGCGCGGCGAGCCGACCGGTGTCGAGACCGTCCGGGCTTGCGCGAAGTGCGCCGAGGATCGCAGCACGCTGCTGCTCGCCGTCCACGGATCGAGCATGTCGCCGATTTGTCACGAGAAGATCCGTAGAAATCGCGGATCTTCCCGAAGGCATTCGTTCCTACGGTCGTCGGAGAAAACCAGACCGATGGAGGAACAATGACCACGTACCCCGTCCCGAGACCCGAAACGGATCGGAGCGTCCTGCTCAAGCTGTTCGCGCTCTTCGCGGGGATCACGATCCCGGTCGTCATGCTGATCGGGTTGTGGCTCGCCGTGTCGGCGCAGAACGCCCGCGACGACGCGCGCCAGGCCGCCACGACGGCACGTAACGCGTCGTCGATGCCCGGCATGGCGATGCCCTCCGCAGCATCGAGCGCACACGGCGCCGTCGCCTCTGCGAGCTTCGCCGGAGTCGCGCCCGCGAACGCCGACGCGCTTGCGATGGCTCACGCCGCCGTTCCGGCGACCCTTCCGGCGGCCCCGGCCGGCGCAGTCGCGAACGTCCGCCTCGATATCAGCCATTCGACCGTGTCGATCGCGCCGGGCATCAGGTACGACGCCTGGACGTTCGGCGGTACTGCGCCCGGGCCGGTGATCCACGTCCGCGTCGGCCAGACCGTGCGGGTGACGCTGCACAACGCCTCGCCGATGCCGCACTCGGTCGACTTCCACGCGGCGCAGGTTGCGCCGAACGTCGCCTTCTCGGATGTGCTGCCTGGGCAGAACAAGACCTTCTCGTTCGTTGCGAGCGTCCCCGGTGTGTTCATGTATCACTGCGGCACCGCCCCGGCGTTCGTGCACATCGCGAACGGCATGTACGGCGCGATCGTCGTGGAGCCCCCGAACATGCCGAAGGCCGACCGCGAATACGTCCTCGTCGGCAGCGAGTGGTATCTGAACAAGGCCGGCCTCGGCTCACCCGCGAGCCTCGACGTGACGAAGGCCGAGCAGATGACGCCGGACTGGGTGACGTGGAACGGTTACGCCGCGCAGTACAAGACGCACCCGCTGACCGCGAGCCCCGGTGAGACGGTGCGCTTCTGGGTGGTCGACGCAGGGCCGAGCCTGAACACCGAGTTCCACGTCGTCGGCACGATCCTCGCTCGGGCCTGGGTCAACGCCGACCTCGTCGATGCTCCGCAGCACGACATCCAGACGGCCGTCGTCCCTGCGGGCGGCGGCGGCGTGTTCGACGTCAAGATCGACAAGCCGGGCCTCTATCCGTTCGTCTCGCACAGCTTCGCCAGCGTGCAGATGGGCCAGGTCGGGATTCTCAACGTCGGGCAGGTCCCCGGCACGATGAGCCACTGAGCTACGGCGTCCGCCGCCGGAGCGTTGCCGCTCCGGCGGCGAGCGCGAGCAGCGCGCCGCAGACCGTCACCGCGAGGTCGGCGGCGAACCAGCCTCCGTACGGCCCGTCGGCGGCGACGCGCGCGAGCGCGTCGTACGCGTAGGAGAGCGGCAACGCGTCCGAGATCGCGCGCAGCCAGCGCGCCATCTCGCCCCGCGCGACGAAGAGACCGCTCAGGAGGAACTGGGGAAAGACGACGGCCGGGAGGAACTGCACTGCCTGAAACTCCGTACGCGCGAACGCGCTGACGAAGAGGCCGAGCGCCATCCCCAACGTCGCATTGGCGACCGCGAGCGCGGCAACCGCGACGCGCGGCCCGCCGACGTGGAGCCCGAGCGCACCGAAGGCAAGCGCCGACACCGCGGCCGCCTGGAGCAAGGCTGCGACGGCGAAGGCGAGCGCATACCCGGCGAGCAGATCGAGCTTCGCGAGCGGCAGCGACATCAGCCGCTCGAGCGTTCCCGAGATCCGCTCGCGCAGCATCGTCACCGACGTCACGACGAACATCGAGACGAATGGAAACAGGCCGAGCAGCGGCGCGCCGACGTGCTGGAACACCTCGGGCCGGCCCGAGAAGATCTCCTTCAGCAGGAACTCGAGCAGGCATGGCACACCGACGACGAGGGCAACCGTCCGCGGGTCGCGACGAAGCTGCGTGAGCACGCGGATCGCGGTCGCCGTCATCCGGCCTCGACGAGGTGCAGGAAGACGTCCTCGAGCGCCTCGGCATGCGTCCGGGCGCGAAGCTCGGCCGGCGTGCCGGTCGCGAGCACCGCACCTTCGCGGAGCAGGATCAGCCCGTCGCAGCGCTCGGCCTCGTCCATCACGTGGCTCGAGACGAGCAGCGTTGCGCCGTCGGCGGCGAGCTCGTGGAACGTGCTCCAAAGGTCGCGCCGAAGCACCGGGTCGAGACCGACGGTCGGCTCGTCGAGGACGAGCAGCTCCGGCCGGCCGAGCAAGGCGGTCGCGAGCGAGACGCGCGCCCGCTGGCCGCCGGACAGACTTCCGACGACGCTGTCCGCGAACTCCTCGAGGAAGACGCGGGCGATCGCATCGTCGACCTCGCTCGATCCGACACGGAGGATCCGCGCGAAGTAGCGCAAGTTCTCGCGGACGCTGAGATCCGGGTAGATCGCGGGTGCCTGGGTGACGTACGCGACGCGGGCGCGAAGCGCCGGCGTGCCGGCCGGCTCGCCCAGCACCAGCACGGAGCCGGCCGCGAGGCGCTGCACGCCGACGATCGAGCGCAGGAGCGTCGTCTTGCCCGAGCCGCTCGGGCCGAGGAGGCCGTTGACAGCGCCCCGAGCGACGTCGAGCGAGACGCCGGCGAGGGCGCGCCGCCCGCCGCGGATGACGGTCAGGTCGTGGACGACCACGGCATCCATCAGCACACGATCGTGCGGGTTGTCCCAGACGGACTCGGTGGTTTCCCGGATTTTCCGGGCACCGCGGCCGAGCGACGATCGAGGCATGAAGATCCACGAGATCATGCAGCGCGACGTCGTAACCGTCGCACCCGAAACATCCCTGAAAGACGTGGCGGCGCTGCTCGTCGAGCGCCGCATCTCCGGATTGCCGGTCTGCACCGAGGACGGCCGTGTCGTCGGGGTCGTCTCCGAGGCGGACATCGTGCAGAAGGAGCAGACCGACGACTTCGGATCGAGCGCGCTCCTCGGCCGTCTGCTCGACCAGGCGTACGGCGACGGCCTTCGGTTTGCCGCCCGAACCGTGGGAGGCGCGATGACCGCGCCCGCCCTGACCGTCCGCTCCCGCGACGACGTCTCGCAGGCAGCCCACCTCATGGTCAGCAAGCGCGTGAACCGGCTGCCGGTGGTGGACGGCTCACGGCTCGTCGGCATCGTCACTCGGAGCGACCTCGTGCGTGCATTCCACCGCGAGGACACGGCGATCCTCCACGAGATCGAGGACGACGTTCTCCGGTCGATGCTCTGGATGGACCCGGAGACGCTCGATGTCTCGGTCGAGGACGGCCTCGTCAGGCTCGCGGGCTCCGTCGAGACGAAGACGATCGCCGAGATCGTGCGGGCCTGTGTCCGCCGGGTGCCGGGCGTCGTCGACGTCGACTCGCGCCTCACGTGGCGGATCGACGACCTCGAACGCCGTAGGCGAACGCCGGCCGGCCGCCTCCCGCGGCGCGTCTGACACGCGCGAAGCCGGGCTGCGCGTACGCAGCCCGGCTTCGCGTCCATCAGGCGATCGCAACCTCGCGGCCGGCCCGACGCCTCGTCTTCACCGGCTGGGCGTCGAGGACGACCTTCAGCGCGTGCGAGTGCGCGGCGTCCGTGAACACGTCGTACGCCTTCTCGGCATCAGCAAGCGCAAAGCGGTGCGTCGCAAAGCGCCTCGGCTCGAGGCGATGCTCCTCGATCAGCTTGAGGAGCTTCGGCGTCGTGAACGTGTCGACCAGACCCGTCGTGATCGTCACGTCGCGGATCCAGAGGGTCTCCAGGTGCAAGGTCGCCGAGTGGCCGTGGACACCGACGTTCGCTACTCGTCCACCCGGCCGGACGAGCGCGGTGCAGAGCTCGAACGTCTCCGGGACGCCGACTGCCTCGACGGCGACGTCGGCCCCGAGCCCGTGCGTCAGCTCGAGCAGCTTCGCGACCGCATCCTCGCGGCCGTTGTTCACCGCGACGTCCGCGCCGAAGGCGAGCGCCTGCTCGAGCCGCGAGTCGGCGAGGTCGATCGCGACGATGCGGGCGGGCGTGAACAGCTTCGCCGTCATGATCGTCGCCAGGCCGATCGGCCCGGCACCGACGACGGCGAGCGTGTCGCCCGGCTCGAGCTTCGAGGCGAGCACGCCGACCTCGTAGGCGGTCGGAAGGATGTCGGCGAGGAAGAGCACGTCCTCGTCGTTCAACTGCTCGGGGACCTTGTACACGGATGTCTCCGCGAAGGGGACACGCGCGTACTCGGCCTGGAGCCCGTCGATCAGATGGCCGAAGATCCAGCCGCCCCCGCCCGTGCACTGCCCGTATCGGCCCTCGCGGCAGAACCGGCAACGCCCGCACGAGGTGATGCACGAGACCAGCACGCGATCGCCGACGGCGAGCGTTGTCACGGCCTCGCCGCACTCGACGATCGTCCCCACCCCTTCGTGGCCGAGAATCGTTCCCGGCTTCACCTCCGGGACGTCGCCCTTGAGGATGTGCAGATCGGTTCCGCAGATCGTGCTGGTGTCGATGCGGACGATGATGTCCGTCGCACTTCGGATCACCGGGTCAGGAACGTCGGTCCAGGTGCGGATGCCGGGACCGCCGTAGACGAGCGCTTTCATGGTGCAGCCTCCTTTCAACTCAAGCGAACGCCGGCACGAGCACGCGCTCCGCGAGCTCGACGAGCCGCGTCGCATAGCCCCACTCGTTGTCGTACCAGGCGACGACGTGGACTTGCCGGCCGTCGACAACCGCCGTCAGGTCGCCGTCAACGACCGCCGAGAACGGTGTCTTGACGATGTCCGACGAGACGAGTGGCCCACGCCTGAAGTCGAGGATGCCGTCGAGCGTGCTCACGGCGGCCGTGAGGAGTGTCTCGTCGACCTCCGCGACCGTCGTCGTGCGGCTCGCCTCGACGGTCAGGTCGACGATGGATCCGACAGGGATCGGCACACGGACGGCATACCCGTGCAACTTCCCGCTCAGCTCGGGAATGACGAGCCCGACTGCCCGGGCCGCGCCGGTCGTCGTCGGAACGAGGTTCCAGGCGGCTGCGCGGGCGCGGCGCAGATCCTTGTGCGGCGAGTCGACGATCCGCTGGTCACCGGTATACGCGTGGATCGTCGTCATGAACCCATGCTCGATGCCGATCGTCTCGTGCACCGCCTTCAAGACCGGCGCGAGGCAGTTCGTCGTACACGAGGCATTCGAGATCACGGCATGCCGCTCCGGGTCGTACATGTGCTCGTTGACACCGACGACGATCGTCGCGTCGGCGTCCGGTGATGGCGCCGACACGATCACCTTGCGCGCGCCGGCCTCGAGGTGACGAGCGGCCTGCTCGCGCTTCTTGAACTTGCCGGTGCATTCGAGAACGACGTCGACGCCGAGCTCGTTCCAGGGCAGACGGCCGGGCTCGCCTTCGGCGAGGACCGCGATCTCCGTGCCTTCGACGACGAGCGCGTGCTCCCGAGCGGAGACCCCGCCGGGGAACTGCCCGTACACGGTGTCGTGCTCGAGCAGCGCAGCGAGCGTCGCGGCGTCGGCGACGTCGTTGATCGCCACCAACTCGATAGACGAGGATCCTTCGAACGCGGTTCTCAGTGCGGTCCGGCCGATGCGGCCGAAGCCGTTGATTGCAACGCGGGTCATGACGACTCCCTCTCGTGGTCAACGCTGGTCGGATCGCCTCCACCCACGCGGCCCGAATCAGGGAATCCGCCGATGCCCGCATCCGGGCTGCGGCGGATCCGATGCTCGTGAACCCCACGGAGGCACTTGCCGCGGCGGACGCGACGTTCGAGATCCTCCCGCACCGGCGGACGGAAAGTGCGCTGGCAGAGGCTCGTGCCGTCGGCTATCCGCCCGAGCTCGTCGCCAAGACGGTCGTCGTCGCCGCCCGCGGCCGGCGAATCCGGGTCGTCGTGCCCGCCTCGAAGCGTCTGAGCCTCGAGAAGCTCGTAGCCGTGGTCGGCGACCCGGTGCGCCTGCTCCACGAGGGCGAGCTCGCGCGCGCGTATCCCGAGTTCGAGCTCGGCGCCGTGCCTCCGCTCGGCGGTCCCGACGACGGGACGATCGTCGACGTGCGGCTGGCCGAGCGGCCGAGCGTGATCGTCGAAGCCGGCTCACATGACGTCTCGCTGAAGGTGCCCACGCGCGAACTCCTGGCGGCGGCGCACGCCGACGTTGCGGACGTCGTCGATGCCTAGCCGCACGAATCTCGCCGGGCGTGCCGGCCGCTGGAGCGCCGCACACTGGAAGACGGCGGCTTTCGGGTGGCTCGCAATCGCCCTCGTGGCCGTCGTCGCGGGGCACCTCGTCGGCGCGAGGCAGTTCAAGCCCTATGCGTACGCGAACGGCGACTCCCGCCGCGCCGAGGAGATCCTCGACCAGGCAGGGTTCAACGCACCCGCGCGCGAGAGCGTGCTCGTGCAGTCGCGCACCGTGAAGGTCGGCGCCGGACTGTTCACGGCGGCCCTCGCCGACCTCGGGCACGAGCTCCAGGCACAGCCGGACGTGACGAACATCGTCTCGCCGCTCGACCACCCGAACGCCGGCCTCGTCTCGGCCGATCGTCATTCGGCGCTCGTGCAGTTCGAGATCCGCGGGAAGGCCGAAGACGCGAAGGCCAAGGTCGCGCCGATCCTCGAGACCGTCGACCGCGTCCAGCTCGAGTATCCACAGCTGCTCATCGGCGAGTTCGGCCAGGCCTCCTCGGACAATGTGGTGGGGCAGCGCTTCACGCGCGACATGGACCGCGCCTGGTTCACGTCGCTGCCGCTGACGATGCTCATCCTCGCGGTCGCCTTCGGCGCGCTCGTCGCCGCCGGCCTGCCGGTGCTCCTTGCGTTCTCCGCGGTGCTCGCCGCCACGGGGATCAACGCGCTCTTGAGCCAGCTCGTCCCGACGGAGCCGCAGACGGTCGGCGCGATCATCCTGATGATCGGGATGGCCGTGGGGATCGACTACTCGCTGTTCTACCTGCGGCGCGAACGAGAGGAACGCCAGGCGGGGACGCAGCCGCACGAAGCGCTGCTGAACGCGGCACGGACGTCGGGCCGGGCCGTGCTCGTCTCCGGGTCGACCGTGCTGATCGCGATGGCCGGCATGTTCGTCAGCGGCAACTCGCTGTTCGAGACGATCGGCATCGGGACGATGCTCGTCGTCTTCGCCGCGATGGTGGGCTCGCTGACCGTGCTCCCCGCCCTCCTGCACCGCCTCGGCGACCGGGTCGACCGTGGCCGCATCCCGCTCTTCCGTGGGCGTCCGCGCGACGACGGCGCCTGGTCGCGCGTCATCGGCGGCGTCCTGCGCAGACCGATGCTGTGGGGCGGCGCCGCGGCAGC
>Ga0308175_100002791_pt1 | contig 11989 bp, 9 predicted proteins | sample PhyCR1_3_FD_203893 | JGI IMG/M metagenome (GOLD analysis project Ga0308175, IMG submission 203893) | Soil microbial communities from UC Gill Tract Community Farm, Albany, California, United States - DLSLS.C.R1 | ecosystem: Environmental > Terrestrial > Soil > Agricultural land | place: USA... | reverse complement strand
GCGCACGTCGTGGTGGCGCTGAAGCCGCTCGTGCGCGGCCGGGTCGATCGGGCTGGCGAGCAGGATCTTCACGGAGCGGCGTCCTTCCGTCGAGCCTCGATGGCGGCGACCACGTCGGCGAACACGCTGGAAAGCGGGCGGTCGGCGTCCACGACGGCGAACGCCGGGACGACCGCGCCGAGGGCGAGGTACTGCTGGCGGCGCTGCTCCAGCCACCCCGGGGAGGCCTCGCCCTTGCGGGCGAACAGCACGTCGCCGGGTGCGTCGAGGCAGACCACCAGGTCGGGCTTCGGGTAGACGTGCTGCAGCAACCACCCGTGCACCCGGGAACCGGCCCGCCTGTCGGGCGCCGGGGCGATGTCACTGTGGTAGTAGTCGGCGAAGAAGTGCCGGTCGAACACTACGACGTACCCACGCCTCGCGTAGCCGGCGGCTACCAGCTGGCGCAGCCACTCCTCGAGCACCCACACGCCGATCCGGACGGAGTCCTTGACCGATCGGGCCACGCGGTTCCTGCGGGAGTGCCCCGTCGTCGCGACCGGGTCGGAGCCGGCCACGAGGTCGGGCCGCCGGCCCCGGGCGCGCTTGACGGCCAGCAGCAGCCGGGTGGTCGGGAGCATCAGCGAGCTGGACTCGAGGTTGACACCCATGTAGACCCGCTTGACCGGAAAGGGCACCGGTCCCCGCTCGAGCATCTGGGTGATGGTGCTCTTGCCCGCCCCGTCGGCCCCCACGAGCGCCACCTGAAGCGTCGAGGTCATCGGGCCGGCACCTCGCCCCGGACCCGCCCCGCGGCGGAGGCGTCCAGGGCCGCCCGGCGTACGGCGGCTCCGAGCTGTGCCAGGTCGCACGGGTAGGGGTGCGCGACCCGGGCGGCGGGCCGGTCGTCGAGCAGCGCGCCGAGCAGCCGGGCCTCCCGTTCGGCAGCGGCCTCCACCAGCGGGCTCTTCTGGTCGGGGAAGGCGTACCGGAACTGCCGGTAGTCCTCCAGGAACGAGGCCCGCTCGTCGGCGAGCGAGGCGGCCATCCGACCGGACACCTCGCGTGCGCCGGCGGGGGAGACGCTGATCTCGTCCGCTTCCTGGCTGAGCAGCAGCACCACCGAGTCCAGCCGGGCCGTGGGCACCATCGCGTCCTCGCCGAAGAGCTCGGCCGGCGGCACCTGGAGGTAGGCCTGGCGGTCCAGGAGCGGCGACCCGCGGCGGAGCACGTCCGCCCCCGGCAGCCGGACGCGCGCCCCCGCCCTAGCGAGGGCAGCCGCCGCCCGCCAGCCGGACAGCCGCAGGCGGTCAGCCCGGGGGCGCGCGCGCAGCACCGCGGGCAGCTGGTCAAGGTGCCACGCCCACAGCCTGATCGGCTCGGGAACGCCGCACATCCGGCCGTCAGGCGTGAGGTAGACCCACTCGTCGGCGACGTACCGGATGCCGTCACCGAGCCCCGCCAACAGGGTTTCGGTCTTGCCGCTCTTCGCCCACCCGGTGACCAGCACCCCGCGGTCACCGACGCAGAACGCTGAGGCGTGCAGCGGCAGGACGTCCTTGCCGAGGGCGGTGAGGTTGACGAACGCGAGCAGGTGCGGGACCGCCGGCAGGGCGCGCTCGCACACGACCTGCGGCCGGGCCCCGATCTCGGCCATGGGCAGCAGCGCCCGGCCGGGGGCCCCGTGCCGGCCGTGCAGCACGAAGAAGCCCCCGCTGTTGAAGCCGGTCTGGCCCACCCCGACGTAGGTCAGCGGCTCCGTCGTCGCCCGGTCGACGAAGCGGACGGTGAGGTCCGGCTCTCGGTCCAGCTCACCGCGCAGTGGCCCGAGCTGGCGGGTCACCGTCGCGACGTCACGGGGCGTGGCGTCGAGCAGCCGGACGCCGACGATCCCGTGCAGGTCGAAGTCGCAGGTGGTGCCGTGCCCCCCCACGTCAGGCCCCGGACCCGGTGAGCACCGACCAGACGGTGCGGACCATGATCTTGGCGTCCAGCCACAGGGACCAGTTGTCGATGTACCAGTTGTCGAAGCGGGCCCGGTCCTCGATCGAGGTGTCCCCACGCAGGCCGTTCACGGCGGCCAGGCCGGTGAGCCCGGAGGGCACCCGGTGCCGGTGCCGGTACCACGGCATGGTGCTGGTGAACCGCTCGACGTACTCCGGACGCTCAGGCCGCGGGCCGACCATGCTCATGTCGCCGCGGAGCACGTTGAGCAGCTGCGGCATCTCGTCGAGCGAGTAGCGCCGGATGAACCGTCCCACCCGCCCGAGACCTTCCGGGGCCACCGCCCACAGCTGGTCCGGCTGCGGCAAGGTCTCCGGCAGGGATCGGAACTTCAGCAGCCAGAAGGTACGCCCGCCCGCGCCGACGCGGACCTGCCGGAAGAACACCCCCCGACCCAGCTCGAGCCGCACCGCGAGCGCCACGGCCACGAACAGCGGGGCCGCCACGAGCAGGCCGAGGCCGGCCACCACCACGTCGAACGCGCGCTTCAGCCGCCAGGTCAGCATCCGGTGCGCCGGCCCCCTGACCCGGACCAGGGGCAGGCCGAAGATGTGGTCGTCGCGCCGCCCCGGGTCGAGCTCGAACAGCCGCGGCACCACGTAGATGCCGGTGTCGACCGTGTCGCAGGCCCGGATCACGTCGAGCAGGTCGACGGACGAGGTGCCTCCATAGCCGATGATCACGTCGCTGACGCAGGCCCGCCGCACCACGTCGGCAAGCTCGCGCGGCGTCCCCAGGACCGGGAGCGGCGACGGGCCGCGGGGGACCCGGTCCGCGACCGTGCCGACCAGGCGCAGCCCGGAGTCCGGGTGCTCCTGGATCCTTTGGATGAGGGCGGTGGCGGGCGCGCCCGCGCCGACCATGAGCGTCCTGTGCACGATCCGCCCGCGGGCCCGCAGGTTCCGGATCAGCCCGTAGGCGAGTCCGCGGGCCACCGTCATCCCGGCGACCAGGATCAGGGCGGTGCCGAGCGCCAGGCCGGCGTGCACCGCCGTCCAGCCGCGGGTGAGCACCAGAGCGGGCCCCATACCGATCACCGGGCCGATGGCCAGCACCGGGAGGTCGTCCAGCAGGGAGAGCCCGATCCGCGGGCGGTAGAGCCCCTTCAGCTTCCAGGTCACCACCGCGACGGCGACGGTGGCGGCGCTGAACACGGACCGCGTCACCCCCATCAGAGCGACGACCACCAGTGCATCGACCACCAGCACGATGGCGAGCTCGACGGGGTAGCCGCCGCGCCTCGGCCCGTACGTCCGCGGCAGGGCGCTGGACGTGACCCTGGCGTCAGCCGACCGCCGCCGCTGCGCCGGGACGATGAGTGGTTCCACGTCCGCGGCGTGGGACGCGCTGGAGTTCTCACCGTGCATCGACAACGCGCAAGCCTCATGTGTCTAGGAGAACGGTCCCCCTTGGCCGTGTCCTCATCACATCGGCGTACCGGACGAGCGGCAAGGTGCCGGTGGCAGGATCACCCCCCCGCTCATCTCTTTGCGTGAGCCGTCATGGGTGCATCATCCGGAGCAGTCCGCTTCTTCCGGAATGGTCAGCGACGCGACTTGCGCGACCTACGACCGGCACGTCCGTAGGTGTCGTCCAGGCGCACGATGTCGTCCTCGCCCAGGTAGGTGCCGGTCTGCACCTCGATGAGGTGCAGCACCTCCGGCCCGGGGTTGGCCAGCCGGTGGTTCACGCCGACCGGCACGTCCACCGACATCTGCTCGTGCAGCGTCAGCACCTGCTTGCCGCGGGTGACCTCGGCCACTCCGGAGATGACGACCCAGTGCTCGGACCGGTGCTTGTGCCGTTGCAGCGAGAGCCGGTGCCCGGGTTTGACGGTGATGTGCTTGACCTGGAACCCGGGCCCGGACTCGAGCGCCTCGTAGCTGCCCCATGGGCGGTAGACGGTCCGGTGGCTGAGCGCCTCGTCACGACCCTGCTCCTTGAGCCGCTGCACGATGGTCTTGACGTCCTGGTCACGTCCGCGGTCGGCAACGAGCACCGCGTCCTTGGTGGCCACCACGACGGTGTCGCGCAGGCCGAGGGCGGCCACCAGCACCCCGTCGCCGCGCAGGTAGCAGCCGGAGGCGCTGTCGGTGATCACGTCGCCGAGGAGCGCGTTGCCGTTGTCGTCGTGCTCACCCATCTCCCACAGCGCCGACCAGCTGCCCACGTCGTTCCAGTGGAAGTCGGTCAGCACCACCGCGGCCCGGTCGGTGTGCTCCATGACGGCATGGTCGACCGAGATGGCCGGGGCCGCGGTGAAGCTCTCCTCGTCGAGCCGCAGGAAGTCCAGGTCCGGCCGCGCCTGCCCGACCGCGTCCGAGACGTGCTTGGCGATCTTCGGCTCGAGCGCGGCGAGCTCGTCGAGGTAGAGCCGCGGCGGGAAGACGAACATGCCGCTGTTCCACCACCAGTGGCCGGCCTCTACGAACCCCTCGGCCGCCTCCGCGTCCGGCTTCTCGACGAACCGGTCGATCCGGAACCCGGGCAGGTCCGGCAGCGCCGCACCCTGCTCGATGTATCCGAACCCGGTCTCCGGCGAGCGCGGCGCGACCCCGAACGTGACGAGGTGCCCGGCCGCCGCCACGGTCGAGGCGCTGCGCACCGCGGCCTGGAACCCGGCGGTGTCCTGCACGGCGTGGTCTGACGGGAGCACCAGCATCAGCGCCTCCGGGTCGTGGCTCGCGACCAGCTCAGCGGCCGCAGCGACCGCCGGGGCGGTGTCGCGGGGAGTCGGCTCGAGCACGATCGCGAGTGGCTGGATGCCGAGGTCGCGCAGCTGCTCCGCGATCACGAACCGGTGCTCGGCGCTGCAGACGACCAACGGGGGAGCGAAGCCGGCGCCGCGCACCCGCCAGGCGGTCTGCTGCAGGAGGCTGACCTCCGAGAGCAGCGGCAGCAGCTGCTTGGGGTACAGCTCCCGCGAGAGCGGCCACAGCCGGGTCCCGGTCCCCCCGGACAGGATCACCGGCACGACACGGCCCCCGAACCCGTTGCTCATCGGCGGTGCCCCCTTTCCGTGGGCCCCACGGTATCGGTCCGCCGCTTTCCGGGGGAGCCCGACACGTAGGGTTGAGCGGTGGCCGACCCGTCGACGTACCGCCCCGCGCCCGGCTCCATCCCGGCGTCCCCGGGCGTGTACAGGTTCCGGGACGCCCGCCGTCGGGTGGTGTACGTCGGGAAGGCGAAGAACCTCCGTTCCCGGCTCACGTCGTACTTCCAGGACCTCGCCAACCTGCACCCCCGCACCGCGACCATGGTCACCACCGCGGCCTCCGTGGAGTGGACCGTGGTCAACACCGAGGTGGAGGCCCTCCAGCTGGAGTACTCCTGGATCAAGGAGTTCGACCCGCGCTTCAACGTCAAGTACCGCGACGACAAGTCCTACCCCTGGCTCGCGGTGACGGTCAACGAGGAGTTCCCGCGGGTGATGGTCGGCCGGGGGGCGAAGAAGAAGGGCGTGCGCTACTTCGGCCCGTACTCGCACGCCTGGGCGATCCGGGAGACCGTCGACCTGCTGCTCCGCGTGTTCCCGATGCGGTCCTGCTCCAACGGGGTGTTCAAGCGGTCCGCGCAGATCGGTCGGCCCTGCCTGCTCGGCTACATCGGCAAGTGCTCCGCCCCGTGCGTGGGCCGGGTGACCGAAGAGGAGCACCGGGCGATCGTCGACGACTTCTGCGACTTCATGGCCGGGCAGACGACCGCGTTCGTCAAGCGGCTGGAGAAGGAGATGTACGCCGCGTCGGCGGACCTCGACTTCGAGCGAGCCGCCCGGCTGCGCGACGACATCGGCGCGCTGAACCGGGCCATGGAGAAGCAGGCGGTGGTGCTCGGCGACGGCACCGACGCCGACGTGGTCGCCTTCGCGGAGGACCCGCTCGAGGTGGCGGTGCAGATCTTCTACGTGCGCGGCGGCCGGATCCGCGGCCAGCGCGGCTGGGTGGCCGACATCGTCGACGACGCCGGCACCGGGGAGCTGGTCGAGCGGTTCCTGCAGCAGCTGTACGACGGGGAGGCGGGCGACGCGATCCCTCGCGAGGTGCTGGTCCCGGCCGTCCCCGACGACCTCGGCGCGCTCGAGCAGTGGCTGTGCGACCTGCGCGGGTCCCGGGTCCGGGTGCGTGTCCCGCAACGGGGTGACAAGAAGGCGCTGCAGGAGACGGTGGGCCGCAACGCCAAGCAGGCGCTTGTGCTGCACAAGACCAAGCGGGCCAGCGACCTGACCACCCGCAACCGGGCTCTGGAGGAGATCCAGCTGGCCCTCGGGCTGCCCGAGGCGCCGTTGCGCATCGAGTGCTACGACATCTCCAACCTGCAGGGCACCGAGGTGGTCGGCTCCATGGTGGTCTTCGAGGACGGGCTGCCCCGCAAGGGTGAGTACCGACGCTTCGTGGTGCGCGGCGTCGAGGGCCAGAACGATGTCGCCTCGATGCACGAGGTGGTCACCCGGCGGTTCCGGCGCTACCTCGACGAACGCGCCGAGACGCCCGAGATCGGCTCACCGGACGCTGCCGTCGACGCACTCGTGGATCCCGAGACCGGCCGCCCCAAGAAGTTCGCCTACGCCCCCGGTCTGGTCGTTGTGGACGGCGGCCCACCGCAGGTGGCCGCGGCGCAGCGCGCCCTCGACGAGCTCGGTATCGACGACGTGCCGGTGTGCGGGCTGGCCAAGCGGCTGGAGGAGGTGTGGCTGCCCGGTCGGGAGGACCCGGTGATCCTGCCCCGGACGAGCGAGGCGCTCTACCTCCTGCAGCGAGTGCGGGACGAGGCGCACCGGTTCGCGATCACCCACCACCGGTCGCGCCGCTCCAAGAGCATGGTGGAGAGCCTCCTCGACGACGTGCCCGGCCTGGGGGAGGTCCGACGCAAGACGCTGCTGCGCCGGTTCGGGTCCCTCAAGCGGCTGCGGGCTGCCACAGTGGAGGAGATCGCCGAGGTGCCGGGTATCGGACCCAGGACCGCCGCGGCGATCGCCGCCGCCCTCGCCGACACGCAGCCGGGCGTGACGGTGAACACCGCGACCGGCGAGATCGAGGAGCGCTGATGGGCGACAACCGGGGGCAGCTCGTGGTGGTGACCGGCATGACCGGCGCCGGCCGCAGCACGGCCGCGAAGGAGCTGGAGGACCTGGGCTTCTTCGTCGTGGACAACCTGCCGCCCCAGCTGGTCCCGGACGTGGTCCGGCTGGTGGACGAGTCCCAGGGGCCGCTGCAGCCGATCGCCGTGGTGGTCGACGTGCGCTCCGGGTCGTTCTTCGCCTCGCTGCAGGAGGTGCTGGCGCAGGGCAGCACCGGCCGGCAGACGACCCTGCTGTACCTGGAGGCGAACGACGACGTGCTGGTGCGCCGCCAGGAGGCTGCGCGGAGGCCGCACCCACTGCAGGCAGGAGGGCGGCTGCTCGACGGGCTGCACCGCGAGCGGGCAGTCCTGGCGGCCCTGCGCGGCGACGCCGACCGGATCATCGACACGTCCAGCCTGAACGTGCACCAGCTCACCGACCGGGTCGCTGAGGCGTTCGGGACCAAGGAGACCATGTCGCTGGCGGCCACCGTCGTCAGCTTCGGGTTCAAGTACGGCATCCCGGTCGACGCCGATCTGGTGGCCGACATGCGGTTCCTGCCCAACCCGCACTGGGTGCCCGAGCTGCGCCACCTGTCGGGGCGGGACCGGGCAGTGGCCGACTACGTCAAGAACCGGCCGGAGGCCAAGGAGTTCGTCGAGCAGTACGTCGGTCTCATCGAGACCGTCTCGGAGGGGTACCTGCGGGAGGGCAAGCGCTTCATGACCGTGGCGATCGGATGCACGGGGGGCAAGCACCGCAGCGTGGCGATGACGGAGGAGATCGCGGCCCGGCTGCGGGCCCGCGGCCTCGACGCGCGTCCGATGCACCGCGACCTCGGCCGGGAGTGACCATGCTGGACCGGCGGGTGGTGGCGTTCGGCGGAGGCCACGGCCTCGCCGCTTCGCTGTCCGCCCTCCGCCGCGTGGTCACCGACCTGACCGCGGTGGTCACGGTGGCCGACAACGGCGGCTCCTCCGGCCGGCTGCGCCGGGAGTTCGGCGCCCTTCCGCCCGGGGACCTGCGCCAGGCCCTGGCGGCACTGTGCGGGGACGACGACTGGGGCGGCACCTGGGCGAGGGTGCTGCAGCACCGGTTCGTCAGCCCCGGGGCGATGAACCAGCACGCAGTCGGCAACCTGCTCATCGTCGCCCTGTGGGAGCTGCTCGGGGACCACGTCGACGGTCTGGACTGGGTGGGCCGGCTGCTCGGCGCGCACGGTCGGGTGCTGCCGATGTCGGTGACCCCGATCGACATCGCGGCCGAGGTGAGCGGCCTGGTGCCCGGCGACCCCACCCTGCTGACAAGCGTCCGCGGGCAGGTGCAGGTCGCCTCCACGCACGGCCGGGTGGTGTCGGTGCGGCTGGAGCCCGCCGACCCTCCCGCCTGCCCCCAGGCGCTCACCGCGGTGGGGTCGGCCGACTGGCTGGTGCTCGGCCCCGGCTCCTGGTACACCAGCGTGATCCCGCACCTGCTCGTCCCGGCGCTGCGCAAGGCGCTGGTGGAGTCACCGGCGCGCAAGGCGGTGACCGTGAACCTCGAGCCGCAGGCGGGGGAGACCGACGGCTTCACCCCGGAGACGCACCTCGAGGTGCTCTCCGCCCACGCCCCCGACCTCACCCTGGACGTGGTGCTCGCCGACCAGCGCTCGGTGGGCGACGTGGACCGGCTCGGGAAGGTCGCCGCAGCCCTCGGCGCGGAGCTGATGGTCGCCGACCTGGCGGCCGACGACGGCACCCCACATCACGATCCGGCCAAGTTGGCCAATGCCTATGCGCAGCTGATGGGAGCGGCATAGGGTGAGCGTTCTCACGCATTCGTGAGAAGGGACGTGAACGTGGCAGGATCGGTCGCATGGCGATGACGGCTCAGGTGAAGGCGGAGCTGGCCAGCACCACGGTGACGAAGTCGTGTTGCCGAAAGTCCGAGGTCTCCTCGATGCTGCGGTTCGCCGGCGGGCTGCACATCGTCAGTGGCCGGATCGTGGTGGAGGCCGAGCTGGACACCGGTTCCGCAGCCCGACGGCTGCGCCGGGACATCGCGGAGGTCTACGGCCACCACTCCGACGTGGTGATGGTCTCCGGCAACGGACTGCGCAAGGGCAGCCGGTATGTCGTCCGGGTGGTCCGCGACGGGGAGCAGCTTGCACGCCAGACCGGGCTGCTCGACGGACGCGGCCGCCCGGTGCGCGGTCTGCCGCCGCAAGTGGTGTCCGGGGCCGGCTGCGACGCGGTCGCGGCCTGGCGCGGCGCGTTCCTCGCCCACGGCTCCCTCACCGAGCCGGGCCGCTCGTCGGCGCTCGAGGTCACCTGCCCGGGACCGGAGGCCGCGCTGGCCCTCGTGGGTGCTGCGCGCCGGCTCGGCATCCCCGCCAAGGCCCGCGAGGTGCGCGGCGTGGACCGCGTGGTGATCCGCGACGGCGACGCCATCGGCGCCCTGCTCACCCGGCTCGGCGCACACGAGGCGCTGATGGCCTGGGAGGAGCGTCGGATGCGCCGCGAGGTGCGGGCCACGGCGAACCGGCTGGCGAACTTCGACGACGCGAACCTGCGCCGCTCGGCACGCGCCGCAGTCGCGGCCGGCGCCAGGGTCGAGCGGGCCCTGGAGATCCTCGGGGAAGACGTGCCCGACCACCTGAGGCTGGCCGGCGACCTCCGCCTCAAGCACAAGCAGGCCTCCCTCGAGGAGCTTGGCCAGCTGCACGAGCCACCGCTGACCAAGGACGCGATCGCCGGCCGGATCCGCCGGCTGCTGGCGATGGCGGACAAGCGCGCCCAGGAGCTCGGCATCCCGGACACGGAGGCCAGCCTCACCGCGGAGATGCTCGCCGAGGAGCCGTAGGCCGCTCCGAGCGCACCCGGTAGGGTCTGGACGGAGGGCCCCGGCGGGCCCGCCGTACCGTCGCTACCGAGGAGTGCGTTTCCGTGACAGTTCGCGTGGGAATCAATGGCTTCGGCCGGATCGGCCGGAACTTCTACCGCGCCGTGCAGGCGTCCGGTGCCGACATCGAGATCGTCGCCGCCAACGACCTCGGCGACCTCGCGACGATGGCGCACCTGCTGAAGTACGACTCCATCCTGGGCCGCTACCCCGACGAGGTGACCGCCACGGATGGCGGCATCAAGGTCGGGGGCAGCACCCTGAAGATCCTCGCCGAGCGCGACCCCGCGCAGCTGCCGTGGAAGGACCTCGGCGTCGACGTGGTGGTGGAGTCCACCGGGCTGTTCACCGACGCCACGAAGGCCAGCGCGCACGTGGAGGCGGGCGCCCGCAAGGTGATCATCTCCGCGCCCGCCAAGAACGAGGACGTCACCGTGGTGATGGGGGTCAACCACACCGACTACGACCCCGCCGAGCACACCCTGATCTCGAACGCCTCGTGCACCACCAACTGTCTGGCGCCCATGGCGAAGGTGCTCGACGACGAGTTCGGGATCGTCAAGGGCTTGATGACCACGGTGCACGCCTACACCCAGGACCAGAACCTCCAGGACGGCCCGCACAAGGACCTGCGCCGGGCCCGTGCCGCCGCGCTGAACGTGGTGCCCACCTCGACCGGTGCGGCCAAGGCCATCGGCCTGGTCCTGCCCCAGCTGAAGGGCAAGCTCGACGGCTACGCGCTGCGGGTGCCGGTGCCCACCGGCTCGGCGACCGACCTGACCGTCAACGTGGGCAGGGAGACCAGCGTCGCGGAGGTGAACGCGGCGTTCCGCAACGCCGCGGAAGGTCCGCTACGCGGCTACCTGAGCTACACCGACGCACCCATCGTGTCCAGCGACATCGTCACCGACCCGGCCTCCTGCATCTTCGACTCCGGGCTGACCAAGGTGATCGGCGACCAGGTCAAGATCGTCGGCTGGTACGACAACGAGTGGGGCTACTCCAACCGCCTCGTGGACCTCATCGGCTACGTCGGCGAGTCCCTCTGACCCGATGGGCACCCTCGACTCACTGGGAGACGTGCGCGGCAAGCGGGTCCTGGTCCGCTCCGACCTGAACGTTCCACTGTCCGGAGGCAGGATCGGCGACGACGGGCGGATCCGGGCCAGCGTGCCGACCATCCGCGAGCTCGCCGATGCCGGCGCCAGGGTGGTCGTGACGGCCCACCTCGGGCGCCCCAAGGGCGCACCCGACGCGGCGTACTCGCTGGCACCGGTCGCCGAGCGGCTCGGCGAGCTGCTCGGCGCCCCCGTCGCGTTCGCGACCGACACCGTCGGCGACAACGCCCACCAGGTTGTCGACCGTCTCGCCCCCGGCCAGGTCGCGGTGCTGGAGAACGTCCGCTTCGACCCCGGGGAGACCAGCAAGGACGAGGCCGAGCGGGAGGCCTTCGCGCGCCGACTGGCCGAGCTCGGTGACGCTTTCGTCAGCGACGGCTTCGGCGTGGTGCACCGCAAGCAGGCCTCGGTGTACGACGTGGCGCGGCTGCTTCCCCATGCCATGGGCGGGCTGGTGGCGGCCGAGCTCGACGTGCTGCGCCGGCTCACCGAGGACCCTGAGCGGCCCTATGCCGTCGTCCTCGGCGGTTCGAAGGTGTCGGACAAGCTCGGGGTGATCGCCAGCCTCCTCGACAAGGCCGACCGGCTGCTGATCGGCGGCGGGATGGTATTCACGTTCCTGCGCGCCCAGGGCCACGACGTGGGCCGGAGCCTGCTCGAGGAGGATCAGGTGGACACCTGCCGGCGCTACCTCGAGCAGGCGGAGGCGGCCGGGGTGCGCATCGTGCTCCCGACCGACATCCGGGTCGCCGACGCCGTGGAGGAGGGCTCGCCGGTCTCCGTCGTGCCCACCGACGCCATTCCCGCCGGCCAGATCGGCGTGGACATCGGCCCGGACTCCGAGAAGCTGTTCGCCGACGCGCTCGCCGACGCCCACACGGTGTTCTGGAACGGGCCGATGGGGGTGTTCGAGATCGAGGCCTTCGCCGGCGGTACCCGCGCGGTCGCG
>Ga0308175_100002790_pt1 | contig 11991 bp, 11 predicted proteins | sample PhyCR1_3_FD_203893 | JGI IMG/M metagenome (GOLD analysis project Ga0308175, IMG submission 203893) | Soil microbial communities from UC Gill Tract Community Farm, Albany, California, United States - DLSLS.C.R1 | ecosystem: Environmental > Terrestrial > Soil > Agricultural land | place: USA... | reverse complement strand
GCGGTCGCAAAGCTGCAGCCCGGCCAGATCTCGGAACCCATTCGCGTTCAGGGTGGGTTCTTTATTTTCCGGCTGGATAGTCGCATCAATCCGACGTTCGAGCAAGCACGCCCCTCCATTACTCAAAAACTGCAGGCGGACAAAAATCAGGCTGCCTTGAAGCAGGAGATGGACAAGTACAAACTCGACGTTCGTGATCCCGATTTCTTCAACATCACGAAAACTCCCTCATTGATGTCGCCGCAGGCTCCTGCCTCCAGTGCCGCGCCAGCTCAGAAACCAGCTACCTCGAAACCTCCTGCGAATTAACGGCGCCGTTAGCGCACGTTCTCGCAAGTTGCTGTTCACAACCTGGACCGGATTGCCTCTCGAAGCGGGGCGTCCGGTCCAAGTTGCGTTTTTGCCGGAATTAAGTGCTTACCGCGGCAAACTTTTGTCAAGGGCGGATCGTGGCACTCCGGTCTACGCTGCTACCTACATCCGTCGACGACGGATAGTGCTCGAAACCAGCCTGCTTGCAGATCCTGCCGCGCTTCGGTTCATCTTCATTCATGAGCTGTTCCATTTCGTGTGGGTGCGGCTCGGCAACAGAACGCGAGACGAATATTCCGAGTTGCTAAGGCGAGAGATGGCGCGAAACGCAAGAGGGGAACTCGGCGAGTCCTCATTGGTTAAGAAAGCAGAGCTCGGACGGCATCTAGAGTGCTCGCCCTCCTCCGCACTCTGGCGCGATTACATTTGCGAGAGCTTCTGCGATTCTGCGGCCTCCGTACTCACAGGCGCACCCGTCCACGCTGGCCTGAAGTTGGCAACGCGGTGGACAGCCATCAGGCGCGACTGGTTCGAGGGGAATCGGCATGACGAGCGCCGCTGGGCCATCTAGGCTCGGGACCTCAGCGATACACTGGTGTGCGAGGAACCTTGAACCTTCGCCGACGTCGTTCGCTCGCTTTTCCATTGGCTCTCGCGACTTTGCTCGCCCTCACATCGGCTTGCAACAAAACCACAAGCACCCGGGCGGAGGCGCAATCGCAATCGAAGCCTACGGGTGAGCGAAAACCGGCTCCGGACTTCACGCTCCAGGACGCGAACGGAAATTCTCTCAAGCTCAGTGATCTACGAGGCAAGGTGGTCGTGCTGAATTTCTGGGCGACCTGGTGCGGTCCGTGCGCCCTCGAAATTCCCTGGTTCATCGAATTCGAGCAGCAGTATAAAAGCAAGGGCCTCGAGATCGTTGGCATTTCCATGGATGAGGACGGGTGGAAAGCGATCAAGCCGTACGTTGCCGCGAAAAAGGTGAATTACCGGGTCGTTCTCGGCAACGATGCCGTAGGCACACTGTACGGAGGTGTTGATTCGCTGCCAACTACGTTCATCATCGATCGGCAGGGCCGGTTGGCATTTCCTCCGCATGTCGGATTGCCGGGCAAGAATGAATATCTCAATGAAATCCAGACACTTCTTGATGAAAAGCAGCACGCTGATAGCCGCGCTTTCATCCCTGGCGATCTCTTGTTTGGCTCAGCCGCAGCGGCTCACCGTTGAACCGCCAACCCAAGTAACAGTCAAGCGAGGCGAGGAGTTCTCGCACAAGCTAACTATTTCCATTCAGCCCGGCTTTCACGTGAACAGCAACAAGCCCCGGGATGAGTTTCTCATTCCTCTCCAGCTCACGTGGTCGCCAGGGCCTCTCATTGCCGAGTCCGTGTCGTACCCGCAACCGGAAGATATCAAAGTGGGGGCGGATACTCTTTCGGTGTTTACCGGCAAGGTGGTTCTTGTAACGAAGTTCCGCGCCGGTAATCAGGCATCGGCTTTGCCGAGCTCGCTGACGGGAAAACTGCATTACCAGGCCTGCAACAACCAGATGTGTTTTCGCCCGGTGACAGTCGATGTACGCCTCCCGGTGGTGATCCAGTAATCCGGCATGAGTTGGCGGCCGCTCGCGTGTTGCCTCGCCTTCGTGGCCTCCTTGTGCTCTTGCGAGGGAACGTCTGAGAAGGGCTTGCGGCCGGACGCTTCCATTTACAACGAACTGACCCACACAGCGGCCATTGACAACCATGCGCACCCGGGTAAGTTGCTCGCGCGCGGTGAGGAGGATGTCGATGCGGACGCTCTTCCGCCGGATGCGATCTCAGACTTGGCGCTGCCTACGCCTATGCTCGACGGTTCTCCCTTCCTGCCGGAAGCCCGGCGTGCCATGTTCCATCTCAATGCGAGCGGCGGCCCCATGTCTAAAACGCAGTCCGAGGCGTTACGTCGCAAGCGGGACGATTTGCAGCGGTCAGAAGGTGATGGTTATCCGGCATGGGTGTTGAACGAGACTAAGACCGCTGTCATGCTCGCGAATCGCGTGGCTATGGGCAGGGGACTGAGCGGTGACCGGTTCAAATGGGTTCCGTTTGTCGACACCTTCCTGTTTCCACTGCAGAACAAATCGTATAAGAACCGTGACCCGGAGCATGCCGCGTTCTTCACCCGCGAGGAAGGTCTGCTGTCAGGCTATCTGCAGGCTTCGGGACACAGACGCCTTCCAACAACCTTCGATGACTACCTGATGTTCGTTTCCCATCAACTCGAGTCCTGGAAAGGGGCCGGGGCCGTGGCCCTGAAATTCGAACTCGCGTATCTGCGGGATTTGAAGATCGGAAATCCGACTCGCGAGAGCGCTGAGCGCGTGTATGCGATCTATTCGCAATCCTCCGAACCGACGCCGGATGAATACCGCATCCTGCAGGATTATCTATTCCGGTACATCTCCACCGAAGCGGGGCGGCTGTCCCTGCCAATACATATTCACAGTTCGCTCGGCACCGGGAGTTATTTCCTGTCGTCCAATGCGAATCCGCTCGAGCTCGAAGGAGTGTTCAACGATCCCGCGCTTCGCCGGACGAAGTTCGTTCTGCTGCATGGAGCGTGGCCGTTTGCGAGGGAAGCCGCGATGCTGATTTTGAAGCCGAACGTCTACCTTGACTTTTCGGCGTTCTACTTCCTGACGTATCCCGCAGGAGGCTCAAAGGCACTGAGGCTGTACCTCGAATCCGCGCCTGAGAAGGTCCTGTATGGTTCCGATGCGAGTCCGTGGGGCAACGGCATCGGCTGGGAAGAAACCGTCTGGCTCGGATCCCACAACGGGCGGCTAGCGCTTGCACTGGCGTTAAGCGATATGGTGCGCGACCGCGAGATCACCGTCGATCGTGCGAAGAAAATCGGCCACATGGCGCTTTACGACAACGCGCACGCGCTATACGGCTTTTAGCGCACGATGCGCCGGCTTCTCATCCGTCCCGGCGCAATTGGCGACTGCATCGTTTCGTTTCCGGCCCTCGAGTTTCTCCGAACCGATTACACCGAGGTTTGGGTGCCCTCGCCTGTTGCTCCGCTGGTTCAATTTGCGGACCGCGTCTGCCCCATCAGTTCGACTGGCCTCGATTCGCTTGGAATCGAGGGTCTACGGCCTCCGGATAGCCTGACAGATCGTCTGCGGAGCTTCGACGAGATTGTTTCCTGGTACGGGACGAGCAGACCGGAGTTCCGGTCAGCTCTCACTGCGTTGTGCGAGCGTTGCATCTTCCTGCCCGCTTTGCCTGGCGCGGGACTCAGTGGCCATGCAACAGATTTCTACGCACAGCAGGTGGGTGCGGCGTTGGGTCTGACACCAAGAATCCGTACGGACGCGCTCAAGCCGCGGAACTCTGTTGTCGTTCATCCTTTTTCGGGCAGCGCGCGTAAGAATTGGCCGTTGGCGAATTTCCGCGCGTTGAGGTGCGAGCTCTCGCTCGATGTCGAGTGGATCGCCGGACCCGACGAAGAACTTCACGGAGCACATCGCTTCGACGATCTGCTCGAACTCGCTACTTGGATGGGCGGTGCACGGCTCTATCTCGGAAATGATTCAGGGATGACGCACCTGGCCGCCGCCACCGGAGTCCGCACGCTCGCTCTATTCGGGCCGACGGCTCCGGACGTATGGGCTCCACGCGGCGATAACGTGACCGTGGTGAGCCATGATCCCCTCTCGGAACTTCCAATCGCGCGTGTTCTGGACGCCGCTAATCGGCTGCTTGGCTCTCGCTAGGACGAGGAGTCCAGCGAACGATCGGCTTGCGGGCTGCCGAAACTTCATCGACACGACGGGTGCGCGTCGAATGGGGAGCCTTAAGCACCAGCTCAGGTGTTTCCTCGACTTCTTTCGCAATCGAAATCATCGCGTCGGCAAACAAATCAAGTTCGCGCTTGCTTTCAGTCTCTGTGGGCTCAATCATGAGCGCGCCCCGGACAATCAGCGGAAAGCTAACGGTGTACGGATGGAAGCCGTAATCGATGAGTCGCTTTGCGATGTCGCCCGTCCGGACGCCCCTTTTCGCCTGACGGTCATCGCTGAACACACATTCATGCATGCTCGCCGATTTGTATGCCAACTCGTAGTACGGCTCGAGTAATGTCCGAAGATAATTGGCGTTCAACAGAGCGTCGAGCGTTGCCTGGCGCAATCCATTGCCGCCGTGGGCCATGATGTACGCCAGCGCCCGAACGAGCACGCCGAAGTTGCCGTAATAAGCGCGCACACGCCCGATCGATTGCGGAAGATCGTAGTTCCACTTCCACAATTCGCCTTCTTTCTTCAGGCGAGGACTGGGCAGAAAGGGCGTCAGTACCTTCGCGACTGCAACAGCTCCCGAACCCGGGCCGCCGCCGCCGTGCGGAGTCGAGAACGTCTTATGCAGGTTCAGGTGCATCACGTCGACGCCAAAGTCGCCGGGACGAGCCACTCCCACGAGTGCGTTCATATTGGCGCCGTCCATGTAGACCAACGCGCCTTTGTCGTGCATGATGCCGCAGATCTTCTGGATGTTCTCTTCGAAAACACCAACGGTATTCGGATTCGTGACCATCAATCCGGCCACATCCTCCGTTACCGCTCGTTCGAGAACTGCAAGATCCACGACACCACGATCATTCGATTTGATGTTCTCGACCGCGTAGCCCACCATAGAGGCTGTCGCGGGATTTGTGCCGTGCGCGGAGTCGGGAACCAGAATCTTCTTTCGTGCGTTACCGCGGCTTTCGAGGAGCGCACGAATCATGAGGATACCGGTGAACTCGCCGTGCGCACCAGCGGCCGGCTGAAGCGTCACCGCATCCATTCCGGTGATCTCGGCCAGCGCATTTTCAAGGGCATGGATCACTTCCAGGCAACCCTGCGACAATTCTTCCGGCTGATACGGATGTGCCCACGCTAAACCTTCGGTGCGAGCTACTGTCTCGTTCACGCGCGGGTTGTACTTCATCGTGCACGAGCCGAGCGGATAAAGACCCAGATCGATTGCGTAATTCCACGTCGAGAGCCGGGTGAAGTGGCGGAGCGTTTCGAATTCGCTTACTTCGGGGAAACCCTCGATTTCATCGCGAACGTTTTCTTTGCCCAGAACCGATTCCGGCGAGACTTCAGGGACATCAAGTTCCGGCAGCTGATAACCGGCTTTGCCGGGTGAACTTAGCTCAAAGAGCAGCGGTTCTTCCTGGACGATATGCCGTGAGACCTTCTTGATCATCGGTTTAAGCCCTCGCTCCCACAACACCGGCCAGAGTATCCATGTCTTCGCGCTTGTTCATCTCGGTTGCGCAGATCAGCATGCATTCCTTCAGTTCCGGGTAGAAGCGTCCCAGCGCCAAGCCACCGATGATTCCTTTTTCGAGAAGTGCGGCGTTTGCCTGCTCCGGCGTCTTGCCCTCAATCCGCGCGACAAACTCATTGAAAAAAGGCCCTGAGAATTCAACCTTCAGCTTGTCCGCAACATAATGCGCTTTCGACAGGTTTTGTGTCGCCAACTCGCGCAATCCGGCCTTGCCATAAAGAGACATGAACACAGTTGCCATGAGAGCGAGGAGCGCCTGGTTGGTACAGATGTTCGACGTCGCTTTTTCGCGCCGTATGTGTTGTTCGCGCGTCGCCAGGGTCAGGCAGTAAGCCCGGCGCCCGTCCGCGTCCGTCGTTTCTCCCGCCAGCCGTCCAGGCAGTTGCCGTATAAACTTCTCGCGTGTGGCAATGATCCCCACGAACGGTCCGCCGTAGCTCGGGGAGATTGCAAAGCTCTGCAGTTCACCGACAACGATGTCAGCGTCAGAAGGCGGCTCGATCAGCCCCAGCGCTACTGCTTCGGAGAAAACCACGACCAGCAGTGCGCCTTTGCTATGAGCAAGATCCGCGAGGGCTTTCACCTGTTCCAGAACACCGAAAAAGTTTGGCGTCTGAACGATTACGGCCGCAATTGTGTCATCGAGTCTGGCCTTCAGATCGTCAAGGTCAATCCGGCCATCTTTCCCGAACTTAATCTCCTCGACCGGCATGCCCTGGTGCTGGGTAGAAGCTTTCAACGTCTCGCGATATTCCGGGTGAACGGATCGTGCGACCAGCACCTTGTCGCGCCGGGTAACGCGGACAGCCATCATAGCCGCTTCGGGCACAGCCGTTGATCCGTCATACATCGAAGCATTCGCAACGTCCATGCCGGTCAGCTGGCACACCATCGTCTGAAATTCGAAGATAGTGGTGAGCGTTCCTTGTGAGATCTCGGCCTGGTATGGCGTGTACGAGGTGAGAAACTCGCCTCGTGAAACTACAGCATCGACAACAACGGGCCGGTAGTGATTGTAGACGCCCGCCCCGAGAAAACTCGGATACCCTGCCGCTGCCTTTGCGCCAAGCCGCTTGAAGTAGTCGACGATCTCGTATTCGCTCTTGCCGTTCTCGATCGCGAGACGTCCGTCGAGCCGAATTTCATTCGGTATGTGGGAAAGTAAGTCTTCCTGATTCTTGAGACCAATTGCCGCCAGCATGTCGCGGCGTTCAGAATCCGACTTCGGTAAATATCGCAATGAGGTGTTCTGACTCCGAAAAGATACGCGGCGCGCTTTCCTATTCAGCGCCTATATATGTTTGATAATCGGGAGCCGAAAGCAATTCATTTAATTCGCCGGGATCGCCGAGTTTTACTTTGATCAGCCACGCGTCGCCGTGCGGATCTTCGTTCAGTTTCTCGGGGCTTTTGGCCAGAAGTTCGTTCACGGCAGATACTTCGCCCGAAACAGGCGAGAAGATATCCGACACTGCTTTCACCGACTCCACGGACCCAAACGTCTGGCCCTTGGTTACCTGCGTGCCGGCTTTAGGCAAATCGACGAAAACAATATCGCCCAATTCATGCTGGGCATGATCGGTAATTCCGATGGTTGCTTCGGCGCCGTTTGCATGAACCCACTCGTGTTCCTTCGTGTACTTATAAGTTTCTGGATAGCTCATCCCTTAGCTCTCTTGTAGAAAGGCGTCGGCACAGTAACGGCGTCAACCGGCGAGTTACGAATCATCACCTGGATCTCGACACCCGGCGCAGCCTTTTCGACCGGCAGATAACAAAGTCCGATGTTCTTGTTCAGCGTCGGCGCTGGACCGCCGCTAGTCACCCAACCCGCGGGCTTCCCGTCCAGGTACACTTCGTAACCATCGCGGCCGATCCCGCGGCCCTTCATCTCGAATCCGACCAGTTTCCTGGTAATGCCTTCGGTAGTCGACTTCTCGAGTGCCTGTCGGCCGATGAAGTCTCCCTTGTCCATCTTCACGACCCAGGCGAGATCGGCTTCGAGAGGATTGATGGTCGCCGTAATCTCGTGGCCGTAGAGCGCCATTTTGGCTTCCAGGCGCAGGGTGTTGCGCGCACCGAGTCCACAGGGAAGAATGCCGAATTCCTGGCCGGCGCTGAGAACCGCGTTCCAAACTTCGGCGGAAGATTCAGGCGCGACGTAGATTTCAAACCCGTCCTCGCCCGTGTACCCGGTGCGTGCGATGCGGGCAGGATGGTTCAATACCTCCCCGTCGGTGAACCAGTAATACTTGATGGCTGACAAGTCTGTCGTCGTCAGCTTTTGCAGTGTCTCTAGAGCCCGCGGCCCCTGGATGGCCAACTGCGCATACCGTTCGCTTGCGAAGTCGACTTCGGCCTGAAAGTTCCCTTTCAACTTCGCCAGTTCGATGTGCTCATGATCCTTCCACTGATTGGAAGCGTTCACGCAAATGAAAAAGTGTGAATCCGAGACTTTGTGGACCAGGATGTCGTCGACAAACCCGCCGTGTTCATATAACAGGCCCGAATACTGAGCTTGTCCCACTTTCAGCTTTGAAGCGTTGTTTGTCGAAACGTAGTTGACCAGCTTTTCGGCATCGGGTCCGCGCACTTCGATCTCGCCCATGTGGCTGACATCAAAAAGGCCGACTGCTTTTCGAACGGCAGTATGTTCCTGAAGGATGCCGGAATACTGCACGGGCATATACCAGCCGCCAAACTCGATGAGCTTCGCATTCAGCTGGCAATGCGTATCGCACAAGGGTGTTCGGCGCAGTTCAGAAACGGCGGAGCTCATTCGGGGAGAGAACCCTCAGCGTAACATGCCGCTGAAGGCGCATCCCGAGCCGGAGAACTGGACGGAAGCGGCGGGATCTGCGCTCTAAACGGCGGTGTCCAAAGGCTCCGCGGAAGTGCCGTATTCCTTCAACTTGTTGAACAGAGTTTTCAGGCTGATTCCCAGGATCTCGGCCGCACGGGTCTTGTTGTTCTTTGTGTGCTGCAGCGTGAGCTGAATGAGAGCCTTTTCGGCGTCGCCGACGGTTGTGCCGACGGGTAAACGAACGCTTTCCGGCTCGAAAACCTGAGCAGGCGGACGCGAACCGACCGAAACACCGAAGTCGTAGGGCAGGTGCGCCATCTGAATTGCTCCCTCGCCGGCCATAATGACCGCGCGCTCAAGCACGTTCCGCAGCTCTCTCACGTTTCCGGGCCAGTTGTGCTTCTTGAACGCATCCATTACTTCCTGAGTGGCGTATGTCACGTGACAGGCGTGCTTCCGATTCAGGTGAGTGATCAGTGTTTCACAGAGCACCGGGAGATCGCTCATCCGCTGGCGCAACGGCGGAAGCGCGATCTGAAATACGTTCAAGCGGTAATACAGATCTTCCCGGAGATCTCCCTTTTTCAGCGCATCATCCACATTGCGATTGGTGGCCGCAATGACTCGCACGTCCACAGAAATTTCGCTCTTCCCGCCTAACCGCCGGACACGTGAATCTTCAAGCACGCGAAGAAGTTTTGCCTGTGTTCCCGAGGGCATCTCTGCCAATTCATCCAGCAGAAGCGTTCCGTGTTGTGCGAGTTCAAAACAGCCCGCCCGACGCTCCAAAGCTCCCGTGAACGCGCCTTTCTCATGGCCGAACAATTCGCTTTCCATGAGAGTTTCAGGCATTGCAGCGCAGTTGATGGCAACGAACGGTCCCGTTCGCCGGTTGCTTAATTGATGAATGGCACGCGCTACCAGCTCTTTACCGGTTCCGCTCTCGCCCACAACCAGAACGGCCGCTTTGCTCGGCGCCACCTGCTGCACAATGTTGAAGACCTGCTGCATCTGGGGCGATGTGCCCACCATGTCCACGAGGACGCCGAAATTTGAGAGCTGCCTTTGCAGCCTTTCGGTCTCGACGGTGAGTTGGCTCTGAGAAGCTGCTCGTTCGAGCAGAACCTTCAACGCAGCGGGTTGAATCGGCTTTTCGAGAAACCAGAATGCCCCGAGATCGTGTATGGTTTGTATGGCGGTTTCGATATTTCCGAACGCGGTGAGCACGATAGCGGCGGGCATGTTGCCGTCCTGCCCGAGCCGCTTCATCAGCTCAAAGCCGTCCATCCGAGGCATCATAAGATCGGTGATGATCACATCCGCGCGTTGATTCTGAAACTTCTCGAGAGCCTCCTGCCCGTCGCTTGCAGTGTCGACGTTAAAACCCCACGCGGAAATCATTGCCGCTAAGGGCGCGCGCTGAGACTCCTCGTCGTCAACGACAAGAACGTTGATGCCTTGCCAATTTGTCTGGTTCGCCAAACTTTTAAGTGTAGCCGATACTCGAGGGGTGGCGTCTACTCGAAGGCCCTGACTCGTGCCAAGCTCTAGTTTTAGAACCGAACCCAATGCCGACGAGGACCCGCCACCCCTATTCGCCCGATGGTCTCAGGCGTATACGGCCATTCTCCTCTACCTGTTGTGCTTGCTCGTTGTACTGTATCTATTCTCGCGTTACTTCCGCTACTAGATCAATTTCGAATCTGAGCTTCATGCGGAACAATCATTGTTAAAAGCGGCTGATCTTGAGAGCAATTGACTGGTGTGTCTTCGTCGGGTGGCTTGTGTCTCTGGTCGGCTATGGTCTTTACCGCGGCCGCGGCAGCAGCACAGTCAACAAGTATTTGTTGGCCGGAAAAACGATGCCCTGGTACGCCATGGGCCTCTCCATCCTGGCCACACAGGCCAGCGCCATCACCTTTATTTCTACTACCGGGCAAGGTTTTGTCGACGGGATGCGTTTCGCGCAGTTTTACTTCGGGCTCCCGATCGCGATGGTCATTCTCTGCGCGACCGCGGTTCCTATTTTTCACCGCGCGAAGGTCTACACCGCTTACGAGTACCTCGAACACCGCTTCGATTCGAAAACCAGAGCGCTGGTCGCGGGGATATTTCTAGTCCAGCGAGGGCTCGCCGCCGGTATCGGGCTGTATGCTCCCGCGGTTGCGCTTTCTGCTGTGCTCGGCTGGTCCGACCGTCTGATTACCGTGGCCATCGGTGCGCTCGTCATCCTTTATACCGCTAAAGGGGGCATCAAAGCTCTGACATGGGCCGACGTCCAGCAGATGAGCATGATCTTCTTTGCGCTCGGGCTGAGCCTCGCGGTAGCGATCCATGCACTTCCGTCTCAGATCTCGCTGCTTGATGCCATGCACCTGGCGGGCGCCGCGGGACGTTTGAATGTGGTCGACCTGCATTGGGATCTGAGTGATCGCTACAACGTTTGGAGCGGCCTGATTGGGGGTGGGTTTTTAGCTTTGGCCTACTTTGGATGCGATCAAAGCCAGGTACAGCGCTATCTGACGGGGAAATCCATCGCCCAGAGCCGATTGAGCCTTCTGTTCAACGCCGTGCTCAAGATTCCGATGCAACTGTTTATTTTGTTCATCGGAGCCATGGTTTTTGCCCTCTCTCTATTTGTGCAAAGCCCGGCCATTTATCACCCGGGAGAAGCGGCACGCATGCAGAAGTGGGCCGGGTGGCCTGCAATCGAGCAGCAGTATCAGCAATCATTTGAGCTTCGCCGGCGCGCTGCCTTCCAACTTGCTGAAGACATCAGGCACTCAGGCCCCGACCCCAAGAGTTTAACGGAGTTCCGGCGGGCGCAAGCTGACTTCGACCTCAGCCGTCGCAGGGCGCTTGAGGCAGCAGGCCAACGGACCGGGGGAGGGAAGTTCGACGACACGAACTACATCTTTCTGTCATTTGTGAAGTCCTATCTTCCCGTAGGTTTGATCGGTCTCGTCATCGGAGTGATCTTTTCGGCCTCCATGGGCTCAACGTCGGGTGAAATCAACTCGCTTGCGACCGTGACCGTCATCGACATTTACCGGCGCTACATCGTTCGGGATGCGACTGACCGGCACTACCTGTTCGCTTCGCGCTGTTTCACCGTTTTCTGGGGTGTGTTCGCGATTGCGTTTGCGGCGATTGGCGCTCGCGGTTTCGGAGCGCTGATCGAACGCGTCAATATCGTCGGATCCCTGTTTTACGGCGGCCTGCTCGGCGTGTTCGTGCTGGCCTTCTTCTGCCGGCGTGTCGGAGGAACAGCCGCTTTCTCCGGCGTTATCGCGGGCGAGATTGCCATTTTCTGGGCAGCCGCATTCACCAGGATTTCCTTCCTCTGGTACAACGTTGTCGGCTGCCTCGTCGTGCTGTGTGTCGGCGTGCTGGTTGCTCGTCTTCAGGGTCGTCGGGCCCTGACCGAGGTTTGCCGCTAAACCTGCAAATTCAAACCTGCAGTACCGAGATATCGACGGTCGACCGGTGCCCTTCGATGACCACGATTCCACTTTCCGTGACGTGCCACTTTTTGCGGTCGGCTTC
>Ga0308175_100002789_pt1 | contig 11998 bp, 11 predicted proteins | sample PhyCR1_3_FD_203893 | JGI IMG/M metagenome (GOLD analysis project Ga0308175, IMG submission 203893) | Soil microbial communities from UC Gill Tract Community Farm, Albany, California, United States - DLSLS.C.R1 | ecosystem: Environmental > Terrestrial > Soil > Agricultural land | place: USA... | reverse complement strand
CCTGGTCCCCGTGGACTTTACCGAGAAGAACGACGCGGCGCTCGACAGCGCGGCCCAGATCGTGAGCGGGAGCGCGCAGGAAGGCTCCGAGGTAACGCTTCTGCATGTCGTCGAGACCATCGAGCACATCGATTTCAAGGAGATGTCCGACTTCTACCGTGGGCTGGAGACCCGGGCCGCGGCCCGGCTGTTCGCCCTGGAGGAGAAGCTCAAGGAGAGGGGGGTGAGCTCCCGGCACGAGGTCCTCTTCGGCAAGCGGGCCGAGACGATCGTGCGCTACGCCGAGGAGAAGGCGGCCGACCTGATGATCCTCTCCTCCCACAAGGTCGACCGCGAGCACCCCGCCCTCGGTCTGGGAAGGCTCAGCTACGCCGTCGCGATCGTGGCGCGGTGCCCGGTGCTGCTGGTGAAGTAGGGGGAAAGGACCCAAAGGCCTGCAAGGATAAGGAGTCGTCCTTGGTGTCCTTGCAGTCCCTTGGGTCTTTATGTCCTTGCTGCTCACCCCGTAATACCGCCCCACCAACGCCCACAAAGCGACCCCGCAGGAAAGCACGCTGAACGCTCCGAGCGCCATCCCCAGGCGCCCGGGCTCGATCCGGCCCGCCGATCTCCGGCTGTGGAAGATCCAGGCCGCGGGGAGGACCAGGGGTAGGAAATACCGCCCCTGGATACCTTCGATGAAATCCGCGCCGTAGGGGGTCCAGGTCGTGTATTCCGCGGTGCTGACGAAGCTCATGCCGGCGAGGACCACGGCGGCGGCGATCCCCCGCTGCCAGGGCCGCACCTCGATCCGGGGGCTCGCATCCAGGAAGACCAGCGCCAGGAGCACGGCGAGATAGGCGACGAGGAGCGGAGCCGGAAGCGGGGTGTCGAGCCACCCCAGCCTGCCCACGAGCTGGCCGAGATACCGGGGGGCATGAACGGTGTAATCCACGAGCATCACGCGGAAGAAGTGAAACGGATGGAGCAGCAAGTCGTGGATCTGCCGGCCGGGATCGGTCCCGGTCTCCAGCCGTCTGTAATCCATGGCGCGCGCCCTCGCGATCGACCAGAAGGCCGCGAGGAGCGAGAGCCCGAAGTGAAAAAGGAGGAAGGCCGCCCGGCGGCCCCGGGGGAACCGGGCCGCGGGGATCAGGAGGACGAGGAGCGCCAGCGGCAGGGGCTTCGACGCGCAGAGGACAGCCGCGGCGGCGGCCATCAGGAGGAGGTCGCCGCGGGTCGCCTCTTCCGTCCCCCACGCCAGCTTCGCCACCGTCGCGACGAGCACGAACGACGACGCGAGAGTGGTCACGTCCGCGGAGGCGGAGCCGAGGAGGTGGAGAGCCATCGGGGTGAGCGCCACCATCGTGGCCAGCCAGGCGAAGGCCGGCAGCCGGCGGACGGCGAAGGCGACGGCCAGGGCCCCGAAGAGCAGGTTCGTCAGGCGGGCGAGGTAGAGCAGGGCGAGCGCCGGAGCCCCCAACAGGCGGCCGGCCGCGATCCCGATCGCCTGGGGGAGGTACGGCACGCAGGTGTACTTGAGGCTGCCCGGGAAGGAGACGGGCTCCCGCCGCTCGGGCGCGAGGGGGATCCGGAGGGCCGCGAGGATGGCGCGCGGCGAGGTCCTCCTCTCGGGGTGGAAGGGGAGATCCCCGAACATCTCGCCGATCCGGTGGACGCTCACCGGCAGGGGCGCCGCCGTCCGTACGGGCACCGGGAGCAGGTCCAGCCGCCCCTCGCTCACCCAGTAGGCGCGGTCGAAGTGCTCCGTCTCGTCCGGGGCCTGGAACGGCGGGGTGACGATCGCGAACGTCGCTCCGAAGAGCAGCATCGCCGCCAGGACGAAGCGGCCGGGCGCGCTCATTTCGGCACGGTGAGGGATAAGATCCCGAGAATCGTTCTACGTTGCATGCTGGGCGGCTCCGGCGCGTAGCTTAGAGCTTTCTCAATCCAAATCCAAAATCCAAAATCGCAAATCGTCATGCTCCGCGCCATCGTCGCCACCTACCGGGAAGCCTTCTCGGGCCTGAGCCGGTCCGTCTGGCTGCTGTCGTTCGCCTCGCTGATCAACCGCGCCGGCACGATGGTGATGCCTTTCCTGCTGCTGTTCCTGATCGAGAAGCGCGGCCTGACCACGACGCAGGCCGGCCAGACCCTGGCGCTCTACGGCTTCGCGGCGATGTTCGCCTCGTATTTCGGCGGCCGGCTGTGCGACCGCTTCGGCCCGCTGCGGATCATGCGCTGGAGCCTGGTGCTGACCGGGCTCTCGTTCTGGGCGCTGGGCCAGGTCCAGGGGCGGCTGGCGATCTCGGCGATGGTGCTCGTGCTGGCGCTGGTGGGGGAGGTGTTCCGGCCGGCCAACCTGTCGGCGCTGTCGGCGGCGAGCGATCCGGGGGAGCGGACGCGGAGCATCGCCCTGATGCGGCTGGCGGTCAACGCCGGCATGGCGGTGGGGCCCTCGGTGGGCGGCCTGCTGGCGGCCTTCAGCTACGGCTGGCTGTTCTGGGTGGACGGCGCGACGTCGATCCTCGCCGCCGGCCTGCTCTTCTTCGCCTTCCCGGGGGAGCGCGCCGCGGCGCCGCGCGTCCACTCGGCGGCGAAGATCCGGGCCGGCTCCCCCTTCCGGGACCTGCCGACGCTGGCGCTCCTGGGGATGATGTTCCTGCTCAGCGTGGTGGTCTTCCAGGTCACCGGCACCTTCCCGCTGTCGCTGCGCGACCTCTATGGCTTCTCCGAGGCGCGGATCGGGGTGACGCTGGCGTCGAACACCGTGATCATCGTGCTGTTCGAGATGGTCCTGATCCACTCGCTCGCGCGCCGCGATCCGCTGAAGGTGGCGGGCGTCGGCTCCTTTCTCTTCGGCGCCGGTCTGGCCCTGCTCCCCTTCGGCTCGGGGCTCGGCTACGCGGTCCTCACGGTGGCGGTCTGGACGGTGGGGGAGATGCTGGCCTTCCCGCTCCTGACCAGCGCCGTCGCCGCCCGGGCGCCGGACGAGACCCGCGGGACCTACATGGGGCTGCTGAACTTCTCCTTCGCGGCCGGCTTCGTGGTGGCGCCGCTGGTGGGGACCTGGGTCTACCAGCATTTCGGGCCACGGGCGCTCTGGCTCGGCTGCGGCGTGGCGGGGGCCGTGGTGTGGGCGGGGCTCTACGCGGTGGCGGTCTGGACGGGGCGGCGGGTGGCGGTGGCGGCCCAGGCGGCGTCAGGGGTCTGAAGGACAAAAGGGACCCAAGGGACTCCAGGGACAGCAGGGACATCAGGATCTGCTCCTGTCCCTGCCGTCCCTGTTGTCCCTGGAGTCCCTTGCAGGCCTACGCCTCCGGCTCGTCGTGCAGCCGGAGCTTGCGGTACCCGCGGTTCCAGTAGATGAGCGGCGGCGCCTCCTCCTGGGGGACGTCGCTCGCCACCACCTCGCCCACGTAGATGGTGTGCGTGCCCGCCGGATAGCGCGCGTGGATGCGGCAGTCGAGCCAGGCGAGGGCGTCCGTCAGCACGGGGGCGCCGGTCTCGGCGGCCGACCAGTTGCCGAGGGCGAAGCGGTCCTCGTCCTTCACCCAAGCGAAGCGGTTGGAGAGCTCGGACTGCGCCTCTCCGAGGATGTTCACCGCGAAGACCGCCTCGGGCTCCTGCAGCATGGGGTAGGCCTTATGGCGGTTCTCGATGGTGATCGAGATCAGCGCCGGCTCGGCCGAGACCGAGGCGAAGGCCGAAACGGTGAGCCCGTGCGTCTTGTCCCCCGCGCGGACGGTCACGATGGTGACCCCGGCGGGGAAGTGGCGCAGCGCCTTCCGGAATTCCTCTGACGAGATCACGCGAGTCTCCTCTACCTCCACCATCATTGTAGACATGAGCTTCTCCCCTCATTGTAAACGCCCTGGCCATCAAGGCCGGGGCTTATTCATGGCATTTGACTTGCAGCTTCCTCCTAGGTGCAGCCCGGAGCCAAGTTGTTGACAGCCGGGCTCGACGATCTTCGAATCCAACCGGCGGCCGTGGGCCGCCAGGAGAACCGAATCATGGGCAAGATGAAGAAGGTCAAGTCGGGGGTGAAGGGGGTGTTGAACCAGCGGGTCCGCATGGGGTTCTTCACCGTCCCCCTGTGGGTGGTCGGCGCCGTCTACCTGACCCGGGTAATACGCAACCGGCGCCGCGAGCAGGCGCAGACGTACGCGTGACCCGTAGGGGCGGCCCTGGGTGGCCGCCCTGATCATCTTTCAATCTCGCTAAAATTCATCTCCCTTTACTGCGGACCGGCATCCATCTAAGCTACCTCCACGCTTGGTAGGAAGTATTGGAGGGCTGCCGACAGATGGCGTTGCTGAGATCTCTTGGGGGATGGTGCGTCGTGGTGTGGCTCGGAGCGGTGCCGTGCGGGGCCATGGCCCGGGCGCAGGAGTCTCCGGACGGCGAGCCGGCCGTGGAGTCGGGGTGGGAGCACCGGTTCGGCCTGGAGGTCCGGGCGAATTACCGGCGCAGCGACGACAACCGCTTCAAGACGCCGTTCACGATCAACAACGTCCCCGTCTTCGAGGAGACGGTCGATCCCGGGGCGCATTACGAATTCTCGGACGTCACCCTGTTCGCCGACGTCAGCCGGGGGGACCTCTTCACCGTCCACGGCAAGCTCGACCTCATCGACCTCTACGACCGCAATCCCACGTCGACCGGCCAGAAGGCCGACATCGACGAGGCGTGGGTCCGCTTCGGCCGCGAGCCCGAGCCGGCCACCCTGGCGCCGCGCAGCGGCATCTATCTCAAGCTCGGCAAGATCCCCAAATTCGAGCGGCAGGACGACCGTCATCTCCAGAGCTACGGCCTGGTCTCGACCGCCTTCAACCGCTTCGAGGAGACCGGCGCCGAGATGGGCCTCCACCTTGGCCGTCACCTCTATCTCAAGCTGCGGGGCGCCTTCGGCAATCCGGTCTTCCTGCGTGATCCGAACGCCCTCGCCGGCGACAACGGCACGCCGGACCTCCGCAAGACGCCCCCCGATCCGGACCTCAACAGCGGCATCGCCATCCTCTACAATGCCCACTACGCCAACTTCAACGTCGACGGCAAATTCGAGACCGGCTTAGGGGTAGGCTGGCGCGTGGCCGACGAGGCGGGGCGCAACGGCCTCGACCTGCTCGGCTGGTGGAACGAACGCAAGCTGGCCGGCGACGTGAAGATCCACGGTACCTTCTACGGCGGCGACCTCGACATCCTCGACGGCCCCGAGATCGGCCTGCCGCGGAGCGACGTCTCCCTGGCGATCACCAACGACCGCAAGCGGGAGGCCGGCGGCAACGTCTGGCTCTACCTGGGCGGGTTCTCCTTCTTCGGCCAGTACGTGGACCAGGACCTCGCCGGCCTGCCGCGCACGGGGTGGGAGGCGGAGGCCGCCTGGCGCTTCAACCTGCCGCTGGTCTGGGGCATCGCCGGGCGCCAGCTCTTCCCCTCGATCGCGCCGGCCGTGCGCTACTCGGCGCTCGACAACCACTTCCGCAATCCCAGGCTGACGCCGAGCCCGAGCTTCTCCTGGGACTGGGAGAAGACCGACGCCGGCCTCCGCCTGGGGCTGATCCCCGGCCTCGACCTCACGGTCGAATACGCCCGGAACGTCTTCACCCTGGCCACCGGGGCGAAGCGGAACAACAACGAATGGCTGACCACGCTGGGATGGAGGCTGTGACGTGAGAAGGGCCCTCGTTCTTCTGCTGCTCTGCGCGCCCCCCGCCCTCGCCGACGACCTGCACGGCCACCTCCAGCTCCTCGCCAAGGGGGGCAAGGGGCCGGCGCGGGGGAGCGACGTTCGGCAGGCGGTGATCTATTTCGAGCCGGCGAGCCCGCCGGCGGTGAAGGCGCCCGAGAAGCCGTTCGAGATGGTCACCCGGCGCAAGGAATTCGCCCCCCGCCTGCTGGTGATCCCGCGGGGGGCGAAGGTGCGCTTCCCCAACGAGGACCCCATCCTCCACAACGTCTTCTCGGTCTCGTCGCCCAACCAGTTCGACCTCGGCCTCTACCAGCAGGGGCCGGGCAAGGAGAAGCGTTTCGAGCGGCCCGGCGTGGTGCGGGTCTACTGCAACGTCCACCACGACATGGTCGCCTATATCCTCGTGCTCGACACCCCGTTCCACACCTCGCCGGACGGCAACGGCGAATTCGCCCTCCTCGGGCTGCCGCGCGGACCGGGGAAGCTCACCGTCTGGCACGAGCAGGCGGACCCGTGGACGATGAGCGTCGACCTCCCCCAGAAGGGGCCGCTCACGGTCGGGCTGCAGATCGTGCGGCCGCTCATCCCGTCGCACCTCAATAAAGCGGGGAAGTCCTACTTCCGCTCGGGGGAGCGCTACGAAAACCGCTGACCGGAGCCGCCGCGGGCTGTCGCTGGAGACCCGGATCTTCGTGGTCTCCTCGCTGCTGATCGCCCTGCTGGTGGGCGCCGCGGTGGCGGTGACCTCGCTGATGTTGCGGCGGATCGCCCGCGACGCCGTGCTCGATTCCCTGCGCGGCAGCGCCGCGGCCCAGGCGGCCTTCCAGGAGCAGCGCTACCGCCAGCTCCTCCTGATCTCCCGCCTGTACGCGGCCGACCCCTATCTCAGCGCCTATCTCTCCGAGGCGGCCAACACCCGGGACACCCGCTCCATCCTCGACCAGCTCAGCGAGCGGCGGAACGACCTGGGGTTCGACTTCGCGATCGTGCTCGACCCCCAGGGGAAGGTGGTCGCCCGCACCGACCGTCCGCAGGGGACGGGGGAGGACCTCTCGAAGCGGCCGCTGGTCGCGGCGGCCCTGACGGCGGACAACCGGGAGAGCCGCGGCGTCTGGCGCGAGGGGGACCGCCTCTACTACGCCCTGGCGGTGCCGCTGGTGAAGGACTTCACCCCGTTCGGCTATCTGGTCACCGGCTTCCAGATCAACGATCAGGCCGAGGGGGTCAAGGAGGTGCGCGACGTCAGCGGCGCCGACGTCGCCTTCGTGGCCGCGGGGCCGCAGGGGCCGAAGATCGTCGCCACCACGCTGCCGCCGGCGACCGCGCGCGGCCTGGCCGCCATGCTGGCCGGGAACCGGATGGGGGCCGCCCTGCGCACCGGCCAGGCGGTGCCGCGGACCGAGCTGTCGCTCAACGGCGAGCCGTGGATCGTCGTCGAATCCCCCCTGCGCGACGCCAACGGCGCGCCGGTGGGGGCCACAGTGGCGCTCGCCTCCCTGGAGAAGGAGCTCGCCGCCTACCGGCAGATCCAGAACGTGCTGCTGGGGACCGGCCTCGCCGCGGTGCTCCTCGCCCCCTTCCTCTCCTTCGCCTTCGCCCGGCGGGCGATGAGCCCGGTACGCCGGCTCGCCGCCGCCGCCGAGGCCGCCCGCCAAGGGGACTACGACCAGAAGATCGATTCCGACCGTAACGATGAGGTGGGACGGCTCGCCCATACGTTCCACGAGCTGCTGGCCGATCTGCGCGAAAAACGGGACATGGAAGAGTACGTCAACGATCTCTCCCGCAGCCTGCCGGAGCCGGCGTCGGCCCGCGTCCTCCTCGGCGAGGCACAGACGCGGGAGGTGCTGCTCCTGGCCATCGAGCTGCGGCAGTACGCCCGCTCGGGGGGCGAGCCGCGCGACACCCTGGCCTCGCTGGCGGCCGACCTCGAACGGCTCACCTCCGCCATCGCCCGCGGGCGCGGTCAGGTGGAGTCGGTGGCGGGGCACCGGGTGCTCGCCCGCTTCGAGGGCGAGAGCCGGGGCCCCCGCGCGCTGTCGGTCGCCTCGCGGATCCTGGAGGGGGTGACGAAGGTCCCCGGCTTCGAGGAGCCGGCCATCGCGCTCGCGTCGGGCAAGGCGGTCACCGGCCCGGTCACCTGGGGGGAGCGGGCGGAGCGCGCCCTCGTCGGCCTCCCCGTGCAGCAGATCGAAAGCCTGCTCCGCGAGGCCACCTCGGGAGAGATCCTGATGTCGCGCGAGGTCCACGAGGAGCTGAAGGGCACCTTCGAGGCCGCCGGCTACCGGCTGGCCCCGCGGCGGGGGGTGATCACGCCGCAGCCGCTCTACGTGATCGGCTCGCAGATGGCCACCCAAATTATGTTGGAAAAAGCGGGAGAACGGGCCGCGCAGGCCGAGACGCTGACCCCGGCGGGGGTGGCCACCCTCACCGGCATCTCGCCGGGGGCCCTGCTGGGCCAGCGCTTCGAGATCCTCTCCGTGCTGGGGGCCGGCGGCATGGGGATCGTCTACAAGGCGCGCGACCGCGAGCTGGACGACCTCGTGGCCCTCAAGATGCTGAAGCGCGACCTCTGGGGGGACCGCACCCAGCTCGACCGGCTGAAGAGCGAGCTCAAGCTGGCGCGCAAGATCACCCACCCCAACATTCTGCGTACCTTCGACTTCGGCGACATCGACGGCGTCCCCTACATCTCCATGGAGTACGTGCGCGGGGTGACCCTGCGCTACATGCTCGACCAGACGCGGCGGCTCCCCTATTCGGCGGGGCTGCGCCTGGCCAAGCAGCTCTGCTCCGGGCTCGCCGCGGCCCACGCGGTGGGCGTGCTCCACCGCGACATCAAGCCCGAGAACCTGATCCTGGAGCCCACCGGCAATGCCAAGCTGATGGACTTCGGCATCGCCCGGCCGATCGACCGCCTGACCCCGGGGCAGACCCAGGCCGGCTTCATCGTGGGGACGCCGCAGTACCTGCCGCCGGAGATCCTCCAGGGCAAGGAGGCCGATCCGCGGTCCGACATCTACGCCTGCGGCATCGTCCTCTACGAGATCTTCGCCGGCGGGCTGCCGTTCGAGGGGCCCACCGCCATGGACATCATGGTCAAGCACCTGCGGGAGGAGCCGGTGCCGCCGAGCACCCGGTGGCGCGAGATCCCGCCGCCGCTGGAGGCGGCCATCCTGAGGTGCCTGAAGAAAGACCCCGACGAGCGCTACCGCTCCGTCGCGGAGCTGCTGCGGGATCTGGAAGGGTTGAGCACGTAGGGACGAGGGGGAACGAAGATGATCGCCGCGGAATCCAATTCGCCTCCGCCCGGGCCGCCGTTCGAGCCCGACCGCCGTCTGGCCGAGTACGAGACGCTGCTCGACATCGGCGTCAAGCTCTCCGGCACCCTGGAGCTGGCGACCGTGCTGGAGCTGGCGCTGGAGAACGCCGAGGAGGTCTGCCGGGCCGAGACCAGCTCGATCTGGGAGCTCGACGAGGAGCGCAGGGAGCTGTTTTTCCGGGTGGTGCGGGGGAGCGCCGCGGGCGAGATCCGCGACCTGCGGGTGCCGCTGGGAGCGGGGATCGTGGGCAGCGTCGCGGCCTCGGGAGAGGCCGAGGTGGTCAACGACGTGGCCGCCGATCCGCGCTGGCAGGGGGACTCCTCGGAAGAGTTCCAGACCCGGGCCATCCTCGCCGTGCCGCTGCGCGCGCAGGGGAAGATCATCGGCGTCGTCCAGCTCCTCAACCCGGTGGGGCGCGACCGCTTCACCGCCGGGGACCTCTGGCGCATGCGCCAGTTCGCGGCGATCCTCGCGCCGGCGCTGCAGAACGCCCGCCTCTGGACGGCGCAGCGGCGGCAGTTCTTCCACACCGTCACCGCGCTCGCCGAGGCGCTGGAGAAGCGCGACCCCTACACCGGCGGCCACGTCCGCCGGGTGGTGGCCTACACGGTCCTGCTCGGCCGGCAGATGGGGCTCTCCCGCGAGGAGCTGCGCGACCTGCGCCTCGCCGCCACCCTGCACGACGTGGGCAAGATCACCACCCCCGACCGTGTTCTCAGCAAGCCCTCGCCGCTCGACCCGGACGAGCTCGAGATCATGCGCCGGCACGCCGCGGACGGCGCCGCGATCGTCTCCCACCTCGCCAACCCCTGGGTGCTGCACGGCGTGCGCAGCCATCACGAGAGGGTGGACGGCAAGGGCTATCCGGACGGCCTCACCGATCCCGAGATCCCGCTCGCCGCGCGCATCATCGCGGTGGCGGACACCTACGACGCCATGACCACCAGCCGTCCCTACCGGGCGGGCCTGCCGCACGAGCGGGCCGCCGCCGAGATCCTCGGCAGCGCCGGCACCCAGTTCTGCCCCCGCGTGGTGGCCGCCTTCCGCGCCCTCTGCGACGCCGGCCGCTTCAGCCTGCAGATCGCGGAAGAGGCCGTGCGGGCGATCTCGGATGTGAATCCTCAGCTCTGAGCAGCCGCCATCAGGTTGGCGTCGCCTTCCAGGGTGCGCCGGCGCCACTCGTCCATCAGCTTCCGGATCTGCCGCTCGTCGTGGGTCATGGGCTTGCCTCCTCGCCGGGGTATCCTGTCATTCGCCATGAAGACCCTCAAGGTCCTTCTCTACGTCCTCGTCATCGCCGGAGCGGTCGCCGGCTTCGGATGGTTTTTCGTCTCCCAACTGGGCACCGGGCGGACGGACCGCCTGGCCGGAGTGCTGCTCTCGCCGCCGCCGGGCTATGCGATCGCCGAGCACGGAGAGCTGGCCCCCACCCTCGCCGCGGCCGAGCTGGCCGACCAGCTCCGGCGCCCCCCGGTGGGCAAGGTGGGGATCAAGTTCCAACGCGCGGGCGGAACCGTCTACTGGCTGGCGGACGTCCCCGGCGATTTCCTGGAGGAGCTGTCGTCCGGGCCCTCCGGCACGCGGCTGCAGACCGTGTGGCGGGGGCGTATCCGCGAGCGGCTGAGTTGGGCCCGCGAGCACGGCGACTTCGCCGCGCCAGGCCTGCCGGCGGGGGAGGCCAAGAACCTCTATCACTGAGGGTAAAAAAGCACTTCCTTCTGGTAGTATGAATACATGTCGAGCCAGCCTGACATTACTTTAAGGAACCAGAGGGGAGAGCCCCTGATGGTCTTCGAGGTCAAGGCCAAGCACCACACCACCCCTCAATGGGCGGCGGAGTTCAGGCGGAACCTCCTGGCGCGTGAAGAGTTCCGGCCGACGCAGTACTTCCTGATCGTGACTCCCGACCGGCTGTATCTCTGGAGAGAGCCGAAGCCCGAAACGGAGGAGGCCGTGCTCCCCGATTTCGTCGTGGATAGCCGTCCTCTCTTCCTCCCCTATCTCCAGAAGACCAGCGTGGACCTCGATCGCATCAGCCCCTTCGTCTTCGAGCTCGTGGTGATTTCCTGGCTGAGTGACCTGGTCTACGCCCGGCGGGAAACCGAAGGCCTGGAGCCCGGTCAGGACTGGCTCATGGATTCGGGTTTCCTGGATGCGACCAGAAACGGCAAGCTCTCGTACGACCACGCCGCTTGAACGTCTACGTCGAGTCCAACTTCGTTCTCGAGCTCGCTCTTGTCCAGGAGCAGCACGCCTCCTGCGAACGGATTCTGACTCTCTGCGAGGCCGGTGACATCCGGGTCGTCGTGCCCGCGTACTCAATCGTGGAGCCTTACGAAACGCTCCTTCGGCGCCATCTCGGACGTAAGGGGCTCAAAGACAGCTTGAACCTGGAGCTCCAACAGCTCTTCCGGACATCGGGCTACGCTCAACGGCTCAGCGGCTTCGAAGCCTTAACCACCCTGCTCGTCGACAGTGCCAAGGAAGAGATCCAGCGTCTGGAAAGCATCCGGGCTCGCCTTCTGTCCTGCGCGACCGTGATCGCGCTGGAGGCTTCGATCCTTTCGAGCGCATCCCAGCACCAGGAGAGGCACAGCTTATCCGCCCAGGATGCGATCGTCTACGCGTCCGTTCTCTCACACCTGGGATCTGCTGGGGATGGCGTCCGGAGCTGTTTTTTGACGAGGGATGAAGATTTCGATGATCCCAATATCATAGAGGGGCTCCGGGCACATCGCTGCAAGGTGATCTGGCGGTTCGATCACGGGCTTTCGTACCTGAGCGCCGGTCCCAGGAAAGAGAGCGAGCCCCAGAGCTCTTAGGGGATTCCCGGCACCGCCACCATCTGCCGGAACAGCTCGTCGAGCGCCAGCTCCGGCGTCGCGCAGAGGCCGGCGTGGACGGGGGAGACCTGGACCATGGTGCTGCGGGGGGCGACCAGCCAGTGGAAGCGCTCGCGGAGGGAGAGGCGGGCGATGGGACCGGCGTCCGGGCTGCCGGC
>Ga0308175_100002787_pt1 | contig 12003 bp, 12 predicted proteins | sample PhyCR1_3_FD_203893 | JGI IMG/M metagenome (GOLD analysis project Ga0308175, IMG submission 203893) | Soil microbial communities from UC Gill Tract Community Farm, Albany, California, United States - DLSLS.C.R1 | ecosystem: Environmental > Terrestrial > Soil > Agricultural land | place: USA... | reverse complement strand
GTCCTGCGCCCGCCCCTGCCGGGGGGGAGTCCGGGGGTCGGCCCCCGGGTCGGCCCAGCCCGCCACCCGATAACCTGGGCTTGTCACCGGGGCCGTCCCACACCTTCGGGAGATCGCAACGTCATGCTCAGGTATCTGCCCGTCCTGCTGGTGCTGGCGCTGTGGATCTACGCCTTCGTCGACTGCCTGAACACCCCCGAGGAAGAGGTGCGCCACCTGCCGAAGGGCGCGTGGCTGCTCGTCGTCCTGGTCTTCGGCTGGGTGCTGGTGGGCCCGGTCGCCTGGCTGATCACCGGCAAGGTCCGGGAGCCGGCCTCCGCGAACAGCGGCACGCCCGCCGAGCGGCGCCCGGACTCGGGCTGGGTCGCCCCCGACGACAACCCCGAGTTCCTGAAGTCCCTCGATCGGGACGACCCCGGGAACGACTGAACCCGTGGAACTGAGGCTGCTCGTCACCTTCGAGAAGGTCGCCACCGTCCTGAGCTTCACCCGGGCCGCGGCCGAACTGTCGTACGCGCAGTCCAGTGTGACCAGTCAGATCCGGGCCCTGGAGTCCTCGCTGGGCGCCGAGCTGTTCGACCGGCTCGGTGGCCGGATCCGGCTCACCGAGGCGGGTGAGCGGCTGCTGCCCTACGCCCGGCGGATCATCGAGCTGGCCGAGGAGGCACGGGCCGCGGTCACCGGCGCCGAGGAGCCGGCCGGCACCCTCACCGTCGGCACCATGGAGTCCCTGACCTCCTACCGGCTGCCCCCGCTGCTGGAGTTCTTCCACCATCGCCACCCCGCGGTGCGGCTCGCGCTGCGCACCACCATCGGCGACGAGACCCGGCAGGCGCTGCGTCAGGGCACGTACGACGTCGGGTTCCTGATGGAGGCGGAGACCGAGCACCCGGGCCTGGAGAGCACGGTGCTGGCGGTGGAGCCGCTGGCGCTGGTGGCGGCGCCGGGGCACGACCTGGCCGGGAAGCCCGTCGCGACCGCCGACCTCACCGGCCGGGCGCTGCTGGCGACCGAGCCGGGCTGCGCCTACCGGGACCTGTTCGAGCGGGAGCTGACGGCGCTGGGGCCGGTGGAGTTCATGGAGTTCGGCACGATCGAGGCCACCAAGCGCGCGGCGGCGGCCGGCCTCGGCACGGCGCTGCTGCCCGAGGTGACGGTCGCCGCCGAACTCGCGGCGGGCACTCTCGTACGCCTGGCCTGGGAGCCGCCGTTCACGCTTCGCACGCAGCTGGCGTGGCGGTCCGGGAAGCGGCTTCCGGCGCATGCCCGGCTGTTCGTGGAGCAGGCGCGGAGACTGGTTTCCGAGCAAGGGTGACCTTGAGGCTCGCGGTGACGATGAGCGGGACGCCGAGGGTCTGCACCAGTCCGATGTGGTGGCCGTACACCGCCCAGTCCATGACCATCGCGACGGCCGGGTAGACGAAGGCGAGTACGGCGATCTTGGCGGTGGGCAGCTTGGCGTAGGCGGCGTACATGAGGACGTACATCACGCCGGTGTGCAGCAGCCCGAGGCCGGCCAGCCAGCCCCAGTCCCAGCCGGTGCCCCGCATGGCGCCGAAGTCGGCGAAGGGCAGCAGCAGGGGGATGCCGACCAGGACCTGGACGAGGGCGATCAGGTGCGGACGCACGCCGGTGATCCGCTTGGTGACCAGGGTGGACAGCCCGTACAGCAGGGCGGCGAGCAGGGCCTGGCCGATGCCGGTCAGGTACGCGCCGCCGCCGGTGAAGTCGGCGGGGGTCACCCCGGAGACGAGGATGAGGCCGGCGAAGGCGACGCCGATCCAGCCGACCCGGGCGGCGGTGAGCCGCTCGCGGAACAGCAGGGCGCCGAGCAGCACCACGTAGAAGGGCTGCGTGTGGTAGACCACGGTGGCCACCGAGATGGACGTGTTCTCGTACGACTGGAACAGCAGCACCCAGTTGAAGACGATGAACACCCCGCCGAGGACCGCGAGGCCGAGGGTGCGCGGGGTGAAACCGTGGTCGCGCAGCCATCCGCGGGCCACCACGTAGCCGCCGAGGGCCAGGGCGCCGAACAGGACGCGGAAGAAGACGACGTCGAAGGGCGGGGCACCGGACTCGACGACGAAGACGCCGAGGGTGCCGGACAGCATCATCGCGGTGGTCAGCTGGGCCGTGCCCGTGTGCTCTGAGGTCATGGCGCCGACGCTACGGACGGCCGCCGGGGCCGGTCCACGCGCCGCTGGGGCGTCCTGCCGATGGGGCCATCGGCGCCGCCGATGCGCGCAGGTGGCCGGGGTACGGCGGTCAGTCGCCCCGGAGCACCAGGTCGAGCAGTCCGGGGAAGCGGGCGTCGAACTCCGTCCGCCGGAGCCGGTTCACCCGCTTCGGCTCACGGCCCCCGCCCGCGGCGGTGTCAGGTGTACTGCCCGGGAAGGGGCTCCGACGCCTCCTGATCGGGCGGCGGGGGCGAGGAACCCAAATTCTCGATCAACTGTTCGAACCTGGTGCGCCAGGCCGTCTCCGACTCGCCCTCGCCCTGGAACTCGTGGGTGAAGCGCAGCACGCAACCGCCCTGTGGCTCACGCTCCAGATGGAACCGCATCCGGCCGCCCGCCACGGCGTACTCGGCGACCCGGTCCACGTCCCACGCGGTGACCCGCCCGGCACCCAGGCCCCGGAAGGCGATCTCGCCCTCGAGTCTGGGCTCGAGAACGTCGACGGCGGTGAACCAGCCCGCGAGTCCCGCGGGCGTGGCCACCGCCGTCCAGACCTCTTCCATGGTCCTCGGAAGCCGCACCAGGAAGTGGAGTATGTGCGTGTTCCCGTGCGTCTGACTGATGCCCTGTTCGATGGAACCGCTCATGGCACCAGTGTCACCGACCGGGCGGTCACACGCCCGCGTACGAGTGCTTGCCGGTGACGAAGATGTTGACGCCGTAATAGTTGAACAGCCAGCAGCCGAACGCGATCAGCGCCAGGTAGGCGGCCTTGCGGCCCTTCCAGCCGGCCGTGGCCCGCGCGTGCAGGTAGCAGGCGTAGGCGACCCAGGTGATGAAGGACCAGGTCTCCTTGGGGTCCCAGTTCCAGTAACGGCCCCAGGCGTCGCCCGCCCAGATCGCGCCCGCGATGATCGTGAACGTCCACAGCGGGAAGACGGCCGCGTTGACGCGGTAGGCGAACTTGTCCAGCGAGGCCGAGGCGGGCAGCCGCTCCAGCACCGAGCGCGCGAAGCCGCCGGGCTTGCCGCCGGACTCCAGCTTGCTCTCGTAGGAGTCCTTGAACAGGTACAGGATCGTGGCGACCGCGCCGACGTAGAACACCGCGCCACAGAAGATCGCGGTGGAGACGTGGATGTACAGCCAGTACGAGTGCAGCGCCGGGACGAGCTGGTCGCTGGCGGTGTACAGCACGGTCACGGCCAGACCGAGGTCGAGCAGGACCGTGGTGACCAGGAACAGGCCGAGCCAGCGCACGTTCTTCCGCAGCGCCAGCAGCGCCAGGTACACGCCGACCGCGACCGTGGAGAAGGTGATGTTGAACTCGTACATGTTGCCCCACGGCGCCCGCTCCACGGAGGCCGCGCGGGCGCCGACGCCGGCGAGCTCCACGAGGAAGGCGAGCACGGTGAGCGAGATGGCGATCCGGCCGTACATGTCGCCCTGCTCGTCGCCGCCGTGCGCACCGGGCCCGTCCGGCACGTCCCGCGAGCCGGACGCGGAGCGCACGACGACCTTCGGCCGCTCCAGTACGGCGGTCCCCCCGGCGCTCTTGACGGTGACGGCGGGCGCGCCCGCCTTGCGCTCGGCGCCGGCGGTCAGCGCGGCGGCCGTACGTCCGACCTTGCTGCGGCTGCCGAACAGCCACTCGGCGATGTAGGCGAAGAAGGCCAGCGTGTAGACGGCCATGGACGAGTAGATCAGCGTGTTGCTGATGCTCGCCAGGTGTTCGTTGGTCGCGGCGGCGAGCTCGGTTGCGGCGGCGAGAGTCACTTCTCGGCCCCTTCGGCAGGTCCAGCGGGGGATGGGGTGGAGTCGTCGGGGTCGGGTGCCCCCGGCGCCTGGTCGTAGAGGGTCGCGGCGAGGTCACCCAGCTCCTCGGGCACCTTGGCGGACTCGCTGCGGCCGAGCCCGGCCATCTCGACCACGGTGACACCGTCGGCGCCGCGCACCGCACGCACCCAGACGCGGCGGCGCTGGATGAACAGGGAGGCGGCCAGGCCGAAGATCGCGCCGAACGCACCGAGGAGCGCCCAGGTGCCGCCCGGCTCCTGGACGATCTCGAAGCCGGCCCACTCCTTGATGTCCTTCTCGAGCGTGATCGAGCCGGCGCCGTCCGGGAGCTTCAGGGTCTGACCCGGCTTGAGGTTCCCCCTGAACTGCTGCCCCTTGGTGTCCTTGAAGCCCTTCATGTGGGTCTTGTCGAGCTGGTACACGCTCTGCGGGATACCCGAGTTGACGCCGAGGTCGCCGTGGTACGGCTCGAGGTTGAGCACGGGGTTCAGCAGCGCCGGGAACTGCGAGAGCACCGAGGCGCCGCCGCCGAAGGTCGGCAGGAAGAAGGCCCGGACGCCGAGCTGGTCCTTCTTGCCCCGGGCGTCGCGGTAGCCGTCCATCACCTTGATCACGCCCTGCGAGGTGACGTTGCCGTCGAGGGGCAGCAGCGGCACGGCGTCCTGGTAGACGACCTTGCCCTTGCCGTCGCGGACGGTGATGACGGGCGCGTAGCCATGGCTGACGAGGTAGACCTTGGCGTCGCCGATCTTCAGCGGCTCGTTGACCTTGATGGTGGTCGTCCGGTCCGTGCCGTCCGCGCCCTCGCTGTAGTTGACCTTCGCCTGGTAGGTGCGCGGGGTGCCGCGGTTCGGTCCGGTCAGCTCGTAGGTGCCGTTGAAGTCCTTCAGGCCGAAGCTGAACGGCGACAGGTCGTCGGTGGTGAACAGGCTGCCGGACTTGAAGTCGTCGTACATCGGCAGGGCGTTGGAGAAGCCGTCGCCCTCGACCATCAGCTTGGTGCCGTCCGACTTGTACATCTGGCCGGAGGCGAAGGCGACCAGCAGCACGATCAGCGCGATGTGGAAGATCAGGTTGCCCAGCTCACGCACATAGCCCTTCTCGGCGGCGACGGCGTCACCGGCGACATGGGCCCGGAAGCGGCGCTTGCGCATGAGCGTGAGCGCGGCCTCGCGGACCCGCTCGGGCTCGGCCTCGGTGCGCCAGGTGGTGTAGGCGGGCAGCCGGTCGAGACGCCTGGGCGCGCCCGGCGGACGGCCGCGGAGCTGGCCGACGAACTGCCAGGTGCGCGGGACGATGCAGCCGATGAGGGAGACGAACAGCAGGATGTAGATCGCGGAGAACCACACCGAGCTGTAGACGTGGAAGAGGCCGAGCCTGTCGTAGACCGGCGCGAGCGTCGTGTGGGCCGCGCGGAAGTCGTCGACCTTGGTGACGTCGGCGCCGGTCTGCGGGATCAGCGAGCCGGGGATGGCGCCGAGCGAGAGCAGCAGGAGCAGCAGCAGCGCCACCCGCATGGAGGTGAGCTGACGCCAGAACCAGCGCGCCCAGCCGATCACGCCGAGGCCCGGCAGGCTCACGGTCTCTTCCTGCGGGGCGGTGGACAGCTGGGAGCCGGCCGCTCCCAGTTCCTCCTGCTCGCTGCCCTTGTCGGTTTCGGTTGTGCTCATCGATCAGATCCCCACAGTGAAGCCGTCGGACCAGCTCTGCATCTCGTTCACCAGGTGGTCCCAGGCCCCGGTCAGCAGCAGCACACCGGTCACGATCATCATCGTGCCGCCGGCGCGCATCACCCAGACATAGTGGCGCTTGACCCAGCCGAAGGCGCCGAGCGCCTTGCGGAAGGCGACCGCGGTGAGAACGAAGGGCACACCGAGGCCCAGGCAGTAGGCGACGGTCAGCACGGCACCGCGGCCGGCGCTCGCCTGCTGGGACGACAGGGCGACGACCGAGGCGAGGGTGGGGCCGATGCAGGGCGTCCAGCCGATGCCGAACAGGGCGCCGAGCAGGGGCGCGCCCACCAGGCCCGTGGCGGGCCGCCGGTGGAAGCGGAACTCACGCTGGGTCAGCCAGGGCATCAGTCCCATGAAGAACACGCCCAGCAGGATCATGAGCACGCCGAGCACCCTGGACAGGGTGCCCTTGTACTCCTGGAGCGTGGCCCCGAAGAAGCCGAACAGCGCCCCACCGGAGACGAACACGGCCGTGAAGCCGAGCACGAACAGCGCGGCGCCCGCCGCCATCCGGCCCCGCCGGGCCTCCTGCAGGTCGGTACCGGTGACGCCGGTCACGTAGGAGAGGTAGCCGGGGACGAGCGGCAGCACGCACGGGGAGAAGAAGGAGACGAGGCCGCCGAGCACCGCGACGGGCAGGGCGACCAGCAGGGCGCCGTTGAGGACGGTCTCGTTCCGGCTCGTCACCGCGGCGAGGGTCACAAGGTCGCTCACGTCACTTCTCCGCGAGGACCGGCTTGAGCATCTTCAGCAGCGCCGTGTCGTCGAGCGCCTCCAGCGCCCGCGCGGCGACCTTCCCGTCCTTGTCGATGACGAGCGTGGAAGGGATGAGCTGCGGGTTGAGCGTGCCCTTCCTGAAGCGGAGCATCAGCTTGCCCGTCGGGTCGTACAGGCTCGGGTAGCCGATCCCGTGCTCCTGCTCGAAGGCGAGCGCGGGGGTGGTGCTGGTGTCCCGGGTGTTGATGCCGACGAACTGCACGCCCTTGCCCTCGTACGCCTTGGAGACCTTGGCGAAGTACTGGGCCTCCTCGCGGCAAGGGCCGCACCAGGAGCCCCAGACGTTGACGACGACGACCTTGCCCTTGTAGTCGGCGATGTCGAGGGTCTTGCCGTCGATGGTCCTGCCGGACAGGTCGGGCGCGGCGGCCCGCTTGCCCTGGGACGCGGTGTCGATGCCGTTGTTGCCGGTGACGAAGTTGGTGTTGCCGCCTCCGCCGGAGGTGCCGCCGTTGCCGCACGCGGACAGGGTCAGGGCCGTGACGGCGGCCATGGCGCTGAGCAGGACGGCGCGGCTACGGGTACTCATGTGAAAAGTTTCGCATGCCTGTTCCGAGGATCTCGCGCACCCCCCTGGCGGGCGGAAAACCGCATTTCAGGAGCTATTTACACGGGACATTTCAGGCAATTCCTCACGCGGCACTCCCCGCGGCCGAGTTGGCGTCCCGCAGGAACTCCTTCCAGCCCCCGGCCGGCCGCTGCCCCACCTCCAGGGTGCGCAGCCGGGCGAGCGCCTCGGGCTTCTGCACGTCCATCCAGTCCGCGAACTGCCGGAAGGAGACCAGCCGCACGTCCCCGCCCTTCTCCTTCTCACGCGCGATGTGCTTGAAGGCCTGCTCGACGGCGTCCATGTAGATGCCGCCGTTCCACTGCTCGAAGTGGTTGCCGATGAAGAAGGGTGCCCGGTTCGTCTCGTACGCCCGCTGGAATCCCTGGATGTAGGCCTGGGCGGACTGGGTCCGCCAGCCCGGGCGGTTGTAGGCGGGCGCGTTGGTCGAGTTGACGGACTGGTTGGCCAGCATGTTGTAGTCCATGGACAGGACCTCGAAGGAACGTCCGGGGAAAGGTATCTGCTGGAGCGGCAGGTCCCAGATCCCCATCCGCTTCAGCGGCCACACCTGGCGGCCGCCCGGCGAGGAGGCGTCGTAGCGCCAGCCCAGCTCGCGGGCGGTGGGCAGCAGGTTGTTCTGGCCGAGCAGACAGGGGGTGCGGCCGCCGACCAGCTCCTTGTCGTAGTCGAACGGCAGCGACGGCAGGTCGGTCCAGCCGGTGTTGGTCCGCCACTCCTTCACGAAGGCCTTGGCCTGCCGTATCTCGCTCTGCCACTGCTGCGGGGTCCAGTTGCCGACCGAGCCGGAGCCGGCGCAGAAGTGCCCGTTGAAGTGGGTGCCGATCTCGTGCCCCTCGAGCCAGGCCCGGCGCACGTTGGCCAGGGTCGACCTGACGTGGGGGTCGCTGAGGTAGCCGATGTCGGAGGCGCCGCGCGGGTTGTTCGGGGGCTCGTAGAGCCGCTTCTTCGACTCGGGCAGCAGATACAGCCCCGAGAGGAAGAAGGTCATGCTCGCGCCGTGCTCCTTGGCCAGGTCGAGGAAGCGCGGGAAGAGGCCGTTGCCGACCTCGCCGGCGCCGTCCCAGGAGAAGATCACGAACTGCGGAGGGGTCTGGCCCGGCTCCAGCGGCTCGGGCTTCGCGGGCTGGTGCGGCTGCCGGCCGGTGAACGACGTGGAGCCGTCACCGATGGGCCGGGCCGGCTGCGCCGTGCCCCCGCCCTTGCCCGCCCCGCCCTTTCCGCCGTCCGCGTGGCCGGAACCGGACGGGCGCCCGCTCTCGTCCGAGGACTTGAGGGTCCCGCAGCCGGCGAGCGAGGCGGCGGCCGCCGCGCCCGCGCCGAGGCCCAGCACTCCCCTGCGGGAGAGCATCCGGTCGGTCCGGGAGAAGGTGCGCATGGAGATCCCCGATTCGTCACGCCTGCTGGTGGTCACCCAGTCAGAGGGCGTGACGATCGGGGAGGTTCCGATACTTCTTTATGCTTTTCGTAACAGGCCAGGCAAAAGGGCGGATCAGGCTCCGAAGGCCTTGCCCTGAGCCGTCCCCTTGCCCTTCTGCGGCTTGGCACCGGCCCGGAGATGGACCGGGACCAGGTCGATGGCGGGTTCGGAGTAGCCGACGGAGACGATCCGGTCGCCCTGGAAGGTGAAGGTCGTCAGCGACGCGAGCGTGCACTGCCGCTTGCGCGGGTCGTGCCACAGCCGCCGCTTCTCGACGTACGACCGCACGATCCAGATCGGCAGCTGGTGGCTGACCAGCACCGCCTCGTGCCCGCGGGCCCGGTCCCTGGCCGCGTGCAGCGCGCCCATCATGCGTACGACCTGGTCGACGTACGGCTCGCCCCAGGACGGCCGGAACGGGTTGAAGAGGTGCTTCCAGTTGTCGGGCTTGCGCAGCGCGCCGTCCCCGACCCCGAAGGTCTTGCCCTGGAAGACGTTGTCGGCCTCGATGAGCCGCGCGTCGGTGGCCAGGTCGAGACCGTGCGCCTTGGCGATCGGTGTGGCCGTCTCCTGGGCGCGCTCCAGCGGGGAGGCGCAGACGTGCGTGACGTCCCGGGTGGAGAGGTGCTCGGCGACCCGGTCGGCCATCTTCCGGCCCAGCTCGGACAGGTGATAGCCGGGCAGGCGCCCGTAGAGGATGCCGTCCGGGTTCTCGACCTCGCCGTGCCGCATGACGTGGACGACGGTGATGTCCTTCTCGCTGCCGTTGCTGCTCATGCTGCCGTGGCCTCCGCGGCCGCTCGGGCCGCCGCCGGGAGGGCGTCGGCGATCTTCTGGATGGCCCGCTCGTCGTGGGCCGTGGACACGAACCAGGACTCGAAGGACGACGGCGGCAGGTAGACGCCGTTCGACAGCAGCGAGTGGAAGAAGGCGGTGAAGCGGAAGGACTCCTGCCGCTTGGCGTCCTCGTAGTCCCGCACCTGCCGGTCGACGAAGAACACGGAGAACATGTTGGAGGCGGTCTGCAGCCGGTGCGCGACACCCTCCTTGCTCAGCGCCTCGGTGACGAGGTTCTGGATCTGCGTGGAGACCGCGTCGACCGTGTCGTACGCCGCGTCGTCGAGCAGCCGGAGCTGGGCGAGTCCGGCGGCGGTGGCGACGGGGTTACCGGAGAGGGTGCCGGCCTGGTAGACGGGCCCGGCGGGCGCGAGGTGGGCCATGACGTCGGCCCGGCCGCCGAACGCGGCGGCCGGGAAGCCGCCGCCCATGACCTTCCCGAAGGTCATCAGGTCGGGCTTGACCCCGTCGATGCCGTACCACCCGGCGCGGCTGGTCCGGAACCCCGTCATCACCTCGTCGGAGATGTAGAGGGCGCCGTGCCTGCGGCACGCGTCCTTGAGCCCCTGGTTGAAGCCGGGGGCCGGCGGGACGACACCCATGTTGCCCGGCGAGGCCTCGGTGATGACGCAGGCGATCTCGCCCGGGTGCCGGTGGAAGGCCTCCTGCACGGCTTCCAGGTCGTTGTACGGCAGCACGATCGTGTCGCCGGCCTGGGCACCGGTGACACCGGGCGTGTCGGGCAGCGCGAAGGTGGCGACGCCGGACCCGGCGGCGGCCAGCAGGGAGTCCACGTGGCCGTGGTAGCAGCCGGCGAACTTGATGACCTTGGACCGCCGGGTGAAGCCCCGGGCGAGCCGGATCGCCGACATGGTCGCCTCGGTGCCGCTGCTGACCAGCCGCACCTCCTCCACGGGCTCCACCCGCGCGACGATCTCCTCGGCGAGGGCGACCTCGCCCTCACCCGGGGTGCCGAAGGACGTGCCGCGGGCGACGGCCTCCTGCACGGCGGCGATCACCTCGGGGTGCGCGTGGCCGAGGATCATCGGCCCCCAGGAGCACACCAGGTCGACGTACTCCCGCCCGTCGGCGTCGGTCAGGTACGGCCCCTTGCCGGAGACCATGAACCGGGGCGTGCCGCCCACGGCACGGAAGGCGCGCACCGGGGAGTTCACGCCGCCCGGCGTGACGGCCGACGCGCGGTCGAAGAGCGCCTGCGACACCGGCGCTTCGTAGGGATAGGGCAGTTCGCTCATGGCACTCATGACGTGCGGCTTCTCCGGCCTCTCGGACTCCGGTTCGGGTGGTGACCACCTCAGGGTAGGCCGCGACCCGGGCATCGAGCGGCCGGCCTCGGGGTCACGGCCGCGCCATCTGCGAGACTGAGAGGTGATACACACAGCTCATACGGCACGTAGTGATCAGTGACCGGGTTGATCCCGCGGACTGGTGTTTCACCGCACGTTTCGGCGGGCGGCCGTGGGGGAGGTCACTGACACGATGATCGGGTTGCGCGGCGGGGGCCACGCGTCCTAGAAAAGCAGTCGGGTGGAGATATGCATCGCGGTGGCGGACTGGGCGAGGGGACTGACGACCTGGGTCCTCGGCGCGCCCGGCGGGGAAGGCACCGGCGCGAGGTGGAGGAAGCGACCGAGGCACGTCAGGCCGACGCACGTCAGACACAGGATGTTCCGGGTGAGCCCGAGCGGAACGACCGGCGGATCGACCGGTCGCGGACGGGAAGCAGAAATGGTGGTCGGGTGGGGGTGACGTACAAATACTTCGGCGCGCCGGACGGCGCGACGGCGGCCCGCGTCCCCATCTCGATGCGTCCCGAGGAACTCGGCGGCGACGAGCTGGGCATGAACGGCATGTTCACCAAGATCAAGCCGGAGACGATGGCCGCCATGGTGCTGACCGGCATCGAGGGCGTCCCCCTGCACAAGGTGCCACCGCTCGAGCTGGTCGTCCTGCACCCCGACTACGCCGTCGTCAAGCTCCCCATGACGGTCGTCGACCCGCTCCGCGGCATCGGCGAGGAGACGGTGGGCGCGGCGGCTTTCATCTGGTCGACGGTCCCGGACCGGGGCGGCCCCCGGGACGCGTTCAACGTGTACCAGCTGCTGCACGAGTGGCAGGACTTCTCGCACCGGCTGCATGAGGCGGGGCATCAGCCTTATTGCCTGGTCTGGCCCTGAGGCGGCGTCTCACGGTTCTCGTTCTTGTCCTGGGCGGGGTCTTCGGACCCCGCCTTCGTCTTTCCGGGCCGGGGGAACGATCCGCGCCTCGCGCTCGTCTACAGTAACGTAGTCAGTCTACGGAATTGTAGACGGCTGGGGTGCCGTGCGCCCGGAGAGGACTCATGCCGATGACCACACCCGTGGTTCTGTCGTCCCAGCTCGCGGTGAACCCGCTCGACGCGCAGTCGCTGCTGGCCGCCTTCGGCGTGCTGGGGGTCGGTGTGGTGATGTTCGCCGAGACGGGCCTGCTGATCGGGTTCTTCCTGCCCGGCGACTCCCTGCTGTTCACGGCCGGCCTGCTGTGCACCGGCTCGGGGCGGCACGGCGTACACCTGTCGCTGGGGCCGCTGCTGGCCGCCGCGGCGTTCGGCGCGCTGGCCGGCGCCCAGTGCGGTTACCTGATCGGGCGCCGGGCGGGCGGTGCCCTGCTGGCGCGCAGTCGCTCGGCGCGGCT
>Ga0308175_100002786_pt1 | contig 12004 bp, 7 predicted proteins | sample PhyCR1_3_FD_203893 | JGI IMG/M metagenome (GOLD analysis project Ga0308175, IMG submission 203893) | Soil microbial communities from UC Gill Tract Community Farm, Albany, California, United States - DLSLS.C.R1 | ecosystem: Environmental > Terrestrial > Soil > Agricultural land | place: USA... | reverse complement strand
CGTCGGCGCGGGCCTCCCCGACTCGATGCGCGTCGAGGTGGGCCGCGGCGGCGGCGAAGCGTCGCAGACCCACGTGGTCGCCGGGAGCCAGCGGAGCGACACGCTGCGCATCGCTGCACCGCTGGAGGGAGAGACGGTGAGCGGCTATTCGTGCGTGGCAGCCGTGCGCGGCGGCCGGCTGGCCCGCGAGCGGTGCACCCCCTGGCAGTACGTCAGGCCTTCCGCGGAGCTCTCCACCACGCCCGCGCCGGATACCACCGCGCACCGGCAGAAGCGCGCGGCCCCCGCGCCCTCAGCCGCAGCGCAGCCCGCGATCTCGCGGATCGTCATCCAGCCGGCGGGCCAGCAGGTGGACCCGGACCTCGGCGGGAAATGCGCGGCGTGGCAGCGCGACAATCCCGGCCGGTCCGTCTGGATCGAGGTCAACCGCAAGGCCGTGTCCGCGTGCATGGGGCCGAACGGCAAGCCGACCGTGGTGCAGTTCTGCGCGTTCGCGCTGCTCGTGGACGGGCGGCGGGTCAAGACCCGGAACTCCACCGACGTCCCGTACTGCCAGGCCCTGTTCGAAACATGGGTTCGGGAGCGGGTCACCTGATCGTCGCCGCATCGCCCACCGGCCTGCCGTCGGTAGGCTAGCGCACGTAAACCCCTCGAGCTAACGCATTATCCCCCGTTCGCATTCGACCCTTTTTTGCCCGCACGCTGTGGACGCTCGCAGTCGCTCGCCCCGCCCAAGGCCGGAGGGCTCCGCATCACCGGCAAATGCGAAGCCTTCCGAGACCTATACCCCAGAGCCCGCAGCTAATTGAGCCGGTCGATCTCTCCGCAGTTGACCGCGGGAAACGGCGGGCCGAACGGAACGTGCATGTGCGCGTTCCGGTGCTCCAGGTCGAGCCAGGCCACCAGCGCCTCGACCGACGGAAGGTTCGCCCCGAGGTAGGTGTTCACGGCCTGGAGGAGGTCCGTGAGCGACCGACTCGCATAGTAGTTCAGGACGCCGCCGCGGTTCGAGACCGGAAAAGCGGTTCCGACGGGAGGAGCTTCGCCGGCCACGGTCAGGTTTGCGTCGAGATTGACGAGTGGGTTGCCGGGGTCATCACAGGTCGGGTTCTCGTGGATGTGCTGCGGGATGTGCTGCAGCGGCTCGAGGCCGGTCCCCTGCGTCGAGACGATGAGATACCCGCCGACGATCTCGATATGGACAATGCCGTGCGAGGTAGTCCCCCCCAGCGGTCCCAGTTGCGCCTGAAACAGCATGCGGTCGGCGGCAGCGCCGGGGTCGCCGGGCTTGGTTTCAAATGCCGGGAGCTGGTCCGCCCCCGGGTCGGGAGTGTGCGGACTGGTCACCCTGTCCTCGCACCCGGTGGCGAGCGGGAGGGCCGTCACGAGGACGACGGCAGCGCGCAGGAACTGGCGGTTCATGGAGTGCCTCCGGTAAGGGATTCGAGGCGCGAGCGGCGACGGCGTAATGCCCACGTCCGAACCTCCGTGCCGTCGGTGCGCGGCGTGGGAACAGACCAGGACTTGGGTGAAGCCTGGTCGGGTGGGCCCTGATCGAGGGGACCCCGCAGCGGGACCGGATGCGCTGTATCTCTGTTACGACAAGACGGGCGGAGAAGGCTCATTCGGAGCCCCTACCGTTGCTCGACGGCCTGCCGCTCCCCGGCAGCGATCACCGTGCATGCGGTCGCCTGAGCGCTGCGACCGCTTGCTCCAGGGCTGCCGGATACTGCCGATGGAACCGGGGCAGACCCTCCCGCCAGGATGACGGCTCCGGTGCCGTTGGGCCAGATGTAATGGAACGTCACGTAACCGCAGGTTCGACCCGCTCACCCCTCTGCTCGCCGCCCGCAAGTCCGTGAGCCCTCTCCGCCCGTTTCGTCGTAACAGGAATACGGCCAATTCAGGCCGGCCACGCCGGCCGCTCGATCAGGGTTTCACCACCGGACCATGGACCACGAGCCTGTCGGCGGACCCGGATAAGCTCCGCCGCGGATCACCCAGCATTCGGAGGCCGCCATGTCTCTTCACAGAATCCCACGTCAACCGACACGGGTTAACCGGGCTCGATCGATCGCGCGGCGGGTGACCTCCGGGGGCGGGGCACTGGTTCTCCTGCTCCTGGCCGCCTGCGGAGACTCCTCGGGGCCGGATGGGCGCGGTGGGGCCGCCACGCTCTCGGGCACGGTCCGGGCGGCGGGGTCGGCGGAGGCGCTCGCGGACGCCACGGTCAGCATCGGCAGCTCGCAGGCCACCAGCGCCGCCGACGGGACATTCGAGCTGGCCGGCGTTCCGGTCGGCCAGGCTACCGTCCGGGCCGAGCGGCAGGGGTACCTCCCGGCGGAAGAGTCGGTCACCTTGGCCGCGGGGGCCAACAGCCATGACTTCACGCTCGACCCGCAGGAGATCTACAAGAGCGGAACCAACGCGGTCTACGTGCCCGCCGGGGTCGGAGCGATGCGCGGGTCCATCATAGTGCTGACCGATCTGCAGGCCAGCGGGTTCGTCACCGGCGAGCCGATCGTGTCGGGTACGGGCGAGCCTGAGCTCGAATCGGGCCTGCAGGCGTTGGGCGCGAGCCTCCGAGCGCTTGCGCGTTCGGCGCACCTGGCGTTGCTCGGCAGCCGGAGCACGGTGGACGCACCCGCGAGCGACGCCGCGCTCTTCAGCACCCTCGGCACCGCCGCGGCGGCGAGCGGGCAGAGCGGGATGGCTGAGGCGCCGGTGCTGGTGTTCGGTATCGGCGGCGCAAACCCGGAAGCGTCAGGGCTGGTGGCGCGGCAGCCCGCGCGCGCGATCGGGCTGCTGGCTTGGGTGCCCTTCGGTCTCAAGGGTCTCACCACCCCCGAGGCGCTCTCCGTCCCGACCTTCGTGATGCAGCACGGAGACGACGACCCGTCGAGGAACGCGGCGTCACGGACGACCTTCGCGGACAACCGCCTTCGGGGCGGGCTGTGGGCGCTCGCGGTCGAGCCCGGGATCCCGCTCCGCACCGCCACCGGCCGGGGCAATGCGGTGAGGATCGGCTGGCTGGCCAACGTGCTGGCACTCCGCCTCCCGTCCACGCCCGGTGATCCGCTCGTCGCTCTGGACGAGGCCTCGGGCTGGCTCGGGAACCCGACCTCGCTCGAGATCGCCGCGTGGGCCGACTACACGGGCGATCGCCGGGCGGCCAGCTGGCTATTGTCCCAGTCGGCGGCGACGTCCTGGAAGACCTTGGGAAGTTCGTCGGGCGGCGGCGGCAACTGAGCAGCGCCGTGGACACACGCCGAGACCAGGAAAGCTGCGTCGGTCGAGCGCTGAACGGTCTGGAGTTCCGACCGGCCTATTTCCCTGCGCGTGACAACCGCGCGACCGCCTGGCGGGCCTCGCTGACCAGCGGTAGCAGCTCGGGGTCCGCGTGGCGCCAGGCGTAGGCGACGAACTGGTATGCCTCGCGGGCCTCGTCCAGCCGTCCGGTCCGCTCCAGGATTCGAGCGAGCTGCAGCGATGCCGGCGCTCCGTCCCTGTTTTGCCAGAGTGCCCGGAAGGCGCGCTCGGCTTGGTCCAGCCGGCCAAGCTCGAGGGCGAGCTGACCAACGAACCAGAGCGTCTCCCAGCCCTCAATGCCCGCTTGCGTGCTCTCAAATGCGCGCAGCGCCTCTTCCTTCTTGCCGCGCTGCCAGAGCCTCTCTGCCTCCCCCGCGCGAACGGCCCAGTCCCAGCCACGGGCGCTCACGGTGTCACCGGCGGCGCGTTCGCGCGCGGCGATCTCCCGCATGCGCACAAGCATTGCAGTCTGGGCGCGCCCATCGCCCTGCCGGCCGGCATACCCGACGGCGCACACTGCCCTGAGTCGGGTCGCGAACCACGAGCTGTCGGCCCGAGCGGCAATAAATCTCTGCTCCAGAACTTGCTCCGGCACGGGCAGGCCCCTCGCGGAGAGGTACCAGGGTCCGCAGTCCCGCATCGTAACAGGGGTGCGGGGATCGTCCAGGAGCTTCAGTATATCTCGAATTCGCCCGTCCATGAGCGAGAGGTCCATCAGCTGCTCATGCCGCAGGTATCCCCAGCTGCCTTGGTCGGAACGGGATTCGATGACAGGGAAGATGGCTTCGCGCACCTCGGCGAATCTGGGATGGGCGAGGAAGACGTAGACCTGGGTGGCTGATTCCGGATCGAGTGTGTCGAGCTCGGCCCTAGCGTGTGTACGTGCGGCGGTGTCACCGAAGCCCAGAGCAAAGGCGACCCGGCCGCCCCGAGTTCTCGCGTCGTTAGGGGCCAACTTGCCGTAGATCTCGAGTTCACGTGCGATGTGCGTACTGTCGGCATGCCATTTGAATGCCAAGTCGAGAAGATGCACGCGGTAGGGGGCCATGGTGGGCTGGAGGCTTGCCGCCTTCCGGAAGGCCTCTTCCGATTCCTCGGGGCCAGCCATCGTTACTGGATCGTGGAAGAAGGCCTCGCCCAGCTCGTACCAGGCATCCGCGGCGTCGGGGTATTTCCGTGTGGCCTCCCGGATCATGGTGACCGCCTGCGGCATATCGGTGAACCTCGCCCAGCGGATCCGCACCAGGGTCCGCTCGCGCCCGGGCAACCGGTCTGCCATCGTCCAGGCACGCTCGAGGGCATTCTGAACCTTCTCCGCATTGCCGTACCACGCGTACGCGTCCACGAGACCGAAATAGGCGAGTGCAAACAGGGTGTCGGCGCGCACGGCGCGCTCCCAGGCGGTACTCGCCGCGCGAAACTCGGAACGCCGGTAGTGCTCATTGCCGTCGAGGTAGGCCTTGAGCGCGATGAGTGACGGGGTCGTGACGCCGGCCAGGTCGAGTGCGGGTACCTCGCCCGGATCCTTCTCGAGAAGGAGGCCGAGGGTCTGCATGCCCAGCCGATCCACGAGTGCAAGCACCGAGTCGGGTGGCCCCTCCACCTGCACCGGCCCCACCACTCGTCCGCTTCCAACATCATACACATCTGCGCCCACTCGAATCAGACGCCCGGCCGCGACCGCCGAGCCGACCAGCGCGTATCGCGCCTGGGTCCGTCGCGCGACGCCCAGCGCGAGCGCGAGATCCGGCCTCGTTCCATTCCCGATCTCCTGGTGCCATCTGGCAAGCAGCGTACGGCTGTCGATCGCCCGGATTCCGGCGGCTCCGTCAAGACCCATCGAGAGAAGGTCCACCATCCCTTCGCGCCAGACTTCGAGGCCCGGTCCGCGCACGGTGAAGGGCAGCACGGCGATGGTAGGAGGTTGAGAGCTCGGGTCGGACGCCGGTGAGCCAGCCTCGGACCGGCTGACCGGCCATTCAAGGAAGAGCAGTGCGACTGCCGCCAACAAAGCCGCACCAGGGACGAGTGTGCGGGTGCGCGCGTGGGCCCAGCGCAACATCCCTGTGGCGCCACCGACGGGAGCACCGCTCTCCAGGTCGCCCAACAGCTCGCCGGCACTTGGGTAGCGGTCGTGCGGTGGCTTCCGCAGCAAGCGCTCAACAATCGAGGGCAAGGACGGAGGAACGCGGCGCACCAGCCGGTGCAGCGACTCCGGTTGCTCATGCAGGATCGCCTGGATGACGGCGCGGTCATTGCCACCTCGAAACGGGCGCACCCCCGACAGCATCTCGTAAAGGACGACGCCCAGGCTCCAGAGGTCGGTCAGGTGGTTCACCGGATCGCCGCGGGCCTGCTCCGGCGACATATAGGCGACCGTGCCCGGCGTCACCCCGGGAGCGGTGACGCTGACGTCCGCCACTTTCGCCAAGCCGAAATCCAGCAGCCGGACGGTATCGTCGCTGCAGAGCATGATGTTGCCCGGCTTCACGTCCCGGTGGACGATGCCGCGGGCGTGCGCCGCCCCCAGCCCCCGAGTGAGCTGGACGGCGACAGCCAGCGCCTCGGCCGGCGCCAGCGGACCTCGGCTCAGGCGTTCCTTGAGGGTTTCCCCCTCGTAGCAGGACATGGCGATGAACGGCCGTCCATCGGCGGTTTCCCCGATCTCATGAATGCTGCAGATGTTGGGATGCTCAAGCGCCGCCGCGGCCCGCGCCTCCAGCAGGAAACGCTGCCGGGCCTCCGGCTGGGCGCTCAGATGCTGGGGAAGGAACTTGAGGGCCACCAGCCGGTCGAGCCGGGTGTCGTGGGCCCGGTAGACCGTCCCCATGCCGCCGGCCCCGAGGATGCCGACCAGCTGGTAGTGACCGACGCGGTGACCGACCGCAGGCGAGACGACGGTATCGGCCAGCCCGGCGAAGAAGGACTCGGCCGGCTCAGCGTGCGCGAGCAGCGAGGTCAACTCCCGCTCCAGTGGGGAATCGCCACCGCAGGCTTCGGCCAGGAACGAGGCCCGGGCCTCGGCACCCATGCTCCGGGCACGCTCGTACAGCTCCTCCAGCCGGTCGGGGCTCACCCGGTTCCCTCGACCGTCTGCTTGAGGTCGCGATAGAGCCAGGCTTGGGCCATCCCCCAGCCACGCTTCACCGTGGCTGGGGAGACGCCGAGCGCCTCGGCGGTATCCTCGACCGACATGCCGCCAAAGAACCGGCATTCCACGATGCGCATCTGCCGCGGGTTCCATTGGTCCAGCCGACGCAGCGAGTCGTCCAACGCGACCAGGACCTCGTCACTGTGTTCGGTCGAGGGCTCGACCTGACGCAGGGCGGCCTCGACCTCGTGCAGGGGTACATGCGGCCGCCGCCCGCCGCGCTTGGCGGCGCACTTTCGCTTGGCGTAGTCGATCAGGATCTGCCGCATGGCGGTCGAGGCCACGCTCAGAAAATGGGCCCGGTTCTGCCACTCGGGTGCCGACTGGTCGGCCAGCTTGAGGTAAGCCTCGTGGACCAGCGCGGTCGTGTTGAGCGTCTCGTCGCCCTCCCACCGGTGCCGCTGGCGCTCGGCGAGCCGGTGCAGCTCGTCGTAGACCAGCGGCAGGAGCTCGTCGAAGGCGGTCTGATTGCCCGCACTCAGCTCCTGGAGCAGATGGCCTACGGACGGTGGGGAGGAGTCAGACACTCGTCAGCCGGTTGTCGAAGGGAGTTCGTGCCACGCCAATAATACCGCCCGCTCGGCAGGGGCGCATCGACACGCCGCCGCGCTGAGCGGTCGGCCGGCGGTTCCCACCACGAGATCGGGGACGGCCGCCGGCTGCCGGCCGCCAGCGCGCGCACAGGCCGCCGGCGTAGTATAGATTTCGGCGCACGCGAGCGTGGCGGAACCGGCAGACGCGCAGGACTTAGGATCCTGTCCCGCAAGGGGTGCGGGTTCGACTCCCGCCGTTCGCATCAGCAACGTTTCCTCCTCCAGCACCCCCCTCCCTTCGGCGCGGGAGCCCAATGGCACCGTTCCGTACTGCGCTCGCGTCAGGCGTGCCACGCAGCGTGTGGCCCTGCGTGGCACTCCTGGTGCTGTGCGCCTGGCTTCGGATTCCAAGGCTCGAGGGACCGCTCGACCTCCGGTTCGATGCCGGGGTCTATTACGTGCTCGCCACCTCGCTCGCGGACGGCAAGGGATACCGGATTCTGAGCGAGCCCGGTGAGATCCACGGCATCCAATACCCGCCGCTCCTCCCCGCCATCGGCGCGGCGCACCAGCTCGCGCTGGGTACATCGGACCCGGATCAGGTGGGTCACGCGCTCCGCTGGACGTATTCGCTGCTGTTCACCGCCTACGTGCTGGCGGTCTTCTGGATGGCGCTGGCGTATCTGGCGCAAGGAGGCGCGTTCCTCGCGGCGCTCCTCGTGGCGTTTCACGTCCGCACGCACTTCCATGCGGAATACTTCGTGCCCGAGCTGCCGTTCGCGCTGGTGACCACGCTCTTCATTGGCGTCGTGGGTCGGAACGAACTCCGGGCACCGTCGCGCCGCGTGCTCGGCGGACGGCGCGGAGTGCTGGCGGGATTCCTGGCGGTGGCGGGCTTCTACCTCAGAACCGCCGGCCTGGCCCTGCTGGCGACGTGGGCGATCGAAAGTCTGCTGCGGCGTGATTTCCGCCAGGCGGCCATGCGAGGGATGCTCGCGCTGGTCGCGGTCGCGCCCTGGTTCGCCTACATCTCGACCGTCAGGCACGGGCCCGAATACGCCCGGCCGGCCTACGCATACCAGCGTGCGCCCTACCAGATGTACAATGTCAGCTACGGCGAGAATTTCTGGATGGCCGAGATCCTCAGGCCCGAGGCGGGCCGTGCGTCGGCAGGCGGACTCCTCTCGCGAGCGAGCCTGAACCTCGGCAAGGCGGCAGTCTCGCTGGGGGAGTCGGTCAACATCGGCCGGAACTGGTGGCGGGGGGAGATCGACAAGGTCAACCGGCTGCTCGGGGGCGGGCGCATCCCGCGCGGGGCAGCCGAAGCGGCGCTCGTCTCGCTGACACTGCTCATCGTCGGTGGCCTCGTCCTCCTCGCGGCCCGCCACCGATGGCTGCTGGTCTGCGACGTGGTCCTGTCGGTCGCCCTGTTCGTCCTTGCTTCGGCCCAGGACAGCATGCTGCGCTATCTCGCGTCGATCGCGTCGCTCTCCGCCGTCGCCCTGCTCTCGCTGCTCCAGTGGATCCGGCAGCGAGTCGCGCGCGGGGGCGGAGGAACGGGGCGGTGGATCGTGCGGCTGGCGGTCGCGACCATCCCCCTGGTACTCGTCGTCCAGGAGCTGCACACGCTCCGGAACAGCTTCCGGATCACATACCACCCCGCCCACTGGGTGGATGGCCGAGCTCGGAACCGCAGCTATCAGCTGCTGGCGTACGATCGGCCGTGGCGACTGCACGACGAGGCACTCGCGTGGCTCAGAGTCCACGCGAGCCCCTCGTCGATCGTCGCCACCAGCACGCCGCATTGGGGGTATCTGAAGACGGGCCTCAAGAGCGTTCAACCGCCCTGGGAGGCCGACCCGGCGCGGGCCCAGCAGCTGCTCCAGGAACTCCCCGCCGATTACCTGGTCATCGACAACCTGGTTGCCTATGAGCTGGGCGCCACGGCCCGGCGCTACTCGATCCCGGTGGTGGAGAACTACCCCGCACGTTGGGACCTCGTCTACGCCGGCGCCGACAGCGGGTCGCGGATCTACCGTCGAGTCGAGCGCTGAGGGGACGGCCGGGGGTAATTGCCGAGACTTTGACTCAGATCACATCGTGCCCGTCGATCGCGTGCGCGAGGCTGAGAGCCGAGGCACGCGAATCCCGAGCTGCAACCACAGATCGACCAGGCCCCGCAGGCGAGCGCGCGGTTGTCGCCGGGCGAGAACTAGCCGGGCTCAGGCGTCCCGCCGCGCCAGGCCAGCGCCTCGTAAACGCTGCGAATCAGGTCGTCCGCAGTGAACGGCTTCTGCACTACGGTATCGACACCGGCGAGCACACCTGGCCCGCACAACTGCATCTCGGGATGCCCTGACACGAAAAGGACAGGGAGTTCCGGCCAGCGGGACTGCAGTCGGCCTGCCAGCTCGACCCCACTCATGCCCTTCATCAAGAGATCGGCCAGCACCAGGTCCGGAGGACCATGGCGGTTGATCAACTCCAGTGCGGCGAGGCCGTCGGCTGCCTGGAGGACCCGGCAGCCGCGCTCCTGGAGAGTCCGCGCGGCCACCTCTCGCACGGCAGGCTCGTCATCGACGACAAGCACCGTCGCGCCCGCCAAATCTCTACCGTCAGCCTCCGCCGCGTGTGGCTCGTCCGGCTCGACAACGTTTCCGGGTACCAGCGGGAGGTAGAGCGTGAACGTGGTACCCGCGCCTGGCTCGCTCGCCACCGTCACGTAGCCCCCACTCTCCTCCAGGAGACCGCCCAGCACCGGGAGGCCCAGACCGGTGCCCAGCCCCACCGGCTTGGTCGTGAAGAAAGGCTCGAAGATGTGCGAGACCGTCTCCGTGTCCATGCCAATGCCCGAGTCGCGGACCGCGAGCTGGCCGTAGCGTCCGGGTGCGACGGGGCTTCCCGTCACGGCGTCCCGCACGCCCGGGCCGAGCACCACCGCGTCGGTCGAGAGCGTCAGCGTGCCTCCGATCGGCATGGCATCGCGAGCGTTGAGGATCAGGATAGTCAATATCTGTTCGAGATGGTTCACATCCAGCCGAATGCGCTCCGTGCATGACCCGGTCGTGACGAGCCGGCAGTCAGGCCCGAGCAAATGCTGAATCATCGGTGCCATGTCGCCCAGGACGGCATCCAGCTCGATGGCTCGCGGGTTGGATGCTACCTGCCGGCTGTAGGTGAGGAGCTGCCTCGCGATCCTGGCCGCCCGGTCGGCGGCACGCTGGATCTGCCCGATCTCGTCCCGGCGCTCCTCGGCGAGCCGAGAGTCCGTCAGCAGAAACTGACTGAAGCCGAGCACTACGGTCATCGCATTGTTGATCTCGTGGGCCACTCCACCCGCAAGCATCCTCACTCCAGCGAGCTTTTGGGACTGCACCCTCATCTCCTCCGCGCGGATGCGATCGGTGATATCGGTGCACGTGCCCAGTATTCCGCTTATCTCGCCCCCTGTTCCCCGGACCGGGAGGGCGCGCGACAGGAACCAGCGGTCCGTCCCGTCGCGACCGCGCAGCGGGTGGGTGTCCTCCCAGGGCATCCCGGTCTCCGCGATGGTTCGGAGGCCCCGCTCGATGCGGCCGATGTGATCGGGATGGTGGAAGCGCCGCCAATCGCCGGACATCTCCGCCGTATCCCCTGTGTAGTCGAACCAGCGCTGGTTGAACCAGTAGGGGGAGCCCGCCACGTCGGCCATCCAGGTGAGCTGCGGGATGGCATTGGCCAGCGTGCGGAAGCGCGCAGCCTCGACCCGCAGTTCCTCCTCCGCACGCCGCTGCGCCGCTGCGGCGCGTGATACCTCCAGCGCGTGGCGCACGCTGGCCGCGAGCCGCTCGGCGGTTAAGGAGGCCTTGGGCAGGTAATCGGCCGCGCCGAACTTCATGAGCTCGACCGCGATGTCCTCGTCGCCCCGACCGGTGAAAATCACGACCGGCGTATCGGGCGCGGCCCGGCGCAGCTCCGCGATCAACGCGATGCCGTCCTCGCCGGGCAGATAGTAGTCGAGCAGGATGCAGTCGTAGGCGCCGCCGTCGGTCAGCCGCAGCGCCTCGGCGCCCGAGGTCGCCTCGTCCGCGGCGAGCGCCATCCCAGATTGCTGCATGCAGCGCCGCAGGGCGAGACGGTCAAGCTCGTCGTCATCCACCACCAGCAGCCTGAGCGGAGCCGCGCGGGGCGTACCGGCGGTGCTCAAGGCCATTCCACCAGAGACCAGTATTTGTTGAGCGTCACCATCAGGTCGCAGAAATTCTCGAAGGTGACCGGCTTGAGCAGGTATCCGGAAACGTTCAGGTTGTAGGCCTCGACCTTGTCCTTCTCATTGTTCGAGGTCGTGAGGACGACGACGCTGGTCGAGTTCAGCTCCGGGTCCTTTCGCAATTCCCGCAGGAACTCGATCCCGTTCATCCGCGGCATGTTGAGGTCGAGGAGCACGAGCCGCCGCTCCACCGGCACCTCCCCGGTCCGCAGCTTCTCCAGCGCCTCGAGCCCGTTGCCGGCCACGAAGAGCGGATTCATGATGTGGCTCTTCGCGAAGGCCCGCCTCACATTCATCACATCGACCTCGTCGTCTTCGACGAGGAGAATGCTGAGAAGCTGATTGCTCATTTGGGTGTTCCCTGGCGGAAAGTCACGGGCCACGTGAAATGGAAGGCCGCGCCCCGGCCGGGGGAAGAGTCGAGCCACACACGGCCGCCGCGGGTCTCCACGATCTTCTTCACGACCGACAGCCCGATCCCCGTACCCTCCACCTTGTCCCGGGCCTCGAGCGTCTGGAAGAGCCCCCAGACCCGCTCGTGGAACTCGGGCGCAATGCCCGGGCCGTTGTCGTGGACCGTGAACTGGATGTGCTCGCCGGACTGGCGCCACTCGAGCTGGACCGCGGCGTCCGGCCGCACGGCTCCGGCGTACTTCACCGCGTTACCAAGCAGGTTCAAGAAGACTTGCTGCAGCGGCACCCGCTCTGCCGGAATCGTGGGCAGTCCGTCCGCGATCTGCAGGGTGACGTTGGCCGGCGCCG
>Ga0308175_100002785_pt1 | contig 12008 bp, 9 predicted proteins | sample PhyCR1_3_FD_203893 | JGI IMG/M metagenome (GOLD analysis project Ga0308175, IMG submission 203893) | Soil microbial communities from UC Gill Tract Community Farm, Albany, California, United States - DLSLS.C.R1 | ecosystem: Environmental > Terrestrial > Soil > Agricultural land | place: USA... | reverse complement strand
TGGCTCCTCGCCGCCCACCAAACCACCGACAACCTCACCACGTTCCGCATCGACCCCCAAACCGGCCGACTCACCCCCACCGGCGCCAGCACCGACTGCCCCGCCTGCGTCTGCCTCAAATTCCTGGACGTACGCTAACCGCCTTTCTTCAGTGACCCCTGACCCCTATCCCTCCCTCACCTCCCTCTTCCCCGCGTCATACACCATTCTCTTGCCGCTATCGAAGGCCATCATCGCCATGATGGCCGCCACCGCGTGCGCGTACCCCGCGTCGATCGGCGCATTCGGCATCTTCCGCGTCCGCAGGCACTGCAGCCAATCCAGAAAATGGTCCGGCCCCTCCACCGGCGTCACCTTCTCCTGCCCGCTCCCCAGCTTCCCCTTCTTCCCCGCCCCCGCCCCGGTGACGAACGCATCGCTCGGCTTGGAGAAGTCCATCAGCCCGCTCTGCCCGTAAATCCGCGAGCAGTTCCCGCCGGCGTTCCCGAAATTCGTCTCGTAACTCAGCACGAACCCCTCCGGATACACCCACGTCCCCTGGATCGAATCCGGCGTCGTAAACTTGTGCTCGTCCTTGAACGTGAAGATCCCCCCATTGCAGACGGCACTCGTCGGGATCGACGCCCCCGTGATGTAGTGAATCGCGTCGATGAAATGCACCCCAAGCTGCGGGATCGGCCCGTCGGAAAACCCCCGATACCCGAACCAACCGGCGAACAGCTCGGCGCTGAACGGCCGCGCCGGCTTTCCGCACAGGAAATTCCCCCAGTCCACGTCCTTCTCCTCCACCTGTCGCGACATCCGCCGGTACCAGTACGGCGTCCCCGCGTTCCGGCACTGCTCGACCCGCGACACGGTTCCGAGCACGCCCGTCTGATACACCTCCCGGCACCCGCGGTAGCTCGGCATGCTCCGCAACTGCGTCCCGATCTGCACCACGCGGTCCGTGGCCTTGACGGCATCGACGGCCGACTTCAACGACTCCATGTCCATCGCCAGCGGCTTCTCGCAATAAACGTCCTTCCCCGCCCCGACGGCCGCCTTCAGGTGCGTCGTGTGCTGGTGGTCGCAGGTCGCGATCATCACCGCGTCCACGTCCTTCCAGTCCAGCAGCTCCTTGTACGCCGACGTCTGCTTCGCCTCGTGCCCGTACCAGTCCTTCACCGTCTTGGCCGCCCGCTCGCGGTGCACCGTCCACACGTCGCACACGGCCACGTACTCCACGTTCTGCGCCTTGTCGTGCGGGTGAATCCCCCCGGTCATGTGCGCCTCGTACCCGCGCTGCCCGCACCCGATCTGGCCGAGGCGAATGCGGTCGTTCGCCCCCACGACGCGGCCATAGCTGCGGGCCGTCAAGGCCGCGGCGCCGAGCGCGGCGGCGCCTTTCAGAAATCCCCGTCGCGAAGCGCTGTTAGAAGACGTGTTGTTCATTGCTCTCTCCGCCGAATCCCCTCTGATTTCACAAAGCTACAGAAGGACGGGCGATAGTCCAGCCTCGTATGATTGAAGGACGGTGAACGCCACTGCCCCAACAATCCCGTCCCGCAGCGTCGATGCCGTTCTTGCCGTCGAATCCGCCACCCAGCGCATCGGCCGCCAACTCTTCTCCCTCGCCCGCCAGCACGAACCCCTCTCCTCCGACGGCCCGCTCGACCGCTCTCTCATGCAATGGACCATGGGCGACGAGCGGCTAAAGGCCCAGCTCTTCCGCCTCGTTGACGTGCTCCCCGCGCTGCCATCCTCCGCGCAAGTGACCGCCCACCTCCGCGACTACCTCCAACCCGTCAAGGGCCGCCTCCCCGCCTCCGCCGCAACTGCCCTGGATTTCCTCCCGAACGACGGCTTCCTCTCCCACATCGTCACCATCGCCGCCCGCCACGGCGTACGCCGCATGGCCCGCCGCTTCATCGCCGCCACCGACATCCCCGAAATGCTCGCCGCCATCCGCCGCCTGCGCGCCCGGAACCTCGCATTCACCATCGACCTCCTCGGCGAAGCCGTCCTCTCCGGGGAAGAGGCCGCCCGCTACCAGCAGTCCTACCTCGACCTCCTCACCGCCCTGGCCAACGACGAAGCACGCTGGCCCGTCAATCCCCAGACCGACGAAGCCACTTCCGGCCCACATCCCCCGCGCGTGAATGTCTCCGTGAAACTCTCCTCCCTCTACAGCCAGTTCGACCCCATCGACCCCACCGGCACCTCCGCCGCCGTGCGCAATCGCCTCCGCCCCATCCTCCGCCTCGCCCGCGACCGCGGCGCCTTCGTCAACATCGACATGGAGCAGCACGCCTACAAGGACCTCACCCTCCGGATCTTCCGCGAGGTACTCGATGAAGACGAATTCCGCAACTGGCCCCACGCCGGCATCGCCGTCCAGGCCTACCTGACCTCCTACCTCCAGGACCTTACTTCGCTTGCAATCTGGACCGAAAAACGCGGCACCCCCGTCGCCGTCCGCCTCGTCAAGGGCGCCTACTGGGACTACGAATCCGTGATCTCCGCCCAGAACGACTGGCCGCTTCCGGTCTTCGCCCAAAAGGCCGAGACCGACGTCGCCTACGAAGCCGCCACGGCCTTCCTCCTCCACAACCACCACACACTCCGCCCCGCCATCGCCAGCCACAACGTCCGCTCGATCGCACACGCGCTCGCCTTGGCCGAGCACCTCGGCCTCCCTCCGGGCAGCTTCGAATTCCAGATGCTCTACGGCATGGCCGACCCGGTAAAAGCCGCCCTTACAAGCCTCGGCCACCGCCTCCGCGTCTACGCCCCCATGGGCCAGCTCCTGCCCGGCATGGCCTACCTCGTCCGCCGCCTGCTGGAGAACACGTCCAACGAATCGTTTCTACGGGCCGGGTTCCTCGAACACGTGCCCGAGGAGGAGTTGTTAATGAACCCCCTCGAACTGCTCAAGCGAAACCACTCGCCGCGCCCGAGGGGCCGCTTGGCCGAGCTGCCCGACATTCCTTCGACGGTTTCGCCGACATTTCGTAACGAGCCGTTAACCGATTTCAGCCGAGCCGACGCGCGTCAGTCCATGCAGCAGGCCCTGGGCGACCTCGCACCGTACACGGGCGCGTCATACCCACTTGTCATCGGTGGCCGGCGCGTCGAAACCGGAAATTGGATCACCTCGTTCAACCCCGCCAGGGCCACCCAGACCATCGGCCGCTGCGCCGCTGCATTCCCCGCCCACGCCGCTCAAGCAATTGAAACCGCAAAGGCCGCCTTCCCCGCCTGGCGCGACACGCCGGTCCCGGCACGGGCCGGATTGCTCTTCTCCGCCGCCCGCATCCTCCGCCGCCGCCGCTTCGAGCTCGCCGCCTGGGAAGTCCTCGAAACCGCCAAGCAATGGCGCGAGGCCGACGCCGACGTCGCCGAGGCCATCGACTACTGCGACTACTACGCCCGCGAGATCCTCCGCCTCGCCCGCCCGCACCGCCGCGACGTCCCCGGCGAATCCAACGAAACCTTCTACGAGCCCCGCGGCGTCGCCGTCGTCATCTCCCCCTGGAACTTCCCCCTCGCCATCCTCGCCGGCATGACCGCCGCCGCCCTCACCGCCGGCAACACCGTCATCATGAAACCCGCCGAGCAATCCCCGGTAATCGCCGCCCAGCTCATGGAAGTCTTCGACGAAGCCGGCTTCCCCCCCGGCGTCGTCAACTACCTCCCCGGCGTCGGCGAAGAAATCGGCCCCACCCTCGTCAACCACCCCGACGTCTCCATCATCGCCTTCACCGGCTCGCGTACCGTGGGCTTGTCGCTTCAGCGACAAGCTGCTGAAACCCCCCCAACCCAACACCACGTCAAGCGCATCATCACCGAAATGGGCGGCAAGAACGCCATCATCATCGACGACGACGCAGACCTCGACGAAGCCGTCCACGGCGTCGTCGCCAGCGCCTTCGGCTACGCCGGCCAGAAGTGCTCCGCCTGCTCCCGCGCCGTCGTCCTCTCCAACGTTTACGACGCCTTCCTCAACCGCCTCATCGAAGCCACGCGCTCGCTCAAAATCGGCCCCCCCGAAGACCCCGGCAACTTCGTCGGCCCCGTCATCGACGAAGAAGCCCGCGCCCGCATCCTCGGCTACATCGAAAAAGGCAAGTCCGAAGCCCGCCTCGCCTACGCCGCCGACCTCGGCCCCCTCGCCGCCGAAGGCACCTACGTACCTCCAACCATCTTCGCCGACGTGAGTCCCTCCGCGACCATCGCCCAGGAAGAAATCTTCGGCCCCGTCCTCTCCGTCATCCGCGCCGCCGACCTCGCCGACGCCCTGACCATCGCCAACTCCACCCCATACGCCCTCACCGGCGGCCTCTACTCCCGCTCCCCCGCCAGCGCCCTGCGCGTCCGCCGCGAGTTCCGCGTCGGCAACCTCTACATCAACCGCAAGATCACCGGCGCATTGGTTAACCGCCAGCCCTTCGGCGGCTTCAAGCTCTCCGGCACCGGCACCAAGGCCGGCGGCCCCGACTACCTCCTCCACTTCCTCAACGCCCGCACCATCACCGAAAACACGCTCAGGCGCGGCTTCGCCCCCACCACGCAGGACCCCGTCTCAACACCCGCCGGCGAGTGACGTAGCCAATGAGGCAGGCTACGCTATCAGCCATCGGAGACCGCCCATGAAGTCAACCATCGTCCTGTTCGCCGCGCTCCTCGCCCTCCCGGTATTTGCCGCCGAGCAGCACGTGCTGATCGAAGCCGAATCCTTCAAAGACCCCGGCGGCTGGTCCCTCGATACCCAGTTCTTCCAGATCATGGGATCGAACTACCTCCTCGCCCACGGCCTGGGCACCCCGGTCAAGGACGCCACCACCACCATCACCTTCCCGAGTACCGGCGCCTATAAAGTCTTCGTCCGCACCAAGGACTGGGTCGCCCACTGGAAAGCCCCCGGCCAGCCCGGCCGTTTTCAACTCCTCATCGACGGCAAGCCCCTCCCCACCACCTTCGGCACCGAAGGCGCCGACTGGCACTGGCAAGACGGCGGCACCGTCGAAATCACCAAGAAAGACGTCCCCCTCGCCCTGCACGACCTCACCGGCTTCGAAGGCCGCTGCGACGCCATCGTCTTCACAAAAGACACCTCCTTCACCCCGCCCAATGAGCTGAAGGAACTGACCGCCTGGCGGAAGAAAATCCTCGGCTTCCCCCCCGAGCCCGCCGACGCCGGCAAGTTCGACCTCGTCGTCATCGGCGGCGGCTACGCCGGCATGGGCGCCGCCATCTCCGGCGCCCGCCTCGGCTGCAAGGTCGCCCTCATCCAGGACCGCCCCGTCCTCGGCGGCAACGGCTCCTCCGAAGTCCGCGTCTGGTCCCAGGGCGGCACCACCCTCGGCCGATACCCCCACCTCGGCGAGATCGTCGAAGAATTCGCCGACTCCGCCACCGCCTCCCCCGGCACCAAAGACGAGTTCGGCGACGAGAAAAAAGAAGCCATCGTCCGCACCGAACCCAACATCGCCCTCTTCCTCAACCATCAGGCCTACGCCGTCGAAAAGAAAGACGGCAAAATCTCCGCCGTCCTCGCCCGCAACACCTCCACCGGCGAAGAAAAACGCTTCCCCGCCCCGCTCTTCTGCGACTCCACGGGTCACGCCGTCATCGGCGCCCTCGCCGGAGCCGATTACGAAATGGCCGACGGCTCCGATCCCGACAAGCTCCACATGGGCATGAGCAACATGTGGCGCTGGGACAACGCCCCCGGCCCCACCACCTTCCCACAGACTCCCTGGGCCCTCGACCTGGAAATGAAAGACTTCCCCTACCCCAACCGCGGCAAGGCCGAATGGTTCTGGGAAGGGGGGTTCAAGCGCAATCCCATCACCGACCTCGAGCTCATCCGCGACTGGAACTTCCGCGCCATCTACGGCGCCTTCAACGCCATGAAGAACAAGGACGGCAAGGACAAGCACCAAAACGCCCGCCTCGAATGGATCGCCTACATCGGCGGCAACCGCGAATCGCGCCTGCTCCGCGGCGACCTCGTCCTTAACCGCGACGAGATCATTAACAAGGTGGACTACCCCGACGGGTGCGTCCCCACCACTTGGTCGATCGACCTGCACGTCCCCAAGGAGCAGTACGCGAGCAAGTTCCCCGACGACCCCTTCATCTCCAAGGCCATCTTCGACGCCCGCGTGGACAAGAAGCAGGGATACCCCGTCCCGTACCGCTGCTTCTACTCGCGCAACATCCCCAACCTCTTCATGGCCGGCCGCGACGTCTCCGTCGACCGCGGCGCCCTCGGCACCACCCGCGTCATGCGCACCTGCGGCATGATGGGCGAGGTCGTCGGCAAGGCCGCCTCCATTTGTATTAAATACAACTGCACCCCGCGCGACGTCTACGCCGACCACTTCGAAGAGCTCCGCGACCTCCTCAACCTCCCCGGCCGCGCCCGCCGCAGCAGCGTCAACGAAACACCCAACCCCGAAGCCCCGCTCCCCGAAATCGCCAGCCACCCCGCCGCCCGCCGCATGCCCGGCGGCGGCAGCACCGACGCCAAGCCCGGCCAAGGCCTCGACCCCAAGACCCTCCCCGGCATCGTCATCGACGACACACAGGCCAAACTCACCGGCAAGTGGTCCCCCGGCACCAACCTCAAGCCCTTCGTCGGCAAGCAATACCTCTACGACTCCGGCGGCGCGGGCGCGGGCAACAATACGGCGACTTTCGAATTCACCGTCCCCTCCGCCGGCGAGTACGAAGTGAGAATGTCCTACACGCCCCACAGCAACCGCGCCGCCAGCGTGCCCGTCACAATCAAGTCCGCCGACGGCGACAAGACGGTGACCGTCAACGAACAACAGGACCCGCCGCCCCAGAACAAAGGCTTTGTCCCCCTCGGCACCTTCCGCTTCGACCCCGCCAGGCCCGGCGAAGTCGTCGTCTCCAACAAAGGCGCCCAAGGCCACGTTTGCATCGACGCCGTGCAGGTTCTCCCGAAGTGATGCACCGCCCGCTGGAACTGCCCGTACTCCAGCCCGACGCCCCCGGCGCCCCGCAGTCACCGCGCCGCCGATTCCGCGACGTCCTCGTCCCCCTTGCCCTGCGCCTCTACCGCCTCGGCATCGTCGTCGCGATCGTCCTCATCATCCACCGCCACTACGCCCACCTCCGCATCCACGGCGAAGCCCCCGTCCGCCTCGACGAGGCCCGTCCCTTCTTCCCCGCCGCCGCCAAACTCGAAGACGACTTCTCCGAGCGCCAGGGCCTCTTCGTGCTCGACAAGGATTCCAACCGCATCGGCTACGTCCTCCGCACCTCGCCCCTCTCCGACAAGATCACCGGCTACGCCGGCCCCACCGACACCCTCGTCGCCCTCGACGCCTCTTGGAAAGTCATCGGCATCCGCATCCGCTCCTCCGCCGACACCAAGGTCCACGTCCGCGACGTCGGCAACGACGCCTACTTCATGTCCACCTGGAACGGCAAGACCTGGGACCAGGTCGCCGGCATGGACCCCAAGTCCGCTCACATCGAAGGCGTCTCCGGCGCCTCCCTCACCAGCCTCGCCATCGCCAACGCCATCCAGCAGCGCTTCCAGACCTCAAAGCAAGCCGCCGCCCGCCCCGCCCCGCGCCCGCACTTTGCCGCCCGCGACATCGGCCTCGCGATGATGATCGCCGTCGCCTTCCTCTTCACCTTCACCACCCTGCGCAGCCGCCCCTGGCTCCGCCGCTCCTTCCAGGTCCTGCTCATCGCCTACGTCGGCTTCTACAACGGCCAACTCCTCGCCCAGTCCCTCTTCGCCGGCTGGTCCGCCGCCACCATCCCCTGGACCCTCGCCCCCGGCCTCGTCCTCCTCGCCGCCGCCGCCCTCGCCGTCCCCTGGACCAGCCGCCGCGCGATATACTGTTCGCAAATCTGCCCCCACGGCGCCGCCCAGGAACTCATCGGCCGCGCCACACACCGCATCGGACAACTCCCCCTCCCCCGAGGCATCGAACGCGGCCTGCGCTGGCTCCCGCCGCTCCTCATCGCGTTCGTATTAATCGTCACCATCCTCCAGCTCCCCATCGACCTCTCCAACGTCGAGCCCTTCGACGCCTACCTGATCTTCCACACCCGCGTCACCTGGATCGTCCTGGCCATCGCCATCGCCGGCCTGCTCGCCGCCGCCTTCGTCCCCATGGCCTACTGCAAATACGCCTGCCCCACCGGCCTGCTCCTCTCCTTCCTCCGCTCCCACGGCAAAGCCGACACCTTCGCCCCCCGCGACCTCGCCGCCGCCTCCCTCCTGCTCCTGGCCGCGACCCTTTACGCGTGGTACGACCCTATCCATCAATGGATCCTGCGAAAGTAATCTGACAACCGGAGTTCCCCTTCCGGAGTATGCCGAGTGCACAAGCCCGTACTCGATTACGCGAGTCCCAAACGCCACCGGGAAGTCTTCCGCTGGAACACCGCTTACACCGTCGCCGTGCTGCTGCTCGTTCACGGCGGACTGCTCGCCGGCAGCGTCGCCAATTATGCCACCCTGGTTCGCGACAATGCGCCGGCCAGGATCATCTACGTCCTTGCGTTCAGCTTCGCGCAATACGTCGCATTCGCACTCAGCGTGGTGCCGGCCTGGCGCCTTTCCGCCGGCGCGGTGAAATGGACCGTTCTGTTGCTGATGACCGGAGGTCTAATATTCCCAGCATACGGGCTCTTGCTGCTATTGAGCACCCGATCCTAGGGGTCGATGAGTGGACCCATTGGTGTTGACCATGAAGTACCCCTCGCTCGGTTACGTGACGTGCGCCACGTTGCTGATTGCGATTGCTGCTGTCGCTGTAACGAAGGGTCCACCCGGGCCCGTGTCGAGCCGCAATGATATCCTTGCGGCCTCCGGCTACACCATGGGCTGCACCTGGTCCGTCAAACTCGCCCGCCCGCCTGCCGCCGACCCCCAGCCCGCCATCCAATCCCTCCTCGACCGCCTCAACGCCCAAATGTCCAACTACGACCCCAACTCCGACCTCTCACGCTTCAACGCCTCCCCCTCCACCAACTGGCAGCCCGTCCCCCCCGACCTCGCCAAAGTCGTCGCCCAATCCCTCGAAATCAGCGCCCAGACCCGCGGCGCCTTCGACGTCACCGTCGCCCCCCTCGTCAACCTCTGGGGATTCGGCCCCGAACCCGCCGGACTCCGCCTCGGCCGCGTCCCCTCCGACGCTGAAATCGCCGCCGCCCGCGCCCACGTCGGCTATCAACATCTCCACGCCCGCCCCAACCCTCCCGCGCTCAAAAAAGAAGACCCCGCCCTCCAGATCGACCTCGGCGCCATCGCCAAAGGCTACGCTGCCGACGCCGTCGCCGCCCACCTCGACTCCCTCAACATCACCGACTACCTCGTCACCATCGGCGGCGAAGTCAAAGCAAAGGGACTCTCACCCTCTCACCGCCCCTGGCAAATCGGCATCGAAGCCCCGGCCCCCGACCTCCGCCGCGTCCTGCACACCCTCCCCCTCCACGACCTCGCCCTCTCCACCTCCGGCGACTACCGCAATTTCTTCTCAATGAATGGCCGCCGCTACTGCCACGAAATCAACCCCCTCACCGGCTACCCCATCGACCCCAACACCTCCCCCGCCTCCGTCTCCGTCGCCCACCCCAGCGCCACCCAAGCCGACGCCTACGCCACCGCCCTCATCGTTTTAGGCCCCATCGAAGGCCGCGCCCGCGCCGAAGAACTTCACCTCCCCGTGCTGTTCGTGATCCGCGCTTCCGATCGGTTCGACTCGCGCCCCACATCCACATTTAATCACCTGCTGAACCGCTAGATGAATAACGGTGTTAATCGCCCGAGCGCGCGGCGAAACTTGACCGGCGCCAAAACAGGACCATATAATCCTCTGATCGAAGTATCAGGCGAAAGGAGTACGTCATGTTCAACAGAATCCTCATCGCCGTAAATGACAGCGACCCCGCCAACCTGGCTCTTGAAGCCGGCGCCCAGCTCGCGGCGCAGCTCGGGGCCACGGTGGGCGTCGTCCACGTCGTCGTCCCCGCGTTCGTTTACACGCCCGACGTCGCCATCGCCGACGACCGCATTCTGACCGAGCTGCGGCGTGAAGGACGGGACCTGCTCCGTCGCGCCGCCGCCCGAATCCCGCCGTCCGTCCGCTGCGAGCAGTTCATGACCGAGGGCGATCCCGCCGACCGAATCGTGGACGCAGCCGACCAATTCGGCGCCGACCTGATCGTCCTGGGCACCCACGGCCGCGGGCGGATTTCTCAGTTCTTCCTCGGAAGCACCGCCGAAGCCGTGATCCGCCGCGCCACCTGCCCCGTGCTGGTGGCCCGGCCCCGGCGGGCCCACGCGCCTGCGGATGTCGGCCATAGTGCCCCCGCACCCGCCCCGCCGAACCCGGTGCGGTGAACGGCGACGGACACCCGCTCGCCCCGGGCACCCCAAAGGAGGTGCGACATGACCAAAATGCGGGCCAACGTCTTTCACGGTCCTGACGACATACGCGTCGAGGAGGTCAACAAGCCGTCTCCCGGTCCCGGCGATGCCGTCATCCGCGTCACGCTCACGACGATCTGCGGCACGGACCTGCACATCCTTCGCGGAGAGTACCCCGTCCGGCCCGGACTCATCATCGGCCACGAGCCCGTCGGCGTGATCGACCAGCTCGGGGCCGGCGTGAGCGGCTACCGGGTCGGCCAGCGCGTTCTCGTCGGGGCCATCACCCCCTGCGGCCAGTGCTCCGCCTGCCTTTCGGGTAACCTCTCGCAGTGCGGGCGCGACGACGGCTACCGCGCCGTCGGCGGGTGGCGCTTCGGCAACACCCTGAACGGCGCCCAAGCCGAATTCCTCCTCGTCCCCAACGCCCAGGCCAACCTGGCGAAGATCCCCGACGCCCTTGCCGACGAGCAGGTCGTCCTGCTTTCCGACATCGCGTCCACCGGGTTCGCCGGCGCCGAATCCGGCGGCATCCGCTTCGGAGACGCCGTCGCCATCTTCGCCCAGGGACCCATCGGCCTGTGCGCCACCGCCGGCGCAAAGCTCATGGGCGCCTCGCTTATCATTGGCATCGACGCGGACGACCGCCGCCTCGCCATGGCGCGGCGAATGGGCGCCGACGTCGTGCTCGACCACCGTAATCAGGATGTCGTTGCCGAGATCATGCGCCTCACCGGCGGGGGGGCCGACGTCTCCATCGAAGCACTCGGCGCCCAGTCCACCTTCGAGAACGCCCTGCGCTGCCTCCGGCCGGGCGGGACGCTGTCCTCCCTCGGCGTGTACTCGGGAAAGCTCCAGATTCCTTACCAGGCCTTCGCCGCCGGACTCGGCAACCACAAGATCGTCACCACCCTGTGCCCCGGCGGCAAAGAGCGCATGCGCCGCCTCATGAACCTCGTCCTGGCCGGCCGGTTCGACCCCACGCCCCTCCTCACCCACTCCTTCGCGCTCGACGACATTGCCGCCGCTTACCGCCTCTTCGGCGAGCGCGCCGAGGGCGTCCTCAAAGTCGCCATTCGCCCGTGACCCCTCGCTACCCGAAGGAGCGCGCAATGAACCGCCTGCCCACTCGTGCGACCGTCCGGCGTTTTCTCCGTGCCGCGCTATGCGCCAAATGCCCGCGGCGCCTGCCGGGCGCCACCTCTTGGCGGCCCGACTCGCCGCGCCCCTGCGAGCGCCGATGTTGCGTCTTTGTCCGCCTCCCGGCGATCTGGCGGATCGCCACCGCGGCCGACCCTATGCTGACCAGCCGGCGCCGGCTCCGCGGCCGATTGGTGCGACAGCTCGACACTGGCCGCCGCTCCAGAGCCGCAATTGATGCCATCATGCAGTTACTGCGGGCCTGAAAACGCCGGACGATCCCGAGCATTCATCGTACACTGTCAGTTCGCTGGACGTACACCGACGCACGGCCGACGCGCCGTCGCAGGATTTGCCATCATCTCCCCACCACCCGATCCGCCTCGCGCTTCACGATCTGGCAGATCACCCAGTTCTCCGCCCCCGGACCCAGATCGTCCGAGCCCGGCTTGGCCAGCTTTGCGTC
>Ga0308175_100002784_pt1 | contig 12012 bp, 8 predicted proteins | sample PhyCR1_3_FD_203893 | JGI IMG/M metagenome (GOLD analysis project Ga0308175, IMG submission 203893) | Soil microbial communities from UC Gill Tract Community Farm, Albany, California, United States - DLSLS.C.R1 | ecosystem: Environmental > Terrestrial > Soil > Agricultural land | place: USA... | reverse complement strand
TCGGGGCCGCCGCTCTCCATCTGGTACGGTCCCCTCCTCGTGGGGAGGGCTCTTGGCCGCATCCCGGCCCTGGAGCCAGCATGCCCACGACGGTCAGCGTCCTCCCCGACGCCCAGCCGATCCCGCTCGTGTCATGGCGGGCGGCGTTCGACGGTGCGGACTGGATGTTCGAGCCCCACTACGACGGATTCCGTGCCCTCCTGTACGCGTCCCGCGACGGCTGCGAGCTCAGGGCCCGTCAGGATTCCCACTTCGAAGCGTTCGTCGATCTGCGCCAGCGCATCGCCCGGGTGCTCATCGGCCGTGAAGCGATCCTGGATGGCGAGATCGTCTCGCTGGATCCGAAGGGCAAGCCGGTATTTCGCGAGCTGCTCAAAGGCCGCGGCTATCTCGCGTTCGCCGCCTCCGATCTGCTGTGGCTCGACGGCGCGGATCTGCGTCGGCTACCGCTGGTCGAGCGGAAGCGACGCCTGACCGATCTGCTCCCGGCCGACACAGGCCCGCTCTACAAGGTCTTTACCCTCGAGGAGCACGGCCGCGCGCTGTTCGAAGCGGCGCGCCGCATGGACCTGGAGGGCATCGTCGCCAAGCGCCGGCAGGACCGCTACGATGACGAGAGCGTCTGGTATCACATCCGCAATCCCGCGTACCGCCAGGGCGAGACCCGGCTGGACCTCCAGCAGCGCCCAGCAAGGTCCCGGCGAGAGGCAGCGGAGTAAGACGGAAGGACGGAAAGACGGAAGGACGGAAAGACCTGGACACCGGTCCTCCCGTCCTCCCGTCTTTCCGTCCTTCCGTCCTTCCGTCCTCCCGTCCTTCCGTCTCTTCTCCTACGCCGTCAGCACCACCTTCTCGCAGTTATCCCGCTTGTGCAGGAACATCTCGAATCCTTCCGAGGCCTCCTCCAGCCGCAGGCGATGGGTGATGACGAAGCTGGGATCGATCTCGCCCCGCTCGATCCGGTCGAGCAGCGGGCGCAGGTACCGCTGCACGTGGGTCTGCCCGGTGCGAACCGTGAGCGACTTGTTCATCAGCGGCCCCATCGGGAACTTGTCGATGAACCCGCCGTACACGCCGATCACGGACAGCACGCCACCCGGACGGCATGCCATGATCGCTTCCCGGAGCGCGATCGGCCGGTCGCTCTCCAGCATCAGGGCCTGCTTGGCTCGATCGTAGGCGTAGATCGCCGCGTGGCCATGCGCTTCCATTCCCACCGCGTCGATGCAGGCATCGGGACCGCGCCCGCCGGTCAGCTCGAGGAGCCGCTCGAGCACGCTCTCCTGCTCGTAGTTGATCGTCTCCGTGGCCCCGGCCTTCTCGGCGGCCATGCGCAGCCGGTAGGGGAATCGGTCGATCGCGATCACCCGCTCGGCGCCCAGCAGCTTGGCGCTCGCGATCGCGAACTGGCCGACCGGCCCGCAGCCCCATACCGCGATCACGTCGCCCGGCTGAATGTTGCACATCTCGGCGCCCATGTACCCGGTCGGGAAGATGTCGGACAGAAACAGCACCTGCTCGTCGGGGAGGCCGTTCACCTTGATCGGCCCCACGTCGGCGAAGGGTACGCGGGCATATTCCGCCTGGCCGCCGGCGTAGCCGCCCAGCATGTGCGAATAGCCGAACAGGCCCGCCGGCGAGTGGCCCATCAGCTTCTCGGCGATCCAGGCGTTCGGATTGGAGTTCTCGCACAGGGAGAACAGGTCGCGCTGGCACATGTTGCAGGCGCCGCAGGCGATCGGAAACGGCACCACCACGCGATCCCCCACCTTGAGATTCTTGACTCCGGAGCCGGTCTCGACCACCTCGCCCATGAACTCGTGGCCCAGCACGTCCCCGCGCTCCATCGTGGGGATGAACCCGTTGTAGAGGTGGAGGTCCGATCCGCAGATCGCCGTCGAGGTGACCCGGACGATCGCGTCCCGTGAGTTGAGGATCTTCGGGTCGGGAACATCGCGGACCTCGACCTTCTTCTTGCCCATCCAGCAATTCGCCTTCATCGCTCGCTCTCCCGGGTTGCTGGCGCGGCACTGGGCTGCGCCGGATGGAGGCCGGGGTGCACGCTGGCGTCCGAGTGCACCACCTCGCCGGTTTCGAGGACCTGCTTGAGCCGGCGCAGGTCGCCCTTCACCTGCTCGGACGGTTCCTCGCCGAACAGCTTGGCCACCAGGGCGCCCAGCCGGCCGGCGGGAGGATCGTATCGCAGCGAGACATGGATCTCGGTGCCGCGGTTTCCCGGAGCCACCTGGAAGCGGACCGTGCCGGTATTGGCAACATCGGCCTCCTGGACCGAGCGCCAGGAGATCCGCTCGTTGGGTTGATCCTCGATGAGCTCGGCGTCCCACTCGACGGAGCTCCCGGCGGGCGCGCGGGCCCGCCAATGCGAGCGGCGGTCATCCAGCACCTGGACCGCCTCGAGGTGCTCCATGAACCGGGGCAGGTTGGTGAAGTCACGCCAGAAGCGGTATACCTCCTCGCGCGGCCTCGCGATCGTGACGGTCTCCGATACCCTGATCCCGCTCTCCACGCCGGCCCCGCCTCGAGCCATGGTGTCCCGCTCTCCATCCCGGCTGAGCCGCCGGCCCGTGAACAGGTCGAGCGCCGCGACGCCGAGGACCGCCGCGGTGGCGGCGGTCAGCCGGCCCCGGTTGGAATCGTCGTCGGCCATGGCGCGTCCCAGCGTCGCCAGGTCGAGCACGTCTCCGCCGACCCTGGCCCACACCGCGCCGGTGGGGCGCTCGCTAGTCAGAATGGCCACGCCCGTCGCGATCTCGCGCAGGCCATACGCGAACAGAATGTTTCGGCTGCTGTCGTCCTCGTCCATGCCGATCATGCGGGCCAGGCGGCGCGGCATCGCGACCTCCGCGAGCCCCAGGCCGATGCTGAACCAGCCCAAGCTCCGCGCCGTGCCGACGACCGACTTCCCTGTCCCGTTGCCTTCGCGCCACCGCGGTGGCGCCATCGGCCGATCCTCCTCCCGGCGGCCCGCCCAGGTTTCCCGCTCGATTGCAGTAGTCATGCGATTCCCCCTCTGCTCCGCGACCGGAACCCGGGTTCCGGCAGCCATCGAAATCGGAGGCGCCGAGTGGATGCGGAGCGAGGTGGAAGCCAGATGGCCGTTCTCGTCGGCGCCTGAGCCCGCAGACTCCGGAGAGCGGAAGATCGAGGTGGGAAGAGCGAACGTGCGGCCCGGTTCTCAGGTCACCACGACATCCCGCGCCGGGGCAGCGGAAACGGCCTGACAGATAGGACCGATTTCGGGGCGGCGTCGGTGACCACGGTCACGAGCCGATAGCCGCTTCGGACCCTGATTGCCGGGGAGACGCGCCCGATTGCCGCAGTGACGAGCGAATCGCCCGGAGGACATCAGGCATGTCGAACGGATGCGCGAGAAAGCGGAGGTTGTGCGGCAGGACGAGGCCGTCGCCGGCGTCATCGATCGCATCGGCGACGCCCAGCATCGGCGTCTCGGGCGCGGAGTCTCTGAGCCGCTGAGCCTCGGCGGCGGTAGCGCGGTCGAGCACTCGCACGCCGAGGACGATGAGCGCCGGCCGCACGGCACTGCCGGCGAGCAGGGTTCCGGCCGCGGCCGCGTCGGCGCAGGACGTGACGCGGTACCCCGACCGCTGCAGAAACTTTGTCATGGTCGAGCGCAGCATCGGTTCGGGCTCTACCAGGAGCACCACTGGGCCGCGAAGCAGGGCAGGGGCAGGAATGGACTCAGGCATGGCTGACCTTGGTAGCGGGCTGCAAGCGGATTCCGGCGCCGGTCGAACGGAGCCGGTCGAACAAGGTGGCAAGCCTCGAAGGGGGCTCGCAATGGGATAATTTGCCCAGTCGGGCCCGGTCCCGTTGTGAGCCGCCTCTCTTGCCGACCTGCACGGTCGGCTGTACTTACATGAATGGCTACGAACGAACATGGTGAAGACATCTATCCCGTCCCGGTGGCCCGACGGCCCCTCCCCCCGGCGCTGCTCTTCGGCCGCACCTTCCTGCGCCACCCCCGAATGCTCGGGTCGGTCGTTCCCAGCAGCCGGTTTCTGATTTCGCGGGTGCTCCGCCAGGCCGACTGGAGCCGGACCAAGGTCGTAGTCGAGGCCGGGCCCGGCGTAGGCACCCTCACCGGGCCTATTCTCGACCGGCTGGGGGGGGATGGGACGCTGGCGGCATTCGAGATGAATCCCACTTTCGTGGCGCACCTGAGGACCGAATTCCCCGACCGCCGCCTCGTCGTCTTCCACCGTTCGGCCGCGGAGGCGGGCGCCGCGCTGTCGGAGCGCGGGATCGGATCGGTGGACCTCCTGGTCTCGGGGATACCGCTGAGCGGCTTGCCGCGGGCGGACAGATTGGCCCTCATCGCCGACTGGCGCCGCCTGCTTCGGCCGGGCGGGGTGCTGGTGGTGTACCAGTTTACCCGGTCGGCCCTGCCCGAGCTGCGTCGGGTATTCGGGCAGGTGCGGCAGGAGTTCGAACCGCTCAACGTCTTACCGGCGCGCGTTTTTCGGTGCGCGGTCTGAACGCTGATCGGAGCCCAGCCCGGCACGACCGGGCTGGGCGCGCCGCACCAAAGAACGCAGTGTCAGTCCGGCCGACCGTCGGAATGGCCGCCGCCGTCGCCCCGCCGACCCGCTCCCAGGGCTGATCTAACCCGCTGAATAACCACGGCTTGAGAGACTTTGGGGCCATGGCGTCTCGCCGCTGCTCCGTTCATTTCCTCATGCTTGCACTGCTCAGCCTCCCTGTCACCCTGGCGGGGCAGACGCCGCAGGCCCCGCCGTCGCCCCGCCGTTCGAGCCTCCGCCCCGCCGTTGGTGCCGAGGTGGGCTATTCCCGGAGCGACCTCGGCGGCGCCAACGCGTTGCGGGTGGAGAGTCGCCAGGGCGCGCTCACGGGGGTGTATCTCCAGGTACCGCTCAAGCCGCCGGTGTTTCTCCGCACCGAGGCGCTGTTCGCGCTCAAAGGAGGCCGCACCCAGGTCGTCGTGGACAGCGGCGCCGCCAGGGATCTCGACATCGGCCTGGCCTACATCGAGGTGCCGGTGCTGCTCCGCATCGCGGCCACCCGGGGACGGTTCCGGCCGGTGCTGTTCGGAGGCCCCGCGCCCTCGCTTCAGATCGGCTGCGATCTCCAGGTCGTCGATCCCAACGCGCCGATAAGCGCCACCTGCGCCGAGACGGACGTCAACTTTCGCCAGTTCGACATCGGCCTGGTCGGCGGGGGCGGGGTGGAGATTCGATGGCCCCAGTCCGCTTTGGCGCTCGAGGCCCGCTATACCGCGGGCCTCCGCTCGGTGCTGCCCGGCGTCACGGCAAGGAATCGGGCATTCGGAGTGGTGCTCGCGTTGACCTTCTAGGGGTGCCGACGGCTGGCGTCACGACACCGGAGCGCAGCAAGCCGACTGGCCTGCTGCGCTCCGGTGTTGTACTTCGGACTGCTCTATCGCCTGATCGCGTTAGAACAGATATCTGCCGCCCACCTGGAACTGCCGCGGCGCCCCGAGACCGCTCCGGAGCGTTCCGTCGAAATCGAGATAGACGCTCGAGCCGGCGGGGGCCAGGAAGTTGTCGCTGTTGGTTACGTTGAACACCTCGAAGATGACCTCGAAGGTGCGCTGCGAGCCGAGATTGATCGGCTTCGAGGCCCGGATGTCCCACGAGAAGTAGGCGTTGTCCTTCCGAATGGTATTCCGCTTGAGGATGTGGCCGTCGGGGCAGATCCGCTCGGCCTGGCCGGTCTGACCCAGGGACGAGACCGGCTCCCCGGTGCCCTGATTGTCCGGCCCGCACTTCTCCGAGACCGGCTGCGCCGAGTAGGCGCTCACGCGGTTGTTCAGGTAGATGTTGCCGGGGAGGATGGCCAGGAGCCAGGCGTTGAAGCGGTGCCGCTGATCGCGATCGCTCCAGTTGTATTCGGCCTGCAGGGAGTCCGCCTGGGCATAGCGGAACGTGAATGGATCGCGCTCGTTGTCGTCGTCCGACTTGTCGAACGAGAGCGTGTAGTTGACCTGGAACTGTAGATGAGGATCCAGGTTTCGCCGGAGCTCGGCCGTGAAGCCGTTGTAGCGCGACTTGGCCGTGCTCTCGACGACGGTCAGGTTGCCGATGCCGTTGGCGCCGCCGGCCCCGAGCCCTGTCCGCCACGGAAGGCCGAAGACCGCGTCGTTGGCATTGAAGAAGCGCGTGAGGTGGTCGGTGCGGGCGTGGGTGTAGCTGATCGAGCCGGCAAGGCCCGGAAGCAGCTCGCGCTCGAACGCGACCGTGGCGCTGAAGGTGCGCGGGTTCTCGAAGTTCTTGTCGAAGACGAAGACATCCGGGTCGAACGGTCCGCCCGACGGGGTCGGCAGCAGATCGCCGTAGTTGGGCGGGGCGCCGAGGATCGGGGTGAGGGTGCTGTTCCGGAACAAGCTCTGGCCGCGCGTGCCGTCGGTGCTCCGGCTGCTCGCCAGGTTGAGTCCGGGAATTCTCGCGTAGTAGAGGCCCGCATTCGCCCGGATCACCTGCTTGCCATCACCCTTGAAATCGTACGCCAGTCCGAACCGCGGCTGGAACATGCTGTAGTCGGACGGGATCGTGCCGTCGCCCGGGAAGTCGAACGTGCCGACCGAATTGGTGACCCGCTGGCCGATGAACGGGTTGTAGAACAGGTCCGGGATCGGCGTGATGAGACTCGGCTCGATCTGCGCTTCCCAGCGGATTCCGTAGTTGAGGGTCAGCTTGGGACTGGGCTTCCAGCTGTCCTGTAGGAAGAGCGCGAGGTCGTGCTGGGTGATCGTCTGGGTGCCCGATTCCTCCAGGGAGAGGGGCGCGATGCCGGCCTGCTGGAGATAGAGCACTACCGGCCCGGTAATGTCGGTGCCCGGGGGGCAGGCGCCGGTCGTGTTGCTGGAGCCGTCGGAGCATTCCACGTACGTGTTGCCGTTGGCCACGTAGTTCAGGAAGCCCTGCACCGATCCGAACGCCATGCGTCCGTTCCCGAATCCGACGAACGTCTGGGTCGTGGCGGTCCGGTTCCACTCGGCGCCCAACTTGAAGAGGTGGTTGCCCTTCACCAGTGAGATGTTGTCCAGCACCTGGAAGCGGACGTCGTGGTCCTGCACCGGAATGAAGAACGGCATGCCGATCCGGTACTGGCCCCCGAAGTCGATGTCCGTGTCGGGGAAGGGCCGGCCCGTCGCCGGGTTGATCGGCCCGTCGTAGGGGCGGGGCCGCGCCTCGCGAGCCCACTGGAACCGGAACTCGTTCGAGAGCGCCGATGAGAACACCGACGTGAGAATACCGTTCACCGCGTGGGAGTAGTCCTTCTCCAGCGCGTTGGCGCTCCGGCCCCAGGTGTCCACGTCGAAGGTGCCGTTCTGCTGTTTGGAGTAGGTAAAGTTGTACTTGAGCGAGGCGCTGTGCTTCTGGCTGAGCCGGAAGTCCAGCTTGCCGAGGAACGCATTGGCGTCGTTGGTGCGCGCGATCGAGCCGAAGTCGCCTTGCAGCGCGCCGCCGAACGCCGTGTCCACGAACGTGAGGAGCGCCGGATCGATCTGGCCCAGTCGGGTCCGCTGCTTGGTCTCGTCGTACACCTGCTGGTCGTAGGCGAGGAAGAAGAACGCCTTGTCCCTGATCAGGGGGCCGCCGATGGTGCCGCCGAACTGGTGCTGCCGGAAGTCGGGGCTGAACCCGCTGGTGGAGCCGTTCGCGAACGTGTGCTCGTAGTCCGCCGACAGCCCATCGTACTTCCCGAAGTAGTGCGCCGAGCCGTGGAACTCGTTGGTACCCGACTTGGTGATGACGTTCACGAACCCGCCGCTCGAGCGCCCGAACTCGGCGTTCGCGCCGTCCGCCACGACCACGAAGTCCTGGACCGCGTCGAGATTGAAGGTGAACGCCGGGCGCTGGCCCCCGCGCTGCTCGCCGAAGAACGGGTTGTTGAAGTCCGCCCCGTCCACCGACACGTTGTTGTGAATCCCTCGCTGCCCGCCGATGCTGATCTCGTCGCCGTCGGGCCCTTGCACGATCGCGACGTTGGGGGTGAGGGTGGTGTAGTTGAAGATGTTGCGTCCGTTGTTGGGCAGCCCTTCAACCGCCTCCACGCCCAGCCGGGTGGAGCGCTCCGACTTGGTTACGTCGATCAGCGGCTCCGCCGCCACCGTGATCTCGCTGAGCTGCACCGCCTGCGGCTCCAGCTTGAACGAGACCTCCTGGGTCTCGCCCAGGCGAAGCGCGATGGTGTCCCGCCTCTGCTCCAAGAAGCCGAGCGCGCGCGCGGCGACGGTGTACGTGCCGACCCGGAGCAGCGTCGCCACGTAGACGCCGCGCTCGTTCGTCGTCAGGACCCGTTCGGCGTTGGTCTCCCTGTTGCGCAGGGTAACCGAGGCACCGGAGATGATGGCGCCGGTGGTCGAATCGGTGATCGTCCCGCGGATCACTCCGGTAGTGGCCTGTGCTTGCGCGCTCAGGCGCCCCGGCAACGCGGCAAGCGCCACGCAGCCGGCGGCAACGAGCATGCGGATCGGACGCGGCACGGTCATGAGCAGGCGTTCCTTTCGGACGGCGAGGAGGTGCGGGGCGGCCCGATCCCGGGCGGCACCGGGAGGGCGGCAGAACGCATGTTTGCAGGGTCGGGATAGCATATCGTCTCCCGCACCGGTCGGCAAGGCTAGGTGTGTGGCGCGTCACAGACTTGTCACCGGCCGGCGTCGACCTTGATTGGTCTCCTTGCGACCGCCTCCCCCACTCCGGACGCCGCCGTGGACCGTGCCATGCCTCGACGCGCTTCGACCACCGCGCCTCAGTCTGGGCTCGTCGCGCGCCTGCTGGCGCCCGCGCGGCCCATCGACTGGGTCACCATCGCGGCCTCGGTGCGGGGGCCGCTGCTGAGCCTCGCGGCCGTCATCCTGCTCGACGTGCTGCGGCGCCACGAGATCCTGCTCCCGTCTCCGTTCTCGATCCTCTTTCTCACCATCCTCTACGCGGCATACACCGGCGGATTGCGCCCGGCCCTGGTGAGCGTTGCCATCACGCTCCTGTATGCCTTGCACTACTTGTCCGAGCCCGGGCTGCCGCTCCGATACACGGGCGAGCACGCGGCCGGGGTCGTCGCGGTAGCGGCGGCCTCCCTTCTCGGCGCGATTCTGGTGGCCCGGCTGCATGCCCGGATCCGGCGCGCGGAGGCCCTGGAGCTCACCCGGGCCGACGCCGAGGCCCTGGCCCGCCGGTTCGGCGTGCTCGAGCAGGCCTCGCTGATCCTGACCTCGCCGCGGGACTTCGAGACCACCTTCCGCGACTTTGCCCGCCTCATCGTCCCCACCCTCGCAGACTGGTGCACCGTGCATCTCGCGAGCGACGACGGCCCGCTCGGTTTCGTCGCCGGCGCGCACCGCGATGCCTCCAAGGACCTCGTGGTCCGGGCGCTCGCCGAGTACGGCGACCGCAGGCCGCCCTTCGACCAGTTGCCGCTCTCGCAGGTGACCGAGGTGTCCGATCGCGCCCTTCGCAGCGAGGACCCTGAACGAAACAAGCTGTACCGTGCCCTGTCGCCCAGCGCGGTGCTGCGGCTGCCGGTCGACACTCGCCGGTCACGCGTGGCGCTGGTGACCTTGGGGATGGTGGGGGAGACCCGGCGCCGGTTCAGCCCGGACGACGTCATCCTGGCGGAGGAGATGGCCGAAGCGGTCGGGCTCGCCCTCGAGAACGTGCAGCTCCGGGAGCAGGCGCAGGAGGCGGAGCGCCGGGTCGGCCTGGTGTTCGAGGCGCACCCGCAGCCGATGTGGATCTTCGACGTCGACACCCTCCGGTTCCTGGCCGTGAACCAGGCCGCGATCCAGGCCTATGGCTGGACCCGCGAGGAATTCCTGGGCATGACGATCATGGACCTGCTGGCGCCCGAGGATGCGGCGCCGGCGCCGCCGGTGACGGCCGAGCGTGCCGCGCAGCGGGGCGAGACGGCCCTGGCCCATCACCAGCGACGGGACGGGACGGTGATCGAGATGGAGCTGGTGTCCCACGAGTTCCAACTGGGCGCGCGCCGGGCCCGACTGGTGCTCGCCTCGGACATCAGCGACCGGGCCCGCAGCCGGGCCGCCCTGCACGAGGCGGAGGACCAGCTGCGGCACGCTCAGCGGTCCGACGCGCTGGGCCGGATCGCGGGCGCCGTCGCCCACGATTTCAACAACCTGCTCACCACCATTCGCGGCTTCGGCGAAATGCTGCTGCTCGACATGGTCCCCGACGACCGCCGCCGGCATGACGTGCAGCGCATCTGCCAGGCCGCGGACCGCGGCGCGCTGCTCACCCGTCAGCTGCTGGCTTTCGGACGGAATCACGGCGAGCGGCCGCGCGCGGTCAACCTGAACGACGTGCTGCGTGGACTGGAGCCGCTCGCGCGCCGGCTGGTAGGGGCCGACGTGCAGCTCGAGCTCCGCCTGGGGCCGGAGCTGGGCCTGGTCCGGATCGACCCGGCGCAGCTCGAGCACGTGGTGGTGAACCTGATGCTCTCGGCGCGTGACGCCATGCCGGCCGGCGGCCGGCTCACGCTCGAGACCGGCGAGCGGCGGATCAGCAGCATCAGCCACGGCCGCCCGGTCCGACCGGGACGCTACGTCGTGCTCGAGGTGAGCGATACCGGCGACGGCCCCGAGGCCGAGGCGCGGGACGTGGGTCGGTCCATCGTGTTCGGGATCGTGCGTCAGTGCGGCGGCGTGGTGCGGGTCTCCACCGAGCCCGGCGTGGGCACCACGGTCAAGGTGTACCTGCCACGGCTCGAGTCGGCCGCAACCGAGTCTCCCGATGATGCCGAGCAGCGGTCCCTTCGAGGCTCCGAGACGGTGCTCGTTGCCGAAGACGAGGACGGGGTGCGGGAGCTGCTGCGCAAGACGCTGACCGAATACGGCTACACGGTGCTGACCGCCCGGCATGGGCGCGACGCGTTGCTGCTCGCCACCGAGCAGGGAGACCGGTTCGATCTGCTGGTGACCGATATCGTGATGCCGGAGATGAGCGGGCGCGAGCTCGCCGAGACCCTGCTCGACCGCCGGCCTGACCTCAAGGTCCTCTATATCTCGGGGTACACCGACGACGAAGTGCTGCAGCGCGGGGTGCGCGGTCGGGAGGTAGGGCTGCTGCGCAAGCCGTTCCCGACGGAGGAGCTGGCGCGGCGGGTAAGAACCGCACTGGACGGCGGCTGAGCCGCCGTCCGGTCAACGAACGCGCGAGCGATAGGTCCGAAGAATTGCGGGGCCGGCTTCTCCGTTGAGCCACATCAGCGTGCCCCCGATGGTCCAGGACAGCGGCCCCGGCGGCGGCAGGGCCTGGCCCGCACGCAGCCGTTGCTGATCGAGCAGAATGAGCCGCCCTTGCGAGTCCTGGTACACCACCCGCACCACCGGCCGGGTTGCGTCGGCACCGGCGACTGACGTTCCCTGCACCAGGCCCATGAACAAGGGGCTCAATCCCTCGATCACGTGGGCGGGGCCGCCGAGCTGTCGCGACGCCTCGTCCAGGCCAATCCTGAGATAGACCTGAGCCCGCTGCTCCAGAGTCGGCGGCGTGGGAGCCGGGGCCGCCTGCGGCGTCGGGGCCGCGGGGCGGGCAGCCGGCGCGACCGTTCTCGCGGCCGCGGGCTTACGCTTGCCGGCGTCCAGCGCGGCGGTGGCGGCGGCGGCCTGCTTCAGCCGACGTTCCCGATCCAGGTCGGCGAGCGCCTCGGCGGCGCGCTGGCGCACGGTGGCCAGATCGGCGGCGCCGAGCGTAGAGGTGTCGGGTTGTTCGGCTTTCCCGTCGGCCTCGCTGTCGGCGGGCTGATCGGTTGCGGGTTGATCGCTGACCGAATCGGTTGATTGGTCGGTGGCCGTGCTCTCGGAGGCCGCGGCATCCTTACGATCGTCGTTGCGCGCCGACCGGACGGTGTTCGCGGCGAGCGTCTTGGCCGGCGCCGGCGACGACGGCTTCGTCTCGCGCGCCGTCGGCGCGGTGGCCGACGTTCGGCCGGAAGCGGTGGGTGAGGAATCGGCCCTGGCGAGCGGCGCGG
>Ga0308175_100002783_pt1 | contig 12016 bp, 14 predicted proteins | sample PhyCR1_3_FD_203893 | JGI IMG/M metagenome (GOLD analysis project Ga0308175, IMG submission 203893) | Soil microbial communities from UC Gill Tract Community Farm, Albany, California, United States - DLSLS.C.R1 | ecosystem: Environmental > Terrestrial > Soil > Agricultural land | place: USA... | reverse complement strand
CGATCAAAGCGGCCCCCAATGGCGAAAGAACGGATATTTGGGCAAGGTCGGACGTGCAGTCCTCTGGCCAGACTAATTGCACCGTCTTTCGTGGGAAGCCCCAATTCGTCCAATACGTGATCCAGGATCCGATCGTTACGATCGAATCAATATCGCGGGCATCGTCCGGGACCACCTCGGCGCGGTTGATCTCGACCACCAGAAACATCGCGCTCATGTCCCCTCGTTGCGTCGCCGCGCGCGCGAGTTTCTCAAGACGAGGATAGTCAGACGCGGAAAGGACGATCTTGGGAAGAGGCAGCACAGCACACTCCTTCTGCTCAGGGCGGCTCAGGCTCCGTTGGGAAGCCCCAAAACCAAACTGCTATTGAGAAGAGAGCCCGGACGGCGCGACCAACCGCCCGGCTAACCGCGTGCTTGCAGGCGGCCAGCGTGCGGACAGAGCCGCGCTATGCGCGGATCAATGTCGATGAAGATCGTCATAGGATCTAACATAGTCCCGGATCGCGGTACCAACATTGCGGCGAAAGCGCGCACTAATTTTCGTCGTTCATGCTAGTCTGCGTCCGCCTTCCACGGGAAGGGCCGGTTGAGCGATAGCTTCCGTCGGAAGGGTGACAAGTGAAATGACGACGATGGCCGCCAACGTCGTCCGAGGTATGCGGGAGACCTTTGCCACTGCGCACCTCTTTCGGCTTCAATCGCCGGTGATTAGCTTCAATCATCGATAAAACGGACAGGTAGCGCGTTCGTGTCAACCCCGTATTGGGGCCACCCTGGAACGCACATTTGTCGAACGGGCCCCGGAAAGAACGCAGGTGCGCACAAAGTGGCAGGGATGAATTCCCGACGATTCTAACATTTTTGGCTCAAGCTAGCTGAGGTCTACCGTCCCGACCTGGCCTCGGGAGAACATGCAAACAAACGGCACAGCGCCGCTCTTTCGCGAGTTAGCGACAAAACACCGAAGCATCAATGCAAGCTTTCTTGGAGATTGCACGTGGACAAGATACCTCCGCTCAAATTCAGTCAAACCGACCTCCTGGGCTTACTGCGCCGACCGATTTGGGTACCGGGTATACCGACGCCGATATCCGCGGCCCGAGCCTTGATGGATGCGATAGGGCGATTGAGTTTGACGGTCATGAGCGTAATGCTCTTTCCGGCGTGAGACATCTCGCGCAGTAGTTCGTCGTCTTCTGCAGACCATCGTTCATGGCGAGTCTTACGGGTAAACATCACATCACAATTAGATCGATCCTACAAACAGCTCCGGCTCATGCTGGCGGGTTACTTTCCTCAGGATTCAATCGCTGTCCCACGGACAGGCCGATAAACGGGATTCGCTGGAGCCAATCCCCCGCAATCGATTCTCACCATTCGAAACATCCCGCTCGTGTCTCGCTGATTGGCTACGCGTGCGAGTAGCTGGAGACGAGAGTAGTTCGAGGCGGACAGGCGATTTACGGAAGAGGCAGCAGCGCACTCCTTCGTAGGAAGCGACAGGCTTCTGCAGGACAGCACAGACCTATAAGGGGTAGAACAGAAGCCGCACGACACGCCTGGCCGTCCGGCTAAGTGCCTAGTTGCAGGCGGCCGGCGCGAGCACAAAGCCGCGCAATGCGCGGATTGATTTCGAAAGCGATCATCATGGGATTAACATAGTCCCGCATTGCGCCGCCTGCATTGCGGCGAAAGCGCACACTAAACCTCTCTCTTGCTCCAGCAGATTCCGCTCGTACGCTCCCGGACATCGCAGAACACATAGCATCGGAATCAGAAGGATGCCGGTGGCCGCAATCATGCCGACGAAGACCGGCGTACTCACTTGTGCCGGCGCGATCTGCGAGGCACCGCTCGCCTTCTGGCTTGTGCCAACTCGCCGGTTCGACGCAACGCTCGCTGGGATGGAACAATTTATTGCTGTCAGCATCTGCATACGAACGTTCCCAACGAAGATGGCCGAGCCGACTCATCAAGAGACCTGGTTTGCCGTTGTTGTCCGGTGTTGAGGCGCATACATTATCGCGATGTCGACAATCCCCGCTGCTACATGAGCGATGATATCCTGCGGGACATCGACATGTACGGGAAGAGCAATGTCCGAGTGGAAAGGCCCCGTCTGCCGAACCCAGTTGGGCAAGAGAGGCTCCCACAAACTGACCTACCCACCGTTAGGATGGCGCGGTGTCCGGCGGGCGATGCTCGGAGCGAGACGAAGGAATTACACTCCGGCCGCAGACAGAGACGCTTCGCCTTTGTTCCGGATAAAACCCGGACGCCCAGGCTGTCGCTCAAGCGCGCACCCGGGCGCTGACGGTTGTTTGACTGACATGCAGTCGATCTGCAGCCTTGATGAACTCCCCGTAGAGACGACCCCAAAAACGTCTCAGCCAACTCGATGTTCATGGCCCATCCAGCATGAACAATGCACTCAAGTCTCAGCAACATTCATTTGTATGCAGCATCCTCCGATGAGAGAGTAAATCAAGTTTCGCAAGGAGCCATCAAGCTAGGTCGGCGTCGGAGGAAGCCAAACCTGAAAATCTACGATTCAGAATTGAACGGGAATCTTATGCACCTGCTGCTGGGTGCACCGCAAACAAGTTGAACTACTTGAGGCTCTTCTAAATCAGTAGGCCGTCTGGATGCTTCCGAGATAGTCGAATCGCCGGTCCGACATCTTCTATCGAGAGCGGGAGTGCAAAACATGAACGAACTTTCTCGTCCTGAAACCCGGTTTGACGCATTTCTATTCGCCTCGCTTTGCGAGACAGACGAGATGACATTGAGCGTGCTGTCCCTACTTGCGCGTCAGGACATCGATCCCTGGCAAGAAGCGACCCGCCTGACCCAGCTTTCCCGGGCTGAAGCGGTAAACAGCCTTGCTGCAATGATCTGGAAGTCCGATAGCGAGCAGTGGTCGCCATCGGAGGCAAGCATGATGGCGGCTCGTTTGATCACACTGTTGCCTTCACACAATCTTCGCTCCACCCCGTCTTGGACCGGTGACGGCGGCAGGCTGAGCTATTGGATGGTCGCCTGGATTGTATTCATGTCGATCGCCATGTACGGCAACAACATGCAGAGCGCCAAACACTCCGGCGCCTCCGCCGACGGCATTAGCATGCATGCGCGGGAAGATGGGGTCGCCCAATCATCTCGCGAGATCGGAACGGATTAGAGGACGGAGATGCGCGCCGCGCGAGATATGACAATCACCTTTCCGGCCCAACGCGATCAAGAACATTGTGCTCGCGAATGGAACGTCCTGCGGCAGAGAGATGCGTCGGGAGTTTGAACAACTACGTACTCTTGCTCAAGGCGACGAACTCGAGCTCGCAACGTTAGAGGAGATAGTTCGCTTCGCGGTGGGATCCGATGTATGCCGAGCTCAAGCCAGTTCGCCGTGCGATCGTCGATACTATGGTCGTTGTAGAGGAAGTGAACTTGAGTGACATTGAGAGAAACCGGCTTGAAAGCCGCCCTTCCATAGTGTTGACGGCATTCGACCGTGAAAGGTTGACCAAAATGCTTCGCGACACGCTCTCCACGGCCGACATCGAGCTTGCCTTTTTCCTTCGGCAAGAGATCGAGCGAGCGGATATTGCTGCAGATGATGTACCGCTAAATTCGGTCGTAAGAATCGGTTGTGAAGTTAAGTTCGTCGATCACGCAGAGGCGCGAATTCAGCATGCGCGACTCGTTCTTCCGAATGACGCTCAGTGCAATCACTGCATTTCCGTACTAACTCCAACTGGAACGGCACTAATCGGACTTGGGCCCGGGCAGTCGATCCGTTGGACTGAGCAAGGTAGAGAGCGAAGCCTCGCGGTGCTGGAAGTGAGCGCGATGAGCGACGACCAGGAAGCGGCTCGTTAAAGCACGAAGTATCGCTGCAAATCGGAGAAAAAGTGTCGCATCCATTCTTTACAATCGGGCATTCCACTCGCTCAGTTGTCGAGTTCGTAGACTTGTTGAGGTCCCAGAACATCAAGCTCGTCGTCGACGTTCGAAGCATTCCGCGCTCGCTGACCAATCCCCAGTACAACGCTACGACGTTCGCCAACACTCTGTCCAAGTTTGGAATTGGCTACGAGCATGTCGCAGAGTTGGGCGGTCTCCGCGGAAAGAACCGGAATGTTCCGGTCGATGTGAATGCACTTTGGGAAAACAGGAGCTTTCACAATTATGCGGACTACGCCATGAGTGGTGAGTTTCGGTCGGGCCTCTCTAGACTGCGAGAACTCGGACATCGCACCACATCTGCAACAATGTGCGCTGAGACCCTGTGGTGGCGATGCCATCGAAGAATAATTGCCGATTACCTCATCGCTGCAGGCGAGACAGTATTCCATATCTTGGGGACCAATCACGTCGTGCCCGCATCTCTCACTCAAGGAGCTGTACTGACGGCAATCGGCACGTTGTGCTATCCCAGTTCCCCTCCTGCCAGATAATTGCAGCAAAGCGAGAACCGAATTCATTTGTCAGACCTGAAAGGACGATCCTAGCTAGCTTCGATTTCGCAACGAGAACGTTAGAGCGGCGTCCTCACAAAGCGAAGGAAGTTCTTTGATTTCGCGGCTGCAGACGGTCGGTGGCCGCAGTTCGCGCTGGACGGACGCAATTTAGCCGACCCACCGGTCTTGCATTTGACTTTTCGCAACGAATGTCTACATGTTGTGACATCATGCCGAGCTTTGCGACATTTCGCCGAGGCCTGTGTCACGCAGGCAACCTGATCGCGGGCAATTAGCCCCGAGCTCAGCGCACGCCGTCGCGTCCTGGGCTCGGGGCCCTTCGCAGCAGATTGATTGCCCTTGAGCTTGGTCACTGGTGGTCGACCGCCCTAAGCTAATACGGCGCTCCCTTTAGAAGTTTGTCTGAATGCTCCAGGCCGACCGGCCTAGCGCATATTGGAATCCAAGAACCGCTGGATCCGGTCCGCTGCGGAGGAATTGTTATGAGTGGACGAACAACCAGCTTCGGCCGAGCAAACGGGCTCGATCAGTTCTTTGTTTTATTTTAATCGTGTGGCGGAGACTATTGGGCATAGCGCAAACCGGATTCAAGATGCGACCGCGCCATGGTTGGACAAGGACGATCAACTATCCGCAAGATGCAGGAGATAAACATGACAACACATCGCAAAGCGATAAATGCAAGCGGCGAGATCAAGCCCCACATCACGCTTACGGCGAGAGATTACGAGAGCCTTTCGATGCTCGCGCGAGCGGCAGAAACCCGAATGCGGGACGTAGCCGTCGTTCTTGTTGAAGAGCTCGAACGCGCGCACGTCCTCGCAGAAGTCCGTTCCGAAAACTCGGTATGCATGGGCAGCGAGGTTGAATTCCGCGACGATACCACGGGCAAAATCCAGACTTTGACGCTGGTCTACCCTGGCGATGCTGATATTGCTCACGGCAGAATATCCGTACTCACGCCAGTGGGAGCCGCTCTGATTGGCCTCAGCGCCGGGGATTCCATCACATGGGAAACGCGGACTGGCGAAGTTCGGCGATTGACCGTTCTCAAAATTCGCGAACCTGTGCTCGCCTGAGAAACCGGAGGATCGAATGGAAAAGGCTATTCGCGATAGGATGGCTACGCTTCCGACAATTCAGCACGCCCGAGACGAAGCAGCAGGATCTGCCGCCAAGGCTGAGCGGGATAATCCGCGCGTGGCGCTTCACGTCGTGACAAATAGCCAGGCTGAAACACCTGATCACTTGGTCGAACGAGATGGGCTGCGCTTTGCCGGAACTCATCTCATTATCGATCTCTGGCATGCATCGCATCTCGACACGATTGAGGTAGTCGAGATGGCGCTACGCGAGTCCGTTGCTGCCGCGGGCGCGACACTTTTGAAGCTGGACCTTCATCGTTTCGCGCCGAGCGGCGGGATTACTGGTGTAGCTATACTCGCGGAGAGTCACATTTCCATCCACACATGGCCGGAGCTCGCCTACGCGGCCGTCGATGTATTCATGTGCGGGGGTGCCGATCCACATAAAGCCATCGAGGTGCTTAAGCGATCCTTCATTCCTCAGCTGCTGACGGTCTCTGAACACAGGCGAGGAGTGATGCTATGAGGGCATTTCAGGAAAATCTGTATGAGCACCATTCGCAGACGTTCACTATGGATGCCGAGCTGTACCGCGGGCAGACCGAGTTTCAGGAGGTCCTCATATTTGAGAACAGACTGTTCGGTCGCGTACTGGTTCTGGATGGAATCGTGCAGCTGACGCAACGCGACAACTATATCTATCACGAGATGCTCACACACGTGCCGCTCATGGCGCATGCCCGGACCAAAAGCGTGCTCATTATCGGCGGAGGCGACGGCGGCGCCCTCAAAGAGATACTAAAGCACCCTGTGGAGCAAGTCGTGATGGTCGAACTGGACAAGGATGTCATCAGGTTGTCAAAGCGGTACTTCCCGGAGGTATCGAGCGGAGCATTCGAGGATGGACGTGTTAATCTGATTGTCGGAAACGGATTCGAATACGTGGCGCAGACTTGGAGACAATTCGACGCAATCATCGTCGATTCCACGGATCCGATTGGGCCCGGAGAGGAACTTTTCACAAGATCGTTTTATGAACGCTGCCGAAAATTGCTTCGGCCGGGCGGCGTGCTCTCGCTCCAAAGCGGCGTCCCCTTTTACAATCCCGAGCAGTTACAAGTTGTGTGCGGCCGACTTGCCCTTTCATTTGAGGGCGTCCGACCGTACCTCGCACCTGTTCCAACCTACGCGGGAGGAATGCTGGCCCTCGTCGCGGCCGGGGAAAGTCATAAAGCGCTGCGACCGCCGATAAAGACGTTACGGGAGCGCTTCCAGCGACTGCACCTGCGCACCGACTACTACTCGCCGGTGATACACAGAGCAGCGTTCACATTGGCGCCGCGCTTCGGATCCTGCGCCAAAGCGAACGACATCGGATTGGAATCCGCTGCTCGGCCTGCTTGAGCATACATCGAGGCCGCTGCAACGGTACGATGACTGAAATTCAAGTCGGCTCAATTGGCCCAGCTGATGCATTTCCGGGTCACGGATTCACACTCTCGACTGTGAGGACGTCCATGTCTCCGTCGACAAGGTATGGCATGCGGTCACCGGGTCGAAGACCGACGAGCGCCGCCCCCAAATTCGATAAAACAGAGACATGACTCGGATCGGACGTGATGTCTTCTGGCCACATCAGTCGCACGGTCTTTCGGCTAATGCATCGGCTCGTCCAGTATGCGACCCACGACCCTACCCTCACAAGTGATTTAACATTGTAAGCGTCCGCCGAAATGATTTTCGCCCTCCTAATCTCAGTGAGCAAAAATGGCGCATACTTGTCACCTCGCTGCGCAGAGGACAGCGCGAGCTTCTCGAGCCGGGAATGATCACATGCCGTTAGGGTAATTGAAGGTAGAGACACTATCACTCTCCTCTGAAGGCCACACTAAGGTGACCCTTCGCAAGGGAACAACGAGGCGTATGTTGATGTGAAGTGATGCGGACCGCAGGAAACGCTGCCGTTGGCTAAATGCTCGGTTTCAAGCGGCCCAACGTGCAGAAACGTGCGCGCACCCGAGTATCCGTTCTAAGCGCGTAGATCATGGCAGCCCAAACATAGGACCTTCTAGCCTCGGAACAATTGCGGCGGAAGCGCGCACCGTTCGTGGCGCTATCGCGTGCAGCGGGAGAATACCGTTTGGCTGCGGACGGCCCGGACAGTCAGGGATATCGATGTGGCGTTATCGGGCATTGTCATGACTTAACAGCCCCCGTTCGTTCGCGACGTAGCCGAGGTTATTCTCGGGGTTGGCCCGGTCCGTGTTGGATCGTCTTCAACCGACAATTTTTCGGCCGGTTGCTGGGAGAGACTGTGCGTTCCGACTGGCGATTTTGCGATCGCTTCCGATATCGGCGACCGCCCGCGTGATATTTTCGCGGTATCTGGCGAACGGGGGTCGGACGCCGTGGGTCAGCAGCGCGCGGCGGACCGTCTGAGAGCTGCCGGTGACGAAAACCGCAACGCCCCTCTTGCGGGCCTTCCGCGCGACCCGGCTGATCGTGTTTGCCGCCGAGGAGTCGAGGAACGGCACGCCCCCGAAATCGATCACGAGCGCCTTGTGGCTATCGGCGACGCCCTCGAGCACGGAGCCTATCGTAGCCGCCGCGCCGAAAAAGAATGCACCGGTAATGCGGCACACTACAAGGTCGGGATCGGTCGCGAGCGCGCGGTCGTAAGGTGTACGGCGGTCGCCTGCGTCGTCGGCCTTGTCAGTGGGGACAAGCGGCATATCGGTTTCAATCCCCGTGGTTTGCGCCATGCGGTTTATGAAGAGCACAGCACCAAGCGCAAACCCGACCAGGATGCCTTCGGTAAGATCACGAAAGACCGTGAGCAAGAAGGTTGAGAGCAGCACGAGCGCATCGCCCCAGGATGATCGGATCAGCGTCCAGAATTCCTGCTTCTCGGCCATGTTCCACGCTACGACCGCGAGCACCGCAGCGAGGGTGGCCAGTGGAATGTAGCTTGCGAGCGGCGCTGCGATTAGCATGAACAGCAACAGAAACACCGCGTGCAGCATACCGGAGACTGGGCCATGCGCGCCCGCGCGCACGTTGGTGGCGGTGCGCGCGATCGTGCCGGTGACACAGATTCCGCCGAACAAGGCCGATCCGATATTGGCAAACCCCTGCGCCACCAATTCGCAATTGGAGCGATGCCGGCGCCCGGTCATGCCGTCGGCCACCACCGCCGACAGCAACGATTCGATCGCGCCAAGCAAAGCGAACGAGATGGCATCGGGCAGCACCGAGCGAATTTTCTCTAGCGAGAAAGACGGCAGCGCCGGCCACGGCAGCTGGCTCGGAATGCCGCCGAAGCGGATCCCGATGGTTTCCACCGGGAGCGCCATCGTCCAGGCCGCAACGGCGGTGATCGCCACCGCGAACAGGATACCGGGCCACATCGGGCGCAGTCTCTGGAACGCAACGATGATGCCCATCGTAGCCGCGGCGATCGCAACGGCCGAGAAATTGACCGTGTGAGATGCGTGTGCGAGGGCCTCGAGTTTCGGAACGAACTCGCCCGGCTCCTTGCCGGCAAGCGTGATGCCGAACAAATCCTTGAGCTGACTGGCGAAGATGATCACGGCAATGCCAGCGGTGAAACCGACTGTCACCGGATAGGGGATGAATTTGATGTAGGTACCGAGCCGAAGATAGCCCGCAAGGACCAGAACCATACCCGCCATCATGGTCGCGAGGACTACGCCGTCGATGCCGTGGCGGGCGGCGGTCAATCCCACCAACACGATGAACGCGCCGGCTGGTCCACCAATCTGAAAACGGCTGCCGCCAAGCGCCGAAACCAGGAAGCCTCCGACGATGGCGGTATACAGACCACGATCCGGCGTCACACCCGAGCCGATCGCAATGGCCATCGACAGCGGGAGCGCGACAATGGCCACCGTCAGGCCGGCCTGCACGTCTTCGCGGAAATTCGATAGTCTGTAGCCTTCGCGCAGTACGGTGACGAGCTTCGGCGTGAACAATTCCGCGAATGTCGGCTGAGATGCCTGGTGCGCCCCGCGGGCCCGCTTGCTCGCGATGTTCATGCCCCAGAATGCTCCCGTGGCACTCGCGCGGCCGCATTCCGATGTGGCGCGACGAGGCTGCTAGACGCGGCGAGGCGCCGCCGCTTGTTCGGGGGCATCGAGGACAGCTACCCGGTGGCGGTACACCATCTCCCAGCCCTTCCAGCCAGTGAATAGCAGGATGCCGACCACTACAAAAGACAATACTGCGCCCCATGGTCTGATCGCGGGTTCGGCGCCTTGACTGTAGCGGAGTGCGAAGTTGATCAGCGCGATGACCACCGCGGTCAGATTGCCGATCATGTGATACCAGGCATCGGACAAGGCTCGGATACGGGGCTCGCTGAAGAAATCCGCAAAGCCTGCCAGAGCCGCGAGAAGCGCCATCACGATAGCGGCGCCGATCAGCCACATGGACGCTCTCGCCCAGAAGCCGTCGCCAGTACCTAAGAATGTCAAGTCGCTGACGAATGCGCCGACGAGGAATGCAACCGGGAACGGGATGAGCATTGGATGAAGGGGATGATTTCCGATCTTTGCAGTGCTTTGGGGGTTAGCAGGCATAGCAGCACCTCACACGGGAAACGGGGGTATTTAATTGACGCTAGTTGGTGGATTTGGTTCCCGCAGGGAGGTCTTTGAACCAAGGGAATCTGTACGGTTATGCCAACGATGATGCGAGCGGCGCAATGATACTTGGCCGTCGGACGGCCAATTGGTCGGTTTCATCGCCGTGGCCTATTGCGTCGGCTGTGCCACTCGTAGGACCTTTTCGGTCTGCAGTAGCCGAGGCAGCCGGAATCAGCTTCGGTACGCCAACGCACTCCTAGACGAGCGGAACACCTCCATTACACGGCTAATCCAGTGTCTCGCCCCAACACTACAGAAGTTTACACGAGAGTCCTCGTTTGCGCGCCCCACGATGAAGACTGTCTTGTTTCTCCCTCGCCACGCACTCGGATACTGCCGACAAGTATTTCTGTGGCGCCTTAAACGTCGAAGGATGGGCACGCGATGGATGTTCGGGCCGCCCTCCTCGAAGACGAGCGACACCGGCGGCCCCGCGATTCGTTCATAAAAGCCGAGGCGCAACGCGACATCTCCGGCGTAAAAGCGTTCCGCCACGATAGCAATCGCCTGCGGGCCTGACGCCAACTCCCAAGCTCACGATTATCGCTACCAAGATGGGCGGCAGTCATTTCAATGCGACATCAGGGTTGGAGCAACCGTCGATTCGAGAATGTCGCGCGTCGCGCCACCTAGAATGAACTCGCGAAGCCACGAATGACCATAGCCACCCATAACAATCAAATCCGCCGGGTACTGCGCCGCATGAGAACGAATCCTAAGTGACACGTCTTGGCCGTGAGCGACAATATTTCTCACTTCGACGATCACATCATGCCGGGCAAGATGATGTGCTATACACAGTCCGGCCGTGCTGTCATTCGTTCTCCCACCGGTCGCAACGGTTACCACTTCAACCTGTTTGGCGCGTGTCAGGAATGGCATCGCGTCTGCTATCGCGCGCGCGGCGTTGTGGCTGCCGTCCCAGCAAACAAGAATCCGATCAAACTTGACTCCGCCTTCCAGGAAATAGGGGACGAGCAAGATTGGGCGACCGGATCCCAGCAAGGCTGCCTCGATCATCACCTCATCTGACCGTTCGTCCTCCAGGTCAGCCTGAGGAAGAATGGTCAAATCGAACCTCCGCGCTGTGCGTGCAAGCAGTTCAGGAAGGCTGACCGCTCCCGCGCTGAGAATCATCGATTCACCGGAGAGGCCTTCCCGCTGGCACGCTTCCTCGAACCGGGCTTTGGCGGCTTCCGCGGCAGCTTCCCCTTCTCGACGATAATCATCCAGAACAATCGCCGGAGCCCAGTCAAACAACGCTCCAGCGCTGGCCACGTCCTGCACAAATGCAATGCCCGTGAGGTGCGCATTAAAAGTTCTGGCGACTGCTATGGCGTAGTCCACCGCGAATGGCGGCGTATCGCCTGCCGGAAGGGTCACCAGAATGTCCTTGATCACAACCACTCTCCACTTGACGCCGCGCAGGCCGCTTCGCATTAAGATCGCCTCGGCAGCACTTGAGGATCCATCTTGCAAGGACGTCAGACAAACGAATTCTATTGACGCTTGAATACATTTTTGCGGTTGCATGAGAATGGGCAGTGCCTTGCGTGACACCTTTCGGTCTGCGCATGAACTCGAATCCCGTAACGATAGCGCTGAAGCTGCCACCGTGCATGCGATGCAAAGCGGAGTATCGTTGACACGGAACTGGAGGATCCTGCCGGCTCCTATGCCACACCGGTGCGGCTGATCTGTAGAGCTCGTGGATTCATCTATTCAATTCGGGGCAGGACCTCAAATTGATGAAACGGTGGCGGTGACGATAAAGTCCACTCCA
>Ga0308175_100002782_pt1 | contig 12021 bp, 12 predicted proteins | sample PhyCR1_3_FD_203893 | JGI IMG/M metagenome (GOLD analysis project Ga0308175, IMG submission 203893) | Soil microbial communities from UC Gill Tract Community Farm, Albany, California, United States - DLSLS.C.R1 | ecosystem: Environmental > Terrestrial > Soil > Agricultural land | place: USA... | reverse complement strand
CAGCCGAGCGGGATGCGCACGACGGGGCCGTACTGGTCGCGCAGCCCGGTGACGTAGTCCAGCGGGCTGCCGGACATGGCGAGCAGGCCGCGCAGCCGGCCGGTGGGGCCGGGGACGGCCGTGGCCGTGGCCGCGGGGGCGGCGGAGACCTGGGTCATCGAGGTGCCTTCCTGGGTGTGGCGGCGAGGTTAGGAGGTCACTGCCTGACGAAGCGTCGGAGGGCGAGCGAGACGTTCTGCCCGCCGAAGGCGAAGGAGTTGGACAGCGCCGCCCGGACCTCGTACGGGCGGGCGGTGTTCGGTACGTAGTCGAGGTCGCACTCGGGGTCCGCGGCGTCCTGGTTGGTGGTCGGCGGGATGACCCCGCGGTCGATCGCCAGTGCGCAGAAGGCCGCCTCGGTCGCGCCGGCCGCGCCCAGCAGATGACCGGTCATCGACTTGGTGGAGCTGACGGCCAGGTTCTTGCTGTGCGGGCCGAAGGCGGACTTGATCGCCCTGGTCTCGGCGGCGTCGGAGAACAGGGTGGAGGTGCCGTGGGCGTTGATGTGGTCGATCTCCTCCGGCGCGAGGCCGGCCTCGCGCAGCGCGGCGAGCATGGCGCGGGCGGCGCCCTCGCCGGTGGGGTCGGGGGCGGTGACGTGGTAGGCGTCGCTGGTCTGGCCGTAGCCGCAGATCTCGGCGTGGACGTGTACGCCGCGGGCCTCGGCCGACTCCGCGGTCTCCAGGAGCAGCATGGTGGCGCCCTCCCCCATGACGAAGCCGTCGCGGTCCGCGGTGAAGGGGCGGGAGGCGCGGTGCGGTTCGTCGTTGCGGCGCGAGAGGGCACGCAGGTTGGCGAAGCCCGCGATCAGCGGCGAGATGACGCACGCCTCGGCCCCGCCCGCGAGGGCGGCCCCTGCGTAGCCGTCGCGGACCATGCGGTAGGCCTGCCCGATCGCGTCGGCCGAGGAGGCGCAGGCGGTGACGGGCGCGGCGCCGGGGCCCCGGAAGCCGAAGCGCTGGGCCACGGTGCCCGCGCCCATGTTGACGATGGAGCTGGGCACGAAGAACGGGGAGACCATCTGGGGCGCCTCCGCGTCCTTCAGCGCCCCCGCCATCATGGTGCTCGCGCCGCCGATGGCGCTGCCGATCACGGTGGCGGCGCCGTCCCGGTCGATGCCGTCGAGGCCCGCGCGCTCCACGGCGAGTTCGGCCGCGGCGATCGCGAAGTGGCAGAACCGGTCGAGGCGTCTGGTCTCCTTGTGGGTCAGCCAGTCGGTGGGGTCGAAGTCCGTCACCTCGGCGGCGATCCGCACGGGCAGCCGCCCGGCGTCGAAGCCCCGGATCGGTCCGACGCCCGAGGCCCCCGCGAGCAGCCGCGACCAGACCTGCTCGGTTCCGGTGCCCAGCGGGGTGACCGTGCCGATGCCGGTCACCACCACCCGGTGGCGTGCGGGGAGGGTGCTCATCCGGATTCGCCCGGTGCGGCGAGCCCGAAGAGCGACTCCATGCGCATCGCGAGGTGGACGTCCCCCTGGATGCGCAGCCTGCCCTGGAGCAGCAGGTCCATGCCCTGGGACGCGGCGGACGCCATCTCCACGAAGCTGACCGCGTCGAGGGTGAGGGTGACCGCCGGGGCGCCCGAGATCCCCGCCTCGCGCACGTCGCAGGCGTCCTCGCTCAGCACGAGGTCGCGGGCGAGGGTGCCGGCCGGCGGCCGTTCGACCTCCCAGCGGGCGGTCTGCGGACCGTCCATGGGCCCTCCGGTGTACCGCTCGGGCATCTGCTCGAAGACGGTGCGCAGCACGTCCGCGCCGGCGGGCGTGGCCAGCCAGGCCGCCAGGTCCTCGCGCGGCAGCCCGTCGAGGGCGGCGCGGACCTCGGAGAGTGCGCCGGAGCGCAGTCCCGCGAGCCGCTCGGGGGAGAAGGCGGGTCCGGTCGTCATGACTGCCCTTCCGTTCCTGCGGGCGCCGGCCCGCTGTCGACGATGCGGCCGGCGGCCTGCCGGAGCTCCTCGCGGGGCTCGACGCCGGGCAGCCGGGCGAGGACGTGGCCGTCGGGCCGTACGAGTACCGCTTCCGCCCCTTCGAGGGCGTAGATGCCGGCGAAGTTCCCGCTGGTGTCGCGCGGTCCGTTCCCGTCCGCGGTGATCACGGACGCGGTGAGGGGCAGGCCCATGAAGTCCGGGGTCTCCCGCACCGCCTGCTGCCAGACGGTGCCCTGGGCCCCGGTGAGCAGGGCGAAGCCGGTGCGGGCCAGGTCCGTGGTGGAGATCCGCTCGCCGGCCCGGTCCAGCCAGACGTGCGGGGCCCGGTGTCCGGGCTGGGCGGTGGGCCGGTAGTTCACCACGTCCCGGACCACCGGCTCGCCGGGGGCCGGGTCGTAGGTGAAGCCCAGTGTCTGCCCCTCGAAGTCGAAGTGCGGCCGGTGTTCCTCGATGTTCCGGGCGAACTCCGCCGGGTCGGCGTCGGTCTGGAGCAGCGCCCGCTTCTGCAGCGCGTTGGTCTCGCTGTGCCGGGCGTTGAACTCGGCGACCGGGCGCCGCTCGCGTTCGTACGAGTCGAGCAGCGTGTCGGGGGCGCCGCCGCGCAGCACGGCGGCCAGCTTCCAGGCGAGGTTGTGGGCGTCCTGGATGCCGGTGTTCATGCCGAAGCCACCGGTGGGCGGGAAGGTGTGGGCGGCGTCCCCCGCGGCGAGCACCCGGCCGTCGGCGCTGCGCCAGGTCTCGAGCCCGGTGGAGCCCATCACCCAGTTCCGTACGGAGTGGATGCGCAGCCCCTCGATCGCGTCGCCGGTCACGCCGACGGCGGCCTCGATCAGCTTGTGGTGGTCGACGTCCTGCTCGAAGTAGGTGTGTTCCTCGTCGGGGGTGAGGGCGGGGATCTCCAGGAGCCATTCGCCGCGCTTGGGGTCGACGGTGACGAGGACGCCGCGCACGGTGTCGGTGAGCAGCCAGTACAGGGCGCTCTCGCGGCCGGTCGTCCAGGGCGTGAGGTCGGCGCTGAAGTGGATGTCGAGGAGCCTGCCGAGCGGGGTGGACGCGGTCGGGCGCAGGCCGACGGTTTCGCGCAGCGCGCCGTGCAGGCCTTCGGCCAGGACGGCGTAGCGGGCCTCGACGACGACGGGGCGCTCTCCCGAGGCCGTCACCCTGACGCCGGAGGGGGTGCGGGCCAGTTCCTCGGCCTTGACGCCGCGGATCACCCGTGCGTTCTCGGGGAGCCGGTCGACGAGCAGCGCCTCCACCCGGTTCTGCGAGCAGATGACGGGCAGGACCGGGCTGTTGACGGCTCGCTCCATGAGGGCGTCGGCGGAGGCGATGATGTCCAGGCCGGCGAGTTCGGTCCCGGCGAGGCCGGTGCACCAGGTGATGCGTGCGGTGTTCTCCAGGGGCACGCCGGCCCGGCGCACCTCGGCGTCGACGCCCAGGTGCCGCAGCAGCTCCATGGTGCGCGAGTTGATCACCGTGGCGCGCGGGTGACCGGACGGGGTGAGGCGCTGTTCCAGGACGACCGTGCGGATGCCCAGCGCGGCGAGGAAGTGGGCTGCGGCGAGGCCGGTGGGCCCGCCGCCGATCACCACGACGTCGGCCTCCACCTGCTCGGCGGCCCGGGGCGTCTGGTTGACGGCTGTAGTCATCGGCGGACCTCCGCGAGACGGGCGACGACGGGTGCGAGGCGCCGGGCGACCGCGGCGTCGAACCCGGCTTTGAACAGGACGCGGGCGACCACGACGGTGGGCAGCCCGGCCAGGATGGCTCCGGTCAGCCAGAGGACGAACATGCCGCTGAGTGCGGCGCGCTGGACCTCTCCGCGCCGGCCGGCGGCGCGGATGACGCGGCCCCAGACCCGGAAGACCTTTCCGGCCAGGAGGTCGGCGGCGGCCAGCGGGGAGTTCACCGGGGCGGCGTCATGGGCGGCGAGCACCTCTCGGACCCGGTCGGCCAGAGCGTCCTCGTGGGCGGGCCCGGACGTGTCCGCGGGCCCGGACGTGTCCGCGTCCTCGGGCCCGGTCATGTCCCGTTCCGGGGCGGGTCCGCCTTGCGCGGGGGCGAGTTCGGCGATGCGTTCGCCGAGGACCGCGAGCCGGTCCAGCTCGTCCTTGCCGACACCGGCACGCGGGAACCCCCACGACGCGTCCCGCTTTCCGGCGAGCAGCCAGCGCAGGGTGGTGACGAAGGTGACCCCGGCGGACGCGGTGTCCACGGAGGCGATCGTGCCGACGTAGCGGGCGCCGGCGTCCCGGAGCAGCTGCTGCGCCTCGATGGCGGCGGAGTACCACATGTTCCGGCAGGCGATCAGACCGATGACGGCACGCCCGTCGAACGCCTTCGGTTCGGCGCGGACGAGCGCCCGCATGGGCAGCGCCGGTGCCAGGTACCAGACCGGGTAGGCGAAGATCACCAGGTCCGTGTCGTCGTTCTCGGGCACCGGCGGCCGGACGGTGATCGGCGGCGCGGCGTCGGGGTCGACCGAGGCGGGGAACACGCCGAAGAAACGGCGTACGGGCCAGGGGAAGGGGAAGGCGTCCCAGGGCCTGATCTCGACCCTGTGTACGTCCCAGCCCGCCTTCTCCAGCGGTTCGGTGACGGCGGCGACGGATTCCAGGAGCTGTCCGGTCTGCGAATACCAGTAGACCGTCACCCGGGGCTGTGCACCCACGGTCTCAGACCTCCCCGGCACGGACGGCCGTCAGATGCGCGAAGGACACCGCGAACCGGCCGGACTCGGGGACCATCACCAGGAGCTTGTCCCCCGGGGACACGAGGCCCTCGTCGAGCATCTCCTCCAGGATCACGTAGATGCTCGCGGACCCCATGTTCCCGACGCGGGGCAGGTTGCTGTACCACTTCTCGACGGAGGGCCCCCGGACCTTCTTCCGCTCGACCTCCTTGAGCACCATGCTCTTCATGCGCTCGCTGGAGTAGTGCACGGGGAACCAGGTGAGCTCGTCCGGGTCGAAGCGGCCCTCGTCGAGCAGCCGCTGGTACTCCTTGACCCCGATGCGTACGAGATGGGGCAGCAGGCCCAGGTTCTGCCGCAGGGCCAGCGCGCCGGCGGCGGCGGCCTCGGCCGCGGAGGGGTAGTCCCACCAGGTCCGCTCCGCCGAGTTGTCGGCCGAACCCATGTACATGCAGGTGTCCTCGGTGTTGGCGTAGGAGGTGAGCGAGATCCAGTCGATCCGCAGGCTCACACCGTCGGCCGCCGGGCGGTCCTGCACCACCGCGGCGCCGGCGCCGTCCGAGAGCATGTAGCGCAGGAACGCCATCTCCATCGCGACGGCGCCGTCGTCCGAGACCCTCTCGACGCCTTCGAACCGCTCGCTCTTCATGAAGCGCGAAGCCAGTTCGGAGGCGGAGGCGACCGCGTTCTTCTTCTCGCCGGCCGCGACCTGGAGGTAGGCGTTCTTGAGCGCCATCATCCCCGAGCTGCAGATGCCGTGGGCGGTGACGATCTCGCAGGGCGGGCTGCCCAGGGCGCCGTGGATGGAGCTCGCTATGCCGGGCGCGACGAGGTCCGGGACGGCGGTCGCCGCCGAGATGAGGTCGATGTCGTCGAGGGTGATGTCCGAGCGGTCCACCGCCTGGCGGATGGCCTCGACCGCCATGTCGGTGTTGGAGAACAGGGTCGTGTGCTGCTTGTCGATCGCGTAGTGCCGTGTCTTGATCCCGCAGTTCTCGAGGATCTGTTCGCGCAGCCCGGAACTGGCCTGGCCCACGCTGCCGATGTAGTCCTCGATCTCCTCGTTGGGCACCGGCTCGCCGGGCAGGAAGCGCCCCATGGCCGTGATGTACGCAGGCATCGCAGGATCTCCCCGTGGTCTAGGCGGTCGCTTTGGTTTCGATCTTCGAGACGGCGAATTCCACGATGTCGCCGACGGTGCGGAGGGCGCCGATGCGCTCGTCGTCCATCGACACGTCGTACGCACTCTGGAGGGTCTGCGCCATGGCGACGAGGTCGAGCGAGTCGATGCCGACCTCGTGGTAGAGATCCGATTCCGCGGAGAGTTGATCCGGGTCGGCGTCACACTTGGCCTGCAGGAATCCTGTGATATCGGCGTACAGATCGGTCCTCAAGGACATGTTCACCTCCCGTTCCCCACCCCCTGTGGGTCACGGGATCCACTCTTGCCGGGGCCCGAGGGACGGGTCATCAGAGCCATTCACGAGGCCACCCTGAATTTTTCCCGCGGCTTCCCGGCCGGCTCGGGAGATGACTTAGTCGGGCTTCCGCCGTTGGCCGCACCCACCCGGGGCGACAGGATTCCGCGAGCACTGATCCAGCCGGCCCGCCCTGTCGCCCAGCTCGGGAGCACCGTTGTCATGACCGACGAGACCTCCACGTTCCGCCGCCGTTCGTTCCTCGCGTGCGCGGCGACCACGGCCGTCGCGCTGGCGGCGCCGCCCGCCCTCGCTCAGGCGCCGGCCGGGTCCGTACGGGCCAGGACCACATCCGGTGTGATCGCCGGCCGCCGTGAGGGAGCGGTCACGGTGTTCCGGGGGGTGCCCTACGCCCGCCCTCCGGTCGCGGACCTGCGCTTCGCCGCGCCGCGGCCGCCGGTCGCCTGGAGCGGGGTGCGGCCAGCGACGGCGTACGCCCCCGTCTTCTACCAGCTCGACGGCAGCGGCTCCGAGGACGCGCTGTACGCGAACGTGTGGACGCCGGGCACCGGTGGCGCGCGGCCGGTCGTGGTGTACATCCACGGCGGTGGCTGGCAGGCGGGCGCGGGCAGCCTCGCCGACTACGACGGCGCGCGGCTCGCGGCCCGCGGCGACCTGGTCGTCGTCACCTTCAACTACCGCCTCGGCGTCTTCGGCTGGGGCCTGCACGAGGAGCTGGCCGACCCGGAGTCCGGTACCTGCGCCAACTGGGGCCTGCAGGACCAGGCGGCGCTGCTGAAGTGGGTACGGGCCAACGCGGCGGCGTTCGGCGGGGACCCCGACAACATCACCCTCGTCGGCACCTCGGCCGGCGGCGCCAGTACCTACCAGCTGGCCTGCCTGCCCCAGCTGCGCGGTGTCGTACGACGGATCGTGCCGATCAGCGCGGCCCACGCCTGGTCCCCGGCGATCAGCCTGACCCCGGCCGACGCGCGCACGGTGTACGAGGCCCTCGCCGCGCGGTTCGGCACGGACGTGAAGGGGCTGCGCGGCGTGCCGGGTCCCCAGCTGCGCGCGGCCTGGCAGCAGGTCTTCTCCGGCGGTCCCGCCGGCCGGATCGTGAACAGCGGGCGGGAGTACCGGGGCCCGGTGCTCGACGGCATCTGGCTGCCCGCCTTCGACTACCGGCAGAGCGCGCCCCCGGTGCCTGTGCTGTCCGTGCACGCCCGCACCGAGGGCTCGTTCTTCACCTTCCCCGGCGGCTCGCCGCAGACCCCGCACGTCCCGGCCGACGAGAGCGAGCTCGCCGCCGCGGTGGGCGAGGTGCTGCTCAAGGGCGGCACGACGGTCACCGAGGCGCAGGTGAGGGAGTGCGTCGCGGCCTATCGCACGGCGCTGACGGCCGAGAACCTGCCGGTGGACCCGGTGTCGGTGTGGACCGAGGTGTGGGGCGACGGTCTCTTCCGCTACCAGATCGTCCGGCTGGCCGAGCGCCATGCCCGGCAAGGCGGCACACCGCAGTACGTGATGGAGTTCGCCCACCCCGTCAACGCGCCCTCGTACGGCACCCCGCACGAGGCGACGTCCAAGTTCCTCTTCGGCAGCTACGGCCTGCCGCAGAACCAGCCGGTCTTCGGCGACGGGCCCCTGGAAGCGACGATCTCCCGGACCTTCATGGACCTGGTGGCCTCGTTCGCGCGCACCGGCACCCCGGCCGCCGGGAACGCGCCGTCGTGGCCGGTGTTCTCACCGGACCGCCCCAGCACCATGATCCTGGGCGGGCCCCAAGTGGCCGAGGTGGCGACCACGCCGAAGCTGCGGCAGCTGACGTACTGGGACATCGCGGGCTGGGTACCGCGCCCGTAGGGCGTCGTCACGCGACCGCGGTGTAGCCGGGCGTGGCGGTCGGCAGCCCCGCGCCGAGGCGGACCGGCCGGCCGCCCACCGCCGCTACCAGGGCGCCCAGGCGGGCATCCGTCAGATCCGTGAGGTAGAGGTCCTCGAAGCGCAGAGGCGTGCCGTCCGCCCGGTCGTCGAGCGGAAGCTCCGAGAGGTCGAGATCGCCGAGGGCGCCCAGGCGCGTCCTTCCGACCTTGATCAGGGCTTCCTTGCGCACCCACTGGCGCAGGAAGGCGCGGCCGGGGTCCGCCTCGGCGGCCACCAGGGCGCGTTCGGCGGCCGTGAGCGCCCGGTCCATGACCCGGACGCCCGGGGAGCGGTCCAGCAGCTCCACATCGATGCCCACCGGGACACGGCCGGCGGCCGCGGCCACCACCCCGTCGGTGTGGGAGAGGCTCACGTACACGTCGGGACGGCCCACGAGCAGCGGCCTGCCGTGATCGGTCCCGTGGCACCCCGGGCACTGCTGGGCGAAGGGCACCTCGGCCGGGGCGACTCCCAGCAGCCACCCCGCGCAGAACCGGGCGAGGACGTGGGCGGCGAGGAAGTCCCGGCCGGCCCGCTCCGAACGCAAGCGCATGAGGCGCCCGCGCTCCTGCGCGTTCAGCAGACGGGTCCCCGCCGCCGGATGCCGCAGTATCTCGTCGGTGCCCGCGACGACCGCCACCGGACCGTCCGTGCCGGTGCACTGGGACACGGAGTCTCCTCGGGGTCGTACGGAAGTGAGCCGCGGTCGACGCGGGTGCGCTCCCGCACTCTCCCCGGCCGCGTCGGACGGACCCTCGAACGGCGCTGGAGGGCGATGACCATCCGGAACAGCGCGTCGCGCAGCAGGTGACGTATGACGTACGTCACACCGGCGTGATGTCACATCCGGCGGGCCCGCTCCCATCCCCTGGTCGTCAGCAGTCGACGAGGGAAGGACCGGTCATGAGTGCACAGCGGGAGACCCGTACGGAGGGCACGCACCACGTGGTGGTTCTGGGGGCCGGATACGCGGGTATGGCCGCCGCCGTACAGCTGGCGGCCCGGACCGGGAAGCGGCGCGACACGGTACGGGTGACCGTGGTGAACGCGCAGGAACGGTTCACCGAGCGGATGCGGCTGCACATGACGGCCGCCGGGCGCCCCCTGGAGGCGATGAGCGTCCCGGAGCTCCTGGAGGGCACGGGCGCGCGGTTCACGCAGGGCTGGGTCACGGCGGTGGACGCCGGGGCGAGGACCGTACGCATCGACGACGAGCGCGTCCTGTCCTACGACACTCTGGTGTACGCGCTGGGCGGGGTCGCCGACACCTCGGCGGTACCGGGCGCCGACGACCACGCGTACACCCTGAGCAGCGCGCAGGACGCCCACCTGCTCGCCGACCGGCTGCGCACCCTCGGCGGCGAAGGCACCGGCGGCACCGTGGCCGTCATCGGCACCGGGCTCACCGGCATCGAGTCGGCGGCGGAGATCGCCGAGCGGTATCCCCACCTCGACGTGGTACTGCTGGGCGGCGAGGAGCCCGGCGCGGCCATGAACGACAAGGCCGGGGCCCATGTGCGGGCCGCCCTCCACCGGCTGGGCGTCCACGTGCGCGGCGGCGTCCGCGTGGTGAAGATCCTCGCCGGTTCGGTGGAGTTGGAGGGCGGCGAGAGCATCGCGGCCGACGCGGTCCTGTGGACGGGCGGCACCCGGGTCGCGCCGCTCGCGGCCGCAGCCGGCCTGGAGGTGGACGAGCGCGGACGCGTCGTCACCGACCGGGCGCTGCGTTCCGTTTCGCACCCCGAGGTGTACGCGGTCGGCGACGCGGCCGCGATCCGCCAGGGCTACGGGGTCATGCACGGGACCTGCCAGGGCGGCATGCCGACCGGGGTGCACGCGGCGCTGTCGATCGACCGGGTCCTGCGGGGCAAGGAGCCCAGGCCGTTCCGCTTCGGCTACTACCACACGCCGGTGAGCCTCGGCCGGGGCGACGCGGTCGTGCAGTTCACCCGGCCCGACGACAGCCCGCGACGGATATGCCTGGTGGGGGCGGTGGCCGTCCGGTACAAGGAGACCGTGACAGCCTCGCCCTGGCCGACGTACGGCCGTATGAAGAAGATGCCCGCATCGGGCGCGTTCTGGCCGCGCGGAGGCCGCTTCACCCGTGTCCGAGGAGACGAATGACCGCCGCCGACCGTTCCACCGACCCCGGCCAGCAGGTCTTCCTGGAGTACCGGCGGCTGCTGTTCTCCGTGGCGTACCGCGTCCTCGGCACCGCCGCCGACGCCGAGGACTGCGTCCAGGACGCCTGGCTCAAGTGGTCCGCCGCGGACCGTTCGCAGGTGGCCGACCCCAAGGCGTACCTGACCCGGATCGTGACGAACCTCGCGCTGGAGCGGCTGCGGTCCGCGCGGTACAAGCGGGAGACGTACGTCGGGCCGTGGCTGCCGGAACCCATCCTGACCGGAGGCGGCGCCCCCGAGACCGTCCGGGACGCCGAGTCGGCCGCGCTGGGCGCCGAGTCGGTGTCGATGGCCATGCTGGTGGTGCTCGAAACGCTCAGTCCGCTGGAGCGCGCGGTGTTCGTGCTGAAGGAGGTGTTCGCCTTCAGCCACGCCGAGATCGCCGAGGCGGTGGAGCGTTCCGAGGCGGCGGTGCGGCAGGCCGCGCACCGCGCCCGTGAGCACGTGCGGGCCCGGCGCCCGCGCTTCGAGGCGGACCGGGCGCGGCAGCGCGAGGCGGCGGAACGTTTCCACGCCGCCGCGACGGGCGGTGACGTCAACGCCCTCCTCGAACTCCTCTCCCCCGACGTCACCCTGTGGACCGACGGCGGCGGCAAGGTCCGCCAGGCGCTGCGCCCGGTGACCGGCGCGGCCACGGTGGCCGGCTGGTTCTCGGCGATCGGCACGGTCGCCTATCAGGGCGTCGAGCCCGGGGACATGAAGGCCGCACTCGCGGACATCAACGGCGGACCGGGCCTCGTGTTCAGCGGCCCGGACCGCGTCATCGCCACCATGACCTTCGACTTCGACGCGCAGGGGCGCATCGCGGCGATCCACAACGTGGCCAACCCGGACAAGCTGCGGGCCGTCTCCGAGGGAGTCGCCTACGACATCGGGGCGCGGTAGCCGTCCCATGCAGGTGTGGCGCGGCCGTCAGACCACGTCGAACTCGTTGCCCTCGGGGTCCTGCATGGCGACGGCGTAGAACTCCATGTCCGGCGACTCCCTGACCTGCGCCACCGTGGCACCGGCCGCGACCAGCCGGGCCACCGTGGCGTCGACCCGTTGCCTGCGGACCTCCAGCGGGACGTCACGGCCCCCGCCGGCCTTGAGGTCGAAGTGCCACCGGTTCTTGACCGCCTTCGCCTCCGGGACCTGCTGGAACCACACCCGCGGCCCGTGCCCGGCGGGATCGACGACCGACTCCGGCAGATCCCCGGAACCGGGCGGCAACTCCTCCTCGGGCACCCCCATGTCCTCCCAGTAGGCGCGCCAGCTGGCGTGCCCCTCCGGCGGCGGCTCGGGGACGTAGCCCAGGGCCTCGGCCCAGAAGGCCACCATGCGCTGCGGATCCGAGCAGTCGATCGTCAGCTGTACCTTCATCTCCAGTCCCATGCCCGGAGCCTCCCAGACGGGTCTGACAGCGAGGCAGGCACGCATTGACCTCAAGTCCACTTGCGGGATGAGTCTCGCGCCATGGATACCGGAGCTATGCAGCGGCAGCTGCGACACCTGACCGACCGCGCCGAGATCACCGACCTGGTCAGGACGGCCGACGGCCGGCGGATCTCCGCCACCGCGCCGCGGATCGTATGGACGCAGGGGCCCGCGCCTCGACTGCCGACGGAGTTCGCCCCGCCACCGCGGTCCGACGCCCGCCCGGTTTGTCGGGGGTCACTTCAAGTCCCCGGACCGGCCCTAGCCTGACGGCATGACAGACGCTGTACACGCAAGCGGCGAGGCGGCGCCCTGGCGCCCCGAAGGTGCACCGGGCGGGGCGCGCCTCGCCGTCCCGAACGCGCTCGGTGGGCTGTGGGCGGTCCGGCACGGGCAGAGCACCGCCAACGTCGCCTTCGCC
>Ga0308175_100002781_pt1 | contig 12025 bp, 8 predicted proteins | sample PhyCR1_3_FD_203893 | JGI IMG/M metagenome (GOLD analysis project Ga0308175, IMG submission 203893) | Soil microbial communities from UC Gill Tract Community Farm, Albany, California, United States - DLSLS.C.R1 | ecosystem: Environmental > Terrestrial > Soil > Agricultural land | place: USA... | reverse complement strand
GCGGTCGGCCTGCTCGGTCGAGCGGCCGACGACGACCATCGAGATCGGGGCGGCGGTCCCGTGGATCCGGGCGGCGACGATCGTGAAGCCGTCCTCCTGCCCCGGGACACTCTGGTCGGTCGAGGTGCCGGGAGCGCTGCGCAGCGGCCGCCGCATCGTCGCGTTGGTGTCGCTGGCCACCACCTTCCCGTCCCTGCTCACCAGCTGGACGACCACGTCGTCGCCTCCGGTGATGACCACCTGCTGGGGGCTGGCGCCGTCGGCGAGCTGGGCCGCGATCGCGGAGCCCTCCTGCTGCGCGGTCGAGACGAGCCCCACCTCGAGCGAGTGGTCCAGGCTCACCACGAACAGCACCGACCCGACCGTGGTGGCGACCAGCGCCGACAAGGCCGCCACCGACGTGACGCGGACGCGGACGTAGGCGGGGGCGTGCCGCAGCCGCAGCCGGGGCACTAGCCCTCCTCGTCGTTGAGGCGGTACCCCGCTCCTCGTACCGTCTCGATGCTGTCGCGCCCGAACGGCCGGTCGATCTTGCGGCGCAGTCGAGCGACGTAGACCTCCACGATGTTCGGGTCGCCCTCGAAGCTGAAGTCCCACACGTGCGCGAGGATCTGCTGCTTGGTCACCACGTCGCCCTTGCGACGCAGCAGGAACTCGAGAAGGGACATCTCGCGAGCGGTGAGGGGGAGCACGGTGTCGCCGCGGCGGGCGCGGTGGGTGGCCGGGTCGAGCACCAGGTCTCCCGCGGAGAGGCTGGTCGGGCGCTCCTGCCGGCCCCGTCGCAGCAGCGAGCGCAGCCGCGCCAGCAGCACGTCGAAGGAGAACGGCTTCGTCACGTAGTCGTCCGCGCCAGTGTCCAGCGCCTCGACCTGGTCCCATTCGCCGTCCTTGGCCGTGAGCATCAGGATCGGCGTCCAGTTCTGCTCGTCCCGCAGCGTCTCGCAGACCTTGTAGCCGTTGAGCACCGGCAGCATGATGTCGAGCAGGATTGCGTCGTACTCGTTCTCGCGCGCGAACCACAGCGCCTGACCGCCGTCCGGAGCGACGTCCACCGCGAACCCCTCGGCCTCCAGGCCCGCCCGCAGTGACGTCGCGAGCCGTCTCTCGTCCTCGACCACGAGCACTCGCATGACGCCATTGTCCCGGGTCGGGACCGCGCGGGGCGACCAAGGTTCAGGTGGGCGTCAGAATGGGGCGGCTATGACATCCCTGACCATGAGCTCCCTGCGGATGCCCGTCGCGGGCTTCGGGGCCGAGAACCCGCTGCCGCCACTGGTGCGCGCCGGCGACGTCCACGAGTCCAGGCCGATCGAGGTCGACGACGAGGAGATGAGGACGGGCATCGCCTACGGCCGGCTTCCCACGCTGCTGCCCTACCGGGTGCAGGACGGCTACGACCGGGTCCGTCAGGAGAGGGACGTCGACACCGCGGTGCTCGAGAACGACGTGCTCCGCGCGACCTTCCTGCCCGGTCTCGGCGGCCGGCTGTGGTCGCTGGTGCACCTGCCCAGCGGCCGCGAGCTGCTGCACCGCAACCCGATCCTGCAGCCCGCCAACCTCGCGCTGCGCAACGCCTGGTTCGCCGGCGGGGTGGAGTGGAACCTCGGGACCACCGGGCACACGACCCTGACGTGCGAGCCGCTGCACACCGCACGGGTCACCGGAGCCGACGGCAGCCCGGTGCTGCGCATGCACGAGCTCGAGAGGACCCGGGAGCTCGTCTACGTCCTCGACGTCAGCCTGCCCCCGGGGTCGCCGGTGCTGCTCGTGGCGGGGCGGATCGTCAACCCCACCACCCGCACCGTGCCGGCCTACTGGTGGTCGAACGCGGCCGTCCCCGAGAGCGAGGACCTCCGGGTCGTCGTCCCCGCCGACTCCGCCTACCACTACTCCTACGGCCGCGGGCTGCGTGTCGTCCCGGTGCCCGAGGCCGACGGCCGCGACCTCTCCTACCCGGCCTCCGCGCCGTCGCCGGCCGACTGGTTCTTCGAGTGCCGGGCTGCGTCCCGGCCGTGGATCGGCGCCCTGGACGCGGAGGGTCGCGGCCTGCTCCAGGTGTCGACCGGGCGGCTGGTGGGCCGCAAGCTGTTCGTGTGGGGCCGCTCGGCGGGCGGACGACGCTGGCAGGAGTTCCTGTCCGGCGAGGACGCGCGGTACGTCGAGATCCAGGCGGGTCTGGCCCGCACCCAGCTCGAGCACCTGCCCCTGCCTGCCGGCGAGAGCTGGTCGTGGGTCGAGGCGTACGGGCTGGCTCAGGTGGATCCGAACGAGGTGCACGGGCCGTGGACCGTCGCGCGGGAGGCGGTCCGGCGGGCGGCCGACGCGCTGGTGCCGGCCGAGCTCCTGGACCGCGAGCTCGAGGAAGCGGGAGACCGGGCCGATCGGCCGGCCGACGAGCTGCTTCGTCCCGGCTCGGGGTGGGGCGCGCTCGAGGGGCGTCGCCGCCGCGCAGCGGGCGAGCCGCCGTTGACGGGAGCCGGCACGGCATGGCCCGACGAGACGCTGGGCCCCGAGCAGGAGCCGTGGCTGGCGCTGCTGGAGGCCGGTGAGCTCGCCGAGCCCGACCCTGCGCTGCCGCCGCCCTCGTACGTCGTCGGGGAGGGCTGGACGCGGCTGCTCGAGGACGCCCCCGAGCACTGGGCGACCTGGCTCCACCGGGGCATCGCCCGCTGGCACGCCGGGGCGCACGCCGAGGCACGGGCGGCGACCGAGGCGTCGCTGGCCCACCGGGTCACCCCTTGGGCGCTGCGCAACCTCGCCGTCATCGAGACGGCGGCCGGCGACGTCCAGGCGGCCGCCGACCACTACCAGCAGGCGCACTCCCTCGTGCCCGGCGAGCGCGCCCTGACCGTCGAGACCCTGCAGGCGCTCCTCGACGCCGGGCGTCCCGACCGGGCCCTGACCCTGGTCGACGACCTCGACGCTCCCGTGCGGAGCCACGGCCGGGTACGGCTGCTCGAGCTGCGTGCGGCGGTCCGCGCCGGCGACCTCGACCGGGCCGGGCGCATCCTCGACTCCGACCTGGCCGTCGACGACCTGCGCGAGGGCGAGGACTCGCTCGCCGCCCTGTGGGACGACTACCACCGCGCGCGCGGCACGGCTCCTGCGCCCCCGCTGCCCCGTCGGCTCGACTTCCGGATGCACTGACCGGTGTCGACGCCGGTGCGGGTGTCCGCGCATGCCCAACCGGGTATGGCGGGACCAGTGAGCGGGGTTGGAGGGACATGAGCCAGGGGTCCGACCGCGCGGCGGAGCACGGAACGGGTGCCGGCCCGCGGCCGGCGCCGGGCCGGTGGCAACGGCTCGCCGTGCACCTGGCCGTCTGTGTCGTCGGGGGACTCGTGGCGGCCCTCCCGGTCGCCCTGGTCTACGCCCTGACCGACACGCGGGTCCGTGACGACGTGGGCATCGTCCCGGCGACGCTGAGCCTGGCCCGGGGTCACTCCGCCCTGCAGACCGGTCTGCTCGGCGGGACCATCTACGACCGGGACCTGACGAGGTACGGCCTCGGTGTCACGGTCACCCTCGACGGCCCCCCGGGGAACCTGGGCGAGGTCCACAGCCTCGGGTCCCCGGAGCTGAAGAAGGCCGAGAAGGTCTACACGAGCATGTTCGACGACCCGGACAGCCTCAAGACCGGGTACGCCGACGCCATCCGCAAGGCGCTCACGCGGAACTTCCTGCGGATGGAGATCGCCACGGGACTGTCGCTGGCTGCCGCCGCGTTCCTCATCTCCCTGTTCAGCGGCGCCGGTGACCAGCGGCGGACCGGCGTGGTGGCGCTGGGCGCGCTGCTGCTGCTGTCCGCCGGCTACTCGGTCCACCGATACTTCGACTGGGTGCAGGAGAACGCCGCCCCCTCGCCCACGTATCCCGTCCAGATCCTCCAGGGCACCGCGCTCGCGAACGCGCGGGCCGACAACCGGACCACCGCGGTGCTGATCGACAGCCTCGTCCCGCTTGCGCAGCGGGAGCTCCAGCGCGAGCGGGACGGGAACCACCAGTTCGTCCAGAAGGCGTACGACAGCATCGACGACCTCGTCACCGCCGGCGCCTTCGCCGTACCCGGACGCGACGAGACGGCCTGCCTGCTGCTGTCGGACGTGCACGCCAACGCCGACATGATCGCGGTCTACCGCCATCTGGTGAACCGGCTCGACTCGAAGTACGGAGCGAGCAGCATCGCCGTCACCTTCTTCGACGGCGACCAGACGTACGGCAGCGCGGGCGCCAAGGGCGCCGTCGACGCCATGGCGAGGTTCACCCCCGAGGAGTACGCAGTCCTGGGCAACCACGACAGTGCGATCACGATCGACCAGATGAACGACGCCGGCATGCACATCCTGGACGGGCGGGCACAGAAGACCGAGAACGGCCTCACCGCCGTCGGTGTCACCGATCCGAACCTCACCAAGCAGGGTGCGTTGTTCGCCGCGGACACCATCTCCCGCCCGGGCTACGAGGGTGAGAGCGAGGCGGCCGCCGGCCGCAAGCTGCTCGAGGAGATGCAGCAGTCGCACCCGACGATCGGGTTGGCCCACGAGGCCTATGCGTTCGCCCCCGTCCTGCACCTCGACAAGGTGTCCCGCGACACGATGTCCGCCTGGTTCGAGGCGGGCCAGGACATGACGGACCAGGACACCGGCGCCAACGTCGACGACGGGGTCCCGGACATCCCTGCGAGCGCCGTCGCCTACGGTCACTGGCACCGCCGGTTCGACTACCGGGTGGGGGGCAACAGCGACGGCACGTGGACCGTGGTGATGGAGCTCGGTACGGCCGGCGGTGCCAGCCCGCAGGTGTCGTTGAGCCACTTCTCCACCCCGCAGACCATTCCCGGGAAGGAGGCGTCGGCGGCCATCATGATCGTCAACGAGCACAGCCACCTGGTCACCGCCGTGCAGGAGATCACCACCTTGCGCAGCGGCGAGGTCGGCGCGGGTCCGCGGCACCCCATCGGCTCGTCGGACGGCCAGCCGTACGACACGACCTCGTCCGCCCGACATTCCGAGGAGAAGCCATGAGCACCCACAGCCGGCCCGACGCGATGGTCGTCGGGGCGGGGCTGGCCGGCCTGGTCGCCACCCACGAGCTGGTGCTGGCCGGCAAGAAGGTCCTGGTGCTCGACCAGGAGAACCGCGCCAACCTCGGGGGCCAGGCCTTCTGGTCCCTCGGCGGCCTGTTCCTCGTCGACTCCCCCGAGCAGCGCCGGATGGGCATCCGGGACTCCCAGGAGCTGGCCTGGCAGGACTGGCTCGGATCGGCCGCCTTCGGCGAGGGCGCCGAGGTCGAGTCCGACGAGGACGAGGACCTGTGGGGCCGCCGCTGGGCCGAGGCGTACGTCGCCTTCGCGACCCACGAGAAGCGGGACTACCTTCACGCGCTCGGGTTGAGGTCGGTCCCGATGGTCGGCTGGGCAGAGCGCGGCGCCGCCGGCCCACAGGGTCACGGCAACTCGGTGCCGCGCTTCCACCTCACCTGGGGCACCGGCCCGGAGGTGGTCCGGGTCTTCGCGGAACCGGTGCTCGCGGGGGAGCGGGCCGGCCTCGTCTCGTTCGCCTTCCGGCACCGCGTCGACGAGCTCGTCGTCGAGGACGGCGCCGTCCTCGGCGTCCGCGGGTCGGTGCTGGAGCCGAGCGCCGCCGCGCGGGGCGTGGCGTCGTCGAGGACCGTCGTCGACGGGTTCGAGCTGCGCGGGCCGGCCGTGATCGTCACCTCCGGCGGCATCGGCGGAAACCACGACCTGGTGCGCGAGACCTGGCCGACCGAACGGATGGGTCCGGCGCCCGAGCACCTGATCTCGGGCGTCCCCGCCCACGTAGACGGACGGATGCTGGCCATCAGCGAGGCCGCCGGGGCACGCGTCGTCAACCGGGACCGGATGTGGCACTACACGGAGGGCATCCACAACTGGGACCCGATCTGGCCCGAGCACGCGATACGCATAATCCCCGGCCCGTCGTCGTTGTGGCTGGACGCCACCGGCCGGCGCTTCCCGGCGCCCAACTTCCCGGGGTGCGACAACCTCGAGACGATGCGGGCGATCATCGCCACGGGCTACGACTACTCCTGGTTCGTGCTGACCCAGTCGATCATCGAGAAGGAGTTCGCGCTCTCGGGCTCCGAACAGAACCCTGACGTCACCGAGAAGGATCTCCGCGTGCTGCTGCGCGAGCGGTTCTCGAAGGGCGCGCCCTCGCCGGTCGAGCGGTTCAAGGAGCACGGCGAGGACTTCGTGGTCGCCGACACGGTCGGCGAGCTGGTGACCGGCATGAACAGGCTCGCCCGTGGCGGCTCCGGCCTCGAGGCTCCCGTCCTGGACGCGGGCGAGGTCGAGGTCATGATCAGCGCCCGGGACCGCGAGCTCGACAACGCGTTCTCCAAGGACGCCCAGCTGATGCTCGTCGCGAACGCCCGCCGCTCGCGGACCGACCGGCTCGTCAGGGTCGCCAAGCCGCACAAGCTCCTCGACCCCGCGCACGGTCCGCTGATCGCCGTACGACTCAACATCCTCACCCGCAAGACGCTCGGCGGCCTGCAGACCGACCTCTCCTCCCGCGTTCTCGGCCAGGACGGCCGGCCCCTGACGGGCCTGTACGCCGCGGGCGAGGTCGCCGGCTTCGGGGGCGGTGGCGTGCACGGCCACAACGCCCTGGAGGGCACCTTCCTCGGCGGCTGCATCTTCTCCGGCCGGGCCGCGGGCCGGGCAGTGGCTCGCCAGTAGTCGCGCGGTGGTCCGGAGGAGCAGCCCTCTGCCTGGAGGCGACGCGGGATGATCGCCGGGTGACGGACACGCGGCGGGGCCCGCTCGCGCTGCTGGCGGTGTGCGTCTTCTTCGCGATCTGCACCGAGATGCTGCCGGTGGGTCTGCTCCCCGAGATCAGCCAGGGGCTGGGCGTCTCGTCGTCCGGCGCAGGTCTCCTGGTGTCGCTGTACGCAGTCATCGTCGCTGTCATGTCCGTGCCGATCGCGGCGGTCGCCGAGCGGTGGCCACGCCGTACGGTCCTCGCGGTCCTGCTCGGGGCCTACACCCTCAGCAACCTCGTCTTCGCTGTCGCCCCCGACTGCGCCGTGGCTGTGGTCGCCCGGACGGTCGGCGGCCTCGCGCACGCCGGCTTCTTCGCCGTAGCGGTCGCCGCCGCGGTCTCGCTCGTCGACGTCTCCGACTCGGGGCGCGCGGTCTCGGTCGTCATGATCGGCAACGCGCTGGCCCTCGTCTGCGGTGTACCGCTCGGAACAGTGCTCGGCACCGCCCTCGGCTGGCGGTGGGCCTTCGTGGTCCTCGCTGTCGCCCTGCTCGGTCTTGCCGTGGCGGTGGTGCGGGTGCTGCCCGAGCAGAGGACCGCCCACTCCGGCTCGCCGATGACCTCGGGGACGTCGGTGCTGGCCGGTGTCCGTCGTCCGGCGGTTCTGGTCGTGGCGTCGGTGATCACACTGCTCGCGCTGGGACACTTCACGCTGTACACCTACGTCAGTCCGCTGCTGCTGCACGACGGTGTCGCCCGGGCCGATGTCGGCGCCGTGCTCTTCGGGTACGGCTGCGGCGGGCTGCTCGGGCTGGCCGTGGCCGCCGCGGTCGTCGCGCGCCGCCCCGACCAGGCCCTCGCGGCCGACATCGTGCTGATGGGCGTGGGCCTGGTCCTCGCCGCGGTGGCCGCCTCGACGATCGGGATCGTCGCCGTCGTCGCGGTGTGGGGCGTGGCGTTCGGCGCGTTCCCGACGCTGACGCAGACGGTGATGCTGCGGGCGGCCGGCGATGCCACCGGCGCCGCGCCCGCTCTGGTCAATGCGACGACCAACATCGGCATCGCCGGAGGTGCGCTGCTGGGCTCCCAGCTGCTACGGGTCGTCCCGGTGCCCGGGCTCGGCTGGGTGGGCGCGGGCCTCGTCGCCGTATCGCTGGTCGTCTACGCCGCAAGGCTCCGGGTCGCAAGCGGATCGGCGGGTGGAGGTCGGCGAACCGAGCCGGCGGCAAGATGAGCCGGTCGGTCAGGATCCCGCCTGGAGGCGGAGGCCGGCCCAGCCTGCCACGAGGTGGCGCAGCTGCTGCTCGCCGCGGCTCTGGACTGCCGGTCCGTAGGCTCGTAGGCTCGCGGGCTGGTTCGGGGGTGAGTCGTGCGCCCGGACCTCGGGTGGGGTGTGGGTTCCTAGGTAGTGGCTGCCCGAGGCGTCGACGCGGGCCCAGTGTCCGTGCGGGCTTCGCCAGTAGAACACCCCCGGCGAGGTCTGCTGATAGCTCCAACCGGTGTGGGTCTTCAACCGGTGGTGGTAGCGGCCGAGCGGCGCGAGGTTGTCCGGGGTGGTCTGCCCCGGCGGCCCACCCTCGTCGAGCGGAACATAAGGGGTGATGTGGTCCTTGTCGGCCCGGCTCGAGGGCAACGTGCCCCACGGGAACACCTCGACCGGATTCCGCAGCTCGACGATCCGCCGGACCCGACCCTGCACGTGGTAGCCGTCGACTGCTGGGGACTCGTTGAGATCGACCACCGGCTGCAGGCTCACCTTGCAGTGCCCCAGCAGGTCGACGGCCTGCTCGACGGTCACCACACCGACGTCGGCGACGTCGACCGCATCGCGGCAGCGCTGCTCGAACTGGTCCAGCGTCATGTGCACGAACAACGTCGCCGGCGGCACCAGCGCCCCCGCCGGCACCGTCGACAGGTCGACCAGCTGGCCGGGCCGGTCCGGCTCGTGCTCGGGCTCGGGCTCGGCCTGGTCGGCGTCGGGCTCGTGCCGTTCGGCCCAGGCCAGCAGCTCGAGAGCCCGGGCCGGCGTGGCCAGGATGCCGATCGCCAGCGAGCGGAGCACGTCCATCTCCTGCTCGGCGGCGTCGGCCGGGTGCACCACCGTGCCGGCGTGACAGGTCACCTCGGGGCAGCCCTGCAGCTTGAGGATCTGCGTGATGCGGTCACACATCGCGTAGAAGAAGACCGCGTCCCCGGCCCGCGCCCGGGCGTAGATCGTCTTGGTGCTGTACTCACTCGACCGGCCGGTGCGCACGAACCGACGCATCTCCGCATCGATCCGCCGCTGCTCGGCCGCTTCGGGGTCCGCCGAGATCACCGCCGCCTCCGCCAGCGACTCCAACCTGCCCCAGGTCACGTTCCCCAGATAAGGCGCCACCCGGGCATCCACCGCCTGGGCCTGAGCCAGGTCCAAGCCGGCGGTGCGGGTCGCCCGGACCACCAGCCGGGCCTGGAAGAACCGCACCACCCCGGCCTGCACCACCTCCCACAACCGGGGGTGGCGGTACCGCAGGTCCAGCACGTCCCGCATCATCCAGCGCGCCGAGCCGGTCGAGACCTGCAGCAGCAGGCCGAGCTCACCGGCCGCGACCTCCGAGACCCGCGGCGTCCCGTCCCCACCACAAGCCACCATTCGCTCCCCGGGAACGGAGGCCGGTTTCGTCGGGCCGGAGTGCAGGTCACACCAGTGCGCCACCAACCGCACCTGCTCCAGCTCCGCGGCCACCAGCGCAGCCCGCGACCCGGCCAACGCATCGGCACACCCCGACGCGTCCAGCCCGTCCACCCATTCACCGTCCACACCGACATGGTCCCGCTCACCACCGACACTTTTCGCACACCTGTCTAGACAGGTTGCATTCATGGGAGGTGAGGGATCGCGGACCGTCGGTCGGCAGCACAGCAAGGACGATCAAGCCCGCGCCTGCGTGCGGCGAGACGATGGGCTCTCCGACGACGAGAAAGGAGAGGGCGATGACCGACCCCACGTCGATCGACCCGAAGTCGCTGCCACAGAGCGACCCGATCCGGCACACCATGCAGGTCCGAGCCCGGCTGGGAGACCTCGCGGAGCACCTGCGTGAGGACGTCACGAAGATCGACGAGCCCCGCGCGATGGCACTCTTCGAGACCGCCGCCGAGGTGCTCCTGGGCCTGGCCAAGGCGTTCGAGGACTACGAGCGCGGCGAGGAGGAGGCCTGGCAGCGTCGGACGGGCTAGCCCGCGCGAGACCGGGCGCGCCGGCGGAGCACCGCTCGGACGATCAGCACGACCAGCACCACGGCGATCCCGATGGCGACGTACAGGCTGTAGCGGGTCACCTGCTCGTAGATGCCCGTGATGTGGTCGCCCGCGAGGTAGCCGACCGCCGACCAGGTGCCCACCCACAGCGCCGCGCCGAGCGCGTTGAACACGAGGAACCGGCGCCACGTCATCGCCGACGTGCCGGCCACGATGCCGTTGACCTGGCGCAGGCCCTCGATGAACCGGGCTACCACGACGACCTTGCCGCCGTGCCGCTCGAAGAAGGCTCCCGCCTTGTCCAGCCTCTCCTCGGTGATCAGCACGTAGCGCCCGTACCTCACCACCAGGCGGCGGCCGCCGAAGGCGCCGATGGCGTAGCCGATGTTGTCGCCGAGCACGGCGGCGACCAGGGCGATCAGCACCACCAGGACGATGCTGAGCTTGCCGGCGCCGGCGTACACGGCTGCGGCGATCAGGATCGTCTCGCCCGGCGTGGGAACCCCGAAGTCCTCGAGCAGCACCAAGCCGCCCACGGCCAGGTAGCCGTACCGGTCGAGCACGGGGGCCAGCGTGGCGAAGACGCCGGGGAGCTCAGCGCTGCTCATGGGAGCAGATACCCGCATCGGAGCACCAGGATGCTTGCGGCCTGCACCGACCGGGTGTCCAATCGACCATGGCCAACTCGGGTATCGGTCGCGGTACCGCGATCCCTGCCGTCGTCCTCGCCTCCATCGCCGCGCTCGCGCTCACCGCGCCACCTCCCGCTACGGCCCAGCCGACGAGGCCGGCAGCGCAGGCGCCCGGAGCCCCGGGCACGCTGTCGCACTTCGACCTCGCCCGCAAGGACTGCCTCGGCACCGCCCGCAACCGCACCTCCAAGGTCTGGTACACCGTCGCCGACGGGGTGCTCTCCGACGTCTACGCGCCCACGATGGACAACACGAACGTCGAGACGCTGCAGTACGTCGTCACCGACGGTGGCACCTTCACCGACCTGCAGAGGCGGGACATGACCTACCGGGTCCGCTCGATCGGCGGGACCGGCATGGCGTGCCGGGTGACGAGCACCGACAAGGACGGCCGCTACCGGCTGGTCACCGACTACGTGGCCGACCCGGCCCGCGACGCCGTGGTGATGCACACCAGGCTGCGGTCGCGGGTGCCCGGTCTCGAGATCTACGTCCGGTACGACGCGACGATGAACGGCAACGGCGGTGGCGGCACCGGTACCGGCCTCAACGGGGGCGCCGACGACGCCACGGTGGACCGCCGTACGACGGCCCTGGTCGCGAACCGGGACTACGCCGTCCCGCTGTTCGGTGCGCTGCGGGCGGACCGGCGGTTCGTCGCAGCCGAGAGCGGGTTCGCGGGCACGTCCAGCGACGGGCTGAGCCAGCTCGACGCCGACCACCGGCTCACGAGCCGCTACACGACGGCCACCAACGGCAACGTCGTGCAGACCGCACGCATCAACCCCGGTGGCAGCGGCGCGTTCACCCTCGCGCTCGGCTACGGGCAGACGCAGCAGGACGCCGTGGCTGCGGCGGGAGCGAGCGCCACGTCGCCCTTCGCCCGCACGATGCACCGCTACCTCGCCGGCTGGCAGGCCTACGACCGCGGTCTGCGCCGCCCGCCGCGGGACGCCGCGGGCGTCGTCGGCTCGGCGTACTACCTGTCGGCCAACGTGCTCAAGGCCAGCGAGGACAAGACGTTCCCGGGCGCGGTCGCCGCGTCCCTGTCCAGCCCGTGGGGGCAGGCGGTCAGCGCCGGCGCGGCGCCGGGCGGGAAGCCGGTCTACTTCGGGTCCTACCGCGAGGTCTTCTCCCGTGACCTCTACGAAGCCTTCACCGGGTTCCTCGCCGACGGCGACCTCGGCACGGCGCGCTCGACCGTGCGGTTCCTCTTCGACCGCCAGCAGCTGCCGGACGGGCGGTTCCCGCGCAACTCGCTGCCGAACGGCAAGACCGCTCCGGACACCGGCGGCGACCAGCTAGACGAGTCGTCGTACCCGATCCTGATGGCCTGGCAGTCGGGGC
>Ga0308175_100002780_pt1 | contig 12027 bp, 7 predicted proteins | sample PhyCR1_3_FD_203893 | JGI IMG/M metagenome (GOLD analysis project Ga0308175, IMG submission 203893) | Soil microbial communities from UC Gill Tract Community Farm, Albany, California, United States - DLSLS.C.R1 | ecosystem: Environmental > Terrestrial > Soil > Agricultural land | place: USA... | reverse complement strand
TCCAAACTGCTCCACAGGACCAGATTTCGCGGCACTTGGTGTTGCGCTGTGCTGCGAAAAGGACTGTACAGGAGGGTGAGCCCCCCGGTCGAACTCACCCACCGTATCCGTTCGGCTACGGCGCTGCCGCGTCGATCGCCTTCACGATCCGCTTGTCCGAGACCGGGTACGCCGTGCCCAGCGCATGGGCGAAGTAGCTGACCCGCAGCTCCTCGATCATCCAGCGGATGTCCAGCACCTGCTGCGGCACCGGCCGCCCCTGGGGAAGCTGCTCCAGCAGCCAGGCGTACTCGTCCTGCATCTCGTGAACCTTCTCCATACGGGTGGTGTCCCGCTGGACGCCCGTCGGCATCTGCTGCAGACGCCGGTCCGCTGCCACCAGGTAGCGCATCAGGTCGGACAGCCGCCGTATCCCCGCCCAGGTCACGAAACCAGGCTTCACAAGGGCGTCGAGCTGCTTGCGGACGTCCGTCAGGTTCGCCAGCAGCGCGGGGCTGCCCACACCCTTCAGACGGCGCTCACACGCCTGCCAGGCCGCCAGCACCTGCTGCACCTGCCCGACCGTACGGACCGTCGTGTCGACGATCTCCGCGCGCACCTTGTCGTACAGCTTCCGGTACGACTCCTCGTCCCACACCGGCCCGCCGAAGTCCGCGATCAGCTTGTCCGCCGCCGCCATCGCACAGTCGTCGAAGAGCGCCTGGACGGAGCCGTGCGGGTTGGCCGACAGAGCGAGCTTCTGCGCGTTCGTGAGGCGGTCGCTCGCGAACTTCGCCGGATTCACCGGAATGTTGCGCAGGATCAGCCGGCGGGTGCCCTTCCACATCGCCTCGGCCTGCTCCGCCTCCGTGTCGAACAGCCGCACCGAGACCGTGTCGCCGTCGTCCACCAACGCCGGGTACGCCTTCACCGGCTGCCCCGCCCGGCGCGTCTCGAAGACCCGGGTGAGCGAGCCGATCGACCAGTCGGTGAGACCCGCCCGCTCCAGGGACTCCCCGCCCTGCCGCGAGGCGGTGGCAGCCGCGGCCTGCGAGAGCGCCTCGCGCGCCTTCGGCTTCAGCCGCAGCCGCAGCACCTCCAGGTCCTTGTCCTCGGCGAGCTTGCGACGCCGCTCGTCGACGATGCGGAAAGTGATCCGCAGATGGTCCGGGACCTTCGACCAGTCGAAGTCCTCCGCGTCGAAGGGCACACCGACCATGCGCCTCAGCTCGCGCGCCATCGTCACCGTCAACGGCTCCTGCAGGGGCACCGCCCTCTCCAGGAACGCCCTCGCGTAGTTCGGCGCGGGCACGTAGTTGCGGCGGACCGGCTTCGGGAGGGAACGGATCAGCTCCGTCACCACCTCCTCCCGCAGACCCGGGATCTGCCAGTCGAAGCCCTCGTCGGTGACCTGGTTGAGCACCTGCAACGGGATGTGCACGGTGACACCGTCCGCGTCCGCACCGGGCTCGAACTGGTACGTCACCCGGAACTTCAGCGGCCCCTGACGCCAGGTGTCCGGATAGTCGTCCTTGGTGACCGCCTCCGCCGACTCCCGGATGAGCATCGCCCGCTCGAAGTCCAGGAACTCCGGCTGCTCGTGCCGCTTCCGCTTCCACCAGGAATCGAAGTGGACGCCGGACACCACGTGTTCGGGCACCCGCTGGTCATAGAAGTCGAACAGCGTCTCGTCGTCCACGACGATGTCCCGGCGCCGCGCCCGGTGCTCCAGCTCCTCGACCTCGCTGAGCAGCTTGCGGTTGTCGGCGAAGAACTTGTGGTGCGTGCGCCAGTCGCCCTCCACCAGCGCGTTGCGGATGAACAGCTCGCGCGAGACCTCCGGGTCGATCCGGCCGTAGTTCACCTTCCGCTGGGCGACGATCGGGACGCCGTACAGCGTCACCTTCTCGTACGCCATCACCGCCGCCTGGTCCTTCTCCCAGTGCGGCTCGCTGTACGTCCGCTTCAGCAGATGACCGGCGAGCGGCTCCACCCACTCCGGCTCGATCTTCGCGTTGACCCGGGCCCACAGCCGGCTGGTCTCCACCAGCTCGGCCGACATCACGAACCTCGGCTGCTTACGGAACAGCGCCGAACCCGGGAAGACCGCGAACTTGGCGTTGCGGGCGCCCAGGTACTCGTTCTTGTTGCCGTCCTTCACGTCCTTCATCCCGACGTGGGAGAGAAGACCGGCGAGCAGGGAGACATGGACACGGTCGGCCGGGGCCTCCTCCTCGGCGAGGTGGATACCCATCTGCTTGGCGACCGTGCGCAGCTGGGTGTAGATGTCCTGCCACTCGCGGATCCGCAAAAAGTTCAGGTACTCCTGCTTGCACATCCGCCGGAACGAGCTGGAACCCCGCTCCTTCTGCTGCTCACGGACGTACCGCCACAGGTTCAGATACGCGAGGAAGTCGCTCGTCTCGTCCTTGAACCGGGCATGCTGCTGATCCGCCTGGGCCTGCTTCTCCGCCGGACGCTCCCGCGGGTCCTGAATGGACAGCGCGGCCGCGATGACCATCACCTCGCGGACACAGCCGTTCTTGTCGGCCTCCAGCACCATCCGGGCCAGCCGCGGGTCGACCGGCAACTGGGCGAGCTTGCGACCGGTGTCCGTGAGCCGCTTGCGCGAATCCTCCTGGGCCGGGTCCAGCGCGCCCAGCTCCTGCAGCAACTGCACACCGTCGCGGATGTTGCGGTGGTCCGGCGGATCGATGAACGGGAACCTCTCGATGTCCCCGAGGCCGGCCGCGGTCATCTGCAGGATGACGCTCGCCAGGTTCGTCCGCAGGATCTCCGCGTCCGTGAACTCCGGCCGCGCGAGGAAGTCGTCCTCGCCGTACAACCGGATGCAGATGCCGTCCGAGGTCCGGCCGCAGCGGCCCTTGCGCTGGTTGGCGCTCGCCTGCGACACCGGCTCGATGGGCAGCCGCTGCACCTTCGTACGGTGGCTGTACCGGGAGATCCGGGCGAAACCCGGGTCGATGACGTACTTGATCCCCGGCACCGTCAGGGACGTCTCCGCGACGTTCGTCGCCAGCACGATCCGGCGGCCGGTGTGCGGCTGGAAGACCCGGTGCTGCTCGGCGTGCGAGAGCCGCGCGTAGAGCGGCAGGATCTCCGTGAACCGGTAGTTCTTCCTGGTGAGGGCGTCGGCGGTGTCCCGGATCTCCCGCTCGCCGGACAGGAAGACGAGGATGTCCCCCTTCCCCTCCGCCATCAGCTCCTCGACGGCGTCCGTGATCGCGGTGATCTGGTCCCGGTCGACGTCGTCGGAGTCCTCCTCCAGCAGCGGCCGGTAGCGCACCTCCACCGGATACGTCCGCCCGCTGACCTCGACGATCGGCGCGTCGCCGAAATGCCGGGAGAAACGCTCGGGGTCGATGGTGGCGGAGGTGATGACGACCTTCAGGTCGGGCCTGCGCGGCAGCAACTGCGCGAGGTAACCCAGCAGGAAGTCGATGTTCAGGGACCGCTCGTGGGCCTCGTCGATGATGATCGTGTCGTAGGCGCGCAGCTCACGGTCCGTCTGGATCTCCGCGAGCAGGATGCCGTCCGTCATCAGCTTGACGAACGTGGCGTCCGGGCTCACCTGGTCGGTGAAACGGACCTTCCAGCCGACGGCCTCCCCGAGCGGCGTCCGCAGCTCCTCCGCGACCCGCTCGGCGACCGTACGCGCGGCGATCCGGCGCGGCTGCGTGTGCCCGATCATGCCGCGCACACCACGGCCCAGCTCCAGACAGATCTTCGGGATCTGGGTCGTCTTGCCCGAACCCGTCTCACCGGCCACGATCACGACCTGGTGATCGCGGATGGCGGCCGCGATCTCGTCCTTCTTCTGACTGACCGGCAGCTGCTCCGGATAGCCGATGGCGGGCACACGGGAGCGCCGCTCGTCCATCCGGGCCTCGGCCCTGCCGACCTCGCCCTCGATCTCGGCGAGGACGGCGGCGCGGGCCTCCGGCTTACGGATCTTGCGCGCGCCCTCGAGCCGCCGGCCGAGCCGGTGCGCGTCGCGCAGCGAGAGCTCGGTCAGACGGGGGGCGAGGGTGCCGAGGGCGGGGGCGGGATGCGTAGACATACGGCGTCCAGGATCGCACCTCACGGAAATCCCTGGCGAACGAATTGCCCGCGGGCCGCGCCCGGGCCCTCTGCGGGGCGCGCCCGGGCCCTCTGCGGGGCGGGTGCCGTCATGCCGTCGGCGTGGAACCGGATGATCTAGCGTGGGCGACATGTCCGATTCGCCGCACGGTGCCCACGGCCGGCCGCTCACCCGAGCCGAGCACTGGGCCGCCTTCCGCGAATCGCCCTTCCTTCCCGCCACCGTCCTGCTGCTGATCCTCGCCGCCGCGGCCGGGCTCTTCGCCGGCTCCTACACCTACGCGATGGCCAACCCCGCCCCGCACGCCATCCCCACCGCCGTCGTCGGCCCCCACGGCGAACCGGCCGCCCGGCGGTTCATCGACGGCATGGAGCAGGCGCTGGACGCCTCCCTCGAGCTCCAGCCCTACGACAGCCGGCAGGACGCGGTGCGGGCCGTCGACGAACAGAAGGTGTTCGCGGTGGTCGAGGCAACCGCCGGCGGCCGGACGATCACCCTGGACGTCTCCGCGGCGTCCGGGGCGACCGTCGCCCAGCTCCTCGGGGAGGCGGCGGTCAAGGTGAGCGAGGAAACCGGCACCACCGTGACGGTGCGGGACCTCAAGCCCCTGCAGCGGGGCGACCCGCGCGGCCTCGCCATCTTCTACATCTCACTGGCCGCCGTGATCATCGGCTTCGTCGGGTCCATCCAGATGAGCGTGCACGCACGGGCCCTGAACCCGCTGGAGCGCATCGCCTTCACCGCCGCCTACGCCCTGCTGGGCGGGTTCACCATCGCCGCGGTGGTGGACTGGCTGCTCGGCGCGCTGGACCTGCCGTTCGTGGAGTCCTGGCTGATCCTGGCGCTGACGATGTTCGCCTCCGGCATGGTGTTCACGATGTTCAACACCCTGGTCGGCCGCTGGGCCATGCTGCCCACCTGGGGACTGATGGTGCTCCTGGGCAACCCCTCGTCCGGCGGCGCCGTCTCCTGGCCCCTGCTGCCCTCCCCGCTCGGCGTCATCGGCCGCTGGCTGCCGCCGGGCGCCTCGGTGAACGCCCAGCACACAGCCGTCTACTTCCGCGGCCACCAGCACACCTTCCCGTTCCTGGTGCTGGCGGGCTGGGCCGTCGTCTCCGGCGCGGTCTTCCTGATCTGGCGCCACCGCCACCCGGGCGGCCGCTAGGAAGCGGGCGGATTGGCGGCCGCCGCCGCCCTGTCCCCCCGGCCCGCCCCGTCCCCGAGGGCGATCGACCGCGCGGTGTTGGACACGGCCTTGATCCCCAGATAAGCGGTGGTCATGCTGCTCATCGCGGTGAACGCGGCGCTCAGCACGCCGACGATCACGGCCTTGTCCCCGTTCAGCCGCCACACCCCGAAGGCGGCGACCCCGGCGATCGCGATATTGCTGACCACAATGGCGAGCAGCCCGTACCGGGCCCGGTACTTCTCCAGCTCGACTTCCCGAACCACACGCGCCTCGTCCCGGCCCATCATTCCCCCGTCCCCCGCGAACCCTCTCCAGCAGCGAGAACGTAGCGCCCCCGCCCGCCTGACGCCACGGGCCGGGAGGTGCCGGACATACCGAGCCGCAAATGAGCAGACGTTCGAACGATCACCTGCTCCAGTGACCGGTGCGCAGTTCGCCAGACCGAACGAGGGGCCGGACCTAGAGTTCCTGTTCGTGAAGCTGACAGTGCGAGTGAAGCTCCTGCCCACGCCCGGCCAGGCACGGGCCCTGGAAGCCACCTTGCACGCCTGCAACGAGGCCGCCAATCACGTCTCCGTGACGGCATTCGCCACAGGCACCACACGCAACCGTGAACTGCGCGCCTTCGCCTACACCCACATCAAGCACACCTGGGGTCTCGGAGCCCAGGCCGCCCAGCACGTGATCAAGAAGACCAGCGACGCGTACGCGGCCCTCAGGGGCAACCTGAGGGCCGGAAACCTGGGCCGGGCCGGATCCAAGCGGCACACGGCAGCCACCGGCAAGCCGATCGTCTTCCGCCCCAACTCCGCGCAGCCCTACGACGACCGCATGCTTTCCTGGCAGGCCGACCGGCAGACCGTCTCCATCTGGACCACCGCCGGCCGCCTGAAACATCTCGCCTACACAGGCCACGAAGGGCAGCTCGAGTTGCTCGCCCGGTACCGCCAGGGCGAATCCGATCTCCAGCACCGAAACGGCCAGTGGTACCTCCTGGCAACGCTCGAGCTACCCGAAGGTGCTCAGAACCCCGACCCGCAAACGTTCATCGGCGTCGACCTCGGCATCGCCAACATCGCGACCACCTCCACAGGCCGCCGGCACAGTGGCAGGCGCCTCAATCGCACCCGCGAGAACGACACCGCCCTGCGTGCCCGCCTCCAGAAGCGAGGCACACGATCCGCGAAGCGACGGGCCAAACGTCATGCGGGCAAGGAGGCCCGGCGCACCCGCGACATCAACCACAAGATCAGCAAGCACATCGTGGCAGAGGCACAACGCACCGGTCGCGGCATCGCTCTGGAAGACCTGAGCGGCATCCGCGAACGGGTACGGCTGAGGAAGCCCCAACGCGTCACGATCAACTCCTGGGCCTTCGGCCAGCTCGGAGCCTTCATCGAGTACAAGGCCCGCCGTGCCGGGGTGCCCGTGGTCCACGTGGATCCCGCGTACACCAGCCAGGAGTGCTCCCGGTGCCACCACATCGACAAGCGCAACCGGCCTCATCAGGCCGTCTTCACCTGCACGTCCTGCGGCTTCGTTGAGCACGCGGACGTCAACGCGTCCCATGTCATCGGCCGACGCGGCTGGTGGCTGTGGGTCCGCGGGGCCGAGTCACAGGCCCCTGCCCTGACGCTGATCGCGTAGGGCTGGATGCGCCGCTCCCTCTGAAGCCATCGGCGGGAGCGAGCTGCAAGCCGGGAAGTCGCGCTTCCTGGCAGCGGACGCGGACGCTCGTACGAGCGCTGCCCTCGACGGGCGTCTGTGACTCCTGTGGTTGACGTGCGGGCCGACCAGGACGGCACACACCGGTGCGTGGATATGAAAACGGCCCCACCGAAGATCTTCGGTGGGGCCGCATGCCCTGGGCAGGGCGGTTGTGGCTGGGGCCGGGGTCGAACCGGCGACCTATCGCTTTTCAGGCGATCGCTCGTACCAACTGAGCTACCCAGCCACGAGGCTTCCGGGGAAGCCTCAGCGGTCCTGACGGGATTTGAACCCGCGGCCTCCACCTTGACAGGGTGGCGAGCACTCCAAACTGCTCCACAGGACCAAGCTTGCGTGCAACAGTGTCGCACACGGTAATGCGTGCCCCCAACGGGATTCGAACCCGTGCTACCGCCTTGAAAGGGCGGCGTCCTAGGCCGCTAGACGATGAGGGCTATCGGCCCGCCTGCGCGCTTCTCAGCGCGTCGGGGACGTGAGAAGCATATGGGATGGCGGCGGGGTTCGCCAAAACGGTTTACGGGGAGGCGGGGGAGGCGGTGCCCGGGCTGGCGGTGGTGCCGGATCGGCGGTGGTCGAAGACCTCCTCCGGGAGGTGGCGGCTCACCTCCGCCGTGGTCAGGCCGAGGCCGCCGAGCTTGATCTCGTCCCAGGCCTGCAGGCGGTGGCTGTCACGGTCGACGTAGAGGATCGAGGCCTCGATGGGGTCGGGGTACTTCCCCTCCACCGCGCGCAGGCCGCTGCCTCCGGTCGAGCCCTCCATGCGCAGCCGGGTGCCGTACTTCAGCAGCTCGGTGCCCTCGTGGTGCAGGTGGCCGCAGAGCACGAGGGGCACCTCGCCGTCCGTCTCCCGGGCCGCCACGGGTTCGTGGGCGACGGCCACGTCCACCGGGGTGCCGGCCGACCGCTGGTCGCGCAGGGCCGAGGCCAGGCGGGCGCCGGCGAGCCGTTCGGCCGCGTCACCGCCGGGGGCCACCGAGCGGTCGGGGGTGTACTGGGGGTCGCCGGTCCCGGCGAAGCGCAGTCCGGCGACGGTCCGCGCGCGGCCGTCGTCCAGGACGTGGACGTTCTTCATGCGCTCCAGGTAGCTCTGGGTGGCGCGCGAGTCGTGGTTGCCGCGGACCCAGACGTAGGGGACGCCCAGGTCGGCGATCGGGTCGAGGAAGCCGTTCTCCGCCGGCGTGCCGTGGTCCATGGTGTCGCCGGAGTCGACGATCACATCGACCTTGTACTGCTTCACCAGCGAGGCGATGATCTTCCAGCTCGCCGGGTTGAGGTGGATGTCGGAGACGTGCAGGACGCGGAGGGTGGCCGGGTCCGGCTGGTAGGCCGGGAGGGTGGACGTGACGTCGTAGAGCTTGGTCACGTTGGTGACCAGGCGGGCCAACTCCTGCTGGTAGACGTTGAAATCGGTGACGATGCTGCGCGCGTTGCCCACCACGGACGGCGCCGAGGACAGCAGGCCGGAGAACCGGGGTTCGAGGACTGACTTGGGGTTCCAGGTGGCGTAGGCGCAGGCGCCGGAGGCCGCGAGCAGGGTGAGGGCGAGTCCGCCGGCGGTGACGGCGCGGCGGGGGCGGCGGTAGACGGCGAGGCCGAGGGCGGTGGCGCCGGTGACGACGGCGACGCCGGAGCGCAGGGCCAGGTCGAGCGTGCCGTGCTCGACGTCCCGGGCGACCTCGTCCTGGAGGCCGGAGATGCGTTCGGGGTGGTCGACGAGGGCCTGGGCGCGGAGCGGGTCGAGCTGGTCGACGTTGACGTCCAGGCGGACGGGGGCGACGTGGCTGTCCAGGGTCAGTGCGCCGAGCGGGGAGACGTTGATCTTCGTGCCGCCGGTGAGGGAGGGGCGCAGCGCCATGGTGGTGTCCATCGGGCCGACCGGGGCCCGTACGTTGCCGACGACGAGCAGGCCGAGCCAGGCGCCGGCGAGGACCACGGCGGTGAGGCCGAGGGCGTTCAGCCAGGGGCGGGGGCGGGCGGCCAGTTCGAGGTCGGGGAGGGTGTGGGCGGGGCGGGGGCGGTCGTGTTTGCGGTGGAGCCTGCGGTTCAGGGCTGCGACGGGGACGCGGGCCATTGGGCCCGTATGCCCACGCTTCGGCGTGGATATGCGACGGTTCGGCTCTCTCGTGGGGACGTTCCGTGCCGGACAATGTCCGTGTGCTGGAGATGACGCGCGAGGAGTTCGAGGAACTGGTCGCCGAGGCGCTCGACCGGATTCCCCCGGAGCTGATGCGGTTGATGGACAACGTCGCGGTGTTCGTCGAGGACGAACCGCCGGCCGACGATCCCGAGCTGCTCGGGCTGTACGAGGGGACGCCGCTGACGGAGCGGGGCGAGTGGTACGCGGGGGTGCTGCCGGACCGGATCACGGTGTACCGGGGGCCCACGCTGCGGATGTGCGAGTCCCGGGAGGACGTGGTCGCCGAGACGGAGGTCACGGTGGTGCACGAGATCGCGCACCACTTCGGCATCGGCGACGCCCGGCTGCACGCGCTCGGGTACGGGTGAGCGGGCGGGGCCGGTTCGGGCGCGGTGCGTGTCCTCCTGCGGGTGGCGGGAGTTGGGGAGGTTGACTTCCTTTCCCGCCTCCGGAGGTGGCCGCCGTGCGCCGCTTGTACGTACCCGTCCGTCTGGCCGTCACGGCGCTGGCGGTGTCCGTGGCCGCGGGGTGTGTGAGTGTCGGTGACGACGACGGCCGGGCCCGGCCCGCGCACTCGGCGGGGCAGCGTGGCGGTGAGGCGCCGGACGGTGCTCCGGGGGGTGGTGGGGGCGGTTTTGGGTACGGGGGTTCGGGGGGTGACGGAAAGCACGAGCACGGGGGGAAGGCGAAGCCCGGGAAGCCGGCCTCGGCGTCGGCGTCGCCGTCCGGGGAGGACAGTGAGCCGTCGGCGTCCGCGCAGCCGGGGAAGAGCTCGCAGCCGGGGGAACCGGCGCCGACCAAGGTCCAGCCGTCGCCTCCGGTGACCTCCGCCCCGCCCGAGCCTCCGGTGTCGACGCCGCCCGAGCCCACGTCGGAGCCGCCGTCGGCCGAGCCGTCGTCGTCGGCGCACGAGGAGGCGAGGGCGCAGTTGGTGCAGCGGGAGCCGGCGCCCGCGGCGGGGGCGCCCGCGTGAGGTGAGGGGCCGGGAGAGCCGCTGACCTGTGACGACGGGGCCGGTTTGCCTTCGGGGGTGGTGGGTGCGTATGGTGGTAGATCGTTTGATCCCATTTGCCCGGCGCCACCACAGAGCGCGCCGTGTGGCGCGTACTCTCCCTTGCCGTGGCGGACCGCATTGAGGCGGTCATATGCGAATCACGGAGTTGACGGGCGCGTGCCGAAGAGACTCCGGAAGGTTTCGCATTCGCATGTCCGTGTCCAGTACTGATCAGATCGTCGTGTCCGAGAACGAGAACGTCAACAACGAACTCGTGGACGGGACGACCGAGGTCACCGAGGTCCCCGAGACCGCTGACACCCCTCAGTCCCCCCAGATCACCTTCACCGACCTCGGTCTCCCCGAGGGCATCGTGCGCAAGCTCGCGCAGAACGGCGTGACCACCCCCTTCCCGATCCAGGCCGCGACCATCCCGGACGCCCTGGCCGGCAAGGACATCCTCGGCCGTGGCCGCACCGGCTCCGGCAAGACCCTCTCCTTCGGTCTGCCGACGCTCGCGACGCTGGCCGGCGGCCGCACCGCCAAGCACAAGCCGCGCGCCGTGATCCTCACGCCGACCCGCGAGCTGGCCATGCAGGTGGCCGACGCCCTCCAGCCGTACGGCGACGTCCTCGGCCTGAAGATGAAGGTCGTCTGCGGCGGCACGTCGATGGGCAACCAGATCTACGCCCTGGAGCGCGGCGTCGACATCCTCGTCGCCACCCCGGGCCGGCTGCGCGACATCATCAACCGCGGCGCCTGCTCCCTGGAGGACGTGCAGATCGCGGTGCTGGACGAGGCCGACCAGATGTCCGACCTGGGCTTCCTGCCCGAGGTCACCGAGCTGCTCGACCAGGTTCCCGCGGGCGGCCAGCGGATGCTGTTCTCCGCCACCATGGAGAACGAGATCAAGACCCTAGTCGACCGCTACCTGACCGAGCCCGTCCTGCACGAGGTGGACGCGGCCCAGGGCGCCGTCACGACGATGTCCCACCACATCCTCATCGTGAAGCCCAAGGACAAGGCGCCGGTCACGGCCGCGATCGCCTCCCGCAAGGGCCGCACGATCATCTTCGTCCGCACCCAGCTGGGCGCCGACCGGGTCGCCGAGCAGCTGCGCGAGGCGGGCGTGAAGTCGGACGCGCTGCACGGCGGCATGACCCAGGGCGCCCGCACCCGCACGCTGGCGGACTTCAAGGACGGTTACGTCAACGTCCTCGTCGCCACCGACGTCGCCGCGCGCGGCATCCACGTCGACGGCATCGACCTGGTCCTCAACGTGGATCCGGCCGGCGACCACAAGGACTACCTGCACCGCGCCGGCCGCACGGCCCGCGCCGGCCGCACCGGTACGGTCGTCTCCCTCTCCCTGCCGCACCAGCGGCGCCAGATCTTCCGCCTGATGGAGGACGCCGGCGTCGACGCGGGCCGCCACATCATCCAGGGCGGGGCCGCCTTCGACCCGGAGGTCGCCGAGATCACCGGCGCCCGCTCCATGACGGAGGTCCAGGCCGAGTCCGCGGGCAACGCCGCCCAGCAGGCCGAGCGCGAGGTCGCCCAGCTCACCAAGCAGCTGGAGCGCGCCCAGCGCCGCGCGGCCGAGCTGCGCGAGGACGCCGACCGGCTGGTCGCCCGGGTCGCCCGCGAGCGCGGCGAGGACCCGGAGGCCGCGGTGGCCGAGGCCCAGGCGGCGGCCGAGGAGGCCGTGGCCGAGGCGTCGGTCCCGGAGCAGCCGGCGGCGCGCGAGGAGCGTCCGGCGGACGGATCGTCGTACGAGCGCCGGGAGCGGCGCGGCTTCGACCGCCGCGACGACCGTGGCGACCGTGGTGGCCGTAACTTCGAGCGCCGTGACGACCGTCCGGGCTTCCGCCGCGACGACCGGGGCGAGCGTGGTGGCC
>Ga0308175_100002779_pt1 | contig 12028 bp, 10 predicted proteins | sample PhyCR1_3_FD_203893 | JGI IMG/M metagenome (GOLD analysis project Ga0308175, IMG submission 203893) | Soil microbial communities from UC Gill Tract Community Farm, Albany, California, United States - DLSLS.C.R1 | ecosystem: Environmental > Terrestrial > Soil > Agricultural land | place: USA... | reverse complement strand
AGCGCTGCAGCCCGTGCTCCTTGCGCTCGCCGCGGACGAAGAAGGCGACCAGATCGGCCCCCGCCGGCGCCGCGATCGCCGCGCAGGCCGGTGGGATCGCCGCCGTCGCCGGCCCGCCCACCGCCTCGGCCCCAACCTTCCGTGCCACGTCGGCAATCAGCTCCCCCGAGGCGGAGAACCCCGCCGGCCGCATCAGCGCCCGCCGCGCGTCGACGTAGTACTGCGCCGTCGCCCCGCTCGCCAGCGTCACCTCCCCGAGGATCAGCGAATGCTCCCTCAGCTCCCCGACGAGCGTCTCCTTGGCGACCTCCAAATCCGTCACGCGCCGCATCCTAAAGGCGCTCCCGAAACCGCCCGCGTCGCCAGGCGCCTTTGTTGCCCCCTGGTTGACAAAGGCGCCTTGCGGTGGAGCCGGTCCTCCGTCCGGATCGGGCACGACACCCTGCTCGGCGGAAGGTTCATCGGGGGCGGTCGGAGGGTGGAGACGTGCGACCGAGGCTGGCTGTGGCCAAGCAGCTCCAGGACGCAGGGAGGTCGAATAGCAGCGCTATTTGGCCGACCGAGGACGCCGAGATGTGCCGGCCACAGACGGCCTCGGGCGTGCAGATCCGCCCGACGCCCGCCCCTCTCTAGAAGACGAAGATGGACTCGCCGTAGTGCAGTTGTTCGTAGATCCGCGGTTGGTCGGCGATGAAGGTCCGGACGCAGCCGTGGCTGGCGGCGTAGTTTGGGACTTCGGCGTAGCCGTGCACGGCGTAGCCGTTGTGCCAGTAGAAGGAGTAGTACATGCCCTCCGAGTTGTAACCGGGTTCCTGGCGGTAGAAGGAGTAGTGGCCGGTGATCGTCGGCGTCGAGGGCTTGCCGGTCGAGACCGGGTAGATCGCGAACGGCTTGCCCTTCTTGATCAGGACCAGCACCTGCTTGTCGAGCGGCACCTCGGCGTGTTCCCCCGCCTTGGGGTAGCGCACGTGGTAGGCGCCCCGGCCGCCGAAGACGCTCTTCACCAGCCCCTTGCCGGCCTTCTGGCTGCGGTTCATGCCGTTGACCTTGCGGTAGGCGAGCACCTCGCGGCCGAGACGGCCGCTGAAGCAGGAGCCGCCGCCGGAGGCGTAGCCCATCTTCGCCAGCGCCTTCTTGAACCCCTTGACGACCCGACCGCATTCGCCGTGTCGCAGCGAGGGAAAGCTGACCCGCCAGCTCTTGCGCACGGTGGCGTCGGCGCCGAGCGCCGCGCTCGCCGAATGGCGGGCGCTGACCGCGTACTTGCCGTCCTCGCGCAGGATCACGCTGGAGGAGAAGGTGCCGGCGCCGCCCTTGCCCTTGTGGACTGCGACCTGGTGGCGGACCAGCCGGTGGCCGTCGAGATAGAAGACGACTTCGACCCGCTGGCCCGGCGCGAACGGGGTCAGCGTCCCGCGCACCGGCACCTCGTCGTAGATCGGGGCGCGCCCGCCGTGCAGGTGGCCGACTTCGATCTTCACGGTCGCGTCGGGCACAGCAACGGGCGCCGGCTTCACCGGCTTCTTCGGGGCCGCGACCGCACCTGCCGGAAGCGCCAGCAGCCCGGCGGCCACCAACAGGGGAACGAGGCGGCGAGTCACGCGCGAAAAGACTACTGGCCGAGCAGGGCGATGGAATTGTTCAGCATGTGCAGGAGGATTCCCGGCACGATCGACCCCGTTTTCTCGTAGAGGAGCGAGAGGATTACGCCGAAGAGCATCAGCGGCGGCACCGCGGTGACGCCGACCAGCGCGTGCAGGCCGCCGAAGACGACGCCGGCCAGGAGCGCCGCGGCCAAGCGCGGCATCTTCTCCCGCAGCCCGCCGTAGAGCATCCCCCGGAAGCAGAGCTCCTCGCTGACCGGCGCGGCGACGACGATCAGCAGGACCTGCACCGGGATCGCCCCGAAGCCCTCGGCGATGTCCTTCTGGTGGGGTTCGACCACCAGCTGCGCGTAGAGCGCCACGCCGATCAGGTAGACGACGATCGCCAGCGCCATCCACTTCAGGGCAGAGGGGCGGAAGCGCCGCACACCGAGCCGCCCGAGGATCTCCGGCAGCCCCTGCGCCCCGCGCCGCGAGGCGATCGCCATCGGCACCAGCAGGAACCCCAGCGCCGTCGCCAGCTGCACGAAGACGTTGCCGAAGGTCGTCAGGTCGCCGTTGGGCTTGTGACCGATCAGGGCTCCGGGAATTCCCAGCACGATCCCCACGCCCAGCGCCATCACCACTCCCAGCAGGCCCGCTCCGGGCCCCCAGTTCGAGTAGGGAAAGCGGGACGGTCGCCCCTCGGCGACGGGGCTCGCGGCTAAGTTGGTGGCCATGTCGCCCGCAGTCTCACAGGTCTCCCGCACCACCCGGACGCGGCTGCGGATCATCCGCCGGCTGCTCCTGCTGGTCGTCTTCCTGATCGTCGCGATGCTGGTCCTCAGCCAGTTCACCGAGCTGAGGCGGCTCGCCACGGGGGTCCTCGCCTCGACCGCCGTGGTCGGCCTGATCGTCGGCTTCGCCGCTCAGCACACGATCGCCAACATGGTCGCCGGAGTGCAGATCGCGGTCTCCCAGCCGATCCGCATCGGCGACCGCATCAGCTTCGACGAGCGCGAGGGGCGGGTCACCGACATCACCCTCTCCTACACCTACGTCGACCCCGGCGACGGCACCTCGATCGTGATCCCCAACCAGCTGCTCGTCGAAGGGGTCGTCCACAACCACTCGACGGAAGACACGGTCGCCTGAGCCCCCAGCCGGGCGAAGTACCCTCTGGCCAGATGACGCAGCGCACTCGGCGACGCCAGCGCCGCCGCGGGGGGGTAGGCGCGAAGCTTCTGCTGGTCTTCGGCAGCGTCGCCGTCATGCTCGGCATCGCCGCCATCGCCGTCACCTCCTGGGTCCTGGGGGTCGCCGCCAAGGCGCCGTCGCTCGCCTCCTGCAAACCGGTGGACCGGGGCGGCAACACCGTCCTCTACGCCGCCGACGGCTCTCCGCTGGGGCGCGTCGTCTCGCCGCAGGCGCATCTGCCAGTCTCGATCCGCCACATCCCGAAGACGCTGCAGCTGGCGACCGTCGCGATCGAGGACCAGCGCTTCTACCAGCACGGCGGTCTCGACACCGAGGGGATCCTGCGGGCGATGGTCAAGGACCTGGAAGCCGGGGAAGCGGTCGAGGGCGGCTCGACGATCACCCAGCAGCTGGTCCGCAACCTCTGCATCCGCCACCCGCAGCGGACGCTGGAACGCAAGATCGTCGAGGCGAAGCTGGCGCTCGAGTACGCCAAGCGCCACTCGCGCCGCGAGATCCTCGGCTCCTACCTGAACGTCGCCTCCTACGGGACCCTCGAAGGCAGCACCGCGGTCGGGGTCGGGGCGGCGGCGAAGATCTTCTTCTCCAAGCCGGTCTGGAAGCTGGACCTGCCCCAGGCGGCGCTGCTCGCCGGGCTCCCGCAGGCGCCCTCCGATTACAACCCGGTACTGAACCCCGCCGCTGCCAAAGCGCGCCGCAACCAGGTCCTGCGCCAGATGGAGAAGCTCGGCTACGTGAGCCCTGCGCGGGCGCGGGCGGCGATGTCCTCGGGCCTGCAGGTCGACCTCTCCGACGGCTACTTCCACCACCGCCAGCCCTACTTCTTCGACTACGTCGAAAACGAGCTGATCGACAAGTACGGCGCCCAGGCGGTGCGGCGCGGCGCGCTGAAGGTCTACACGACGATCGACCCCGACCTGCAGCGGATCGGGCTGGAAGCGATGCGCCGCACCCTCCCCTACTCGACCGACCCCTCCTCGGCGCTCGTCTCGATCGACCCGCGCAACGGCGACATCCGCGCCATGGTCTCCAGCTCCAGCTACGGACAGAGCCAGTTCAACCTCGCCGCCCAGGGGCACCGCCAGCCGGGGTCGACCTTCAAGGCCTTCGTCCTCACCACCGCGATCAAGCAGGGAATCGACCCCTACACCACCTACTACACCTCCAAGCCGCTGGACCTCGACCTGCCGCGCTGGGGTCACTGGACCGTCCACACCGCCGACCTCGGTTACCAGGGGACGATCAACCTCCAGCAGGCGACGGTCACCTCCGACAACACCGTCTTCGCCCAGCTCGACCTCGACGTCGGCCCGGCGGCGGTGGCGCAGACGGCGAAGTCGATGGGGATCACCAGCGAACTGGACGGCATTCCGGCCGAGGGCATCGGCGGCCTGCGGGTGGGCGTCTCGCCGCTCGAGCTGAGCGACGCCTACGCGACCCTCGCCTCCGGTGGCATCCACCACGACCCGGTCGCGGTGGAGAAGGTCGTCTTCCCCGGCGGCCGCGTCGAGCGGCCCCAGCAGCCGCACCCGAAGCGGGTCCTCTCCGAAGCGGTCGCGTACGAGGTGACCCGCCTGCTGCACGACAACATCACCGAAGGGACGGGGACCGGCGCCTACACCGGTTGCCCCGGGCAGGCCGGCAAGACCGGGACCACCGACGAATACACCGACGCCTGGTTCTCCGGCTACCAGCCCAACCTCGCGACGGCGGTCTGGGTCGGCTACCCGGAATCCAACGACATCTCGATGTCGAGCGTGCACGGGATGATCGTCTTCGGCGGCACCTTCCCGGCCGACATCTGGCACGCCCTCTACGCCGAAGCGGGGATTCCCTGCGAGGAATTCAGCCAGCCGCGGCGGCCGATCTCCTGGGCGCCCTTCTACGGCCGCTTCGCCCACGGCGCCGGCGCCGACGCGGCCGGCGGCAAGGGCGGGAGCGGCGGCAAGGGCGGCGCGCCGCCGCCGGGCAGCGACGCCGTCGGCGGCTATGACCCCAACGCCTACGCGCCCGGCGCGGGACAGGAACCCGCGCCGCTGCCGCCGCCGCTGCCGCCGCCGCGAAGCTCGGTCGGCGGCGGCAAGTCGGCGGGCGGGTAGGAGCGATCGACCCCGGGCTCGCCTACGGCCTGATGTGGGCGGGCTTCGCCGCCTACCTCGCCGTGCTCGTCGGGGCGCCGGCGCTGGGAGGCCGCCTCGTCTGGGGCGCGGTGCTCGTCCTGGTCGCGGCCTTCGCGGTCGCACCGGTCCTGCTCTCCCACGACGTCTACAGCTACGTCGACTACGCCAGGCTCGCGGTCCGCCACGGCCTCGACCCCTACGTCCATCCGCCGCTCGCCGCGCCCGCCGACCCCGCCTTCCGGCACGTCACCTGGACCGAAGCGACCAGCGCCTACGGTCCGCTCTTCACCCTCGCCAGCTACCCGCTGGCATGGCTGCCGCTGTCGGCGGCGGTGGCCGCGGCGAAGGCGGCCATGGCGCTCTCGGTGCTGGGCATCGCCGCGCTCGTCTCTCGGATCGCCGCCTGGCGCGGAGTCGAGCCGCTGCGCGCCGTCGCCTTCGTCGCCCTCAACCCGCTGGTCCTCGTCCACGTTGTCGGCGGGGCCCACAACGACGGTCCGGCGATGCTGTTGGGCACGGCCGCCGTCGCCGCCGTCCTCGCCGGGCGCGAGGCCGCGGGCGGCGCGGCGCTCCTCGCGGCGGCGGCGACCAAGCTCTCGGCCGGCTTCCTCGCCCCCTTCGCGCTGATCGGCACCGGGCGCCCGCGGCGGCTCCTCGCCGGCGGGCTCGCCGCCGCGGCGGTGGTCGGCGCCGCGGCCTGCCTAGCCTTCGGCTGGGACTGGCTGCACGGTCTCGGCCTCGCCGGCGAGAACCAGGACCGCACCAGCCACATGAGCATCCCGATCACCGTCGCCCGACTGGGCGGCCTCGACGCCGGCGCCGTGCGTCTGGCCGCCGCGCTCCTCTTCGCCGCCGCCGTCGGCTGGCTCCTCGCCTGGACCTGGCGCGGCGGCGACTGGGTTCGGGCCGCAGCCTGGGCGGGCTTCGGGCTCCTCCTCGCGAGCTCCTGGCTCCTGCCCTGGTACCTGCTCTGGCCGCTGCCCCTGGTCGCCGTCTCCCGTGACCGCCCCCTCCAGCTCCTCGTCCTCGCGCTCACCGCCTACCAGCTCGGCGCCCGCATCCCGCTCTAGGCGCCTCGGCGCCCGGCGCGCCCGGGCCCTACATCACCTCGGGCGTGTGCGCTCCCGCCTCGGGGCCGGCCGCTTCCTCCTCCGGAGAGGGATGGAGGATGCCGGTGGGGATGCTCCATCCCTCGCGCCGGCCGAGCGCGGTGACGCCGCCGACGTAGATCAATTCGCCGACCGTCATCACGCCGCGGACGACGATCGCGATCAGCGAGCCGAGGGCGAAGCTGCGGCCCGGCAGCGCCGCCTTCATCGCCCAGGCGAAGGCGGCGTCCTTGACGCCGAGCCCGGCGGGGGCGACCAGGGTCACCAGCGCCGCGAAGTAGCCGATCGCCTGCGCCGATCCCACCAGCAGCAGGTCGCTGAACGGGATTAACGTGACCGAGCGGGCGACGCAGTAGAGGGCGAAGGCCACCACCCCCCAGTTGAGCGAGTAGAAGACGATCAGCCCGACCACGTCGCGCAACGAGACCACAGCGGGCAGCGGGTCGCGGCCGAAGGCGCGCAGCGCCCGGTTCGCCAGCGGTCCGAAGACCTTCGGGTGCAGGAGGGCGATCGCCGCCGGGATCAGCAACAGCACCCCCCAGCGCAGCGGCTGCCCCTGCAGGTCGGGGTGGCGGATGATGAAGTAAGCGGCGACGACCACCGCCGAGGTGGCCGAGATCGCCTGTTCGTAGACGATGCTGGCGATCGTGATCCGCCGCGGCACCCCCGCCCGCTCGGAGAGCAGCACCCGCCCCAAGACGTAGAGGACGCTGCCGGGCACGTAGCGCGCCAGCATCGGCTGGCCCCAGGCGACCTGGGCGCGGCCGAACCCGATCGGGTAGCCGAGCGCGCGCAGGATCAGGTCCCAACCGAGGGCGCTGATCCCGAAGAAGACCGGCAGCAGGACCAGCGCCGGGATCAGCCAGCCGACGTGGAAGTGCACGCCTTCGCTCTTGATCTCCGACCACTGGTCGATGACCGTGAGCACGAGGAAGCCGAAGATGACGACGGCGAGGCCGATCTGCAGGCCCAGGCGCACGGCTCGGCTGCGGGGCGGCTTGGTCCCGAAGCGGGCCCCGGCCTCGCCGAGCCGGTGCAGGAGTGGCTGATCGCGCTCCACGTCGCTCGCACCATAGTCAGATGCGCCGCGCAATCGGCGCCGCCCGGCGGCGGCCTGGGCGAGAATGGGGGCGATGGGCGAGTTCGAGCTGCTGGCGAAGCTGCGCGAGCGCCTCCCGGAGGCGGGAGCGAAGGTGCGGCTAGGCAGCGGCGACGACGCCGCCGTCACCGTCCCCGGCGGCGCCACCGCCACCTCCGTCGACGCGCTGGTCGACGGCGTCCACTTCCGCCGCGGCGAGGCGGATTTGGCGACGATCGGCCGCAAGGCGCTCTCCACCGCGCTCTCGGACCTGGCGGCGATGGGAGCGGACCCGGGGGAGGCCTACGTCGTCCTCGGCGTGCCGCCCGACCTGAGCGAGGAGGACTGCCTGGCGCTGCTCGAGGGGATGCTCGCCGTCGCCATGGCGAGCGGGACGACGCTGGCCGGCGGCGACGTCACCGCGGCGCCGGCGCTGACCCTGGCGGTGACGGTGGTCGGCCACGCCGAGGGGCCCGAGCGGCTGGTCTCCCGCGGCGGCGCCGAACCGGGCGACCTCCTCGTCCTCACCGGCGAGCTGGGCGGCGCCGCGGCGGGGCGGCTGCTGCTCGACGACCCCGGGCTGCGCAGCACCGTGGCCGAGGAGACGGCGCGGCTGCTGGTCGGCCGCCAGCTCGACCCCACCCCGCGCCTGCGCTCCGGGCGGGCGCTCGCCGCCGCCGGGGCCCGGGGGATGATCGACCTCAGCGACGGCCTCGCCGCCGACGCCGGACACCTGGCGCGGGAGAGCGGCGCGGCGGTCCGCATCGAGGCCTCCTCGCTGCCCTTGGCCAAGGGGCTGGCGGAGGTGGCCGCGGCGGCTGGCCGCGAGCCGCTGCAGGCAGCGGTGGCTGGGGGCGAGGACTACGAGCTGCTGGCCGCAATCGCGCCGGCGCAGCTCGAGGAGGCTTCGGTTCTGGTCGGCCAGGCGGCGGAGGCCACGCTCACCCCGATCGGCGAGGTGACGGCCGGAAGCGGGGTCGAGATCAGGCTGCCCGGGGGCGCATCGCTGCCGAGGGCGGCTGCGGCTGGCTTTGACCATCTGGCTCGGAGCCGTGAAGGCCGGTGAGCAGCTCGCGCAGTCCGCGCCGCTGCAGCATCGCTGCCGCGATCTCGCCGGGGTCCGGTTTGTAGGCTCCGGTTTCGACGAGCGTCTTGAGTTCCTGAGGCTGCATCGTGTTGATTATCGGCGACGGTACCCGGATCCTTAGTTCTTAGTACTCGCACATGCGTCCACAGGATTCCGCTCGACTACCCTGAAGCCGTGCCGAATGGCTCCACCCGCATCCTCCTCGTAGACGACGAGCAGTCGATCCAGACCCTGCTCAGCTACCCCCTGCGCAAGGAGGGCTACCACGTCACCTCCGCGCTGGACGGCAGCGAAGCGCTGCGCCGCTTCGAGGAGGGCCGCTTCGACCTGGTCATCCTCGACGTGATGCTGCCGCGGATGGACGGGGTCGAAGTCTGCCGCGAGCTGCGCAGCCGCAGCCAGATCCCGATCATCATGCTCACCGCCAAGGGCAGCGAGATGGACAAGGTGGCCGGCCTGGAGGTCGGCGCCGACGACTACATCACCAAGCCCTTCTCGATGCGCGAGTTCCGCAGCCGGGTAAAAGCGGCCCTGCGCCGCTCGCGGATGGGCAGCGAGCCCAGCGAGGGCGGGACGATCGAGTGCGGCGAGCTGACGATCGACTTCGACCGGCGCATGGTCATGCTCGGCGAGGAGGAGGTGCGGGTCACCTATGTCGAGTTCGAGATCCTCGGCGCCCTCGCCCGCTCCCCCGGCCGCGTCCTCACCCGCGAGACGCTGCTCGAGCACGTCTGGGGGGACTCCGACTACCGCGACCCCCGCACGGTCGACGTGCACATCCGCCATTTGCGCGAGAAGCTCGAGAAGGACCCCAAGCAGCCGGAGTTCCTCTTCACCGTGCGCGGGGTGGGCTACCGCTTCCGGGACTAGGCGGTCCGGATGAACCCGCGGCTCAGGGACCTCCGCAGCCGGATCACCGTGATCTGCCTGGCGATCGCCGTCGGCGTCACGGCGATCATCTACGTCTACGCCACTGCGATCGGCGGCGGCGCCAGCGGCAATTCCGCGCTGAAATCCGAGATCCTGCTCGGCGGCCTGGTCGCGATTTTGGTTGCCGGCGTGGTCGGCCTCTACCTCTCGCAGTCGGCGGTGACCAACATCCGCCACCTCGAGGAAGCCGCCCGCAAAGTCGCCGCCGGCAACTTCGAGACCCCGATCCCGATCGCCGCGGCCGGCCAGCTCGGGCAGCTGGCCCGCACCTTCAACGAAATGCAGCGCCGGCTGGCCGAGCTCGACAGCGCCCGCAAGCAGTTCATCGCCAACGCCTCGCATGAGCTGCGGACGCCGATCTTCAGCCTCAGCGGCTTCGTCGAGCTGCTCGAAGAGGAGGACCCCAGCGCCGAGGAGCGGGCCGAGTTCGTGCGCACGATGCGCCAGCAGATCGACCGCATGACGAAGCTCACCGTGGACCTGCTCGACCTCTCCCAGCTCGACGCCGGGGCGGTGGTGATGCACCCGCGGCCGGTCGACCTGGCGCCGCTGGCGCGCGAGGTGACCCGCGAGTTCGGACCCCGCGCAGACCTGCGCGGCTCGACCATGGAGCTGCGCACCCCGGGGCAGCCGGTGCTCGCCCTGGGCGACCCCGAGAGGGTGCGGCAGATCATCCGTATCCTCCTCGACAACGCCCTCACCCACACGCCGGAGGGCACCAAGGTCAACGTGATCACCTACCTCCTCAACCGCCGGGCCGAGCTGACCGTCTCCGACGAGGGGCCGGGGATACCCCAGCGCGCCCAGAAGCGGATCTTCGAGCGCTTCTACACCGCCGACTCCGCCGGCGGCTCCGGCCTCGGCCTGGCGATCGCCAAAGAGCTGGCGCAGCGGATGGACGGCCGGATCACGATCAGCTCCAGCCGCCGCTTCACCGCCTTCACCCTGGACCTGCCGGCGGCCGCGCGCGAGGCGGCCGGCCCGTCGCTGGGCCGGCCTGCCGCCCGGGCGGCGACGTGAGGCGCCTCGCCGCGCTCGCTGCGCTGCTGGCCTGCCTCGGGCTGATCGCCGGCTGCGGCTCCGGCGGCGACGCGACCTCCTCCGCGAGCAGCCCGTCCAGCCCTGCCCGGCAGCAGCCTCAGATCGCGATCGAGACCTCCTCGCCCGGCTTCGACGCCGCGCGCGTCTACCGGGAAGCCTCGCCCGGGGTGGTCACGATCCGCTCCATCTTCGGCGCCTCCGGCGCCGCCGAGGGCTCGGGCTTCGTGCTCGACCAGGCCGGCGAGATCGTCACCAACGCCCACGTCGTCACCGACGAATCGACCGGCCCCCGCAAGCCGGCCAAGGAAGTCTTCGTCGAGTTTCCCGACCGCAACGTGGTCTCGGCCCAGATCGTCGGCTTCGACCCCTTCGCCGACGTTGCCCTGCTGAAGATCAAGCCCGACGGCTTCGCCCTGCACCCGCTCCAGCTTGGCAACGACCACGAACTGCAGGTGGGCCAGCCGGTGGCGGCGATCGGCAGCCCCTTCGGCGAGCAGCAGTCGCTCTCCGTCGGCGTCGTCTCCGCCACCGACCGCTCGGTCAAGTCGCTGACTGAATTCCAGATCGAGGGCGCGATCCAGACCGACGCCTCGATCAACCCCGGCAACTCGGGCGGGCCGCTGCTCGACGCCGGCGCCCGGGTGATCGGGATCAACCAGCAGATCGAGACCAACTCCGGCGCCAACGACGGCGTCGGCTTCGCCGTGCCGGTCTCGGCGATCAAGCGCTCGATCGGCCAGCTGCGCGACAACGGCACCGCCGAATACGCCTACATCGGCGTCTCCAGCCAGGCGCTCTACCCGCAGCTGGCGCGCAAGCTCGGGCTCGACACGACCTTCGGCGGGCTGCTGGCCCGCGTCGTCCCCGGCGGCCCGGCCGAGAAGGCCGGCCTCGAAGGCGGCGACGAAAAGCTGCGCTTCCAGGCGGGCGAATACCGCACCGGCGGCGACGTCATCCTCCAGGTCGAAGGCAAGGACGTCGTCGCGCCCGACGACCTGGCCCGCTACATCGCCGACCGGCGGCCCGGCGAAACGGTGACGATGACCGTCCTCCACGACGACAAGCGCGAGCACATCGACATCACGCTGGGCAAGCGCCCGGACGGCTCCTCCTAAAGGCGGCCGCCGGTACGCCGCCGATCCGTGTAGAACTCCCGAGCCTTGCTTCAGGAAGTCGCACTCGGCCAGAAGACCCTCACCGACTACACGCACATAGTCGGCAAAGAGCTCACTGAGCAGATCCGCGAGCTCGCGGGCCGGCTGGACGGCAAGCGCGTGCTGCACGTCAGCGCCACGGCGTTCGGCGGCGGCGTCTCGGAGATCCTCTACACGATCGTGCCGCTGATGCGGGACGTCGGCATCGACGCCCACTGGCACGTGATCTTCGGCAAAGAGGAGTTCTTCAACGCGACCAAGCTCCTGCACAACTCGCTGCAGGGGGCCGAGGAGACGCTGAGCGAGGAGCAGTGGCGGCTCTTCGACGAGATCAACGAGCTGAACGCCGACGGGCTGCAGGGCGAATGGGACGTGGTCATCGTCCACGACCCGCAGCCGATCGGGCTGCGCCGGGGCGCGCTCGCCAAGGGCAAGCGCTGGGTCTGGCGCTGCCACATCGACCTCTCGACGCCGAACCCCGCGCCGATCGCCCGGCTGCTGCCGCTGATGGAGGAGTACGACGCCACCGTCTGGCACATGCCCGACTACGTGCCGGCCGGACTCGACCACCACAAGAACGGGGTCACCATCATGCCGCCGGCGATCGACCCGCTCTCGCCGAAGAACATGGCCTTCTCCCCCGAGGACGCGGCCTTCGTCTGCCGCCAGTTCGGGATCGACCCCGACCGGCCCCTGATCACGCAGGTC
>Ga0308175_100002778_pt1 | contig 12030 bp, 8 predicted proteins | sample PhyCR1_3_FD_203893 | JGI IMG/M metagenome (GOLD analysis project Ga0308175, IMG submission 203893) | Soil microbial communities from UC Gill Tract Community Farm, Albany, California, United States - DLSLS.C.R1 | ecosystem: Environmental > Terrestrial > Soil > Agricultural land | place: USA... | reverse complement strand
CCCCGCTGCTGCTGCAGCTGAGCACGAACCTCCTGCATAACGCGATCGTCCACAACCTCCCCGAGAAAGGCGCGGTGTGGATGACGACCAGCCTCCACCCCAACGGTGTGATGCTCGTCGTCGAGAACACCGGCGAGAAGCTCACCCCACAGGTAGTTGCCACGCTTGCCGAGCCGTTTCTTCGCGGCACCAAACGCACACGCACCGACGACGCAGGTGTCGGCCTCGGCCTGGCAATCGTCAAGAGCATCACTCAAGCGCACGACGGAACCCTCACCTTCAACACCCGGGCCGCCGGCGGGCTCCGCGTCGCGGTGCAACTACCGGCCGCGCCACCAACCCTCGTCGCCGCCTGAGGTCGCAGCACGACGCGAAGGCGGCATAGCGCCGTTCGAGATCGCTGGACGATGACCCGGGCCGTGACCCGCGTTCGGCGCGATCTACGCGGCGTTCCCTGACCTCTGGGCGACGAGCGCTTCGACGTTCACCGCGTACACCTTCACCGGCTGACGCTTCCCCTTCAGCGGCAGCTCTCCCTGCGCTTCGACGGTGATGGCGTCGTCGAGGCCGGCGCGCGTGTTCTCGTCGATCAGAATCAGCCGGCCGAGCTCCTTCGTCTGCGCCTCGAGCCGCGCGGCGACGTTGACGGTGTCGCCGACGCAGGTGTAGGTCGCGCGGTGTTGCGTTCCGGTGTAGCCCGCGATCACCTGGCCCGAAGCGATTCCTATGCCGATGTGGATCTCGACCTTGCCCTGCGCCGCCTGCTCCTCGTTGAAGAGCCGGATCAGCTCGACCATCTGGCGGGCCGCGAGGACGGCGCGCACCCGATGGTCCTCGCGCGGCAGCGGAGCCCCGAAGATCGCCATAAGGCCGTCGCCGACCATCTGGTTGACGATGCCGCCTTCCCCGCCGATCGCGTCCATCATCAGCAGGTAGTAGTCGTTCAGCAGCTCGATCGTCTCGGCAGGCTCCCGCGCCTCGGCGATCGACGTGAACGACCGGATGTCGCAGAACATGGCCGTTGCGTCGACGTGCTTGCCGCCGAGAGAGAAACCCGAGGTAAGCAGGTCGTCGGCCACCTCTTTAGTGGCGAACTTGCTGATGAGCTCGCGCTGCTGGTCGCGCAGCCGCTTCTTCTCGAGGCTCGCGTTGATCCGCGCGTTGAGCAAGACCGGGTTGATCGGCTTCGTCAGGTAGTCCTCGGCCCCCATCTCGACGCACCTCACGACGCTGTCGAGCTCGTCGAGCGCCGACGTCATGATCACGGGGATGTCGCGGAGCTGAAGGTCGCTCTTCAGCTCCTCCAGGACGCCGTAGCCGTCGAGCTCGGGCATCAGCACGTCGAGCAGCAGCACATCGAACCGCCGCTCCCGAAGCAAGTCGAGCGCCTCGCGCCCGTGCTCCGCGAAGTCGACCGTGTGACCCTGCTGCTCGAGGCCACGGCCGAGCAGAAGCCTGTTCATCCTGTTGTCGTCGGCGAGCAGGATCCTGCCGGGGGCGACGGGGACGCTCACATCGTCGCCTTCGGGCGCAGCGTCCCGAGCGCCTGGTCGAGGGCGCGGCGCTCCTCCTCGATCCGTGTCACGAGGCCGGACGCATCCTCGAGACGGCCGTCCTTCGCTCGCTGTTCGAGCACCCGACAGAGCTCCGCGAACTCCGAGGCACCTAGCGTGGCGCCATTCGACTTCAGCGTGTGTGCCACGCGCCGGACCTCAGCCGCGTCTCCTTCGTCGAGGGCGCGGCGGAGCGTCGCGAGGAGCGTGCCGACGTCGGCCAGGAACGTGTCGATCACCTCGGCGAGGAAGTCGTCGCCCCCGAGCTCGCGCAGGCTCTCGAGCGCGGCGCCGTCGAGGCGCCTGTCCGTGTCCTCTGTCGTCGGGGTCGCATCTCGCCCTAGCTGCCGTACGCGCCTCAACGCCTCCGCCAGCGCATCCGAGCGGATCGGCTTCGCCACGTAGTCGTCCATGCCCGCCGCGAAGCAGGCCTCGCGGTCCTCGGGCAGCGCGTTCGCCGTCATCGCGATGATCCGGGGTCGGGTTCCCGGCCACCGCTCGCAGATCCGACGCGAGGCATCGAGACCGTCGAGCTCGGGCATCTGCACGTCCATCAGCACGACGTCGTACTGACTGCGCTCGAGCGCCTCGAGCGCCTCGAGCCCGTTCGACGCGACGTCGGCGCCGTAGCCCAGCCGCTCGAGCAGGCGGAGCGCGACCTTCTGGTTCACGGCGTTGTCCTCGGCGAGGAGGATCCGCAGGGAGGAGTCGCCTCGGCCCGGCCGCTCCGCCTCCGCCGTGGCCGCCGGCGCGCCGTCGCCCTCCGCCACGATTCGAACGAGCGCGTTGTAGAGCTGCGACGCGCGGAGCGGCTTGGCGAGCTGCGCGTCGAACTCGCCGCTCAAGTCCGCCTGCGGCAGACGCCCGAGCGAGGTGAGAAGCAGAAGCGGCAGCTCGCGTCGCGGGCGGCGGCGCCGGATCTCGCGCGCCAGCTCGACCCCGTCCATGCCCGGCATCATCATGTCGAGCACGGCGAGGTCGAACGGCTCGCCCGCGTCGAGGAGCACGAGCGCCTCAGCGCCACCCTCGACGGCAACCGGCTCCATCCGCCAAGCGCGCGCGTGCCGCGTGACGATCTCGCGGTTGGTCGCGTTGTCGTCGACGACGAGGACGCGTTTTCCGAGGAGTTGCGGCAGCGCGTCGTCGACCGTCGGCCGTGTCGGAAGCTCGACCGGCTCGGCGGGGAGCGAGATGCGGAAGGTCGAGCCCTCTCCCTCCTCGCTGTCTGCCCGGATCGTCCCACCCATGAGCTCGACCAGGCGCTTCGAGATTGCGAGCCCGAGGCCGGTCCCGCCGTAGCGGCGCGTCGTCGATGCGTCGACCTGGCTGAACGACGTGAAGAGGCGGTCCATCCGATCCTGCGGGATCCCGATTCCCGTGTCGCGCACCGCGAGCTCGAGCCTGACGTGCCCGCGGGCGGCTGCCTCGGCCTCCACGAGCACGACGACTTCCCCCACCTCGGTGAACTTGACCGCGTTCGACAGGAGGTTGAGGAGCACCTGCCGCAAGCGAGAGGCGTCGCCGACGATCCCCGCGGGCGCGTCCTCGTCGATGAGGCACCCGAGCTCGATCCCCTTCTCCCACGCGCGCGGAGCGACGATCTCGAGGGCGCGCTCGACGCACTCCCGCAGGTCGAACGGCTCGTGCTCGAGCTCGAGCTTCCCGGCCTCGATCTTGGAGTAATCGAGGATGTCGTCGATCACGTGCAGGAGGGCGTCTCCGCTCGAGTGGACGACTTCGGCGAACTCGCGCTGCTCTCCGGTGAGCTCCGTGCCGAGCAGGAGATCCGTCATGCCGATCACGGCGTTCATCGGCGTCCTGATCTCGTGGCTCATCGTCGCAAGGAAGGCGCTCTTCGCCTGCGTCGCCGCCTCGGCCTCCTGCCGGGCACGCTGGAGCTCGGTGACGTCGTGGTAGATACCGAGGAAGCCGACGTGGGAGCCGTCGACCGTCAGCTGGACGAGCTTCAGCTCGACGTCGACGGGTGTTCCGTCTTTGCGCGTGCGCCTCGCGATTCGTTGCGCGCGACCGACTCTCATCGCTTCCTGCGTGATCTCGCGCCCCTCGCCGCGATCGGCGGCGCCGAAGACGAGTTCGTCGACGGAGCGGCCGAGGGCTTCTTCCGCCGAATAGCCGAAGAGCTCCGAAGCCGCCGGGTTCCAGTCGGTGACGCGCTCGTCGGCGTCCATGACGACCACTGCTGCGGGACTGATCGCGACGAGAGACTCCAGGTATTGGCGTTGCCGTTCGACCTCGGCGAAGAGACGCGCGTTCTGGATCCCGACACCGACGTTGGCCGCGATCGTGCCGAGCAGTCGGACGTCTCCTTCTCCGAACCGACGCTCCTCCTCGACGCTCTGGACGCTGATCACCCCGATCGACTTCTCGCCGACCAGGATCGGGACCCCGAGGTACGAGAGTGAAGGCGTGCCGATCAGGTCCAGGGCGTGACCCTCGTATTGCTCCTTACGGTTGAGCACGAGCGGCTCGCGCGAGCGGAGGATCTGTGATGTGAGCCCCTCCCCATAGGGCAAAGGAGGCTCCGCGCGGCGCTCGCCGGTCTCGAAGTAGTAGGCGAATTCGATCTGTCCGGCGGTCTCGTCGTGCAGCGCCACGTACGCGATGTCGGCGTCGAACGTCTCGCGCACCTGTTCGCCGACGAGCTCGATGAGCGCGCCGAGGTCGAGCTGCGAGGCGAGTGCCTGCCCCACGCTGTTGACGGTCGCAAGCTCGGCCAGCCGCTGCCGGGTCTCGTGCACGAGGCGAGCGTTGTCGAGCGCCACCGCCAAGCCGCCGGCAAGCGTCGTCAGCAGGCGCTGGTCCGCCTCGGTGAATGCGTGCGTCCGGTCCGCATTCTGGAGCGAGATCACACCGGTGGCGCGACCGCCGGCGACGAGCGGGACGAAGAGTGCCGACCGGATCGGCTCGCCGCTCAGCACATATGGGTTGCCGTAGCGCTCGGCCACCTCCGCTGTGGTGTCCTCGACCATCAGCGGCTCCCGCGTCTCCATCACGTGCCTGCGGAAGCCGATCAGCGGGATCGGGTTCTCGTGCAGCCGTTGTCCTCGCTCGATCACGTACGGGAAGGTGAGCAACTCGCTCGCCTCGTCGTAGACGGAGATGCTGACGACCTGCGCGTCGAACACTTCGAGCAGACGGTCGCCGACGAGGTCGTAGATCGACTGCGGGTCGAGCTCCCCGGCGATCGCGGCCTGGACGCTGTTGATCAGCGCCAGCTCTGCGTTGCGCTGCCGGGTCTCCTGGAGGAGGCGCGCGTTCTCGAGCGCCGCGCTGACACTGCCGGCAAGCGTGACGAGCAGGCGCTGGTCGGACTCGCTGAACGCACCTTCTCGATCGACGTTCTGCAGCGAGATGACGCCGGACGGACGCGCGGCGGTGAAGAGCGGGACGAAGAGCACCGACTTCGGCGCCTCGCCGGCGATCGCCATCGGATTGCCGTACCGCTCTGCTGCCGCCGCGACGTCCTCGTTCACGAGCAGCGGCTCACCCGTCTCCAGCACGTGCTTGCGGAAGCCGATCACCGGCATCGGCTCGAGCTCGAAGCGCTCGCCGCGCTCGACCAGATACGGGAAGGCGACGAGCCCGGTCGCCTCGTCGAACGTCGAGATGCTCACGGCCTGCGCGTCGTAGACTTCCTCGATCTTCTGGCCCACGACCTCGTAGATCGCCTGCGGGTCGAGCTCGGCGGCGACAGCCGCCTGTACACCGTTGATCAGCGCCAGCTCGGCGTTCCGCTGCCTGGTCTCGTGGATCAGCCGAGCGTTGTCGAGCGCGGCACTGAGGCTGCCGGCGAGCGTCGAGAGCAGCCGCCGGTCCGACTCGTCGAACGCGTGCTCCCGGTCGAGGTTCTGGATCGAGATGACCCCGGTGACCTTGGAAGCGGTGACGAGTGGGACGAAGAGGAAGGACTTCGCCATCTCGCCGGAGCCGTCGAGCCGCACCTGCAAGCCGTACGTCTCGTGCGCTTCGAGCACGTTCTCGACGACGAGCACAGACTCGCCCGTCTCGAAGACGTGACGCTTGAAGCCGTACGCGTGAAGCGGTGCCGGCTCGTCCGAATACCGGACTCCGCGCTCGACGGCGTAGGGCGTATGGACGAGGTCGGTCGCAGCATCGTGGGTCGAGATGTCGACGACCTGTGCGTCGAAGACCTCCTGGAGCTTCTCGCCGACGAGGTCGTAGATCGCCTGCAGCTCGAGCTCACCGGCGATCGACTCCTGCACGCTGTTGATCAACGCCAGCTCGGCGTTTCTCTGGCGCGTCTCGTGCACGAGGCGCGCGTTTTCGAGCGCGACGCCCAGGCTGCCGGCCAGCGTGCTCAGCAGGCGCTGGTCCGCCTCGGCGAACGCATGCGTCCGGTCGAGGTTCTGAAGTGAGATGACACCCGTCGGGCGACCACCAACGACGAGCGGGACGAACAGCGCCGACCGGACCGGCTCACCGGTCAGCACGAACGGGTTGCCGAAGCGCGCGGCGACCTCCGGACTGTTCTCCTCGACCATCAGCGGCTCCCGCGTCTCCATCACGTGTTTGCGAAACCCGATCAGCGGAATCGGCTCGTCCGGGAAGCGCACGCCGCGCTCGATCGTGTACGGGAACTGGATCAGCTGCGAGACGGGGTCGTAGATGCCGATATCGACGACCTGCGCGTCGAAGACGTCCTGGATCTTGTCGCCGACGACGTCGTAGATCGCCTGCAACTCGAGCTCGCCGGCAAGAGCGGCCTGGACGCCGTTGATCAGGGCGAGCTCCGCATTTCGCTGCCGCGTCTCCTCGATCGCGCGTGCGCGAGAGAGCGCGACGCCGATATGACTGCCGACGAATGCGAGCAGGTCCTTGTCTTCCTCCGTGTACCGGACGTCACGCGTGTACGACTGCACGGCCACGACGCCCAGCACGCGTCCCACGGCTTTCAGGGGGACGCCGAGCCAGGTCGAGTTCTCGTGCAGGGGTCCGACCAACTCGATCTCACCGTGCTCGATCAGCTCGAGCGTTCGGGCGTACGGCAGCAGCTGCGGCTCCGCGCTTCTCAGCACGTACGCGGTTGCGCCCGTCGCCTGCCCCTCGCCGAACGCCTCCCACTGGTTCGGTTCGGGCAAGTCGAGATCGACTTCGTCGACGTAATAGGGCCAGCTGATCAGCTGCCGCTCGTCGTCGTACAGCGCGATGAAGAAGTTACTCGCATGCATGAGCTCGCCGACGACCGCGTGCACCTCGCGGAAGAACTCCTGCATGTCCTGCACCGAGCTCGCGAGCTCGGCGATCCGGTACAGCGCCGCCTGAACCCGCTCGGCGCGCCCGCTATCGACAGGAGTCGTCACGTCAGAGCATCCTCGAGCCGCAGCACGCAACCCAGTATCGTTCGCAACGAGGACGCCGTCCAGAGCGCGACTCGCGTACGTGAGCCCCAGCCGTGGCCGTCAGTGCGCTGTAATGAGCGCCGATGCCGAGCGCCGACGAGATTCGGGACGTTCAGCGAGCGACGTGGGCCGGGCTTTCTGCGGGCTGGGAGAAGTGGGACTCGGTCATCATGGATCAGCTGGGCCCGGTCGGCGCGGCGATGATCGAGCGTCTCGACATCGCTGAAGATCATCAGCATCTCGACATCGCCGCGGGCACGGGTGAGCCGGGCCTGAGCATCGCGCGACTGTCGCCGAAAGGACGCGTCGTACTGACCGATTTGGTCGCGGAGATGCTGGACATTGCCGCGCGGCGCGCTCGGGCGCAGGGGATCGCCAATATCGAGACGAAGGTGTGCAGCGCCGATGATCTGCCGTTCGATGACGCCACATTCGACAGCGTGTCCGTGCGATTCGGGTACATGTTCTTCCCCGACGTGGCCAAGGCGACGGCTGAGTTCGCGCGTGTGCTCAAACCGGGCGGACGTCTCTGCTCGTCGGTTTGGGTCAAGCCCGACGAAAACCCGTGGACGACGATCGCCATGGAGGCGATCGCGACCGAGGCTCTGCCCGCGCCACCCGACCCGGACAGGCCGAACATGTTCCGGTGCGCCGCCCCGGGCTATGTCACTGCCCTGTACGCGGCCGCGGGGCTGCGCGACGTTGCCGAGTGGGACGTGGGCGTCGAGCTCGTGACGCGATCACCCACGCAGTACTGGGAGATGATCAGCGAGCACGTCTCGCTTGCAGTTGCGGCGCTTCAGCAGGTCGACAAACCGGCGCGGGAGCGAATTCGGGCAACCGCCATTGCGAAGGTGAGCGCGTTCGAGAAGGACGGCAAGATCAGGGTTCCAGGCGTGGCGCGGTGCATCGTGGGAACGCAACAGGACGCGAGCGGCACGCCACACCACGGCGCGCGATCCTTCAACGCGGGCTGACCGACCGAGCAACAGGCCACGTGCGCGGGACCGGTCAGGCCCCGCGCGCGTGCCGAAAGGGCTCCGCTCAGGGAACCGGGACGCCGTCCACGAGTAGCTGGATGGCTCCCGCCGTCAATGCGCTGGGATCGACGGTGTCGCTGCCCGCAAGCGTGTTGAGCTCGAGGCGATCGTTCGCAACCTCCGAGTGGACGACGTCGACCGTCGGGGCGAGACCACTCGTCCTCACGCCGGTCGTTCCACCGCTGACAACGATGTGGTCGTCGCCGTTCGTGCCGTTGACGATCACGCGGTCTGTTGCGCTGTCACCGGCGGACCCGCCCATCGTGCCGGCGAGGTCGACGCGCACATTGGTGACGCCGGTCCCGGTGAGGTCGTTGACGGTGATCACGTCGGCTCCGCCGAGGGCGTTGAAGTCGACCGTCTCGACGCCGCGAGTGTCCATCGTGATGTTTGCGGGGTTGCGGAAGAACGTGAGCCTGTCGCCGTTGGCGGACACGGTGACCGTTTCGCTCGCCGCGGCGCCGTTGAAGACCATCGTGTCGGCGCCGCCTCCGCCTTCGATCGTGTCGCTGCCGTCGCCGGGATCCCAGAAGAACGTATCGTCGCCCGCTCCAAGGTCGGCAATGTCGTTGCCGCCGTTGCCGTCGATCGAGTCGTTGCCGTCGCCGCCGAGCAGCTTCTCGACGCCGGGACCGCCGGAGATCCGGTCGCCGCCCACGCCGCCGTCGAGCGTCGCCGCGATCGTCTGTGCGGCAAGAGCGCTCGCCGAGATCGAGTCGATGCCGGCGAGCCCATTGACGCCCAGCTCGTCGGTCGGCTCGGCGTGGAGAACCGCAACACGTGCTGCCGGTCCAGTGACCGCGACCCCGGACGCGTCGCCGGTGACGCCGACGATGTCGTTGCCGTTCGTCGCGTCGACCGCGACGCGATCGGCCTGCCCATCGCCTCCCGCACCGCCGAGCGTGCCGGCGAGATCGAGGTTGACCGCCGAGACGCCGGTCCCGGTGAGGTCGTGGACGGCGACGGAATCGGAACCGCCGAGTGCGTTGAAGTCGACGTTCTCCACGCTGCGCGTGTCCATCGCGATGTTCCCCGGGCTGCGCGCGAACGTGACCCGGTCGCCGTTCGCCGCGACGCTGACGGTCTCGCCGGCCGCTGCCCCGTTGAAGACCATCGTGTCGTTGCCGTCCCGGCCTTCGATCCTGTCGCTGCCGTCGCCCGGATCCCAGACGAATGTGTCGTCGCCGGCACCGAGATCGGCCACGTCGTTGCCGCCGTTGCCGTCGATCGCGTCGTTGCCGGGCCCGCCGAGGAACAGCTCGGCGCCGGATCCGCCGAACAGCGTGTCGTTGCCGTCGCCCCCGGCGATTGTCGTCGGAATGCTGTTCGTGAACGCGCCATTCGTTTCGTCGATCCGCACGAGGTCATCGCCTGCGCCGGCATCGACGGCGATCGCCGCGACCGGCTGGAGGTTGAACCTGAAGTCGGCCGAGCCGTCGTCACCGACGTCGACCTGCAGGACATCGCTGCGGCCGGCCTCCAACCGAAGTGCGATCCTGTCGTTCCCATCGGTCCCGACGACGACGAGTCGACGGTGCCGAAACTGCGGCCGCTCGATGTGATGCGCCCTGTGCGAGCGCGACGACGCGGGCGGAACCTTTGCCTGAGCAGCCGCGGTGCCGCCGGCCATCAAGGCTCCGACGGTGGCAGCCGTCAAGGCGGCCAGCCTGAGTTGAAGGTGATCCTTCATTGGGTCTTCCTTTCGGAGAAGAACGTGTCGGGTGCTAAGACACCGACCCATGTCGTCTATTCCGGCGGGAAGAAATGCGGCCAAGCGGTGTCTCTCAGGGTGTGCGCATGTGGTTAGGCTTTGGTGGCGCGATGCCGATGAGACGACGTTCAGCAGAGAACGCATCCGATGACGGGGCCAGCGAGCTCGCAGCGCTCGCGGACGGATCGCTTTCGGACGCGCGCCGGCGGCAGCTCGAGGCGCAGGTCGCCGCGTCTCCAGAGCTGAGCGACCGGCTCGCCGAGCAGCAGCAGGCGCTTGCCCTCACGCGCACCGCCGTCGCGACCGTCGACGCCCCAGAAAGGCTGCGAAGGCGGATCGACGCGCAGCGGCAACCACGGACGACGCGCCCGTCGCGCCCGCTCGCACTCGCAGGTGCTGCGGTCGTGGTCACGGCAGCCGCGGCAATCGGGGCTGTAGCCCTCAGCTCCGCCGGTTCCAAGGCCGGCTTCCGAGCGGCGCTCGCCGCGACGAGCCTCGCGCCCGGGGCGCACGGCAAGGCAACGCTCGTGCGGCAACCATCCGGTTGGCGGATCAACCTCGATGCGACGGGGCTCCCCCGGCTCGCAAACGGCACCTTCTACGAGGCGTGGCTTCGCAACGACGCCGGCGTGGTGGTTCCGATCGGAACGTTCAACGACGGGCGCAACGTCACGCTATGGGCCGGTGTCGCACCGACGACCTTCAAGGTCCTGACGGTGACCCGCGAGCGCGCGGACGGCGACCAGAGCTCGTCCGGGGAAAAGGTGCTCGTCGGAACTGTGACGTACAGCGGCTGACGACTTGTCAGTCGATGCGGGGGTCGCCGACGATTCGTGCCACCTGTTGCCGCGCGCGATAGAGGCGGCTCATCACCGTACCCTCGCGGATCCGCAATGCGCGAGCTGCCTCCTTGTAGGAGAGGCCTGCGACGTCGACGGCGACGAGAACGTCGCGGAAATCGTCGGGAAGCGCTGCGATTGCTGCGAAGACCTCTGCGGCCTCGAGCGCCGCCTCCGGCCGCCGCGCCTGCGTATCGGCGACGAGGTCGAGCTGCTCGGGCAGCGCCGTGGGACGGAGCCGGCGGCTCTCTGAGCGCTTCTGATTGAGAAACGTGTTGCGTAGCGCTCGCAACAGGTAACCGAGGTCGTCCTCATTGCGAAGCAGACGCGGGCGCGCGAGCAACCGGGCGTACGTCTCCTGGACGAGGTCCTCCGCGTCCTCGCGCGAGCCGCACAGCGCCCACGCCGCGCGGTAGAGCCGGTCGACGTGGTCGCCGAGCCGGCCCGGATCGAGCAGTCGCTCCACGATGCGGCTCTCTGCGAGAGCCGGCTTGCGCTCCGCATTCACTTCGTTGCAAACGGAGCCACAGCTTCCTGCATTCCGTCGACGCGGGAATATCTCCGCCGTTACGGAGTCCTTGCTCGATGACAACAACCAATGCGCACCCCAGGGTCCGCAGTCATGAGAAGGAGAACTCATGAAGAAACTGCTCTTCAGCGCCGGCGTCATCGCCGCCGCCTTGTCGCTCGTCGTCGGCGTCGCGTCGGCGGCGAGAACGCCGTCGAGCGCCGCTGCCAGAGTCTCGGTCGCGGGCACGGGGCTCGGCCGGATCCTCGTCGATGGACGAGATCACACGCTCTATCTCTTCGCGAAGGACAGGCGGGGGAAGAGCAGCTGCGCCGGTCAGTGCGCCGCTTTCTGGCCGCCGCTCATCGCAGCCGGCAAGCCGCTCGCGGGCCCCGGCGTGAAATCGAAGCTGCTCGGGACGACGCGGCGCGCAGACGGCCGCCTCCAGGTCACCTACAACCGTCACCCGCTCTACTCCTTCGCCAAGGACGAGCACAAGGGCGACACGAAGGGCGAGGGGCTCGACGTCTTCGGCGCCCGCTGGTACGCCCTCTCGGCGGCGGGCGCCCGGGTCGCGAACGCGACTGCGCCGGCCGCGCCGCCGGACAACAGCGGCGGGTACGGCTACGGCTACTAGCCCGGATCGACAGAGGAGGGGGCGCCGAGACGAGCGCCCTCTCCTCATCCGAGGCCGCGGACGAACCGACACCATGAGCGATCCATTCGACAACCACGACTCGCGCCGCGAGCTCGCGCACAGAAGCAGCGGAGGCATCGAGGTCACGCTCTACTGGAACGCCGACGACAACAGCACGAGCGTGGACGTCTTTCACGCCGCAACCGGGCAGAGGCTTCAACTCGCCGTTCCACGGGAGTGCGCCCTCGAGGCCTTCTACCACCCCTTCGCTCACGAGAGCTCGGGGATGTCACTTCACGTAGCCGGAGGAAGCGAATAGAGCGTCACCCAGCCGCAAGCGTCTGCGCCGACGTCGAACGCG
>Ga0308175_100002777_pt1 | contig 12030 bp, 10 predicted proteins | sample PhyCR1_3_FD_203893 | JGI IMG/M metagenome (GOLD analysis project Ga0308175, IMG submission 203893) | Soil microbial communities from UC Gill Tract Community Farm, Albany, California, United States - DLSLS.C.R1 | ecosystem: Environmental > Terrestrial > Soil > Agricultural land | place: USA... | reverse complement strand
CGCTATTGGTCGATTTTCGGAGCGACCGTGATCGACCTCACCGACAAACGCGAAGATCCGCTGTCGCTCGCCGACGGATGGCAACCGGTCCGGCACCGCCTCGGCATCCAGTATGAGGACGACTGCCTCGCGATTGGCCTGACGTGGCGCCGCGACTATGAGCAGATCGGCGCCTTCCGGAAGGGAAGCACCTTCAGCCTTCACTTGGCTTTCAAAGGACTTAACCGCTAAGGCTGCGTTCAGCGGGCCTGGCTCACAGGGCAGCCCGTGCTAATGGGCTGGGGATCAAGGGAAAATCGCATCGTGGCAGGAGTTTTCGGGGTGAATTCAACGCGCGCGTGGATCGCAGTCGCAACCGTTGCGGCAGTGGCCGCGAGCTCGGCCGTAGCCCAGCAGCAAGGAAGCGCGCCGGCCGCGAATGAGCCGAGCACCACCAAAGCTCTGCGGCTCCCGGAAAACCCGCAGGTTTTCGGCTCGCCGATTCCTTCCGTCATCAAGGCAACGGCTATCGTCAACGGCGACGTGATCACCCAGACCGACGTCGACCAGCGGGCCGCGCTTCTCGCCATCGCCAACGGCGGCAAGATCCCGGCGGAAGAACTGGATAACCTCCGTCAGCAGGTGCTTCGGAACCTGATCGACGAAACGCTCGAAATCCAGGCGGCAAAGAACGAGGAGATCCTGGTCAAGCCGTCGGAGATCGACCGGACCGTCGAGCGTGTCGCGCAGGGCGTGAAAATGACCCCGACGCAGATGGTGACCTACCTCGAGAATGGCGGCTCCTCCATCCGCTCCCTGCGCCGCCAGATCGAGGGCGAGATTGCGTGGCAGCGGCTGCAGCGGGCCAAGATCGAGAGCAGCGTCGTGGTCGGCGAAGATGAGGTGAAGGCGGTGCTCGATAAGCTCAATGCATCGAAGGGCACGGAGGAATATCGCGTCGGTGAGATCTTCCTGTCGGCCACTCCCGCCACTCAGTCGCAGACGCTGGCAAATGCCAACAAGATCCTCGAGCAGCTCAAGAACGGTGCGTCCTTCGCCGGTTATGCCCGGCAATATTCGGAAGCCTCCACGGCCGCGGTAGGCGGCGATCTCGGCTGGGTCCGTCCGGAGCAGCTTCCCGCCGCGCTGGCCGATACGCTGAAGCAAATGGGGCCGGGCACGATCAGCAACCCGATCCCGGTGCCCGGGGGATTCTCAATTCTCGCCGTGCAGGACACCCGCAAGATCCTGACCCGGGATCCGCGCGACGACGTGCTCAGCCTGAAGCAGGTGTCGATCGCCTTCCCGAAGGGCACCAGCCGCCAGGTCGCCGAGCCGATCGTCGCGCGCTTCGCCGAAGCGGCGCGCAGCGTCGGCGGCTGCGGTGGGGCCGAGAAGATCGCTGCCGACTTCCACGGCGAGGTGGTTCAGCAGGACAGCGTGAAGATGCGCGACCTTCCGCCGGCGTTGCAGCAGATGATGCTGCAGATGCAGGTGGGCCAGGCAACGCAGCCGTTCGGTTCACTCGATGAGGGCGTGCGTACGCTCGTCATCTGCGGACGCGACCAGGTCGACCCCAGCGCCCCGAGCTACGACGAGGTCTACAACCAGTTGAACGAGGAGCGGGTCAACAGCCGCTCTCGCCGCTACCTGCGCGACCTTCGCCGGGACGCGATCATCGAGTTCCGCTGATCGCGCAATCGCGCTAGGGCCGCGCTCGTGGCACGTGCCTCTCCATCGCCGCTTGCAATTTCCCTAGGCGATCCGGCCGGGATCGGTCCGGAGGTGATCGCCAAGTGCTGGGACCATCGTTCCGACTTCGCCTTGCCGCCGTTCGTGGCTATCGGCGATGCGCGGTCGGTTTCGACGGTATGGGACGGGCCCGTCGAGATCGTGGACGATCCTCGCCAGGCAGACGCCGCTTTCGACCATGCGCTACCCCTGATCCACATCCCGCTCGCCGACGCCGACTCGCCCGGTCATCCCAGCGTTGCCGGCGCACACTGCTCGCTGGATGCACTGGAGCTCGCCGTCGGTCTCGCGCGGTCGGGTTCTGCAGCAGCGGTGGTCACCGGTCCCGTCTCGAAAGAGCAGCTGTACGCAATCGGCTTCCAGCATCCCGGACAGACGGAGTTCGTTGCCGAGCGCTGCGGGGTCTCTCCCGGGAATGTCGCGATGATGCTCGCGGGTCCGACGCTTCGGACCGTGCCCGTCACGACACACCTGCCCCTCCGCGCTGTGGCGGCGGCCGTTTCCAGCGGGCTCATCGAATCGCGTGGCCGAGCGACGCTCCGCGGACTGCAGCGCAACTTCGGCATCGCCGAGCCGCGCCTCGCGATCGCCGGGCTCAACCCTCATGCCGGCGAAGGCGGGAAGCTCGGCCAGGAAGAGGCCGACCTCATCGAACCCGCGATAGCAGCGCTGGTCGCCGAGGGGTGGCGTGTGACGGGCCCGCACCCGGCCGACACCATGTTCCACGCTCGCGCCCGGGCAAATTACGATGCGGCGCTCTGCATGTACCACGACCAGGCACTCATTCCGATCAAGGCGCTCCATTTCGAAGACGCCGTGAACGTGACGCTCGGGCTTCCGATCGTGCGGACGGCACCGGATCATGGCACCGCGTTCAACATCGCCGGGCAGGACCGTGCCGATGCGCGGCCCATGGCGGCCGCGATCCGCATGGCGGCGGAGTGCGCTGCCCAGCGTATGGAGATGGCTTGAGCATGCCCGAGCCGCTGCGCGACATCATCGCGCGGCACGGATTAAGTGCGAACAAGACGCTTGGGCAGAACTTCATCCTCGACCGGCAGCTGCTCGCCCGCATCGCTGCGATCCCCGGACCTTTACAGGGGCAGCGAGTCTACGAGGTCGGACCCGGCCCCGGCGGCCTCACGCATGCGCTTCTCGTCGCGGGCGCGTCAGTCGTCGCCGTGGAACGCGACCGCCGATGCATCCCCGCGCTCGCGGAGCTTCAGGAAGCATTTGGGAACAAGCTGGAGATCATCCAGGCGGATGCTCTTCTAATCGATGAGCGCTCTATTGTGGGTGAAGGTACCCATGTCGTCGCGAACCTTCCCTACAACGTCGGAACGGCGCTGCTCCTGAAGTGGCTCGGCGGCGACTGGCTCCCGTGGTGGCGATCGCTCACATTGATGTTCCAGAAGGAGGTTGCGGATCGCATTGTCGCGCTGCCCGGAAGCGAAGCGTACGGCCGGCTCTCCGTCGCCGCGCAATGGCGCTCGCGCCCGCGGATCGCGATGCGCGTGAATCGCTCAGCCTTCGTGCCTCCGCCGAAAGTGACCTCAGCGGTCGTGCACATCGTGCCAGTGGAGGCGCCGCAGGGTGTTGACGCCAACGTCATGCCGCGCCTCACCGAAGCCGCGTTCGGCCAGCGGCGGAAGATGCTGCGCTCGAGCCTGAAGGCGTTCGCCGGAGCAAGCGAAGCTGCCGAGCAGCTCGGTATCGACCTTCAGCGCCGCGCCGAGACGCTCAGCGTCGAGGAATTCGTGCAGCTGGCGAGGGCGCTGTCCCGGACCTGATCCGGGATCAGTTCTTCTTGGGAACGTCCGGCGCTTTGGCCGAGGCGACGGTCGGTCCGCGGCTGATCGCCGACGATAGCTGCGCAACCTGCGGACAGGTCTTTGCGCCGCAAATTTGCTGCAGCTTCTGCAGGTTCGCCTGCGCCCGGGCGGTCGCGCCCATCTCGACCATGGCTTCGCCCTGGACCGCGATCGCGTCCGGGTCGTTCGGCTCGATCACCAGCGCCTTGTTGGTCATGCGGATCGCCTTGCCATACAGGTGCTGCTTCTCGGCGACGCGGGCCAGGTCGACGTAAGCCCAGCGATTTCGCGGATCGATTGCAAGCGAGGTTTCGAGCATGTCCTCGGCCTGTTCGAGCTTGCCGGCGCTGGTCAGCGCCTTGGCCTCGCGCTGAAGCTCGACCGACTTCGGCAGGATCTGGTTGTCGGCACGCTGGCTGATCACCGGCGAGGCGAGCGCGGCGGCCGCCAAACCGGCCAGCAACAGACGAGGCAAGGAACGCATTAATCTCTCCACTTCCTGCGCGCGGATTAGCATGGACGCCGAAGCCGCGCGACGAAAAAGCCGTCCGTCCGGTCGTGCCCCGGCGTCAACAGCCGCCCTCGCGAGTCCGGACGCCCACCGGCAATGGCCGTATCCTCACTAATCCACGATGAATGGTCCGCAAGGAAGCGGTCAATCTGCCCTGCCCCTTCGCGGGACAGGAGGGAGCAGACGGCATAGACCAGTGAACCGCCCGGCCGGACCAGCCCGGCGCCGATCGCCAGCAGCCGCTGCTGCAGTTCGACCACGCGGCCGAGACGTTCGGGCGTAAGCCGCCAGCGCCCCTCGGGATTGCGCCGCCAGGTCCCGCTGCCGGAGCAGGGCGCGTCGACGAGGACGACGTCCGCCTTTTCCCGCCAGTCTTCGATCTCGCCGAGCTCATTCGGCGGATCGAGAAGCCGCATTTCGACCTCGGCTCCGGCCCGCTCCGCACGGCCCGGCAACTTCGAAAGGCGGCCGCGGTTGCTGTCGGTTGCAAGGATGCGCGCGCCCGGCGCTGCCGCTGCCAACGCCAGCGACTTGCCGCCCGCGCCCGCGCACAGGTCGACGATGCTCTCGCTGTTCTTCGGTTCGCAAGCGAGAGCGATCAGCTGGCTTCCCTCGTCCTGCACCTCGATCAAACCGGCCGCGTAGGCAGGATGATCGTGGACCCTGCGGTCGGAAGGCAGCCGAATGCCCCAGGGACTGAGCGGGGTTGGAATCGCATCGGGGAACTCGCGCAACATTCCTTCGCGTGAAGCGCGTGCAATATTCACCCTGATGTCCAGCGGCGCACGCTCCAGGAGGGCTGTCCACTCATCCTGGCTAACGAGCGGAGACAATTCGGACTCGAGCCAGAGCGGAACGAAAGACGCAGACGCCGCTGTCTCGCCCGCCACAGGAGGCTCGGGTCCTCTCGGCTGACCGAGAAGCTCCAGCAATTCGGGCTCATCATGCGCAAGACCGAGGATTACGGCCCGCCCGCTCTCAGGCCGCTCGGCCGAGCGGCGAATCGCCCGGAACGCCAGCTCCCGCACTGCGCGGCGATCCTTGGACCCGGCGTAGCGCCGATGCTTGAAATAGCGGGTCACGATCGAATCTGCCGGCGGGCCGTCGTCGCGGGCGGATGCGATCACCTCGTCGAGAATCTCGATCGCCGCCTGGAGCCGGGCAGCGGGGGTCATGAGCTAGCGCGTCGGATAGTTCGGCGCCTCGCGCGTGATCGTCACGTCGTGCACGTGGCTCTCCGATAGGCCGGCATTGGTGATCCGCACGAACCGGGCGCGCTTCTGCAGCTCAGCGATCGTCGTGGAGCCGGTATAGCCCATCGCCGCCTTCACCCCGCCGACCATCTGGTGGATGATCTCGCGGACTGGTCCCTTGTATGGCACCTGTCCCTCGATGCCTTCGGGCACAAGCTTCAGATGATCCTTGATGTCCTGCTGGAAGTAGCGGTCTGCCGATCCGCGAGCCATGGCGCCCACCGAGCCCATGCCGCGATAGGATTTGTACGAGCGGCCCTGATAAAGGAAGGTTTCGCCGGGCGCTTCCTCAGTACCGGCGAGGAGCGATCCAACCATCACCGTGGAAGCCCCGGCTGCCAGCGCCTTCGCCATGTCGCCGCTGGTGCGAATGCCGCCGTCGGCGATCACAGGCACGCCGTCGGCTGCCCGCGCCGCCTCCATGATCGCTGTAAGTTGAGGCACGCCTACGCCCGCAATGACGCGGGTCGTGCAGATCGATCCTGGGCCGATGCCCACCTTGATCGCGTCGGCGCCCGCATCGACGAGCGCCTTGGCGGCGTCCGCCGTCGCGACATTGCCGGCGACCACCTGGGCGGAGTTCGACAAGGTCTTCACCCGCTCCACGGCACGCGCGACGTCAGTGTTATGGCCGTGGGCGGTATCGATCACGATGCAATCGCAGCCGGCTTCGATCAGCGCCTCGGATCGCGCGAAGCCCGCGTCGCCAACGGTCGTTGCGGCCGCGACTCGCAGCCGTCCTTCCGCGTCCTTTGTGGCATTCGGCGTGGCGACCGCCTTTTCGATGTCCTTGACCGTGATCAGCCCCACCAGGTGATCGCGGCCGTCCACGACCAGCAGCTTCTCGATACGCCGCTGGTGGAGGATTCGGCGCGCGACGTCTTCGCTGGTGCCAAGGCCGACCGTGGCCAGATTCTCGCGCGTCATGAGCTCGCTTACCTGCTGGCGCGAGTTCTCGGCGAAGCGCACGTCCCGGTTGGTGAGGATTCCGCACAGCTTGCCCGATTTCTCCACGATCGGGATGCCGCTGATCCTGTTCGCCTTCATCAGCTCCAGCGCTTCGGCGAGCGTCTGGTCGGGCGTCATCGTGATCGGGTTGACCACCATACCGCTTTCGAAGCGCTTCACCTGACGGACGGCGGTCGCCTGCTCCTCGATCGTCATGTTGCGGTGGAGAACGCCAATGCCGCCGAGCTGCGCCAGCGCGATTGCCATGTCCGCCTCCGTCACAGTGTCCATGGCGGACGAGAGAAGCGGAATATTGACCGGAATTTCGCGAGTCAGCCGGGTCCGCGTGTCCGCCTGGCTCGGCAGGACCGACGATTCGAGCGGCTGCAGCAGCACGTCGTCAAACGTGAGGCCAAGAGGAATGTCTGCTGTTTGGGAGAGTTGAGCCATATCGGCCCATGCCAAGTTGAGAGCGATTCGCCAAGTCCACCTAATTCAATGCGTTGCCCTCGCAAGCACCCGTTGCGCCGCCTCGACGTGCATGCGCTCGATCATCTGGTCGCCGAGGCGCTCCGCTCCGCCGTGAAATGCTTCAACAAGCTGCCGCGCCCGCTCCACCTCCGCCTCACCCGGCGCAAACGCGCGATGGCATGGCTCGATCTGATTCGGATGGATGAGGCTCTTGCCGTCGAAGCCGAGCCTCCGCCCCTCCTCGGCTTCCTTCAGGAACCCGTCGGCATCTTCAAGGCCATTGAACACCCCGTCGAACACCGCAACGCCCGCAGCACGCGCAGCGAGGACGATCATCTGAAGCGATGCCGAAATCGGCTCGCGCGAAGCCTCGAGCGGGAGCCTGAGGTCGGCACGAAGATCGTTTGTCCCGGCAATCAGCCCGGCCGTCACTCCCGCGATTTGAGGCGACGCAAGAACCCCGGCCGCGGTTTCGACCATCGCCAGCACCGGCTTGTTCACCGCTTCGGCGAAACCATGGACGAGGTGCGCCGAGATGGCTCGCGGAACGACAACAAGGTCGGCTCTCGATCGCGCGACAGCGTCGAGATCGAGCGAGTGCCACTCCGTCCCGATGCCGTTGACGCGAATTGCAACCGGCACCCGCCAATCCGAAGTGACCGCCTCGACCGCGGCTCGCCGGGCGTCGCGCTTGTCCGCGGGCTTCACCGCATCTTCGAGGTCGAGGATCACGAGGTCCGCGCCGGCTTCGCGCGCCCTGGCAATCGCTCGCGGGTTCGAGGCGGGCAGGAACAGCAGCGACCTTACGGCGAACAGGTCGACGCCCTTGTCGTTTTTCGCTTTCGAAACAGCCATGGCCGTCGCATCATGCCCCCGAATAGGGAGGACGGGGAAGAGTGATGCTGACGACGTTGATGACCGCCATCGCGGTTCTTGCGCTTTTGTTCGTGATGATGGGCGTGAAGATCGTCCGGCAAGGCTATCGCTACACGATCGAGCATTTCGGCCGCTTCGTGCGCGTCGCCGAGCCCGGGTTCAATTATGTGACGCCGTTCTTCTACCGCGTTGGCCGCAAGATCAACATGATGGAGCAGGTCCTTGATATCCCGGGCCAGGAGATCATCACCAAGGACAATGCGATGGTCGCCGTCGACGGCGTCGTCTTCTTCCAGGTGCTCGACGCGGCAAAGGCCGCCTACGAGGTTTCCGACCTCTACATGGCGATCATGGCGCTCTCGACCACCAATCTGCGCACGGTGATGGGCTCGATGGACCTGGACGAGACGCTTTCGCGACGCGACGAGATCAACGCCAAGCTCCTCCTCGTGGTCGATCAGGCGACTGAAAACTGGGGCGTCAAGATCACCCGCGTGGAACTCAAGGACATCCGCCCGCCGCAGGACATCGTCAACGCCATGACCCGGCAGATGAAGGCCGAGCGCGAGAAGCGCGCGGTGATCCTCGAGGCCGAGGGCTCGCGCCAGTCCGCCATCCTTCGCGCCGAGGGCGAGAAGCAGGGCGCGATTCTGTCCGCCGAGGGCGCGCGCGAAGCCGCCTTCCGCGAGGCCGAGGCGCGCGAGCGCTCCGCTCAGGCGGAAGCCGCGGCGACCAAGTCGGTCAGCGATGCCATCGAGGGCGGCAGCGCCCAGGCGATCAACTACTTCATCGCACAGAAATATGTCGAAGCCATCGCGGAGTTCGCCCGTTCGCCCAACGCAAAGACGATCCTGTTCCCGGTCGAGGCTACCCAGCTCATCGGGACGCTCGGCGGCATCGGCGAACTGGCGAAGCAGGCGATCGGTAGCCAGGCCGGATCGGCGGCGACAAAGCCCAAGACGGTTCCGACCGTTGCCAAAGCGGCTGAATGACCGACCTGCCCGTCGATCCAGGATGGCTGTGGCTGATCGGCGGCGTCGTGCTGCTGATCGCCGAGGTCATCGCCCCCGGCTTCTTCCTCGTGTTCATCGGCGCGGCTGCGATCGCCGCAGGTCTGTTCACGGTCCTTTTCGGTCTGGGGACCGTCGCTCAACTGGCCCTGTTCGCGCTCTACGCCGTGCTCGCCGTCATGATCGGCCGGCGGTTCTACAGCACCGCCGGTTCAGGTCCCTTGAACCTGCATCTCAACGACCCCTCACGGCGGCTTGTCGGAAAGGTCGTGACGGTCGTCTCCGCAGTCGACGAACATAGCGGCCGCGTTCGCGTCGGCGACGGCGAATGGAGTGCGCGCGGCGGCCCGGCAGCGGTCGGCGAACGTGTCCGGATCACCGGTGTCGACGGCAATTGTCTGGAGGTCGAGGCGGAGCGCGTACTTCCGCCGGCATAACCGGAGCCGCTTTGTTCGAAGTCAGTCTCACGCGCCGCCAGGCACTCGGAACGCTTGCTGCGGCCTCCGCGCTGCCAGCGGCACCCTCCTTTGCTGCACCCGCTACAGAAATTCAGGCGAAGGCGCTCCTCGACACCTTCGCCGAGCACATGCTCGACCTTTTTCCGGAATCTGCCACGTCCATGGGCCTCGACAAAGGGCCTCGCGCCAAGCTGCGATTTCGTCTCAGCGACCGCTCCACCGCGGGCCAGCAACGCGTTCGCCAAACCGTCGCTGCGGACCTCGCGCGCGCCGAGCAGCTCGACACATCCGGCCTCTCGATTGCGACACGCACCAGCATCGAGGTGGTGAAGAGCGCGTACCGGACGGCGCTCGAGGGCTTCGCCTTCCGCTATGGCGACGTAGCCGTGGGCGGCTACCGCAACACGCCCTACGTGGTGATCCAGAATGTCGGCACCTACATCGACACGCCGCAGCTGCTCGAGACCGATCAGCCGATCGAAAATGCCGCCGACGCAGAAGCTTATCTGAGCCGCCTCGCACAATATCCCAAGCAGCTGGACGGCGAAACCGAGCGGCTGCGCGCCGCCCGCGACCAGGGACTCGTTCCACCGGGGTTTCTGCTCGACAAGGCGATCAGCCAGCTCATGATTTCGGGCAGGAACGCTTTCGACGGCGGCACTCTTGTGGAATCGCTCGTCCGGCACACTGCGGAAAAGAAAATCGCCGGCGATTGGGAAGCGCGGGCCCGCAGGATCGTCACTGGCGACGTCTACAGGGCGCTCGGCCGGCAAATCGGTGAACTCCAGGCCGAGCGCAACATCGCCAACGCAATACCCGGCATCTGGTCCCGCCCGGGTGGCGAGGACTATTACCGTTGGGCGCTGAAGGCTTCGACCACGACCGACATGTCGCCCGACGAAGTCCATCGAATGGGCGTTGAGCGGCTTAAGGACCTGCACGGCCGCATGGACCCGATCCTGAGGAGTCTCGGCTACACGCAGGGCAGCATCGGCGACCGGATGAAGGCGCTGGCAAGGAACCCGCGCTACAGGTTCGCCGAGGGCGACAAGGGGCGGGCCGAGATCGTCGCCGACATCCAGCAGCAGCTCGCGAAGATCCACACCCTCCTGCCCCGCGGCTTCAGGCAGCTCGTCAACCCGCCGGTAACGGTGGTGCGCATGTCGCCAGAGCAGGAGCCCGGAGCCCCGGCGGCTTATGGTGCTTCCCCCTCGGTCGACGGCAGGATTCCGGGCAAGTTCTGGATCAATCTCCGCTCGACCGACCTGCACAGCAAGTACAGCCTGCCCGACCTCGCCGCGCACGAAGCGATCCCGGGCCACATCTGGCAGGGCGAATTCGCCAACCGGATGCCGCTCATCCGCACTCTCCTGGCGTTCAACGCCTACACCGAAGGGTGGGCACTCTATGCCGAGCAGCTCGTGGACGAGCTCGGCCTCTATGACGATTTCCCGGTCGGCCGGCTCGGCTATCTGCAGTCGATCGCCTTTCGCTGCTGCCGTCTCGTGGTGGACACCGGACTGCACGCGAAGCGCTGGACGCGGCAGCAGGCGGTGGACTACTTCGTCAACGTCAACGGCTCCAACCCGCTCGAGGTCGATTCGGAAGTCGACCGCTATTGCGCCTGGCCGGGGCAGGCCTGCGGCTACGAGGTCGGGCACAGCACCATCGACAGCCTGCGCGACAAGGCGAAGCGCGGGCTCGGATCCAGGTTCGATCTGCGGACCTTCGACGATGCGGTGCTGCTCGGCGGCAACGTCCCGATGGACGTGCTGGCGAAGAACATCGACGATTACGTCGCACGCGCCAAAGCTGCTTAGTCGAGGATAGTCTTGCCGGCTTCTTCGCGCGGTGCCGTTCGCGGGGAACGCAGACGCAGGAGGCTGAGGCCCGCTGCGACCAGTGCGGCGACAGCCGAGGCGGCCAGCAGCTTCGGCCCGACGGTCACGCCCGCAAGGTGGAAAGCCACGCCCACGGCGACGGCACCGGTCGTCTGTCCGAGCAGCCTGGCCGTCGCCAGCATCCCGCCGGCGGCGCCCGAACGGTGGCGCGGCGCGGAGCCGACGATGGTCCTGTTATTGGGCGACTGGAACAGACCGAACCCGATCCCGCAGACCGCCATTCTCCACGCGATGTCGAACGTGCCGGGATGAGCGCCCAGCCGGGACAAAGCGAACAGGCCGACCGCGAAGATGGCAAGTCCGATCCCGCCGATCAGCCCCGACCGCACCCGGTCGGCGAGCCGCCCGGCGATCGGAGCGACCACGCCCAACGCGAGCGGCCACGGCGTCATCAACAGCCCGGTCTCGAACGCGCTCTTTCCCATGACGGACTGAAACAGAAAGGGGAGCGTGACATAGGCCAGCATCTGCGCCGCGAACGACACGGTCGAGGTGCCGATCGACATGCTGAAGATGCGGATCTTGAGCAGGTCGACTGGGAACAGCGGAGCTGGGTCGCCCCACTCGCGCTTCACCAGCCACGCGCCCGCACCGACGCCCGCGAGAATCAGTCCCACGCCAAGGACGGCGCTTTCCCGCGCGAACGTCTCCGCGCCGAAGACCGTGCAGCCCATCATTGCGCCGCTGAGCGCGGCCGCGATCCAATCGAACGGATGGCCATGCCCCTTGACCTGCGGCAGCGCCTTGATGCCGACGATGATGGCCGCCACTCCGATTGGCAGGTTGATCAGAAACAGCCACGGCCATTTGCCGACGCTGAGGATCAGCGCGGCAAGCGTGGGCCCCGCTGCCGCCGACATCGACAGGACCAGCGCATTATAGCCGATGCCGCGCCCGAGCATGTTCGCTGGGTAGGTCGCGCGGACGAGCGCGGCATTCATGCTCATGATGCAGGCTGCGCCCACGCCCTGGAACACGCGGGCGGCGATCAGCGTCGCCAGGCCGTGCGCCATCGCGCATCCGACCGACCCAATCGTGAACAGCGCCAGCCCGGGGATAT
>Ga0308175_100002775_pt1 | contig 12032 bp, 9 predicted proteins | sample PhyCR1_3_FD_203893 | JGI IMG/M metagenome (GOLD analysis project Ga0308175, IMG submission 203893) | Soil microbial communities from UC Gill Tract Community Farm, Albany, California, United States - DLSLS.C.R1 | ecosystem: Environmental > Terrestrial > Soil > Agricultural land | place: USA... | reverse complement strand
CGGTGCTGGACCGCGGCGTCGCCGGGACGGCCGTGATCCCGGCCAAGCACGGCGGGCCGTCCCTCGCGGAGGCCACCGTGTTCGTGGCGGTGCCCGACCACCCCGGCGAGCTGGCCCGGCTGCTGGCGGACACCGGCGAGATCGGGGTCAACGTCGAGGACCTGCGCATCGACCACGACCCGGGCCGCGAGTACGGCCTGGTCGAGCTGACCGTCGCCAGCGACCACGTCGACCACCTGCTGGCCTCGCTCGATGACCGGGGCTGGACCGCCCACCGGTAGGCTGCACCGGTCGTCGCAGGCTGGTCGAGGAAGGCAGGGACAGCTGGTGGGTGTGGTCGTCGCGATGGACGGTCCGTCCGGGTCGGGCAAGTCGAGCACCTCACGCGGCGTCGCCGTCCGGCTCGGCCTGCGCTACCTCGACACCGGCGCGATGTACCGCGCGATCACCTGGTGGATGCTCGCGCACGGCATCGACGTGGAGGACTCCGCGGCCGTCGCCGCCCAGGCCGACGCACCCCTGCTGATCTCCGGCAGCGACCCGCTGGCCCCCACGATCAGCGTCGACGGCGTCGACGTGGCCGGCCCGATCCGGGAGCAGGCGGTGACCAGCGCGGTGAGCGCCGTCAGCGCAGTCCCGGAGATCCGGCGGCGGCTGCTGCGCGAGCAGCGCGACATCATCGGCGACGGCGGCATCGTCGTGGAGGGCCGTGACATCGGCACCGTGGTCGCCCCGGACGCGCCGGTGAAGGTGTACCTCACCGCCGACCCGGCGTCCCGGGCCGCCCGGCGCAGCGCCGAGCAGGACGGCACCGACGTGGCCGCAACCCAGGCCGACCTGATCCGCCGGGACACCTTCGACTCCGGCCGGGCGACGTCCCCGCTCGCGATGGCCGACGACGCGCACCACATCGACACCACGCCGTTCACCCTCGACGAGGTCGTCGACCAGGTCGTGGCCCTGGTGCGCGCCGCCCAGGAGACCGCCGAGCCGTGAGCCCGCGCGGGGGTCTCGAGCACCTTGACCTGCCGCGCACGCTCGACGCGGTGCACCCGCCGGACCGGCTGCTGCGCGCGGTGCGGCCGGTGGTCCGGAGCATCCTCGACCGGCGCTACGACATCCGCCTGCACGGGGTCGAGCTCGTGCCCCGGCACGGCGCCGCGATCGTCGCCTCGAACCACATCGGCCTGCTCGACGGCCCGCTGATGGCCGCCTTCACGCCCCGGCCGGTGCACGCGCTGACCAAGCAGGAGATGTTCGACGGCCACGCCGGCACGCTGCTGCGGGCGGTCGGCCAGATCCCGCTCGCCCGGCACGAGGTGGACGTCGCGGCCGTCAAGGACTGCGTCCGGGTGCTGCGCGACGGGGGAGTGGTCGGCATCTACCCCGAGGGCACCCGCGGGGACGGGGAGCTGCGGGTGTTCCACCGCGGCGTCGCCTACCTCGCGCTGGTCACCGGCGCGCCCGTCGTACCGCTGGTGATGTTCGGCACGCGCGAGCGCGGCGGCGGGGTCGACTCGGTGCCCCCGCGCGGCGCCCGATTCGACTTCGTGTACGGCGCTCCGGTCTACTGGGAGCAGCACTCCTGGCCCCGGACCCAGGCGGAGGTACGCCGTACCGCCGCCGACCTGCGGAACAGACTCGTCGCCCACCTCGTTGACGCCATGGCCCTCACCGGCCGCCCGCTGCCGGGGCCGATCCCGGGAGTCGACCCGGACGACCTCGACCTCCGGGCCCCGCGCACGAAGGACCGATCATGACGACCGAGCACGAACCCGTTCCCGACGAGAGCACCGGAGCGCCCGCCGCGGTGCCCGTCCTCGCGGTCGTGGGCCGTCCCAACGTCGGCAAGTCCACCCTGGTGAACCGGATGATCGGCCGCCGCGAGGCCGTGGTGCAGGACGTCCCCGGCGTGACCCGGGACCGCATCTCCTACGACGCGACCTGGAACGGCCGCGCCTTCACCGTCGTCGACACCGGCGGCTGGGACCCCGACGCCCGCGGCCTCGCCGAGCGGATCCGCGCCCAGGCCGAGGTCGCCGTCACCGTCGCGGACGCGGTGCTCTTCGTGGTCGACGCGACGATCGGCATCACCGACGCGGACGAGGCGGTCGTCAAGGTCCTGCGGAAGTCCGGCAAGCCGGTCGTGCTCGCCGCCAACAAGGTCGACGACCAGCGCACCGAGGCCGAGGCCGCCGCGCTGTGGAACCTCGGGCTCGGTGAGCCGTACCCGGTCTCCGCGCTGCACGGCCGCGGCTCCGGCGACATGCTCGACGCGATCCTGGCCGCGCTGCCCGAGCCGCCGCCCGAGGCGTACGGCGAGGTGGGCGGCCCGCGCCGGGTGGCGATCGTCGGGCGCCCCAACGTCGGCAAGTCCTCGCTGCTGAACAAGCTGGCCAAGGAGGACCGCGCGGTCGTCGATGACGCGGCCGGCACCACCGTCGACCCGGTCGACGAGCTGATCGCGCTCGGTGGGCGCACCTGGCGGTTCATCGACACCGCCGGCGTCCGCAAGCGCATCAAGGAGGCCTCCGGCCACGAGTACTACGCCAGCCTGCGCACCAACACCGCGATCGAGCGGGCCGAGGTGTGCGTGATGGTCGTGGACGGGTCCCAGCCGATCTCGGAGCAGGACCTGCGGATCATCACCGCGGTCGCCGAGGCCGGCCGGGCGCTGGTGATCGCGTTCAACAAGTGGGACCTCGTCGACGAGGAGCGCCGCTACTACCTGGACCGCGAGGTCGAGCGGGACCTGGTGCGCGTGCCGTGGGCGCCGCGGGTCAACATCACCGCGCGCACCGGCTGGCACGTCGACCGGCTGGTGCCGGCCCTGGACGCCGCGCTCGAGGGCTGGTCCACCCGCGTCGGTACCGGCGCGCTGAACTCGTTCCTGGGTCGGCTGGTCTCCGAGCACCCGCACCCCGTGCGTGGCGGCAAGCAGCCGAAGATCCTGTTCGGCACGCAGGCCTCGACCGAGCCGCCGACGTTCGTCCTGTTCACCAGCGGACAGCTGGAGGCGTCCTACCTCCGGTTCGTCGAGCGGCGGCTGCGCGAGGAGTTCGGCTTCGTCGGCAGCCCCGTGCACGTGCAGCAGCGCCCGCGCAAGAAGCGCGAGCGCCGCTGACGGGTCCGCTTACGCGACCGGTCCCTGCGCCAGGGTCACGGTCGCGGTGTGCGACGTCCCGGCGGTGTCGGTCCAGGTCACGCTGACCTGGTCACCGGGGGAGTGGGCCGCCACGGCCTTGCGCAGCGCGGTCGAGGTGCTCACGCTGGTGCCGTCCACCGCGGTGATCGTGTCCCCGGCCGCGATGCCGGCGCCGGCCGCCGGGGTGCTCTGGTAGACGCCCCGGACGGTGGTGCCGGTGCTGCCGAGGCCCACCCCGAGGAACGCCGGGTAGCCGTACTCGTAGCGGGTGCTGGTCACCCCGCTCTCCAGGTCGCCGGCGACCCGCAGGACCTTCGCGATCGGCACGGAGTAGCCGACCACGTCTGCGGAGCCGCTGGACGCCGCGGTGGTCATGCCGACCACCTGGCCGTCCTTGTCGTACGTCGCGCCGCCGGAGTCGCCCGAGACCACGTCGGAGCTGATCTGCAGCAGACCGGTCAGCCGCTCGCCGCTGGCCGCGCCCTCGCTCTGGGTGGTGATGGTCTGGCTCTTCGCCAGCACCGTGCCGGTGGCGGCGCTGAACGTCGAGGCACCGTTCGCGTCGCCCACCGCGGTCACCGCGTCACCGGTCGCGATGCCGTCGGTGTCCGGCGTCACCGTGGCGAGCCCCGAGGCCCCCACGAGCTGGAGCACCGCGACGTCGTCCTTGGTGTCGGTGCCGACGACCTTCGCGGTGTAGGTCGTGCCGGTGCTCATCACCTTCACCTTCACCGAGGTGGCGCCCGCCACCACGTGGTGGTTGGTGACGACCTCCCCGTCGGACGTGAGCACCATGCCGGTGCCGACGGCCTTGCCGCCGTCGTACTTCAGGGTGGAGACGACCCGCACCAGGCCGGACAGCTGCGTGTCGGTGGCGTTCGAGGTGCTGTCGCTGGAGGAGCCCTGCGACGGCAAGCCGCCGCCGTACCCGCCGTCCGGGAGCGACGGCACCGAGAACCCGTCCTGCCCGCCGTCGGACCACGACCAGTCGCCGTTGCCGGGGATCGGCACGGTGCCGGTCCCGCCCTGCTGCGACACGTTGCTGCGCCCGTTGCTGCTCGCGGCCGTCTTCGAGGTGCCGGAGGAGCCGAACCCGTGACCCAGGGCGTACCCGGCGCCGACCCCGCCGGCGCCCGCGACCACGGCCGTGGCGGTCACGGTGGCCAGCAGCCGGCGCCCGCGGCGCTGCTTCCCCGGCTCCGTCGCGGCTCCCGGCTCCGTGGGAGTCTGGTGGGGCTGCGGGAAGGGGCTCTGCTGCTCGTCCATGGGGTTCCTCCGGGGCTCGATGCGCGTCCAGCACAGACAACCGGTCGAACCGAAGAGGAACCTGTGAGCCGAGCCTGCCTTCGCTTTGCGGATCCGAAGAAGATCCTGAGGAGCCACCGCCGGTCGTACCCGGCCCGGTTCGGAGGAAGGTCGGTGCTGCGGTAAGGTTCTCGCGCCCGCTCGTCGTCGTGAGACGTCGCGGGCTTCGGGCTGTGGCGCAGCTTGGTAGCGCACTTGACTGGGGGTCAAGGGGTCGCAGGTTCAAATCCTGTCAGCCCGACTTTCTGAACCGCCCCTGACCTGCGGAAACGCGGGATCAGGGGCGGTTCGCCATTTGAACTGAGCGGCGGTCGTCGTTACGTCATGATGTGGACGCCACATTCGGCCGCCGACCAGCGCAAACGACAGCGGACGAGGGCGAGCGACGGTCGCCTTGCGTTGGACGTTTACTGGTCGTAAACGGAGATGACCCAGCACCAACCGGGGGTGTGAACCGCCGTGATCACAGAGACCTGGATCGACTGCTCGATCCAGGTCTGTGATCACCCGAGTTGGGATCTGGGGTCGGCGAAGCCGAGGCTGACGTAGCCTGGCGCTCGTTTGGCGAGGGCAGCGGCGAGTACGGGCATCTCGACATCGTGGTAGTCGTGGACCTCGGCGGTCTGCTTGCCTGGGTAGGCGCGCAGGACGCGGCCTGCGTACTGGACGAGCCGTCCCTTGAAGGACACCGGGCCGGCGAGGAACAGGGTGTCGAGTGCGGGGCAGTCGAAACCTTCGCCGACGAAGTGTCCGGTGGCAACGACCAGGAGTGGCGGACTGCCGACGGTGGGGACCAGCCGTTCGTTTGCGGCGGATCGTGCACGTGCACCCATCCCGCCTTTGAGGACCACCGGCTCCACTCCGCGCTCGGACAGTCTGGCGGTCAGGTGGTCGACGTGTGCTGTGCGTTGGGCCAGCACGAGGCAGTGTCGTCCGCGAACGTGGGCTTCGAGCACGTCGGTGAGGATCTGCTCGTTGCGTGATTCGTCTGCGGCAAGCGCTCGGTGGATGCCCGCGATGGCGCCTGGAACGGATAGGTCGACTTGCTCCTCCAGTCGAAACCGCGTGGGGTGGACGACGAGTAAAGGGCGCGGCCGGTCGGTATGGGCGCCTTCGAGCGTGTCGGGGTCTGCGTGTTGCAGGGTGTGCCGCATGGGGCCGAGCTGGAAGCCGATGAGGTCATCGAGTCCGTCCCTGCGGTATGGCGTGGCAGTGAGTCCGAGCCAGTATCGGGCGGGGATGGCGCGAACCGCGGACTCGAATGCGGCCGCCGGCACGTGATGGCACTCATCGACCACCACGAGGCCGTATGCGCCGAGCTTCTCGTCAAGGTCGTCCCGGCGGGCGAGTGTCTGGAGGGTGGCCACGTCGAGCACGCCGGTGAGTTTGGAGCGCCCACCACCGAGTTGGCCGGGTTTCCACCCGAGCAGGTCCTGGATCTGTCGACGCCACTGGTCGGCGAGGGTCTTGCGGTCAACCAGGACCAGGGTTGAGGTGCCGCGATTCGCGATGAGTGCGCAGGCCATGACGGTCTTTCCTGAGCCGGGCGGGGACACGAGCAAGCCCAAGTCGTGTGGAAGCAGATCGTCGACTGCCGCCTGCTGTGCGGGATCGAGGATGAGGTCAAGGGCGAAGTCCTCGGCCTGACCTGCCACTCGGCGATCGTCGGTCTCGACCTTGCTGCCCGCGTCCGCGATGAGCCTTGTAGCGGTGTCGAGGAGGCCGCGGGGGAGAACCAGGTGATCGTCGAGGGTCTCGTCGTAGGAGGTGATGATCCGCGGGATCTTCCAGGTGGACTGGCGTCGGCGCTGCCGGTCGTGGAACTCAGGATTGTAGGTTGAGGCCGCATGCTTGAGCGTGGCGTACAGCGAGGGGCTGAGCTCCGATCCTGGGATCCTGACACCACCGTCGAGAGCGAGATGCACGATCGGCGCCGGGCTCGGTCGCGTCCGGGTCGACTTCGGGGGCCGAGCACGGTCGACCCGTGACCCGACAGCTGGTTCTCGCAACGCCGTGGCAAGCTTCGACACCTGCCGGGGCGTCAGTCGGTCCAAGGTCGACAGGTAGTCCCACTGATCGTCGAAGGGTTCAAGCGTCGCCAGATCAAGGAACACCGTCGTCCCGACCTTGCGGGACTTCCCATGCAGGGGTGCCGCGATCAGGTTGCCCGGGCCACGCCCAGGGAGCACATCCTGAGACGGAAAGAGGCGGTCATAGCACCGCAGGTCCATGCGTCCGCGGATCGCAATCGCCTCACGTACGAGTGCCGTACCCAGCTGGCGCGCGGTGGCCGCGAGCACCGCATCGGTAAAGAAGATCCAGACGTGGGCGCCGATCCCGGACCGAGAGATCTCCAGCGCGGCGGGCGCGCCGACGGAGCGGGCTGCTTTGAGGTACGCAAGGGCGTCCAGCATGGCCGCCGGGCCGTCGAAGTCCGCGGCAAGCCAACAGGTCTGGTCGCCCGGCAGCATCGGATAGAGGCCGATGTGGATATCACCAGTCAGGTGCGCCGCCAGCACCTCGCGGGTCAATGGGAGATAGCGGTGATCGGAGGACTTGCTTCCCTTGCGCCAGCCACCCTCGACTGCTGGCATCCAGCCCGACTTGCCGGAACGTGCGTTCTCCCATCGGACCGCAAACACATCCTGCCGTGCCCCGAAGAGTGCGGCGTAGAACTGCACCTTCGCCTGCGGCGGGGAGCTTGCGTCGACGGACCCCGGTGCCTTGTCGAACCATGCCGTCTGAGTGCCGCGTGCAGGCGCTGCCTCTGCATCGGTCAGTTTCAGTAGCTGGCGGAGGCGGGCATTCTCACGCCGGAGGCTCTCGAGCTCCTCGCCGATGTCGGTCACGAAGTCAATTCTGGCGGGTCAGCGCAGGACGCACAGATGCGACTGGCTACACTTGCAGCAGTTACAGTCAATTGTTTCGGTTGGAGGTCGTCATGTCTGAGGCGCTTGCCGAGGACGTCCAGGCACTTCGCGCAGCGCTGGCGGACTCCTCCGACAGTGTGAAGGTGACGCTCAGCCTTCCTCGCGAGAGTGCTGAGAAGGTGCTCGCATTGCTCGATGCCGAGCGTACGACCGGTGCAGTCGTGGTCCCGGTGAAGGAACGCTTCACCACCACCGAAGCAGCCACCATGCTGGGTCTGTCGCGCCCGACGCTGATGAAGCTGGTCGAGTCCGGCGAGATCGACCACGTGAAGGTCGGAACCCATCACCGCATCCCGGCCCAGGCAATCCTCGACTTCCAGCGCGCACGACGCCTTCGGCGGGAGAAAGCAGCCGAGGCGCTCGCGGAGTTCTCCAACGACCTCGGCTTCGTCGATTGACGGTCTCCAGCGTCCTGGCGGATGCCAACATCCTGTACTCGCGGACGTTGCGCGACTACGTCCTCTACGCCGCTGACGAGGGCGCCATCGAGATCCACTGGAGCGAGGAGATCCTGGACGAGATGTCGCGGAACCTCCAAGAAAACCTCGGACTCAGCCGCGGCGACACCACGCGTCTGGAGGAACTGATGAACGACTACATCGAGTACGCGCTCATCGACGTCGACCGCGCGGACGTCGCCACCGTGGAGCACGTCGAGATGGACGCCAAGGACCGCCACGTCCTCGCGGCCGCGATCTCGGCTGACGCCGACATCCTCCTAACGCAGAACATCAAGCACTTTCCCCGCGAGTGGATGACCCACCGTGGCATAGAGCTGATGGACGCCGGCGAACTTCTCCTCCGCGTCGCCGAGCGGTTCCCTGACAAAGTGCGAAGAGCCCATGACAAGGCTGTGCGCTATTCACCGAAGCCAGAAGCCGAGCTGCTCGCGACGCTGGAAGGCATCGTCGGCACGGACGCCGCCAGCGCAGTTCGCTCGCTCCTCGAACCATCGTCTCCGCCGCGTCGAGCAGATGATGGGGACGATTGATCGACCAAGTGGCCGGGCGGGGGACACCTTGGCGCGATCGTCTTTTCAGGTGCAGCCCCAACCGGGGCGGCATGCCGCGTGGCAATCTGACGGGTGGACGCTTACTGGTCGTTTACTCGCGCAGAAGTCCGCCAGATCGCGCGATTGGACGCAAGTGCAGGCAAGAGTCGCGGGGCACGTTAGCGCAGGCCAGAGCGAAATCTGGCTCACGATCGCACCTAGCGGCAGAGCGCAAGTCCCAGGTCAAGGGGTCGCAGGTTCAAATCCTGTCAGCCCGACCGACCGGGCCCGACCTGTTCACGCAGGTCGGGGCCCGTTTTTCATGCCCCTTCGCGGGCAGGCCGGACGACGGCCAGGTTCGGGCGCTGGGGACCAGCCGTGCGCGTGCATCAAGCGACGTTCTTGGTGTTCGTGGTGGCGTTCTTCGCGGGCGGCCATGTCAGGTCCTTCCAGGCTGGGCTACACGGCCGCCGTGTCTGCTCGAGCGGCCGGCGACTCACTCAAGACCCAACGTTGGTGCGCTGCCAGTCCAAGTCGGGGTTCCTGACGAAATCCCAACGGCCTCAGTCGCGCTCTTGACGTCTTGCCTACGTGGCCCCGCTTGGCGCCGCCCCCCGGGCGGCGGGCGCGGGCGGCGGGCGGTAGTAAACTCACGGATGGTGTGCCGGGAAGTCTGGTCGGCGTGAGCAGTCCGCCGACCCTCAAGGACATTCCGTGCCGCTTCGCCACACCACCTCCGGCCGCCCCCGGCCGCCACAGAGCGCCATCCGTCAGACCGACCGCCGCGCCGGCGCCGGCCAAGGTCGCCGGGCCACCGACTTGTTGCACCGCCGGCCGGTGCTGCTGCTCGCCTTCGCGTTCGCGGTGATGGCTGACCCGGTCTCCTCGGTCGCGTATGCGGTCGAGGCCGCGTTGCGGGCGCTGAACGGCGACCTCGCCCTGCTCGTCCCCACGATGGGTCTGGTCGTCGCCATCGTGGCGCTCGTCATCGTGAACTACCAGCAGCTGATCCGTCGCTATCCGAACGGCGGCGGCGCGTCCGCGGCCGCCGGTGAGGCGTTCGGTGACGCGGTGGCGTTCATCCCGATCGGTGCGCTCGTCGTCGACTTCGTGCTGACCATCGCCATCTCGGTGGCCGCGGGCGCATCGGCCGTCATCGCGTACTTTCCGCAGCTGGCGCCGTGGCGGCTGCCGTTGGCACTGGCCTTGGTGGCGGTGGTCGGGGGGCTGACCTGGTTTGGGCACCTTGGACGGCTGTTCTTCGCGGTTCTCACGCTCGCGTTCATCGCGGTTGCCGGCGCCGTCCTGGTGTTCGGTGTGTTCGCGACGCCGGGCGCCCCGGTTGGGACCATCACACACACGCCCGGGCACCAGAGCCTGCTTGCGGTGGCGTTGGCGTTTCCGGTGGCGATGGCGCTCGCCACCGGCGTCGAGGCACCCTCCTCGGCCATCGCGCAGCTGGGGCAGCTCGACGATGACGGCCGCCGCCGTTTCGGCGCCATCACGTTGTGGCTCACCCTCGGCATCGTCGGCACCATCACCCTTGGGCTCGCCCTGGAGGCCCATCGGTTGCAGGTGGGGGTGCCGCACGCCGACACCACCCAGATCGCCGAGCTGGCCCGCGTCGCCGCGCCGGGGCCGGTGTTCGCCGCGTTCCAGCTCGTCACCGCGCTGTTGCTGCTCTCGGCCGCCTCCTCCTCGTTCCAGGCCGGCCCCGGCCTGTTGAAGGCGCTCGCCCGTCACACTCGCCCCACGCCCAGCACGATCCCCGGCGGCACCCCCGGCGGCACCCGCGAGGAGTCGGCCACGGTCGGCATCTTGCCCGCACCCGTGGGGCGAACCAACCGGCACCACACGCCGTACTGGGGTGTGCTCGCGTTCACCGTGGTCTCGGCCGCCGTGGTGGCCGCCGCAGGGGGCCGCGACCAGGAGCTCGTGCTGTTCTACGCCGTCTCGGTGTTTCTCAGCTTCCTGGCCGGCCTCGTCGCCATGGCTCGGTTCGCCCGCCGCGATCGCCGGCTCGGGCAGCTGGCCCTCAACGCGGTCGGTGCGGCCGTGGTCGCGTTCACGCTGGTGGTGAACCTGGCCCGGGGCCTGCCGGTGGTCAGCCTCGCCGCCGCGCTGCTTGTGGCCGGTGTGCTCTACCGCATCTGGGTCCGCGCCGGACGCCCCGGCGGCATCCGAGACCTGGCCGCCGACGCCGAAGCCGAACCCGAGACTGGACCCGCAGGGTCCGGACGAGCGGCGTCTGAAGCCGGCCGGCAAGCCGACGTCCGGCCCCGGGCTTAGGCGGTTGTTGTGGGGGCTGGGTGTCGTGGCTGATCTGCCGACCCGCGCGCTGGTGCGGGGGGTGCGGCTCGCTGCTGTCCCCGCGGCGTTCGTGGGCCGTCGGGCCATGGGACTTGGGCGACGTGTGGCCGGCCGGCCGGCGGAACTGGTAGAAGCCGAGGTGCAGGCGCGCACGGCCGAGCAGCTGTTCGCGGTGCTCGGCGACCTCAAGGGCGGCGCGATGAAAGCTGGACAGTGGCTCTCGGCGATGGAGGCTGCGCTCCCAGAGCAGCTGGCCGGCCCCTACGGGCAGGCGCTGACCCGGCTGCAGGACGCGGCGCCAGCCATGCCGATGCGGGCGGTCGACCGGATGCTCACCGAGGAGCTCGGACGAGGCTGGCGCGGGCTGTTCGTCGACTTCGACGAGGCGCCGGCGGCCGCGGCAAGCATCGGTCAGGTCCATCGTGCGGTGTGGCACGACGGCCGGACGGTGGCGGTGAAGGTGCAGTACCCGCGTGCGGGCGAGGCGCTCGCGACGGATCTGCGGCAGCTGGACCGGCTGCTCCCGTTGTTGCGGGTGGCGGCGCCCGGGCTGGATGCGCGCGGCCTGTTCGCCGAATTGCGGGACCGGGTGATGGCCGAGGTCGACTACCGGCAGGAGGCCGATGCGCAGACCGCCTTCGCGGACGAGTTTCGTGATGACACCGACTTCGTGGTGCCGGCCGTCGTCGCCGGGACCGACCGGGTGCTGGTGTCGCAGTGGGTTGACGGCACCCCGGTGGCGCAGGTTGCCCGCCGCGGTGACGAGGCAGCGCGCAAGACGGTCGCGCTGCTGCTGACCCGGTTCCTGTTGTCGAGCCCGCCGCGAGTCGGGCGGCTGCACGGCGACCCGCACCCGGGCAACTTCCGGCTGCTCGAAGACGGCCGGCTCGCCGTCGTCGACTTCGGCGCCAGCCTGCCGATGCCGCACGGCTGGCCGCCCAGACTCGCTACCCTGCTGCGCGCCGGCCGGGACCGCGACCCGGCCGCCCTGTTCGACGTGGCGACGGCCACCGGGCTGGTCCGGCCCGGAGCCGCGACACCCGAGGCGCTGCTGGACCTGCTGAACCCGCTCCTGGAACCGCTACGGCACGAGGAGTTCACGTTCAACCGGAGCTGGCTGCGCGCCCAGACCGCCCGGTTCTCCGACCCGCGTTCGTCCGCGTCGCGAACACAGCGCAGGCTCCGCCTCCCGGCCCGGCACCTTCTCGTGCAACGCGTCGCCGCCGGCACCACCGGGGTGCTGTGCCTGCTCGGCGCCCCTGTGCCGGTCGCGAACGAGGCGGCGGCCTGGTTGCCCGAACTGCGCTCATCGCCTTGAGGGCGGAGCATGGAGCTTGCCGGCGTACAACCG
>Ga0308175_100002774_pt1 | contig 12033 bp, 13 predicted proteins | sample PhyCR1_3_FD_203893 | JGI IMG/M metagenome (GOLD analysis project Ga0308175, IMG submission 203893) | Soil microbial communities from UC Gill Tract Community Farm, Albany, California, United States - DLSLS.C.R1 | ecosystem: Environmental > Terrestrial > Soil > Agricultural land | place: USA... | reverse complement strand
AACCGTCGCGGATCGCTTAGAATGCGCTTGGCCCTTTTTCAACCCGACATTCCGCAAAACCTCGGCGCCGCGATCCGCCTGACCGCCTGCCTGGGCGTTCCGCTCGACGTGATCGAGCCCTGCGGCTTCCCGCTGTCGGACCGGGCGCTGAAGCGGGCCGCGATGGATTATGCTCAGATCGCGGACGTCACGCGACACCCTTCTTGGGACTCTTTCCGCACGAATTCGGTGACTTCCAGCGCGCGGCTGGTGCTGTTCACGACCAAGGGAGCTGAAGCCCTCCACGACGTCCGCTTCGCCGCGTCCGACATCCTGCTGTTCGGCCGCGAGAGCGCCGGCGTCCCTGAGGCGGTGCATGCCGCCGCCCGCGTCCGGGTCGTCGTCCCGCTGGTCGCCGGCGCGCGTTCGCTGAACCTCGTCACCGCCGCCGCGATCGGCCTCGCCGAGGCTTTGCGCCAGATCAACGCCTTCCCAAGCCGGTCGCCGGCAAGCTAGCTGTGATGGACATGCCCGAAGCCGCCGCCAGCAACATCACCCTTGAGATCCAGGATCGCCGCGACCGCGCCAAGGCGTGGTTCGAGAGCCTGCAGCAGCGCATCGTCGCCGAACTGGAGCGCCTGGAGGACGAGGCCCCGGCCCAGCTCTATCCCGGCCCGTCCAGCCGCTTCGAGCTGCGCCCCTGGACGCGGGAGACCGGGACCGGCGGCGGCATCGGCGGCTTCTTCAAGGGCCGGTTCTTCGAAAAGTGCGGCGTGCACACCTCCGCCGCCACCGCCCGCTTCTCGCCCGAGATGGCCAAGACCATGCCCGGGGCCGAGGCCGATCCCTCCTACGTCTCGGCTTCGATCAGCCTCATCGTCCATCCGGTGAGTCCGCGGGTGCCGACGGTCCACATGAACACCCGGTTCCTGTCGACCGCGGTCAGCTGGTTCGGCGGCGGGGCGGATCTGACGCCGATGCTGGACGAGCAGCGCAGCCAGGAGGCCGACGACGCCGTCCTCTTCCACAAGGCGATGGCCGACGCCTGCGACGCCTTCGATCCCGACTGGTACGGCAAGTACAAGGCCTGGTGCGACGAGTACTTCTTCCTGCCGCACCGGGGCGAAACCCGCGGCGTGGGCGGCATCTTCTACGACCGCCACGATACCGGCGACTTCGAGCGCGACTTCGCCTTCACCCGCGCCGTCGGCGAGGCGTTCCTCGAGGTCTATCCCAAGATCGTCCGCCACCGCATGGACGAGCCGTGGACGGAAGAGGACCGCTACGAGCAGTTGGTGCGCCGCGGCCGCTACGTGGAGTTCAACCTGCTCTACGACCGCGGCACGATGTTCGGCCTGAAGGCCGGCGGCAATATCGACACGATCCTCAGCTCCATGCCGCCGATCGCGGCCTGGAAGTAGGGATTGGTCAGGCCGACAGGCCCAGGCTCAGCGCGGCCGCGGCGCTGGCGGCGATGATGATGAGTTTCCAGGCGAGCATCCGGGGTTCAACCCACGGCGCACGGCTTATGTTGCCTGGGCGATGAAATTGCCGATCCAACGGCCGATCCGGGCCCGGTCGTCGGCCTGGCCGAAACTGGCCACCGCCGCATCGGCCTCGGCGTCCGGATAGACGCTGCCGCGGCGGTTCTCGATCAGGGCCGACGCATAGGCCGGATCGAACTCCGGGTGCGGCTGCATCGAGATCGCCGCCTCGCCCGGCCACACCAGCCCCGCGAACGGCGTGAAGTCGCTGGCCGCCCAGACCTCGGCGCCCGGCGGCTTCTCCACGACCTGGTCCTGGTGCGAGGCCGGCAGCCGGATCGCGGCGGGCGCATCGCCGTCCATCCAGGGCTCGCGGCGGACGATCCGGTATTCGTTCTCGCCAATGCCCCAGCCCTTCGGCGACTTTATCACCCGGCCCCCGAACGCCTGGGCCATGAGTTGGTGGCCCAGGCACACGCCCACCAGCGCCGCCTGCCCCTTTGCCAGCCGCAGGAAGTCCTCGAACGGGCCGATCCAGGGCAGCGGCTCGTAGGCGCCGGCCGCCCCGCCGGTGATCACATAGGCGTCGCAAGCGGTGGGGCTGTCAGGCAGTTCGCCCTCGTCCACCGCATAGGTCGCCCAGTCGTAGGCGTCGCGCCCCAGCAGGCCCTCGAACATGTCCGGATAGGTCCCGAACTCAGGAATGCACGCCCGTGGGGGCCGCCCGGTCTTTAGGATGCCGACCTTCATGTCGGCCTGCCTACTCGCTGAATACGCGCTCGTCGATCTGGCGCGCTGACCCTTGTAGTTGGCCGCGGCGCAGCAGGAAGATGATGGCGAACACCGGCACGCCAAAGCCGACGCGCCAGGGCTCCAGCATCCCAGTCTTGGCGGCGTAGGCGCCCAAGAACTGGACGTAGAGCGGACTGAAGCCCCAGGCGCCGCTGGACCAGTCGATCGAGATTTGTCCCAAGCCCAGCAGGCAACCGATCGCCCACAGCCACTTGCGACGGACGCCTCTCGTCATGAAGAGCAGTATTTCAGAGCCGAGACACAAGCTGAAGCTCAGGACCGTCAGGATCAAAACCAGGTATTGAGCGAAGGACTTGCCGCTCAGCCCGAAGCCGTTGATCTGCTCGAGGGGCTTGTAGAGCGGGTTCAGGTAGAGCGACTCGATCTGCGCCATCCCATTGCGCCGCAGGATCACCATGCGGATCAACGCCCGCTTCGGCCCGTTTGACACCTCATAGCCGAGGTAGGCCTGGCGGGTGACGCCGCCGTTCAGAGTGTTAGTGACCTGGAACCGACCGTCGACCAGCCGTGTGACCGCACCCGGTCCGGACGGCGTCAGCGACCGGATCTGCGGCAGGATCTTCGCGAAGCTGTCGCGCAGCCGAGGGTCGAGCTGCGCTATGAGGTCGGCGTCGCCGTCGGGACGCTGGAGGTCCCCGACCACGGTCGCGCCGAGCGCTCGGTCCTCGGGCGAGGTCACCTTGTCGAGTACTTGGCTCTGACTGCAGGCCGCCAGGAGCGCGCAAACCGCAGCCACCAGCGCCAACGACCGCCACGAACCCGCGGCACGCGCTGCCTTCATGGTCGTCCCCCCGGGGACCGTGCGCGGTCCGGGATCGCCGGCGCCTCAATCTTGAGCCGAGGTTAGTGGGTCCTCCCCCGCAAGGCGACCGCTAGAACGCCATGCCCTGCGCCACCGCCTTCAGCTTCTCAACCGCTGAGAGCTTGTCATTGAGGAAGTCGTGGTCGATCCACCAGTCCTCGACCTCGCGAAGCACCTGGCCGACCATCGGGCCCTTGGGCACCCCGGCGGCCATCACGTCCTCGCCGGTGAGCGGGAACGCCGGTGCGGTCCAGCTTTCCGCCAGCGCGATCATGCCGCGCCACTGCGGCGTCGACGCCGTGCCGGGCGCCCGGGCCCAGGCCAGCTTGGCCCGGTCGCGGAACACCGCGGCGCCGCTGCGATAGACTGCGCGACGGATTTCCCGCGGGCTCATCCAGCTTTTCAGCTCCGGCGTCGGGGCCAGCGCCGCGGCCAGACGCTCGCGCTCGGCGTTGGAGAGCCGCAGGCGCTCCGCGAACCGCTCCGCGCCGAGCTGGTCGTCCGGCAGCAGGGCGGCCAGGCGCAGCAGGGCATCGGTCTCGAACAGCTGCTCGGCCTCGATGGCCACCAGGCCGTCGAACCGCGCCAGGTCGATGGGCGCCGGCAGCACCTCGCCCATCACGCCGGTGCGCGCCATCAGCGCCACGGCCTCGCGTGGATCGTCGGCGGCCAGCAGTTTCAGGAGCTCCTTCGACACCCGCTCGGCCGACAGCGTGGCGAGTTGCCCCCGCGCCGCCTCGCAGGCCGCCAGCGCCGCGGCGTCGGCGGGCCCGGCGCCGTACCAGGCCAGGAACCGGAAGAAGCGCAGGATGCGCAGGTAGTCCTCGGCGATCCGCTGGCCGGCGTCGCCCACGAACACGATCCGCCCGGCCCGGGCGTCCGCCACGCCATGGCCCGTCGGGTCGTAGATCGACCCGTCGCGGCGGGCATAGAGGCTGTTCAGCGTGAAGTCCCGCCGCTGTGCGTCTTCCGCCCAGTCGGTGGTGAAGGCCACCACGGCGCGCCGCCCGTCGGTGGAGACGTCGCGGCGCAGGGTGGTGATCTCGAACGGCTGGCTGGCCGAGACGGCGGTGACGGTGCCGTGCTCCACGCCGGTCGGCACGGCCTTCAGGCCCGCCGCCTTCAGCGCCTGGGTCACGGCGTCGGTCGAAAGCACGGTGGCGATATCGATGTCGCTGACCGGTCGCCCGATCAGGGTGTTGCGCACGCAGCCGCCCACGAAACGTGCGCAATCGGCGCCGCCGGCCGCCTCCAGCGCATCCATCACCGCCGCCGTCGCCGGGGCGGTCATCCATGGCCTCTCGCCGAGGCTTTCGATATGGGGTGTCTCGCTCATCGCTCGAAGCGACCCTCGGTCACCCGTCCGCCGGGCGTCGTCTGCGCCGGCACGTAGCGCTCGGCCCGGTTGTCCCTATGGAAGACCACCGTCCCGATCAACGACAGAACCACCAGCGCCGCGCCGGCCGCGAACAGCCAGGGCCAGGGCGTCGAGCCCATCGGCCGCCCCGTGCGCTTCGCCCACCAGGCCCAGGCGAACCAGACCACGAACGGCAGCGCGACGAGCGCCGCCCGGATGAGGTAGGCCCTACCCAACCGCGGCCCCGTAGAGCCGGTCGTAGAGCGCGCGCAGGATTCCCGCCGTCGCGCCCCAGATGAACTGGTTCTCGTGGCTGAAGGCATAGAACCGCCGGGTCTCGCCGCCGGGAAACGTGCGCTCGTGCTCCTCAACGTTGGCCGGATCCATCAGGAAGCCGAAGGGTGTCTCGAAGACGTCGGCCACCTCTCCCGGATTTGGCATGAGCTCGAACCCCGGCCGCACGAAGCCTACAACCGGGGTGATCAGGTAGCCCGTGCCGGTTCGGTAGGGGGTCGACAGCCCCGCCAGCGACACGAAGTCGGACGCCAGGCCGATCTCCTCGTGCGCTTCGCGGAGCGCCGCCTGCGACGGCGTCTCTCCGGGATCGCAGCGGCCGCCGGGGAACGCCACCTGGCCGGTATGCTGGCGCAGCGTGTCGGCGCGGCGCGTCAGCAAGACCGAAAGCCCCGCCTCGCGCTCCACCAGGCCCACCAGCACCGCCGCCGGGGTCAGCGGACCGTCGATGGCCCCCTGCCAGCCGCCGGGCGTCAGGTCGAAGTCCGAACGCAGCGGCGCGCCATCCACCGGGTGATGCTGATCCAGCGGGTCCAGGTGCCGCCCGATCCAGGCGCGCAGGTCTTCCGGCGAGGCGGACGCGTTCACGCCGCCGGGCCCAGGTCGAACCAGGCGCCGTTCGAGGCGACGCCCAGCCGCCGGCCCTGCGGCGTCTCGCGCTCGGCCGCCATCTCCACCAACTCGTAGAACACCGGGCGGGCGATCAGCGCCTCCAGGCCCCGGCGCACATGCAGGTAGGGGCGCGGCTCGCCATCGGCGCCGGTCTCCACGCGGATGGCGTTCTCCGGCCCCGCCACGACCTCGTCGCCGACGTTGGTCAGGAACCTCAGCGCCTCGTCCCCATCCTCGGTCTTGGCGCGGTCGACCCGCACCGCCACGAAGGGCGCGTCCTCGACCGTGATCCTCATCTTCTCGACCGGCGTGACGAGATAGATGCCGTCCTCGTCCTTGCGCAGCACCGTCGAGAACAATCGCACCAGCGCCTCGCGCCCGATGCGGCCGCCCTCGTGGATCCACGAGCCGTCCCTCTTGATGACGATGTCGATCTCGCCGCAGTGGGCGGGATTCCACAGGTGCACCGGCGGCAGGCCGCGGCCCGGCGCCTGTTTCGCCGCGGCGATCACCCCGTCCAGTGCGGCCTTGTCCGCCATGGGGGCAAGTTAGGCAGCGTCGGCCCCCGCCTCAAGACAGGCCTTAGCGCGGGCTCACCGCCCCAGAAAGCGGCCCCGCGCCTTCAACCAGCTCGCGCGCCAGCACCCGGCGCTGGTCGACGGGGCCCGGCATCACCACGCCCTTGCCCAGGGCGTTGGAGAAGCCCACGCGATCGAAATAGGGCTCGTCGCCCACCAGCAGGACGTGGGTCTCGCCAGCCGCGGCGGCCATCTCGCAGGCGCGTTCGATCAGCCGCTGGCCGAAGCCGGCGCTGCGCTCGCCCTGTTCGACGGCGAATGGGCCCAGGAAGGTCACCGGCCGGCCGCCGACGCGCACGCGCCACATCCGCGCGCAGCCCAGGATGCGCGCGCCCGACCAGGCCACCGCCGACAGCTCCGGGGCGAAGTCGGCGAACTCGCGCACGCGCTCGGAGGCCTTGGCGTAGCGGCCGGGCCCGAACGCGCGCTCGATCAGCGCGTCGATGTGCGGGCCGTCCTGCGGTTGTTCGGACTGGATGATGAGCGCCGGCTCCGGCGCGGGGCATGCGGACATGGCGGAAGGTCTCGACGAAGGGAACACGAAGGTCCGGAGCGCGCGCGCGTTCCGGCGGCGGATCAGCAGGCGCGGCGGGCGCGCCCGGTTCGTCGAAGGCGTCGCATGATTGAGCGCCCTACCTCCAAAAGCCATTCTCTTGGGTCGAGGGGCGCGCACATAGGACCTGTTGGCCCCCGGGTCAACGCCCGAGCGCGCGGTAGACGCGTGCCCATTCCCAAGGCAGGTTCCGCGTCCCCATGGCCGAAACCCCGACGACGCCCCCGCCGCCGCCCTCGGCCCGCGAGCTCCTGAAGGAGCGGGACTACGTCTTCTTCTGGCTGTCGCGCTGGACCGGCAGTTTCGCCGCCCAGATCCAGTCCGTGGCCATGGGCTGGCAGATGTACATCCTGGCCCGCGCCGCCGGCCGCTCGGAGAAGGAGAGCGCCTTCCTGGTCGGCATGCTGGGGCTGGCCTCGTTCATCCCCGTGTTCCTGCTGGCGCTGACCGCCGGCGAGACCGCCGACCGCTACGACCGCAAGAAGGTCCTGCTCTGGTGCTTCAGCGGCGAGGTGGCCACCGTGCTGGTGCTGGCGGTCGCCACCGCCACTGGCCGCGCGTCGATCCCGCTCCTGCTGGTCGTGGGCTTCCTGTTCGGCGTGGCCCGCGCCTTCTTCGCCCCAGCCAACACGGCGCTTGGGCCGATGCTGGTGCCGCGCGCGCTCCTGCCCCGCGCCATCGCCTGGAACTCGCTCGCCTGGCAGACCGCCTCGATCATCGGCCCGGCGGCCGCCGGCCTGCTCATCGTGCTCTCCAGCGCCCACGCCTACTTCACGACGTTCGCCCTCTACCTTGTCTCCGCCGCCACCGTCCTGGCCATCCGCAAGAGCGGCCAGCCGGTGGTGAGTCCCGGTTCGCGCTGGCAGCTGATGAAGGAAGGGCTGGTCTACGTCTGGCGCCAGAAGATCGTGTTCGGCGCCATCTCGCTGGACCTGTTCGCCGTGCTGCTGGGCGGGGTCACCTCGCTGCTGCCGGCCTTCGCCCACGACATCCTCAAGGTGGGCGCCGAGGGCTTTGGCGTGCTCCGGGCCGGCCCGGCGGTCGGCGCGACCATCATGGCCCTGATCCTGGCCGCCAAACCGATCCACCGGCGCGCCGGAACCTTCATGCTGGGCGGCGTGGCGGTCTATGGCGTCGCAACCGTCGTCTTCGCAAGCTCAGCCCTGCTCTGGCTGTCGGTCCTGGCGTTGGCGGTCCTGGGGGCGGCCGACGCCATCAGCGTCTACGTGCGCCAGACCCTGGTGCAGCTGGTGACGCCCGACCCGATGCGCGGCCGCGTCGCCGCCGTCTCGTCGGTGTTCATCGGCGCCTCGAACGAGCTCGGCGAGTTCGAGAGCGGGGTCGTCGCGCGCTTCCTGGGCCCCATCGGTGCGGCGCTCTTCGGCGGGGTCGGGGCGATCGTGGTCGTGGGGTTCTGGTCGGCCCTGTTTCCCGCCTTGCGCAAGGCCGACCGCCTCGAATAACTGTCGGCCCTATTCTTTTGGACATTCCTAGGGAGATTGAGGCCATGGGCGTTCTGGACGGCAAGGTTGTGCTCGTCACGGGCGGCGGCAACGGCATCGGGCGCGATTGCGCGCTGATCGCGGCGCAGGAAGGCGCCAAGGTGGTCGTCAACGATCTGGGCGGCGGGCTGAAAGGCGAGGACGAAGGCTCCGCCGGTCCGGCCGAGGCGGTGGCCCAGGAAATCCGCGCCGCCGGCGGCGAGGCCGTCTCCAACTCCGACAGCGTCACCAGCCTCGACGCCTGCTACGGCATGCTGGACCAGGCCAAGAAGGCCTTCGGCGGCCTGCACGCGGTGATCAACCCGGCCGGCATCCTGCGCGACGTGATGTTCCACAAGATGACCGAGGCCGAATGGGACGCCGTCATCGCCGTCCACATGCGCGGTTCATTCAACGTCTGCCGCGCCACCATCGAGCATTTCCGCGAGCAGCAGGACGGCGCCTACATGCTGTTCACCTCGACCTCAGGGCTGTTCGGCAACATCGGCCAGGCCAACTACGGCGCGGCCAAGATGGGCATCGCCGGCCTCAGCCGGATCGTCGCCATGGAAGGCGCGCGCAACAACGTCCGTTCCAACTGTATCGCCCCGGTCGCCTGGACGCGCATGACCCAATCCGTGCCGATCAAGGACGAGGCGGCGGCCGCGCGGCGCAAGGTGATGGCCGAGAAGATCCGCCCCGATCAGCCGGCCCGCTTCTCCGTGGCCATGGTCGCCCCCGCGGCGGCATCTGTCTCTGGCCAGATCTTCGGCGTCTCCGGCGAGAACATCATCCTCTACTCGCAGCCGCGTCCGATCGAGACCTGCAGCAAGGCCGACGGCGAAAGCTGGACGGTGGACTCCATCCTCAGCGAAGCCGTGCCGAAGATGGCCCCCAAGTTCTTCGACCTGAATCGCGCGCCCATGGCCGGCTCGCAGCAGAACCAGCAGGCCAAGCAACCCGCCTAGGCACTGATTCCATTCGGAAGGGCCCGGCCGCGGCGTCGGGCGCCTTCTACTTGGGCGCCAGTCTGAAGAGACCGCCGGGGTTGGCGTCCTCGATCATCCAGAGCGCGCCGTCGGGCGCTTCTTCCACGTCGCGGATGCGATGGCCCATGTCCCAGCGCTCGGCGCTCCTGGCGCTCGCGCCGGTGATCACGATGCGGTTCAGCGTCCTCGTGCCCAGGCCGCTCACGAAGGCCGAGCCGTTCCATGGGGGGAACAGCTTGCCGCGGTAGAACATCAGGTTCCCGACGTCGATCACCGGGGTCCAATAGAGCACCGGCTTCATGATGTCCGGCCGGCTGTCGGGGCTGGGGATCGGCACGCCGTTGTAGTTGACGGCATAGCGCACCAGCGGCCAGCCGTAGTTCTTCCCGGGCTCGATCAGGTTCAGGTCGTCGCCGCCACGCGGACCCATCTCGGCCTCCCACAGCCGCCCGTCGGGCGCGAACGCCAGGCCGTAGGGGGTGCGGAAACCGCTGGCCCACGTCTCGGCCGGCGTCAGGTTGGGGCCGCGGAACCTGTATTCGCGAAGCACCGTGGCAGTCTTCGCCCGTTCCGTGTCGGCCGGCGGGTCGATGATCGGCAGGGTGGCCGCGCCGGTTTTGCCCGCCATCGGATTACCTGGCGCGGGTTTGCCATCCAGCGTGAGGCGCAGGATCTTGCCAAGCGGGCTGTTGGGGTCCTGCGCGGGGGTCATCCGCTGGCGGTCGCCCGAGCTCAGGAACAGGAACTTGCCGTCCGGCGAGAACGCGACCTGGGCGCCGAACTGGCCGCCCCGCCCGCCCGCGCCGTCACGCCAGATCACCTTGAGGTCGCCGAGGCTGGCTGCGCCGGGTTTGAGCGAAAGCTTCGCCCGCGCCAGAGCCAGGCTGGAGCCGCCCTCGTTGGGCTGCGCGTAGGTCAGGTAGACGAAGTGGTCGGTGGCGTAGTGCGGCGACAGGAAGATCCCCAGCATGCCGCCCTGGCCTTGAGCCACCACCTTCGGCGCGCCGGTGACTTGGGTCTTCTCGCCCTTCTGGGTCACCAGGAAGATCGGCCCGACCTTCTCGGTGATCAGCATCCGTCCGTCCGGCAGGAACGCGATCCGCCAGGGCTTGTTGAAGGTCGCCACCTGGCTCACCGAGAACGGCAGGCTTCGCTCCGGCGCCTGGGCCCCGATGTTGGTCTGGGCGGCCGCCCCGCCCGCCCAGAGCCCAAGAAGGCAGGCGCTCAGCACGGCCGCGACGATCCACGCTCTCAAGCGGGCTTCCTCCAATGGGCGCTTGCCGCCAACGCACGGCCCGAGCCGGCGTTTCCTGGCGAAGCGAAGCGCGGCCGTCGAAGGCGGCGCTACTTCTTCGCCTCCTTGGTCTTCGGCGGCGGCGCACCCGCGTCCAGGTGATCCCAGTTGACGATCGCGTTGAAGCCCAGGCCGTAGGTCCCCTGCGTCTGCCAGCGCCAATAGGGGCGAAGGCCGAAGAGCACCATGTGCCCCTTGCCGTCGGGCACGTCGACCACCAGCGCCTTGCGGGTCAGCGCCTGACCACCGTCCAGCAGGCCCGACAGCAGGATGGCGTCGGCCTTCTCCGGGAAGGCCATCACCGTGCGGGGCCGCTGGGTGGGTTCCGCGCCGCCTTGGCGCGAGGCCGGCGGCGTGGTCTCGGCGGCGGGCTCCTCAGGCTTGGCGGGCCCCTCCGGCGTCGGGAACGGCGACAGCTTCGCGGGCACGGCGTTCGGCGTGACGTTCTGGGCGAGGCGCGCGCCGGCCCCGCCGCCGCCCTGGCCGGCGCCGCCGCCCGCGCCCAGGCCGTCGTTCGGCCCCGGCCGGGCCACCGTGATCACCGACGTGTCGGGGATGTAGACCGGCAGCTCCTTGCCCGCGTAGCCGTAAGCGATCGGGCTCTTCTGGTCGGCGAACACGCCGCGCATGATGGCGCCGCGGGTGTAAAGCTCGCCCGGCTGGGCCACCGAGACCCCGGCCGCCACACCGTAGTTGGCGAGCAACTCCACGGTCGAGCCGTCGCCGATCAGCGTCCCGCCCGCCTTCACGAACTTCTCCAGCTCCGCCAGGCCGTCGACGCCAAGCCCACCGCGGATGTCGTCGGCCGAGTCGAGCACGCCCAGGTTCGGGTCAGATCGGACTTCTTGTACGGGATCGGCACCGTTCCGTTCATCGCCACGCCGACGATCTGGTCGCGGGCGCTGGACCCGACCGTCGGGTAGATGATCACGTCGAAGCGTTTCCGCAGGTCGCCGGCTCTGGCCTTGGTGTCGGCGATGTAGGTGTAGGGCACGCCATAGTGGTCGAGCGCCGCGCGCCACCAGCCCTCGTCCTGGGTGCGCAGCCAGGAATGCAGGTAGCCGATCCGCGGGGTCGTCAGAGCGTGGCTCTTCACCGTCGGCGCGGCGGCCACGGCCTCGGCGGCAAGCCCAAGGTCGGCCACCACCTTCTCGACCTCCGCGCGTGGAGCGTCGGGCAGGATGAAGGTTCCGGCGGCGTAGTGCCTCCCGCCCGCCTCGAACGGCTCTTCGGCCGCCAGCATCTTCACGCCCTTCAGCCGGAAGCGGAACGACACCAGCTCGTTGTCGCCGGTGTGATTGACAAGGATCGTGGCGCCCGCGCCGGACACCACGCCCTTCGGCGCCACGTCGGCGGTGATCAGGGTAATGGGCTGCTTCAGCACGGCCGGGTCGCGCACCGTCCTCATGTCGACGTTGCGCATGTAGGACATGGTCCAGCCGGTGTCGTCGTACGGCCGCGGGTTCGCCGCCGGGTAGTTCTGGACGCTGAAATAGAGGTCGGCGAGCGTGCGGTACGGCTGGTCGGCGCGGATCACGTAGTCGCCCTTGGCCACCTTCACCCCGCCGGCGGTGAAGGCCTGATCGGCGACACTGACCTCCAGCCCCTGGCGGCGCAGGTCGTTGATCATGTCGACGACGTTCAGCTTCGCGGTCTGCCCGGCCGGGACCACCCAGGCGTTGACGGCGTCGGCCTTGCGCCCGCCGCCCACGGCATGCTGGTTCTTCACCCAGTAGGTGTCGAGGTAGAGTTCGCGGTCTTTGGCCACGCGGTCCAGCGCGAACAGGATCGCCGATT
>Ga0308175_100002773_pt1 | contig 12034 bp, 12 predicted proteins | sample PhyCR1_3_FD_203893 | JGI IMG/M metagenome (GOLD analysis project Ga0308175, IMG submission 203893) | Soil microbial communities from UC Gill Tract Community Farm, Albany, California, United States - DLSLS.C.R1 | ecosystem: Environmental > Terrestrial > Soil > Agricultural land | place: USA... | reverse complement strand
GCGCTTGGCGCATCTCGGAGAAGGTCAGATGGTCGGCAATCAGGCGGGCGAGACCGTGCGAGGAGCACAACGCTGTTCGCCCAGCAGTGCCGGCCAGTAGCCGTGGCCACGGCTGCAATGGAAAGACGTCGCGGCGCCGGACGCCCGCCCAGCTGTGCGCGAGCCTGCCCAGCGCCGCCGGACTGGTGCCGTGCCCGGCGAGAAATGCGGCGTTAACGGCACCGGCCGAGGTCCCCACCAGCAGGTCGGGGGTCACCTGCCGTTCGGTGAGGGCCTGCAGCATCCCGACCTGGACGGCGCCGAGGCTGCCGCCGCCGGACAGGACGAATGCGGTGGTCATGGGACGGAGGAGCTCAGCCGTGCCGGCGATGAGCGGCCAGCAAGCGATCGGATACGGCACCGGCCGGGAAGGCGCTGGCCAGTCGGGTGAAGGTCAGTGCCAGCAAGAACAGCGCGACGTCGCGCATCAGGATGTCCCAGTAGCCGCCGAGCATCGCGAGGTTCACGATGATGCCGGCTAGCCAGAGCGCCACGACGTAGCCACCGATCCGCGGCAGCAGAAGGACGACGACTCCCGCGACGATCTCAATGACGCCAACCGCGTACATGCTCTGGTGGACAGTGTCGAACGGGCTGAGCCAGCGCTGCAGGTCCGGGTCCAGATACTTGTCCCAGTTGACCATTACGTGCGCGAATTTGTCCGCGCCGAAGAGGATCGGCACGAGGGTGAACCCGACCCGCATGAGCCAGAACGCCTGGTAGGCAGGATCAGCGAGTAGCCGCTGCGCGGCGGACTTGTTCTCCGAACGGGATCTGATCTCGGTGGGTCTTGCCACGGTCGTCATCGCACTCTCCTTCTATCGGATAATACTTTCGACGTTAGACTTACCGAGCAATAACGTCAATGGAGCTGTCCGATAGATGTGGTCGATCAGGCGGCGGAACGAGCGCGACTTGCGCGGGGTGACGCCCGCGGCAGTTACTGCCCTGCCTCGTCGTCGCGGCCTTCGGCGCCGGCGTTCATTTGCCCGCGCATCTCATCGATCCAGGTGTCGTAGCCGGCAGCGACATCCGCGAGATCGAGAGCTGGTGGCAGGTCGTCTGCCCTCTGTCGGCGGACGAGGTAACGAAGTGTTTCCTCGACGAGACGTCGTTCGTCGAATTGGTCGGTTGCGATGAGCGCGACCGTCGCTGGGTCTGCGTGCAGATTGATCTGAACGAGATCCTCACCTTCGCGAACAGTGATCGCGTAGTGGTGCGCGCCGAGGGCGTCAATCTGCACCTCGTCATCAGTCATGTCGGTTCCGTAGCTGTCACCACGTGGGCGGCGGATCGCTCGCGGGAAAGGATTGCCATCCCCACTCGTCGACCATGCGATCGTTTCGTGCGAGATCTGTAGCATCGCGCCGAACCCGTTCGATGTCATTCGCCTGATCGGCTACATCACCGTCGGCGTTCGCGATGGTGTCTGGCTCATCCGCAAACATTTGCTCCACCGTCCGTCCGTGTGGCAAGTCTGGTGCCGCTCGAATCAAGTCTGCGAGCGTCGTGCCATCGGCGCAGCGTGCGTGCTCGGCGATCCTCGGCGGGCGGCGTTGCCGCCGGTCGGCAGTCCGAGAGCAACCGCTCGGGCAGGCGTTAGCGGCTCGCGGGCGTGCGACCTGCGGGTGCCTTGACAAGGTGGGCGACGCAGAGATTCGGTTCGACGAACTGGTCGAGCTGCTGCGCATCGATCGGCGCGTCCAGTTGGCGCAGCATTCCGCGCATCAGGCCGAGATGTACGGAGCAGACGACGTCGCCGTGTTCCTCGGCCGTCTCTCGAAACGGGCAGTGGTGGAGCAGAATCTGCCGCCGACGACCGGTCGTGACGGCTTCCGGTGCAAATCCGATGTCGTCCAAGGCGTCGACGAGCAGTTTCACAGCAGCCGACGTGTCTGTACGTCGGAACGGTGGCTGCTGTTCGGTGAGGAATCGCCCCCATGCCTCGCCGGCCTTGAGGGCTGCTTGCCGGGGCTGTTTGGTATGGGTGGCAAAGTAGCTGGTCAAGATCTCGGCGAGGAGTCGGTAGCTGCGCCGGCCGGTTTTGGCCGAATTCGGGGTCGCGGTGTACAGCGCTCGTGGACGGCCCGGCACCTCGCGGTCCTCGATCGATCGTGCGGCCAGGCCCTGTTCAACGAGGCCATCCAGATGAAACCTTGTGGTGTTCGGATGGAGCCGGACCTGCTCGGCTACTTCAGCGATCCCTAGGGGTGACCGGGCGTTGTTCAGTGTGGCGAGAACACGGGCTCGGCTCGAGCCGAGCGCGGGGGGATTGAGCGCGTCCGCGCGGGTCACCTCGCGATTGATCACTGGCTCAATCTCCTATTTGCGTGCGTTTTGAGCAAGCGAGCCCGCAACCGCCGCTCACGACCATTAACGATCATGAGACGCATATTTACAAGAGTACTTGTCTAAACTCCGCCGCTCTAGGGCTGAGGACGATCAGCCGCACCTGAACGCCGGTGTCACTCAGATCGGCGGATGTACGCGCGCGGAACGGCGATGAGCAGGACGACCGAGTCCTCGAGCGCTCGAAGGCCATGCGTGCCCTTCGGGCTGCTCCCGGCCCGCGGCGGGGGGTACCGCGGGCCGGGAGGGTCATCGGCGTTGGTCAGCCGACAAACTTGCGCGGGAACTGAGCGATGATGCCCTTGCTGAGAACGTCCGCGAGCATCGCCATGTGCTGTTCGGCTTTGCCGTAGTCGGTGATCGCTTGTGCGTAGTTGCCCTTGAGCAGATCGACGGAATAGGCCGTGGTCTGCGTGATGTGTTCCTTGAGCATCGGTTCGGTGGCTGAGGTGGGCCAGTTCTTGGGGTTGGCGGCGGACAGGAAGTCCGCGATCTGCTTCGCGTTGGCATACCAGGCGTTCATCGCCTTGTTCAACGCGGCAGAGTCACCGGACTGCGCCGCCTGAAGCACGGGCACGGCGTCGTTGATGTGCGTGAGCAGCAGATTGGTCAACTTGTCGCCGGCGGTCTGTCCGTAGAACGGCACGATCGCGGCGCCGATGTCGCGCTGATTCTGCAGGAGCCTGTGCAGAGTTGGCTGCAGCGACTTCTGGTTGTGAAAGAAGGCGTCGACGGTCGCGTACGTCCACTCCATGTGCTGCGACCACAGCTGGTGCATCGCGGTGTACAGCCCGATTTGAGCGGTGGTTCTGGGGCTTACCGCGGAGGCTGGAACGGCCGCGCCTGCTGCATGGGTCCCGTGAGATGAACTCGCGGACGAGCTGCAGCCGGCGAGTACGGTCGCGCTGATTGCAACGCCCGCCAATGCGGTGACTACTCCGCGTCCGGCGCGATGAGTCCATGTCATGGTGCACGCTCCTTCTATCGGATAATCTGCTGTACGCTAGAGGAGATGAGAGATAACGTCAATACCAATGTCCGATAGAATTTGGGTCTCCGACGGGAACGAGACCGGCATGCGGGATAGAGATGGCAGCAGCCAGTTGGACGAACGTCTGGCTCGAATCGCCGCACTTGGCGAACCGATTCGGCGGGCGCTGTACCGCTACGTCGTTTCGCGGCGGGAGCCCGTCGGACGGGATCAAGCTGCCGAGGCCCTAGGGGTCCCGCGGCACACAGCGAAATTCCACCTCGATCGCCTCGAGACCGAAGGTCTGCTCGAGACCGAGTACAGCCGGCCCGCTGGACGCCGGGGCCCAGGCGCAGGACGACCTGCAAAGCGGTATCGGCGCGCAGGCGGAGAAGTCGCCGTCAGCTTGCCCGAGCGGCGTTACGACATCGCGGGCCTCGTACTAGCGCGAGGCATCGCGGTCGCGACCGAATCCGGCGCGCCGGTTGATGAGTCCGTGCGCGGCGCGGCACTCGCCGAAGGCCACACGCTCGGTGCCGCGGCCAAAGCGCAATGTGCCGATGACCCACGTCCCGACGCGGCCGCCGAGGCTGTCCTCAAAACCCTCGAGGACTACGGCTATGAACCCCATGACGCCGGCGAGGTAATCGAGCTCGTCAACTGCCCGTTCCATACATTGGCCGAGGAGCACAGCTCGCTGGTGTGCCAGATGAACCTCGACCTGATCACCGGAATGCTCGAGCAATGCCCGACCAGCGGCCTGTGCGCGCGCCTCGATCCAGCCCCCGGCCGTTGCTGCGTGCTGCTCGACGGGTACGCCGCCTCCTGATTCGCGATTCGTGACCGATTTGGCGGGCCACGGGCCTCGTCAGTCGACCGGCGGCAGCTCACGCTGCGGCCAGCGCAGCAGCCTGGCACCGAGAACGGCGACCTCGAGCGCCAGCCGATCATCCGGCTTCGCGGCGTCGCGCCCGGTGAGCTCCGCTACCTTCGCCAACCGGTAGGTCACCGTCCGCACCGAGACATGAAGCCGGCGCGCCGTCTCCGTCGCCACGCCGCCGGTCTCGAAGTACATCTGCAATGTTTCGAGCAGTGGTTCTGCCCCGCCGCGCGAGGTGGTTAGCGGGACCAGGACGGCCTGAACGAGATCACTCATCGCCGCTTGGTCACGCACCAAGACTCGATAGACGAGCAGGTCGTGGGCATAGACCACCGGGGTCTCCAGTTGCAGAATCTCGGCGAGTTCAAACGCTTCGCGCGCTTCCTCATACGACCGCGCGACCCCATACGTACCGGGATGCGCCCGGCCGGCCGCAATCCGCCAGCGGACGCCCTTCCGCATCCCCTTTATGGCCGTCTGGATCGCTGAGCCGACCTCCGGTCGTTCTCCGCGATGCGCCAGTGCCGGCGGGATCTCGGGAGCGACGATGATGAACTGGCCTTCTCGGATGTCTACCAGCACCTCCCGGCCGACATACGCGTCGGCGATCGACCGTTCCAGCGCAGACGCCACCGCAACCTCGTCGACGAGCTTGCCGCTCGGGACGGCCAACGCGACCTGGTGCCCGAGACTGAAATCCAGACCGAACGGCTCGCCCCGTTGGACGAGAGACGCGACGTCCGAGTCGCCGCGCAGCAGGTCATCGATGAACTGGCGGCGTACCGACTCCTCGTGACGGACCATGCGCCGACGCTCGGAGTCATGCCCTGCCACGAGGGCCGCGACCGCACCGTCGACTGCGAGCAGCACCGCCTCCGCCGCCGCGCGGACCGCGTCGCGGTCACGGGCTCGACACTTCGGCGGGATCGTGCTCCATAGCCGGGCCGCTGCCGACAGATAGAGGTGGGCCATCCGGCGCGCGGGCACCCCCTGCGTAGCCGCTTGCCGGCCGAGTTCGTGCACGGCGGCGACTTCGTCCGGATCAGGGCGGCGACCGACCAGAGTCGCGTCGGCCAGCAGGTCCAAGTAGGCGCCGAGCAACTCGGCGGGCGCGCCGGATTGGCGGGCCGCGTCCGTAGCAACGCTTGTCAGCCAAGCGCTGCGCTCGTCGTCTGGGAGCGTGGGGATGTCGGCATCGCGGGGACGGCTCACGTCATCAGCCCTCCTCTCTGCTCGATCGGGTGAGCTCGCGCGGGTTGATGCAGTCGCCTTGCGCATTGCACGCCTCGACGCCGCGGCGCGTCGCGTCGCTGCCGTGAGCCACGCGGCCATCTTCGCGCGGGCCGTGTCAGGCACGCCACCACAGGCTTTGTCCCTGCTGTTCGCGCGTGCCGCGAGTCGACTCTGCCGACTTGCCGAGCAACGGCAATGGCGCCGGCGCTACGTCGCCGACCAGTGCCCTGTCGCCGGCGCACGCGCGCGACGGATGGTGGATGTGAACGCAACTGACCGTGGAGGAGCGATGCAGCCGATTGACGTCCGAAAGCTCGAAGCTCTGCGGCGCTTCAGGTTGCTACGAGCCGCATACCTCGGATCGCCGACGGAGGCATCCTCGGGGAACCGAGGCGGTCATGGCGCCAGCAGTGACCAGACCGACCGTCGCGGCAGCCACTGCGATCCGCGTACCTGACGTCGGCCAGCGATCGAGAATTGGGGCGAGCAGAACATGGCAGCCGAGCGCCGGCGGCGCGTCGTCGTCGGGGTCGACGGATCATTGACGAGTCTTCGGGCGCTTCGCCAGGCCGTGGACGAAGCGGTCCGACGCCGAGCAGATTTGACGGTGATCCATGTACGCGCGCCTGCCCGGACGAACGTGCAGGCAGCGCTTATCGGGCTTCCAGATCTGACGCCATGGCCCGGTGAGCGGACGAGCCGCTCACTCGACCGCGAGGCCGAAGCCCTCATTTCCACGTGCATTGACGAAGGACTCGGCGGCCCACCGGTGGGCGTTTCCGTGCGCATGGTTGTGGATGTCGGGATTCCCCAGGTGTGCCTCGTTCACCAGACCAGACACGACGAGGATCTGCTGGTTGTCGGCACTCGGGGTGGCCGCCGTTGGAGACACCCGGGGCGACCCTCTGTCAGTAGGTACTGCATCACCCACGCTAACTGTCCCGTCCTCGTCGTGCCGCCGGTTAGCTTCGCGCGTGCAATGCGGCGGGCCTGGCATTGGTTGCCATCGCACCGCGACCTGTGGAGAGAATTCGACCATCAAGTCGGCGGGGACCGACAGCAGGTGGGCGGCAGCGACTCGACTGCACGCCGCTGCCGTTTCCGAGATACGCGGGAGGAATAGGTGGACGATCACGATGCGTCGACGGTCGTGATGCCTGCGGCGTTCTTCGGCCATGGCAACCCGATGAACGCACTCGAGATCAATCGTTATACCGCGGCTTGGCGGGCGTTTGGTGCGGCGGTCCCTCGGCCGAGAGTGATCCTCGTCGTGTCCGCGCACTGGTACATCAACGCGACCGCGGTGACCGCGATGCCGAGACCACGCACCATCCACGATTTCTACGGGTTCCCGCAGGAGCTGTTCGCGGTGGACTATCCCGCGCCGGGCCTCCCCGAGCTTGCCGAGGTGATCAAGGACGCGGTGCAGCCGACGTGGGTCGGCGCCGACACGGACAGCTGGGGGATCGACCACGGTACGTGGTCCGTCCTGCTCCACGCGTTTCCCGACGCGTCGGTTCCCGTGGTGCAACTGTCGATCAACGCCGACAAGGACCTCGACTACCACCTCGAGCTTGGAGTGAAGCTCGCTGCGCTGCGTAGCCGAGGCGTCTTGGTGATCGCGAGCGGCAATGTCGTGCACAACCTGCGCGCCGTGGACTGGAAGCTCGCGGAGGACGGATACGAATGGGCGCAGCGCTTCAACGAGGCCGCGAAGGCGCAGCTATTGTCCACGCCGGGCGAGATCGCGACGCTGGACGGGCACCGCGACTACCGGCACGCTGTACCGACTCCCGATCATTTCCTCCCGTTGCTTTATCTCGCGGGCCTCGCGGAAGCGGGCGCAGACAGCGTCGACATCCTCGTCGACGGCTACAACTACGGATCGCTATCGATGACGGCGTACACACTCGGGCTGCCGGCGCTGACTTGCAACGGCCACGGCAGCGTCAGCGCGCCGCCTAGTGAGGTCCCTGCTGACGCCTCAAACATGTGATGCGCCGATTGCGACGGTCCAAACGGTGCCCCCGGCAGGATTCGAACCTGCGCTCCCGCCTCCGGAGGGCGGTGCTCTATCCCCTGAGCTACGGGGGCCAAACCCGATCAGGGTAGCAGCGGCAGGGCCTTGACCCGGCTGCCGCCCGCACGGTTGCATAGGCACGTCCGACCGCTATGCCGGTCGGCTGACACTGCCCTTGACATCGGTGGGGCAGAGCGACGTCAGCCGGTCGGAAATCCGTGAGGTGCAGGACGCGTCGCCTAGCCAGCGCGCGACTACACCCGTAACCGGCGCGGTCCGCCAGACACCGATAGGGGAGTTCCCATGGCTGCTGTCAGTTATGTCGATGCGACGTGCGTATATCCAGGTAATCCGGAGCCCGCCGTCGACACCCTGAACCTCGAGATCAAGGACGGCGAGTTCATGGTGCTCGTCGGCCCGTCCGGGTCGGGCAAGTCCACCGCGCTGCGCATGCTCGCCGGCCTCGAGGAGGTTTCGTCCGGCTCGATCGAGATCGACGACGTGGACGTGTCGAACGCGCCACCGAAGGATCGGGACATCGCGATGGTGTTCCAGAACTACGCCCTCTACCCGCACATGAGCGTCGCCGAGAACATGGGCTTCGCGCTCAAGCTCAAGGGCGTGCCGAAGTCCGAGCGTGACTCGAAGGTTGCCGAGGTCGCGAAGATTCTCGGCCTCGAGCCGTTCCTCAACCGCAAGCCGAAGGCGCTGTCCGGTGGCCAGCGGCAACGCGTTGCGATGGGCCGGGCGATCGTCCGCTCGCCGAAGGTGTTCCTCATGGACGAGCCGCTGTCCAACCTCGACGCAAAGCTGCGGGTCGAGACCCGCGCGAACGTCGCAGCGCTGCAGGCGCGGCTCGGCACAACCACCGTCTACGTCACGCACGACCAGGTCGAAGCGATGACCATGGGACATCGGGTGGCCGTACTCCGCGACGGCAAGCTGCAACAGGTCGACACTCCGCGCAACCTCTACGACAAGCCGTGCAATGCATTCGTCGCCGGATTCATCGGCTCACCTGCGATGAACCTGCGCACAGTGCCGGTGGCAGACGGCGGCGCGCAATTCGGCGACCTTGTCGTGCCGTTGCGGGCAGACGCAAAGGCGGCGGTCAACGAACAGAACCTGAGCGAGGTCATCCTCGGCTTGCGGCCAGAGGCGTTCATCGCCTCGCAGAACGGCGAAGGCGTCGCGCTGCACGTGGACCTCGTCGAGGAACTCGGTGCCGACTCCTATGTGCACGCCCGCCTACCCGACGACGACCCACTGCGAGACTCGCACCTGGTCGTCCGCTTCGGCGATCAGGAAACGCCGCGGGTCGGCGATGTCATCAAGCGAGCCATCCGAGTCGAGCAGGAGCATGTCTTCCACCCGCAGACCGGGGAGCGGCTCGGCGTCTGACGTCGGTCTCGCTCAGCCGCCGCCCTGCTTGGACGCGGTGAGCGGCTGGGCGAGAAGCCACAGCGACAGCGACGTGTAGGCGATCATCGCGACGATCCACGGGTATTCGGCGCGGCGCGCGAGCTTGGGTGAGGCTTGGGTGCGCCGGCCAAGGAAGTCGTGGGCGAGCACGACCGCGATGATGTGCACGGCGACGATCACGACGACGTCGACGTACCAATAGACGCCGTTCGGCAGGAAGTGCGCGTGCACCTCGTAGCTGTCGTTGAACGGGAACGGCAGGTGCAGATTGGTGCCCTCACCGCCCGGCGCGCCGAGCAGCGGCAGGATGAGTTGCCCATTGATCAGGACGTACTGCAGGTAGTGCGCGATCTCGTAGCCGAACGCGATCGGAATCAATGACGGGAGAAGCCCGGACATCGTTTCGCCGACCGAGGACCGTCCCCACGCTTTGGTCACCGCGAACGCGAACAACCAGAAGATGATCAGCAGCGCAAGGATCAGCACGACGAACGCGACGGTGCGGACGAACTCCTGCTTGTGCAGCTGACCGAGGTTGACGAAGTGCGCCTCGAACCGTCCCCACTGCGGCGTGGAGAGAATGCCGTCGTACGAGATCGAGACGAGCAGCAGCAGGATGAACACGATCCGACTGATCGAGCGTTCGATCGGCACCTCGAGGCCACCGGCGAACCGGCGACGGCCGGGTGCGCCGAACCGGAACCAGCCGAGCCGTCCCCACGTATTGAAGAGAACGGTGAACAGCTCGCCGCGCTCCCGCCACGTTTCGGCGCCGAACAGCGCGCCCATCACTACGCATAGTGCGCCGTAAATGATCAGCATCCACGCAATGAATCGGGGGAGCGTCGCGCTCGAGTTGAACACGAGCTCGGCCAGCGTCGCGCCGCCGGCCAAGGCGACCGCCGGCCACCAGCCCAGCCATCGTGGCCAGCTGAGACGTGGTCGACCGCCGGCCAAAGCCTCGCCGACTTGCGCGAGGAAGCCGAACGGATTCGAGCCGGACGTGAAGTCGCCGAACATCCCGCAGAGCATCGGGACGATGACCCAGATGTAGACCCAGAACGTCGTCGGCAGGATGTTTTCCGGAATGTCCTGCACGCCGGCGAGGCCGGCCCAGCAGAGCAGCCCGACGATGACCACGCCGGGGATGCCGGCGGTCAGCGGTACTCGCCGCACCCACGTTCGGTCGGTTGCCTCGGACGGGGCGGAGCGCACCTCGGTGCGCACGATCAGTGCGAACGACGCGGCGACGACTGCCGCGCCACCGAGCACGTAAGCAACCAGCGGGATTGGCAGTTCGTACCGCTCGCCGAACGCGTGCGCGAGAATCCGCAATGGCCCGTCCATGGTCACTCGTAATCCCCCTCGTCGGCGGATGCAGGTTCGTCGTCTGCGTCCTCAGTAGCGCGAGCGCGTGCGCGACGCATTCGGCCAAGCACGAACAGCACGACGACGACGAGACCTGCGCCGATTCCGACGATCAACCCGATGGGTGAGCTGCCACCGTTGCCCTGGCTATTGCCGACAATCCGACTGACGAGCAGCGGATTCTTGCCGATCACCGCGAACTCGCCGAACCGATTCAGCTCGGCGATGTAAATGTCTCGCCCTTGCGCAAAGGTCGGCAACAGATGCCATGACTCGCCGGCGTAGTAGGCGATGCTCGGCTGCGGGCGTTGGGCCGACGCGGCGCGCAACGTGATCGTGGCCTGCTGTCCGTTCGGCTTGAAGGTGGTCGAACCGGGGGACGCCTCCAGGTCGTAGACGTCGCTCCACAGGTACTGCCCGGCCCGGGGCGTGATCGGTTGGGCCGGCGCGGCGGTGACCGTGATGTCGGAGGCCCCGGCGGGCACATCGAGCTTTCCCTTCGGGATGTACAGGCTGATCTGCGGTGCGCTCTCTGCGCTGGCCACCGTCAGTTGATCGGTGGTTCCGTCGGTCACCGATGCGGTGCCATGCGCAGTCGTCGGCGGCTTCGTTTCCTCCGCGCCGGCCGGCCGCTGGACGAAGCGATATGGCTCGTCCGGGAACTGGAGGCCGTCGTACAGCGGCAGCGCGGTGCGCGGTGCGATCGACCAGCCGATGCCGAGGACGAGCAGCGCGGCGAGGACGAGCTTGCCGGATCGGTTCACCGCAGCCACCATCCGGCGAGGTCGGCGACCGCGTGCGCGACCGCCGGCGCGGCGACCGTCCCACTGACGGCGCGCAGCGCGCCGAGCCAAACTCCGACCGCGATGTCGAGCGGCACAACGCCCCAGCCGTAGACCGGCGCATGCAGCAGTCCGAACGCCACGCTGGTGACCGCGATCGCCACTGCGACGCCGGACCGCTGCTCGATCGCGCGGAACAGGCTGCCGCGCAGCAACGCCTCTTCAGCGACTGCAACGATGACGACGAACACCGCCCACCGCGCATAACCGTCGGTAGGCGCGACGATGCCGCTCAGTGCAACGTGCCGGATCGCCGCCGGTATGCACAGCACCGCTGCGCCCGCCACCCCGACGAAGACACCGCGCAACACGCGAGCAGACGAAACGTCCGACTGTTGGGTTACCAGTGCAACCAAGCCGAGCGCTGCCGCGAACCAGATCGCGGCGAGTTCAGATCGCGCTCCCGCCGATCCGGCGAGTTGGACGCGCAGCGCGACCGCAACAGCCAGCCCGAGTAGCCCGACGTACGGCGTCGCCCGCCGGTAGGCGCCGAGCATCGATCCGTCAGCCGGCAGACGGCGCAAACAGCGGGTGACCGAACGTGCTGGGGTTCTGGAGGAACGTGGGCTGCGAGCAGTCGGCGTTCTCTGGCGTGATGTCGGCATTGCCGGCGAGCGCGGCGATGAACTGGTTGATCCGCGGGTCGGTCACGCTGTTCAACTTCAGCTGGTAGCCCCACGCCTGCAGCGAGACCTTGGTCTTCAGATCCGGATAGGGACTCATGAACACCTTGGTCTGGCCCTTGACGTCGTTCGCGAGCGTGTCCACTTCGCTCTGCGGTAGGCCTTCCTGATAGGCGACCCACACCGCGCCGTGCTCAAGCGGGTGCACTGCATTCTCGTTGGCGATCGGCTGCGCATAGACCGCGCCGTTGCAGTCCGCCCAGTAGGGGCTGTGGTCTCCGCCGATCG
>Ga0308175_100002771_pt1 | contig 12036 bp, 6 predicted proteins | sample PhyCR1_3_FD_203893 | JGI IMG/M metagenome (GOLD analysis project Ga0308175, IMG submission 203893) | Soil microbial communities from UC Gill Tract Community Farm, Albany, California, United States - DLSLS.C.R1 | ecosystem: Environmental > Terrestrial > Soil > Agricultural land | place: USA... | reverse complement strand
GACGCTCGGCACCGCGCAGCTGATCTACGCGGCAGGCTTCTTCTGGCTGATCGCGCCGCTGATCCCGCTCGCGCTCGGGGTCATCCTGATCACCCAGGAGTTCCGCTACCAGACCATCTCCTCGACGTTCCTGGCCACGCCGCGGCGCTGGCAGGTGCTGATCTCGAAGACCGTCGCCGTGGTGGTCATCGGCGTGCTGTACGGCGTCGTGCACGTCGTCACCGCCGGCGGGTTCGGCGCCCTGGTGCTGGGGCTGAAGGGTCAGCCGACCTTTCTCGGCAACGCGCAGGTCTGGCGCACGTTCGCGCTGCTGCTGCTGGTCTTCGTGCTGTGGGCGCTGCTCGGCTTCGGGTTCGGGATGCTGATCCGCAACCAGCTGGCCGCGGTGTTCATCGCGCTGGGCATCGCGCTGATCGCCCAGATCATCCTGCAGATCCTGTTCGGGGCCCTCGACTGGACCACCGCCCCCAAGCTGCTGCCGAACAGCCTGAGCCAGGGGATGCTGGTCACCTCCGACCCGACCAGCGGCGGCGCCGGCGGCGGCGGCAGTCCCTACTTCGACTGGTGGGCCTGCGCGCTGATCTTCTTCGGCTACGCCGCGGTGCTGTCGGTGGGCGGCTCGTGGCTGCTGTCCCGGCGCGACATCAGCTGACCCTCGGTCTCGCCGACGTCCGGCGCAGCGCTCTGTCGAACAGAGCAGCGAACCGGTCCGAACTGACCATTGTCGCTCTGCCGCGACCCGTCCCACACTGACACCGGACGGAGGTGGAGACGTGGTCAGTCTGACGAGACTCACCGGCACCTGCTCGGTGGTCGGCGGGAGCGCCTGGACGGCCGCCTGCCTGGTGCACGACACACTTCCGCAGGGCTGCATCGACGCCTCGTGCGCCGACAGGCCGATGCGGGGCTCCTCTCCGGCGGACTCGGCTCTGTTCACCCTCGCCGGCCTCATGCTCGCCACCGCCTTCCTCGGCCTTCTCCTGCTGGCCCGTCGTAGCGGACGCGGCCGGGGCCCCCTGGTCGTGGCAGCAGGCGTCACGGGCGCGGCAGGGCTGACCCTGCTGCTCGCCGCCGAGATCACGTCCACGTTCATCGACGGCAACTGGGGGGGAATGCCCGGCCTCGTGCTCCCGGGCATCGCCCTCCTCGCCATCGGACTGGCGCTGACCGCTGTCGTGGTCATCCGGGCCCGGGTCCTGCCGAGGGGACTGCCGGCTCTCCTGCTGGCCACCGTGGTGCTGCTGCCGTTCGCGAACGAGCAGACCTCTCGCATCCTGCTCGCCGTCCCCTTCGGACTGACCTGGCTCGGCGCCGGCGTGCTCCTGCTGCGCGGGCAGGAGCACCGCCGGACGTCCGCGCTGGCCTAGCCGATGGCGTGTCCGAACCGGAACAGGCCGGCCGGGTCGTACGCCGCCTTGAGTTCGCGCAGCCGCTGGTAGGTGGCCGCCGACCAGGGACGGGCCCGGTCGGCCCGGTCACGCGGGACGCCGTGCAGGTTCACGAAGGTGCGGCCACCGGAGTGCGGCTCCAGGGAGCGCATCAGCGCGTCGACCTGACCGGGCACCAGCTGCGCGATCGGAGGCGCGAGGACACCCAGGGCGAAGAACGCGAACCCCTCGCCACGGACGCCGATCGCGTCCGGGACCTGCGCGGGCCGGGCGAGTGCACCGCCCATCTGCCGCAGCTCGCACATCACCACGGTGGTCTCGGCCTCGGGTCCGACGCCGGCGAGCAGGGTGGCGAGGGTGTCGTCGTCGAGCGAGCGCAACATGGCACTGCGCTCGTAGATCGGGACGGGGTGGTCGGGGTCCTCGGAGATCCGGTCCAGTGCCGTGTAGGGCATCGTGGCGACGGTGTCGAGCACGGCGGGCGCGAAGCGCCGCATCGGCGCGAGCAGGCGCTCGCCGGTGGCCTCGTCGCCGAGGTGGGCGAACCGCAGGTGCACGACGAACCGGCCGCGGAGCTCCTCGCGGATGTCCGGCAGAGGAGGCAGCCGCAGGAAGCCCAGTGAGCTGCTCGTGGTCTCCGGCAGGTCCGCGCACCAGTCCCGCCAGGCCGGCAGGAGGTCGACCGCCACCTCGCCGGGAAGGAAGAGCCCTCCGCCGTACAGCTCGGTGATCGGCAGCAGCCCGATGGTCATCGACGTGACGATGCCGAGGTTGCCCTTGCTGCCGCGCAGTGCCCAGAACAGGTCCGGGAAGTGGTCGGGGTCGACGTGCCGCACGCGTCCGTCGGCGGTGACCACCTCCAGGGAGCGGACGTGGTCGGCGGCGAACCCGAACGCGCGTCCGAGCACCGGCAGCCCGCCGCCGAGCGTGTAGCCGACGGCGCCGACGTCGGACGACGAGCCGACCAGCGGCGCGAGTCCGTGCCGAGCCGCCTCGGCGAGGACCGGGGCCCACTTCACGCCGGCGCCGATCCGGGCCGTGCGCGACACCGGGTCGACCGACAGGTCCTGCATCGACCTGGTGCTCACCAGCACGCCTTCGATCGGTGTCACGGCGCCGTGACCGGTCGCCTGCACGCCGACGGGGAGGTCGTGGGCCGCGGCCCACTGCACCGCTGCGGCCACGTCCGTCGCGTCCGCCGCCACCACCACGACGTCCGGGCGGTGGACGGTGGCGGCGTTGAAGCAGGCGATCTCGTCGGCGAAGCCCGCGTCCGCGGGTCGCAGCACGCGGCCGGTGATCCGGGCCTCGAGCTCGGCGACGGGGTCGGTCGTGCCTGCGGGATCGGTGGTGGCGGTCGTGCTCATGGCGGCTCCTCGGAGTGCGGGCCGACCGCGGTGGTCGGCGACGTCCCGAGCGTGGCGCCACCTGGCAGGGCCCCGGATCCGTGCGCACACCTAGGTTTCCCCCGGGGCGGCCTCCTCGGTGGTCTGCAGGGCGCGGGCGACGAGCTGGCTGCGGTTCGAGCAGCCCAGCTTGCGGAGCAGGTTGGCCACGTGGTGCTCGACGGTACGGCGGGACAGCACGAGCCGCTCGGCGATCTCGGCGTTCGCGGCGCCCTGGCCGATCAGCTCGAGGACGTCGTGCTCGCGGCGGGTCACCCCGGCGCCGCGGAGGTGCTCGGGTAGCCCGGACGACGGACCGGGGCGTGCGACGCGGTGTCCCGTGCGGCGCAGCAGCGACCGGCACGCGCCGGCGACCGGGTCGTTGCCGGCGCGGTCGAAGAAGTCGGCCGCCTCGAGCAGCCAGGGTGCCGGATCGGCCCAGCCGTCGCGGATGGCCGCCTCGGCCAGCAGCCGGCGGGCGAGGTGGTGGTGCCACGGCCCGGGTCTCAGTGCCCGGTCCCCTCTCTCGAGGGCCGCCCGCGCCGCGGCGGAGTCACCCTGCTCGCCGCACCGGACGGCCTCGGCGTAGTCGAGGAACCCGCGGGCGGTGTGCAGCTGCGCGGTGGCGCCCCACGACTCGGGTGGGTCCACGGCACCGCCGCCGATGGTCAACACGAGGTGCCGCAGCGCCATCGCGGGCCGCGGGATGACCGCGGGCGCCTGTCCGTAGACCTGCTTGGCGCGAGCGAGCTTGACCAGCGCCGACTCGCGTCGCTCGAGGGCGAGGTCGAGCAGGCCCCGGCAGTCGGCCCACGCCCCGCCCACGGTCTCGTCGCTGTCGTCGGCGGCCAGGGCGGCAGCGCAGGCCGTCTCGACCCGACCGCGGTCGCCCTCCTTGGCACCCATCACCCCGGTGAGCACCCACGCCTTGGCGACGACCGGGCGCAGCCCCAGCACCGTCCCCGCCTCGATGGCTGTCTCGGCCGCCCGGCGCGCCTCGGCGTGCCGGAAGCTGCCCTCGAGCCCGGCGGTGATCTCCAGCTGCAGCTCGGCCACCATCGCCAGGGCGCCCGCCCGTTCGGCTTCGTCGTTCGCGCGCTGCAGGCGCCGCACATCCGAGCGGTCCAGCAGGTCGAGGGTCCCGAGCTGGTAGAGCCCCCGCACGACCCAGAACGGCAGTCCGGCCCGCTCGGCGCGCTCGACCAGCGACACCATCGCCGCCCGGCACTCGGCCACCTCCGAGCCGCGAAGCGCCCGCGCGATGAGCTCCAGCGCCTCGCAGACCGTCTGGTCGTCACCGGCGGCCTCCGCCTGCGTGACCGCCGCGCGCGCCGAAGTCTCCGCCTCGGCCGAGAGGTTGTCCGAGAGCGCCATCGACGCCCGGAGCAGGCCGACCTGGGCCGACAGGCTGCCGGTGTCCTGGTCGGTCAGGGCCTCGGCGAGGACCAGTCGGTCCTCGGCCGTGCCCCGGTCCCCCGCCGCCACGGCGGCGCGTGCGGCCAGCAGGTGCAGCCTCGCCCGCACCGCCGCCGGTTCGGCCGCGACGGAGCTGCCGAGGGCGTCGAGGACCCCGCGGGCCGCCACCGGCTGGCCGGCCTGGAGAAGCGTGTGGGCGAGCTCCTCCGCCACCCGCGCCCGCTGCGGCCGGGGGGCGAGGACGGCGGCGCGCTCCAGGTGCTCGCGGGAGGTCAGCAACGCCCCTCTGGCGCGGTCGCGAACACCGGCCTCGACGAACAGGGAGAGCGCCCGCGGCTCGTCGTGCGCCACCAGGGCCAGCTCGGCGAGCTGGTCGGGGCCGAGCAGCCCGGCCCCGCACCCGCCGCCGGCCAGCGTGTCGACCAGGCACCTCGCCACCCGGGTCCGTACGTCGTCGCCGGCCGCCGCCAGCACCGCGGTCCTGGTCAGGTCGTGGGCGAAGGTCAGGCGCCCCTCGTGCACCCGGAGCAGGGCCAGACGCCGCCCCTCCTCGAGCGCTGCGCGCACCTCGTCGGGGTCCGAGCCCAGGGCCACGGCCAGCTCGGCCGCGGGCAGCTGCAGGTCGGTCAGCGCGGCTGCGACCAGGGCGTCCCGCGCCGGAGCGTCGAGCCGGCCCAGCCGCCGCCCGACGTACGCCGCGAACCCCTCGGGCACGCTCGCGGCTGCGGAGAGGTGCCCGGCCGCAGCGCGAGACGCACCCGTCTCGACGTCCCCCCGCCGCCACGCCGTGAGCAGCTCCTCGACCAGGAACGGCGACCCGGCCGCACCGGCTGCCAGGGTCACGAGCAGCTCCACCGGCGGATCAGCGGTGCCGAGCGCCGCCTGCGCCAGCTCCTGCACCTGCTCGTCGGCCAGCGGCCCGAGCCTCAGCACGTGCCCGTCACGGCCGGCCACGTCGACCAGCCCCTGCCACGCCGAGCCGGCGTCCGGTCGCCCGGCGGCCAGCACCATCAGCCGCTCGCCGGCTACGTGGTCCCGCAGGTACCGGAGCACCGCGACCGTCTCCGGGTCCGCCCAGTGCAGGTCGTCGAGGACCAGCAGGCAGCCGGCGTCCCCGGCCGCGTGGACCAGGAGTCGACGTACCCCTTCACCCACCACCACCGGTGGCGCCTGTGCCGCGGCCTCCGCCGACCACGTCGGCAGGACCTGCGCGAGAGCGGCGCGGAACATCCGCAGAGTCGGCACCTCCGGCGGACCGTCGGGGCAGGCCAGCAGCAACGCCTCGGTCAGCGGACGGTACGGCGTGTGCACCCCTTCGACCGCCGACCCGTGCGCCACGAGCATGCCTGCCGCACCGGCGGCGGACCGGAGCTCGGCGGCGAGCCTGCTCTTGCCCAGGCCGGGCTCCCCGGCCAGGCACCAGAAGCCTCCCGCACGGCGGCGCGCGGCCATGGCGGCGTCCCGGAGTGCGGCGAGCTCGACGCCGCGTCCGACCATCTGGGGGCTGACCACCCGCATGCAGCCCAGTATGGTCGCCAGCGGCACCGGGTTCGGGTACCAGGCTCCGGCTCTCCACGGGCTGCCATCGAGCAGGAGGCGGAATTGGACAGGCAGACCGAAGAGACCATGCGGGAGCTGGCGGAACGACTCGAGCCGGCCGACTTCGACGCGACGCTGCACACGATCACGCAGGCGGCGGTCGAGCTCCTGCCACACGTCGACTACGCGAGCCTGACCGTCAGGCACCGGGACGGCACCGTGCTCTCCTGCGCCCCCACCGACGACATCCTGGTGGACCTCGACCGCACGCAGGACGAGCTGCAGGAGGGTCCGTGCTACTTCGCCATCACGGAGTCCCCGCACGTGATCTCCCGAGACCTCAGCGTCGACCCGCGGTTCCCGAGGTTCGGCCGGGCCGCGGTCGAGGTCGGCATCCTCAGCCAGGCCGGGCTGCGACTGTTCAAGACCGGCGAGGCGGTCGCCGCGCTGGACCTCTACTCGAAGCAGGCCGCTGCCTTCGAGGACCTCGGCCGGCTGGACCGGCTGTTCGCCCACCAGGCGGCGACCGCGCTGAGCTATGCCCGGGAGCTCGACAACCTCCACGAGGCGCTGAAGACGCGCACCGTGATCGGGCAGGCCGTCGGCATCCTCATGGAGCGCTACGGCCTCGAGGACCAACAGGCGTTCGCGTTCCTGACCCGGCTGTCGTCGACCCGGCACGTGAAGCTGCGCCAGCTCGCAGAGGAGATCGTCGCGGACCGGTCGTCCGCCGAGGGGTGATGAGTCGAGGGGTCAGTGCCGGAGCAGCTCTCGGGCAGCGTCGCCGATCGTCGCCTCGTCGAGCAGCACCAGGTCCGCGGCCGCACCGAGCGGCACGAAGCTGTCCTCGCTGGTCACCCGCGCCGTCCGGCCCGTGTAGCCGCCGTCCACCAGCGCCGTGACGACCGACTCCGACACTCCGCCCGAGCGTCGCGTCTCGTCGACGACCAGCACCCGCCCCGTGGCGCGCGCCGCGTCGAGCAGGTCGGCCAGCGGCAGCGGCCGCAGCCAGCGCAGGTCGAGCACCCGGCAGCCGACGCCCTGCTCACGCAGCGTGCGTGCGACCCGCAGGCTCATCGGCAGCCCGTTGCCGAAGGTCACCAAGGTCAGGTCCTCGCCGTCCCCATGCAGCCGTCCGCTCCCGACGGGCACGTGACCGGCGGCGTCGTACGGCGCCAGCCAGCCGTGGTCGCCGGGCTCGTGGAGGTCGCGCCGGTGGTAGAGCGCGATGGGCTCCAGGTAGACACAGACCCGGCCGTCCACCCGGGCCGCCGCGGCGCAGGTGCGCAGCATGGCCGCCGCGTCGTCAGGTCGTGACGGCGAGGCAACGACCAGGCCGGGGATGTCGCGCAGCGCGGCCACGCTGTTGTCGTTGTGGAAGTGGCCGCCGAAGCCCCTCTGGTAGGCGTACGACGCCACCCGCAGCAGCATCGGGTTGCGGAAGCCGCCGTTGGAGAAGAAGCCGAGCGTCGCGGCCTCGCCACGCAGCTGGTCGGCGGCGTTGTGGAGGTAGGCGAGGTACTGCACCTCCGGCACCGGCAGCATGCCCTGCAGGCCGAGGCCGAGTGCGGTGCCCAGCACGCTCTGCTCGTCGAGGAGCGTGTCGAAGACCCGGAGACCACCGAAGCGCTTGCGCAACCCGCGGGTGACGCCGTACACCCCGCCCTTCCGTGCGACGTCCTCGCCGAACACCAGCGCCCCTTCGTCGTTCTCGAGCAGCTCGGCGAGTGCCCGGTTGAGTGCTTGCGCCAGCGTGAGCGGCTCGTCGTCGACGCGGCCGACCGGCCGCCGGGTGGCCATCTGCTCGATGCGGTCCGGGTGACGGGGCGCGATCGGCGCCATCACCTCGGCGGCGGTCTGCAGCCTTGGCCGGGTCACCACCTGCTCGGCCAGGTCGGCGACCTGCCGCCCGATCCGGTCGTACGTCGCGCACACCTCGTCCGGAGTGGCCAGACCCGCGTCGACCAGCTGCCGGGCGGTGCCGAGCAGCGGGTCGCGGGCGTAGTCCGCGAGGACCTCCGAGCGGGAGCGGTAGGCGCTCTCCACGTCCGAGCCGGCGTGGCCCATCAGGCGCACGGTCGACAGGTGGAGGAAGGCCGGCGCCCGGTGCTCGCGCACCCAGTCCGCTGCCTCGGCCGCGGCCGTCAGGCACTCGGTCGTGTCGCAGCCGTCGGCGGCGAAGTAGCGCAGCCCGGCGCGGTCGCGGAACGTCTCGGCGACCCAGCCGGGCGGCGTCCTCACGCTGATCCCGATGCCGTTGTCCTCGCACACCAGCAGCAGGGGCAGAGGAACACCCTGGAAGGCGCTGTGCAGCGCGGCGTTGATACCACCCACCACCGTCGAGTGGTTCACGGACGCGTCGCCGAAGCTGCACACCACCACCGAGTCGGCCGGCCACCGTCCCGTCACGGCGAGGCGGGCACCGCGGCCGACCGCGAAGGCAAGACCCACCGCTCGTGGCAGGTGGGAGCCGATGGTCGAGGTCTGCGGCACCACGGAGAGCGCGACGCTGCCGAAGACCTTGTGCCGTCCGCCGGCGATCGGCTCCTCGGCGGCTGCGACCACCCCCATCAGCACGTCGCGCAGCGGGTGCTGACCGGAGACCTGGCCGGCCCGCAGCACGTAGAACGCGCCGGACCGGTAGTGCAGCAACGCGGGATCGGTCGGGCGCAGCGCCGCGGCGACCGCGGCGTTCGACTCGTGGCCGGACGAGCCGATGCTGTAGAAGCCGGAGCCCGCCGCCCCGAGCCGCCGTGCCTCGAGGTCGAGGTGCCGGCTGCCGACCTGGGCGGCGAACACGTCCCGCAGCAGGTCCGGGTCGACCGCCGGCGCTCGGGAGGCATCGGGGGTCAGCGCTGCGAGCGCCCGGCGGAGGTGCTGGTCGACCGGGTCCGGCCTGTCACCGAGGGGTGGCTCGGACATCAGGGCACCACGGGCGGGTCCGCTGCGGCCGAGGTGGCGCGGCTGCCGGTCACCGAGAGCGTGTTCCGGCCCTGCCCGACGACCTGTACCCGGCCCGGGAGCACGACGTGGCGCGGCGGGTGGCCCGAGCCGGACATCCGCTCGTGCAGCAGCCGCATCGCGGTGGCGCCCATCTCCCGCGCCGGCAGCGTCGCGGAGACGACTGCGAGCGGCGAGACGTCGTACGGGCCGAGCTCGTCCATGTTCGCGAGCTCGATGGAGCCGGGGAAGCCGTCGGAGAGCGCGAGCAGGTCCGAGGCCGCGAGCGTCATCGTCGAGGCGTTGCCACCGATGACGGCGGTCAGCCCGCCCGGGGACCCGATCAACGCCCGCAGGCGCTGGTGGCGACGGGCGGTCGGCGGGGCGGCGTAGTCCCGCAGCGCGGACCGATCCGGCAGCTCGGGCAGCCCCCGGTCGCGGAGCGCGCGGTAGTGGCCGCTGAGCCGGTCCCGCACGCTGGTGACGTCCTCCTCGTTCCACAGCACCGCGAGCGAGCGGTGCCCGCGGTCCAGCATCGCCGTGGTCACGTCGTACCCGATCGCGAAGTCGTCGAAGATCACCGCGTCGGTCGGCATCGAGGGAAGGTAGCGGTCGACGAGGACCACCGGCACCCCGCCGCGGCGGAGCTCGTCGATGGTGGTGGCCGCCCGGGAGTGGTCCCGCAGGAACACGATGATGCCGATGGCGCCCTCGTTGGCCGCGCGCCGCAGCACCACCTCCTCCGACCCCACGTCGGGAGTGCTGGCCACGACGAGCCGGTGACCGTGCGCCGCGCACTCGGCGGCGATGCCGGCGCGCACGGCCACCTGGTGGGCGTCGTCCTGGAAGTTGACGAAGGCGACGGTGCGAGGGGCCGGCGCCGCACCGGCTCCGGTCCAACGGGCCGGAGGAGCCACGAACGTGCCCCGGCCGCGACGCCGCACCACCAGGCCGTCGGCGACCAGGTCGTTGAGCGCCCGCACGGCCGTCGTGGTGGACACCCCGAACCGTTCGACGATCTCGCGCTGGGTGACGAAGGGCTGGTCGGGGGCGTACTCGCCGCGGGCGATGGCGTCCCGGAGGGAGGTCTTGACCCAGGCGACGAGCGTGGTGCCGGGCGGCGGTCCGCCCCCGGGTCGGCTCCCCCCCATCGACTTGATCCCTTCTGGTCGCTGCTCGAAAGCATAGAGGGGTGGACGGACTTTGATGTATTGACGTGCTAATCGTCCGGTTCTAGGGTCCGAAGGAACCGCACAAGTCCGGCGCGCGGGCCAGAAGGGGACTGCCGATGCACGACGACCGGGTCCACGTCGAGCGCCGCATCACCCGGATGCTGGCCGAGCGCCTCCGCCCTGCCGTGTACGGCCAGTGCGTGCCCCTCGCGGTGGAGTCGTGGCAGGCACCCAGCGATCCGGTGCCGGTGAGCGTCGGGCTCGCCGCGCAGTACTCCGAGTCGAAGACCGGCGAGGACTGGGGCCCGCCGTGGAGCACCACGTGGTTCCACCTGACCGGGACGGTCCCCGACCACTGGGCCGGCCTGGAGGTGCAGGCCGTGGTCGACCTCGGGTTCGCGGTCGACCGGCCCGGCTTCTCCGCCGAGGCGCTCGCGATGACCCCGGACGGCACGCCCCTCAAGGCGCTGAACCCGAGGAACACCTGGCTGCCGGTAGCAGCACCCGCCCGCGGTGGCGAGACCCTCGACGTCTACGTCGAGGCGGCGGCCAACCCCGACATCCACGGCTCCGGTGTCGGCACCTACCTCGGCGACGTGCTGACCGCCGGCAACGAGCCGCTCTACCGCGTCCGACGCGTCGAGCTGGCCGTGTTCGAGCGCGCCGTCTGGGAGCTCGTCCAGGACGTGGAGGTGCTCGACCAGCTGATGCGGGAGCTGTCGACCGACTCGCCGCGCCGCTGGCAGATCCTCCGCACCCTGGAGCGCGGCCTGGATGTGCTCGACCTGGCTGACGTGGCGGGGTCCGCATCCGCGGTACGAGAGGTGCTGGCGACTTCGCTGGCTTCCCCCGCCCACGCAGGCGCGCACCGGGTCAGCGCGGTCGGTCACGCGCACATAGACTCCGCGTGGCTGTGGCCGCTGCGCGAGACGGTCCGCAAGGTGGCCCGCACGGTCTCCAACGTCACCGCGCTGATGGACGAGCACCCCGACCTGGTCTTCGCGATGTCCTCGGCCCAGCAGTGGGCCTGGATGAAGGAGCACCGGCCCGACGTGTGGGAGCGGATGCGCGAGAAGGTGGCGACCGGGCAGCTCGTCCCGGTCGGCGGCATGTGGGTGGAGTCCGACACCAACATGCCGGGCGGTGAGGCACTCGCGCGTCAGCTCGTCCACGGCAAGCGGTTCTTCCTCGACGAGCTGGGCGTGGAGACCGAGGAGGTGTGGCTGCCGGACTCCTTCGGCTACACCGCCGCCCTGCCGCAGCTCGTCGCGCTGTCGGGGTCGCGGTGGTTCCTGACCCAGAAGATCTCCTGGAACCAGACCAACCGCCACCCGCACCACACCTTCTGGTGGGAGGGGCTCGACGGCACCCGGGTCTTCACGCACTTCCCGCCCGTGGACTCCTACAACTCCGAGCTCAGCGGCGAGGAGCTGGCGCACCTGGTCCGCAACTTCTCCGAGAAGGGACTGGCCAACCGCTCCCTGGTGCCCTTCGGGCACGGGGACGGCGGCGGCGGCCCGACGCGGGAGATGCTGGCCAGGGCGGACCGGCTGCGGGATATCGAGGGCTCGGCCCGGGTGGAGATCGAGACGCCGGCGGCGTTCTTCGCCAAGGCGCTCGAGGACCACGCCGATCCGGCCGTGTGGGTCGGCGAGCTGTACCTCGAGCTGCACCGCGCGACCTACACGACGCAGGCCGACACCAAGCAGGGCAACCGGCGCAGCGAGCACCTGCTCCGGGAGGCGGAGCTGTGGGCCGCAACGGCGGCGGTGCGCACCGGCGCGGCGTACCCGGCCGCCCGGCTGGACCGGCTATGGAAGACCGTGCTGCTGCACCAGTTCCACGACATCCTCCCCGGGTCGTCGATCGCCTGGGTGCACCGGGAGGCACGCGACACCTATGCCGAGGTGGCGCGGGAGCTCGGCGAGGTCGTCGACACCGCCCAGCGTGCGCTGGCCGGCGACCCGGCGGCAGCCGGCCGCGTGGTGTTCAACGCCGCCCCGCACGAGCGGGACGGCGTCGCGGCGGGCGGCGCCGTCGTCTCCTCCCTCGACCCTTGCGCTGCGGCCGGCATGACGGCGGAGCCGACCGTGACGGGCACCGGCGACGGCTTCGTGCTCGACAACGGGCTGGTGCGGGCGGTCGTCGACCGGAACGGCCTGCTCGTCTCCGCACTCGACCTGGCCACCGGCCGCG
>Ga0308175_100002770_pt1 | contig 12038 bp, 10 predicted proteins | sample PhyCR1_3_FD_203893 | JGI IMG/M metagenome (GOLD analysis project Ga0308175, IMG submission 203893) | Soil microbial communities from UC Gill Tract Community Farm, Albany, California, United States - DLSLS.C.R1 | ecosystem: Environmental > Terrestrial > Soil > Agricultural land | place: USA... | reverse complement strand
CGGGTGGCGGAGGCGGGGCTCTGCTCGGCGGGCTTGAGGACGACGGTGTTGCCGTAGGCGAGGGCCGGCGCGATCTTCCACGTGGCCTGCATCAGCGGGAAGTTCCAGGGGGACACCGCGGCCACCACGCCGGCCGGTTCGTGGCGGGTGTAGATGTGGTGGCCGGGATGGCCCGGGAACGACGCGTCGGCGGCGAGGCGCGCGTCGTCGGCGAAGAAGCGGAAGTTGGCCGCGCCGCGCACCACGTCGTTGTCGCGGGTGGCCGTGAGCGGGCGCCCCATGTCGCGGGTGTCGAGCAGGCCCAGCTCGTCCGCGTGGGCCAGCAGCACGTCGGCGAAGGCGTGCAGGATGCGGGACCGCTCCGCCTGCGTCATCCGGGGCCAGGGGCCCTCGTCGAACGCCTTGCGGGCGGAGGCGACCGCCCGGTCGACGTCCACCGCCGCGCCGAGGGCCACCTCGGCCCAGGCCGTACGGGTGGTGGGGTCGACCGAGGTCATGGTGGCGCCGTCGGCGGAGCCGGTCGTCTCGCCGCCGATGACATGACCGAACCGCTCGAGCCCGGTCATGACGCGCCGTTCCGGGGGGTGGGCGCCGCGGTCACGACTCGACCTGGACGATCATCTCGATCTCCACGGCGAAGTCATGGGGCAGCGCGATCGCGCCGATGGCCGAGCGCGCGTGCCGGCCCGCCTCGCCGAACAGTTCCACCAGGAGGTCGGAGGCTCCGTTGATGACCTGCGGGCCTCGGTCGAACCCGGGTTGGCAGTTGACGAACCCGAGCAGCTTCACGATCCGCTTCACGCGGTCGAGGGAGCCGAGTTCCTCCCTGACGAGGGCGAGCAGGCGCAGCGCGGCCTCGCGGGCCGCCAGCCGGGCGGTGTCCTCGTCGATGTCGATGCCGATCTTGCCCCGGATGTCGTGGCTCCCCTGTCCGGACACGAACAGCAGGTCGCCGACGCGCACGGTGCTCAGGAAGTTTCCGGTCCGCCCGGGAGCGTGCGGGAACGTCAGCCCGAGCTCCCTGAAGCGCGCCTCCGCCGATGCGGTGTCAGTACTCAATGTCGAACCTCGGTCGTGTGTGGGCGTCGCGGCCGCCGGGGCCGGGTCATGACGCTGGTTACCGGGCTGCTGCGGTCAGCAGTGCGGAGGCGTTGCCGGACAGGATCGCCGTCTTGACGTCCTCGTCGAGCGAGGACCGTTCGACGGCGTCCCCCGGGCGCTCCTCGCCGAACGGGAAGGGGTAGTCGGTGCCGAGCACGATGTGGTCCCAGCCGATCCGGCCCGCGACGAGCCGCAGGTTGGCCTCGTCGCCGGCGAGCGAGTCGGCCCAGAGCCGCCGGGCGATCGTCCCCGGGGGCTCGGCCGCGCCGCCCCGCTTGTCGGGCCAGGTCGCCCAGCCGCGGTCGATGCGCGGCAGCAGCCAGGCGAGCGCGCCGGCTCCGTGCGCGAGCAGTACGCGCAGGGCGGGGTACGCGCTCAGCACGCCGCCGTGCAGCAGGGCGAGCGCCGCGTACGCGGTCTCGGTGGGCATGCCGACGGTGTACATGGCGTTGTAGCGGGTCAGCCGGTCCGCGGAGCGTACGTCCCAGGGGTGGACCAGGACGGGCACGTCCAGCTCCGCGATGGCCTCGAAGACCGGCCTCAGCAGCGGGTCGTCGAGTTCGCGGCCGGCGATGTTGGTGCCGATCTCCACTCCGCGCAGGCCCAGTTCGCGCACGGCGCGCTCCAGCTCCGCGACGGCGAGATCCGGGTCGCCCATCGGCAGGGTGGCCAGGCCGGTGAAGCGGTCCGGCGCGTGCCGCACCATCTCGGCGATGCCGTCGTTGACGTGCCGGGCCATCTCCGCCGCCTGCTTTGGCGGCGCCCAGTAGCCGAACATCACCGGGGTGACGGACAGCCACTGGCTCGCGACGCCCGAGGCGTCCATCTGCTCGATCCGGGCCGCGGGGTCCCAGCAGGTGTGCGGGACGGTGCGGAAGTGCTTGCCGCTCACGAACAGGTCGGCGGTGCAGTCGTCGACCGCGCGCCGGACCGGCCAGCGGGCGTCGCCGTAGCGCTCCGCGAGGTCCAACCAGTGCCGGGGCAGCGTGTGGGTATGGCAGTCGACCAGCCGGGGCCGAGCGCCATCCGTCATGCCGGCCCCTCCATGACGAAGGGACCCGGCTTGGCGAGGACGTGTCCGCAGGAACGGCAGGTGCGGCGGTCCTCGGCGGCCTGGAACTCGTTGAGCAGCGGCATCAGGGACTCGATCATCTGCGACGACTCCATGGTCACCCGCTCGATGAGCGCGTCGCACCGGTCGCAGTACCACTCCACGGCCTCGGTGTCCCCGGGCTTCCGGCGGACCTCGACGACGATGCCCCAGGTGCCCTCGGGGCGCAGCGGCGAGTGGGCGGTGCCCGCGGGCACGACGAACAGCTCGCCCTCGTGCACGAGGTTGCGCCGCAGTCCGCCGCCCTGCTCCCGGGTGTCGACCCGGATGGTGCCCTCCACCTGGAGGAAGAGCTCGTCGTACGGGTTGACGTGGAAGTCGTTGCGGCTGTTCGGGCCGCGTACCAGCACGACCTCGAAGTCGGACTCCGGATAGAGCGACTTGGCGGCCAGCGCGCCGGGGAACGCCGCGCTGCCGGCCTTGCGGAGCTGCTCGACGGAGACGATGCCCGGGCGGGCGTCGGTCTGCTCGGTCATGTTGTGGGACCCCCTGTCACCCCGACCTCTGTACCGAGACCGTGGAATCTCTGGCTGTAGTGGACGAGCGGCTCGGCCTCGCCGCCGGCCTCGTCCGCCCAGCGGATCGACTCGATGTGCCCGATGAGAAGGGCGTGTGTGCCGTGCTCCACGGACTTCGCGACCCGGCACTCGAAGGAGACCAGGGCGGTGCCGAGCACGGGCACGCCCAGCGCTCCCGGTGACCAGTCACCGGTGCTGAATCGTTCCGCTCCGAAGACGCCGTGCAGACCGGCGAACATGCGCGCGACCTCGAGGTCGCCGCCGGCCAGGACGTTGACGGAGAAGACGCCGTTGTGCCTGAGCTGCTCACGGGTGCCGGCCGCGTGGTTGAGGCAGACGACCAGGCTCGGCGGCTCCGCGCACAGGGAGCACACCGCGGTCGCGGTCATGCCCCGCCGGCCGGCGGGGTCGGCGGCGGTTCCGGTGGCGATCACGCTCACCCCGCCGGCCAGCCGGCTCATGCCGAGCCGGAAGTCGGAGATGCTCACGCCCGGGGTCGTCGTGGCGCTCACGACGGGGAGCCGGACACGTCGGACGGGTGCGTGTACGAGTCCAGCAGTCCGTCCACGATGCCGTGGAAGTGGTCCCAGGGGGCCTCGCGGTAGTTGTGGCCCCGCACGATGAACCCGGCACCGGCGTAGAACTTCTCGTACTGCTGGTGGCGGCCGGCGAACTCGCTGCCCACGAAGTCCCAGGCCAGCTTGTGCAGCTTCATCCGCTCGACGGCCGCGAGCTGCGGGGTGTGCCAGAACTCCTCGAAGGTCCGGCGCAGTTCGTCGTCCTCCAGCACGGAGCAGTCGGCCGGGAACTGCAGCGCCCCGCCGCCACACAGCTCGCGCAGGACGTCGATCAGCTCGGAGTAGTGCTCGACGCACCAGTTCATGGCGGCGTACATGGAACGCCGGTTGTAGGTGACGTATCCGTCGCCCCAGGGCTCCGCGCCCCAGAGCTGGCCGTCGATGAGCCCCGCCAGCAGCGCCTCCTGCGAGGCGAGCCGGCCGAGCTTCTCCCGGACGGCCGGCACCTGTTCGGCGCCCGTCGACCGGGCTATGCGGCTCGCCACGCCCAGCAGCAGTTCGAGCTTCGCGTGGAAGCGGACGTTGGACTGGTGGTTGCCGTAGGCGTGCGCCGGGGTGCGGAAGTACAGCTCGCGGGAGAGCGGCACGTTGTTGTGGACGAAGACGCGCTCCCACGGGATGTGCACGTTGTCGAAGAGGACCATGGCGTCGGTCTCGTCGAAGCGCCGGCTCAGCGGGGCGTCGAACTCCGCGGCCGTGGAAGTGCCGAGCGGTTTGCGCGACCACAGCGACACGCCTGGCGCGTTGCACGGCACCGCCATGGTGATCGACTCGGCCTCGTTCTCCGGCGCCAGGGGCAGGATGTTGCCGATCCAGATCTCGTTGGCGAGGACCGCCCCGGTCGCCAGCATCTTCATGCCGTGCACGATCACGCCCGCGTCGTCCTCACCGACGACCCGGAGGGTCGGAATCGGGAGGTTCTCACGTTCGTAGAATTTCGGATCGCGGGCCGCCTGAGGAGCGACGATCGCATGCGCCGCGTAACTGTCGCTGTCGCGCATATGGCGCCAGTAGGCGACGACCCGGTCGGCCGTGTCATTGAAGACTTCAGGCGACACGGCCATGCCCGTGACGAAGCTCGCGACGTAATCCGGAGATCGGCCGAGCAGGCCGTAACTCAGGTCGGCAATCCGCTTGTGAGCAGCCGACCGCTTTGCCAGATCCTCACGAGTCCTCGCTCGCATGAAATACGAGCTGTGCCTTTCCCCGTCCTCCACATACGTCATTACTTCACTGTTGGCGGGGTCCGCCTTCAGGTCGTAGAGATCCGAGATCGTCTGAGCCGCACGCGCGAAAGCCGGGTGTGTGGTCACATCTTCAACAAGCGTCCGGCCGATGTAGACACGACGGCCGTCACGCAGGCTCTCGAGGTGTTCCTTGCCAGTCTTCAACACCCGATGGAGCAAACCACATGTTCCAGCATGTGGCTAGACCTTGACGATCTTCATGCGAGGGCACTCGAACCCACAACACCCCCTGGGAGCTGGGGAAATGAGTTATAGCCCATCCCTCAACAACCTCCCGCCGGCCGATCGGAGGGAAATATTCCGCCCGATCCGGCCGCTTTACTCCCGTTGTTCACCACCGCATCTTGAGCCAGTCGCCACACAAAGTTCATGCCCCCGGCTCAACTCGGGCACAAACCGCCCGGAACCCACTGCGGCCGGCCGTTCAAACACCGCCCAGGCAACCCATTTACGGACGCCGACACACACCCGGGACGCCATGGCCGAGGCACGGCTATCACAGTCAAAAGCGACAACCGACGTCGCGCGATCACCACCCGGGAAGCGAAACCAGGAATGCGGAGCGGCCCATTCCGTCAACACCCCGAAAGGCACTTGACGTTGCTCGGGACCGCTGGTTGTATCGCATAAGCCGCCTTGGGGGGTGGCAGGTGGCATCTCGCGGTCGCAGCCGCTTCTCAACTACTCAGCGCATCTTGTACAGCGCCAACTAGGTCTCACGGGGTCGTAAGAATCATCCATGGCCCCGGTATGCGGAATTCCGCAACATGCCGGCACGGACGAACGGGGTCTTCGAGTCAGCCATGGAATATCTCAATGGCCAGCCATTGACGGACGAAAGTCCCGCCGAATCGCGCGCCGTGGGACACGCTGCCGAGGGAACCCCGTTCGCGCAGTACGTCGGCAGCGACACGCTGCTGTCCCTGCAGCGCACCCGCACCGGCGCCGAGACCGAACCGTCCTTCCTGATCATCACTCAGGTGATGGAGCTGCTGTTCAAGCTGGCGTACACCGAAGCCGTGCGCGCGCGGGACCAGCTCGAGCGCGACGACCTTCCGGGGGCCCTGCGCACACTGGGCCGGCTCCGCAGGACCTGTGTGTCGCTGCACGGCGCCTGGGAGGCGCTCGGCTCGATGGGCCCGACCGAGTACGCCGATTTCCGTGACGCGCTCGGCGACGGCTCGGGATTCCAGTCCTACATGTACCGGCACATGGAGTTCGTGCTCGGTCACAAGGTCCCGGCGATGGCCGAGCTGCACCGGGGCCACGAGCGTGTCCACCGCGAACTCCTGACGACACTGGGCGAAATGAGCCTCTACGACGCCGCCCTGCGACTGCTGTGGCGACGCGGGCTGCCGGTCCCGCCGAGCAGCGTCGAACGGGACTGGAGCCGGCCGCATCCCGAGCGGGACGAGGTCGTGGCCGTCTGGCACACCGTGTACACGGAGCAGGAGAAGCACGCCGATCTGTACGTGCTGGCGGAGGCCCTGTTGGACGTCGCCTTCGAACTCGGCCGCTGGCGCGCCACCCACCTGCTGACCGTGGAACGCCTCCTCGGCTCGAAGACGGGCACCGGCGGCACCTCCGGGGTCACCTTCCTGCGCCGCGCCGCCGAGCACCGCTTCTTTCCCGAGCTCTGGGCGGTCAGAGCGGATCTCTGAGCCACCGCCGGAACGACCCGGCGGCCGGCCCGGGCCGCGGACGGGCCCGGGCGCGATCCGCCGGAGGCCCACACCACCGCGCCGTACACCTCCGGACCACCACGTTCGGTGCACGACTCTCCAAAGGCAGGTCTCCCAATGATCAAGAACGTTGTCATCGTCGGTGGCGGAACCGCCGGCTGGATGACCGCCAGCTACCTCAAGGCGACCTTCGGGCCGAACGTCTCCGTGACGCTGGTCGAGTCGAAGAACATCCCGACCATCGGTGTCGGCGAGGCGACGTTCAGCACGGTCCGCCACTTCTTCCAGTACCTGGGCCTGCAGGAGCACGAGTGGATGCCGGAGTGCAGCGCCACCTACAAGCTGGCCATCCGGTTCGAGAACTGGCGTGAGCCCGGCCACCACTTCTACCACCCGTTCGAGCGCACCCGGGTCGTCGACGGTTTCCCCATCACCGACTGGTGGCTGCGCGGGGGCCCGTCCGAGCGCTTCGACGACGACTGCTTCGTCATCCCGGCGCTCTGCGAGCAGAAGTCCTCGCCGCGTCATCTGGGCGGCGAGATCTTCGAGCAGCGCGAGGACCGGCTCGGCAGCGGGTCGGAGCCGGTGGGCCGCAGCACCATGAGCGAGCAGCAGACGCAGTTCCCGTACGCGTACCACTTCGACACGGTGCTGCTGGCGAAGTTCCTCACCAAGTACGGCACCGAGCGCGGGGTGCGCCACATCCTCGACGACGTCACCAACGTGGCGCTCGACGAGCGGGGCTGGATCAGCCACGTCGACACCGCCGAGCACGGTGAGCTGCACGGTGACCTGTTCATCGACTGCACCGGCTGGCGCGGGATGCTGCTGAACCAGGCGCTCGAGGAGCCGTTCCAGTCCTACCAGGACACCCTGCCCAACGACCGGGCCGTGGCGCTGCGCGTGCCCGTGGACGCCGCCGAGCGCGGCATGCGCCCGTGCACCACGGCGACCGCCCAGGACGCGGGCTGGATCTGGACGATCCCGCTGTTCGACCGCATCGGCACCGGCTACGTGTACGCCGGCGACTACATCACCCCGGACGAGGCCGAGCAGGCCCTGCGCGACTTCGTCGGCCCGGAGGCGGAGGGTGTGGAGGCCAACCACATCCGGATGCGGATCGGCCGTACGCGCAACACCTGGGTGCGCAACTGCGTCGGCATCGGCCTCACCGCCGGCTTCGTCGAGCCGCTGGAGTCCACCGGCATCTTCTTCATCCAGAACGGCATCGAGCAGCTGGTCAAGCACTTCCCGGACCAGAACTGGAACGAGCAGCTCCGCGTCTCGTACAACAACCACATCGCCCGGATGATGGACGGCGTCCGCGAGTTCCTGGTCCTGCACTACTACGCGGCCCGGCGCCAGGACAACCAGTACTGGAAGGACACCAAGACCCGTCCGCTGCCGGACGGTCTGGCCGAGCGGCTCGAGCTGTGGCAGGCGAAGCTGCCCGACCGCGAGTCGGTCTTCCCGCACTACCACGGCTTCGAGCCCTACTCGTACCACGCCATGCTGCTGGGCCTCGGCGGTGTGCCGCTCCAGTCCTCGCCGGTCCTCGGCGCCATGAACCCGGCCGCCGCGGCGAAGGAGATGCAGATGATCCGCGAGGAGACGCGGGACCTCGTCGCCAAGCTGCCGAGCCAGTACGAGTACTTCGCCCACATGCGCCAGGCGCGCTGACCGCCCTGGCCTTCCCCGGCCCAGAGCAATCACCCATCGCACACCGCCGCGGCCCCGCGGGCCGCGGCGAAAGGACAGCAATTGACTACGGACGAGTCGCTCGCGGAGCCGGCGGCCAAGGCGCCGCCGCGCAGCCCCCTGCGCGACAGGGACTTCCGCTGGCTCATGGTCGGCAACACCGCATCCAACTTCGGCGGGCAGATCGGTGACGTCGCCATACCGCTGGTGGCCGTGCTCACCGTGGGCGCGTCCTCGTTCGACGTCGGTGTCATGCGCACCGTCGGGCAGCTGCCCTATCCGCTGTTCGTGCTCTTCGTGGGTGTCGTCGTCGACCGGTGGCGCCGCCGCAACATGCTGATCGCGGCGGACCTCGGCCGTGCGGCCGCCCTCGCACTGATCCCGCTCGCCTACTCGATGCACCAGCTCGGGCTCTCGGCGCTCTACATCACCGCGTTCCTGATCGGCACCTGCATGGTGCTGTTCGACGTGGGCTCGCAGGCGTATCTGCCCCGGGTGGTGGAGCGGGACCAGATCCCCGCGGGCAACAGCCATCTGGAGACCGCGCGTTCGGCCGCGCTGATCGCCGGTCCCGCGCTCGGCGGCCTCTTCGTCGCCTGGTTCTCGCCGGCCAACGCGCTGATCGCCTGCGTGGTGTTCTATCTGATCTCCGCCTCGGGGATCTGGCTGATCCGCAGGCCGGAGCCGAAGCCGACGCCGAGCACGGAGCCCGTGAAGCCGCTGCGGCAGATCGGCGAGGGCTTCAAGCTGGTCTTCGGCAACGCGATCCTGCGCTCCGTCGTGCTGATCGCGGCCATGTTCAACTTCTGCTACGCCGGCTACCTCGCCATGTACCTCGTGTACATGCCCATCGAGTTGAAGCTGTCCAGCTACGAGATCGGCCTCGCGCTCGCGGCCTCGGGCCCCGGTCTGCTGGTGGGCGCGCTGCTCTCCTCGCGGCTGCCGAAGCGGTTCGGCTACGGCCTGGTGCTGAACACCAGCGCGATCGTGAGCTGCGTGTTCCTGCTCGGGGTGTCGCTGCTGCACGGCAACGGCTTCCTCACGGTGGGCACGCTGATCCTGCTGAACTTCGTGTACAGCGCGCTCAGCATGACGTTCGGTGTGACGCTGGCGGGCATCCGGCAGTCGATCACGCCGGACCGGATGCTCGGCCGGGTCATGGCGACCCACCGTTTCCTCGGTGTCGGCTCGGTGCCGCTCGGTTCCTTCGTCGGCGGTGTCCTCGGTGAGGAACTGGGCCTGCGCAAGGGCCTGTTCATCATCACCATCGGGATGATCGCGGCGTCGTGCCTCTTCCTCTTCTCGGCGCTGCGGAAGATCGGCCGAGAGCTCCCCGAGGCCCTGGACGCATGACGCGGTACCGCGTCCACCGGCCCGCCTGTCCCTTCCCCCGTAGAAGAACTGAGAGTGGATCATGAGTGACGACGTCCCGTACTTCGTGAACGGCGCCTTTGTCCTGGAGCCGGAGCCCATCCAGCCCGAGCGCAACGGCCGCGTGGACCTCTACGTGCCCCCGGCGGCCGAGGGTCCGCTGCCGGCGGTCGTCTTCGTGTGCGGCGGTCCGCTGCCCGCGGAGGCGGAGTGGATCAACCCGCGCGAGTGGCCGGTCTACCGCGGCTACGGCAACCTGCTGGCCGCCAACGGCCTGGTGGCCGCGCCCCTCCAGCTCCCGCTGCACGAGTGGGACCAGTTCCCCGGTGCCGCCGACGCCCTGAAGGAGGCGATCGAGCAGGTCCGCGCGGACGAGCGGGTCGACTCGGACCGGATCGCGATCTGGTTCTTCTGCGGCGGCAGCCCGCTGATCTCCGACTACCTGCGCACGCCGCCGGAGTGGCTGCGCGTCATGGCGGCGACCTACCCGGCGCTCGGCTCCCGCCCGCACATGGAGCTCGAGCCCCGCTTCGAGCCGTCCCTCGCGGTGGCCGAGCACGGTGACGTGCCGCAGATCGTGCTGACCCGCGTCGGCCTGGAGGCCCCGCTGGTCGCCGAGACCGTGGAGAAGTTCGTCGCCGCGGCGGAGGAGCACCAGGTCGAGCTGACCATCATCGACGTGCCCAACGGTCACCACGGGTTCGACATCGTCGACCACACCGAGGAGTCGCGCGAGGCCGTGCACCGAGCCCTGAACCTCGTGCGCGAGGCCCTGGTCAAGTAGCCGCTTCGGGCCCTCGAGCAACAGGAAGAAGGGACAAGGGGATGAAGGAACAGCCCGAAGGACACCTCGAAACGGCGCTGCGGTCCCTGGCCGCGGAGGTGGAGACCGCCCGGACCTGGAGCCGGGCCTCCCGCTCCCTGGGGCAGGAGCGCATCGTCACGGTGTTCGGCTCCGCACGCACCAAGCCCGGCGATCCGTCCTACGAGCTGGCCCGGAGCCTCGGTGCCGCGGTCGCGCAGCGTGGCTGGGCGGCCGTGACGGGCGGCGGTCCCGGCATCATGCAGGCGGTCCGGGACGGCAGCGGGGAGCTGCTGTCCAGGGCGGTCCGGATCGAGATCGCCGGGGAGGTGCCCGACACCGTGCTCGACCCCAGCCGGTCCATCACGGTGGGCACCTTCGCACTGCGCAAGCTGCTGCTCACGCACGACATCGACGCGCTGTTCGTCTTCCCCGGCGGCGTCGGAACGCTCGACGAGCTGTACGACGTCCTGGTCCACCAGGACACCGACCAGCACCGCCCGTTCCCCGTGATCCTGATGCAGCCCGACGGGGTCCAGCTCTGGGACGCCTGGCTGCGGTTCATGACCGAACACCTGGTGCGCACCGGCCTGGTCAGTCCTTCGATCATGTCCCAGGTCGCCATCGCGGACAGCGTCGAGGACGCCCTCGCGCTGGCGGACAAGGGCATCCCCGCCGACCGCGCGGGCGCCACCGCCTGACGTGCACCGCGGGGCGTCGGCCGGGCGACCGGTCGGCGCCCCGACATGTGTCCCGGCCCCCCGTCACCGAAGCCATGAGCATCCACGAGATCGACAAGGTTGAGTATGGGTAAGTCAGTGTCCGGCCCGTTCAGTGAGCTCTCCTCCATCCAGCGGCGTCTGTGGTTCGTCGACCAGGTGCAGCCGGGCGACATCGCGTACAACATGCCGGTGGTGCTGCGGGTGCGCGGCTCGCTCGACACGGCGGCGCTGCAGACCGCGCTCGACGGCGTGGTGGCCCGGCACGGGGCGCTGCGCACCCGGTTCACGGTGGTGGACGGGGAACCCGTGCAGGAGGTCCTGCCCGGCGCCCGGGTGCTGGTCGACGTGGTGGACATGCGTGACCAGCCGGACGCCGAGGCGGTCGGGCGGGCCCACGCCATGGGCGAGGCACGCCGGCCGTTCGACCTGACCACGGCTCCGCTGCTGCGGTGTTCGGTGGTACGGCTGGGCGACGAGGACCAGCTGGTCGTCTTCACCATCCACCACATCGTCTTCGACGGCTGGTCCGCCGGTGTCTTCTTCGAGGAGCTGTCGCAGTTGTTCGGCGGGGACCCGGGCGCCCTCGGCGCGCCGGCCGCGCAGTACCTGGACCTGGTCGAGTGGGAGCGGACGGCGCGCGAGAGCGGCGAGCAGGACCGTCTGGTGGCCTGGTGGAAGGAGCGGCTCGCCGGGGCGCCCACGGTTCTGGAGCTGGTGACCGACCGGCCGCGCCCGGCGGTGCAGGCGCACCGGGGCGCGCGCAGGCGGCTGAGCGTGCCCCTGGACGTGGTCGCGGGCCTGGAGAAGGTGAGCAGGACCGCGGGCGCGACGATGTTCATGACCCTGCTGTCCGCCTTCGGCGTGGTGCTCGCGCGGCACGCCGGGCAGGAGGAGGTGCTGATCGGCACGCCGGTGGCGTTCCGGCCGCGGTCGGAGTTCGAGCGGGCGGTGGGCTGCTTCCTCAACACCGTGGTGATGCGCGTGGACACCGCGGGGCAGCCGTCCTTCGCGGAGCTGCTCGGCCGCGTCAAGGACATGTCCCTCGCGGCCTTCGACCACCAGGAGGCGCCGTTCGAGCGCCTGGTCGCCGAGCTCTCGCCGGACCACGACCTCAGCCGCAATCCGCTCGTCCAGGTCCTCGTCAACTTCGAGCCGGAGCCCCGGCTGCCCTTGTTCCCGGGCTGCGAGACCGAGCACGTGCCGAACGA
>Ga0308175_100002767_pt1 | contig 12045 bp, 12 predicted proteins | sample PhyCR1_3_FD_203893 | JGI IMG/M metagenome (GOLD analysis project Ga0308175, IMG submission 203893) | Soil microbial communities from UC Gill Tract Community Farm, Albany, California, United States - DLSLS.C.R1 | ecosystem: Environmental > Terrestrial > Soil > Agricultural land | place: USA... | reverse complement strand
GGGCGTCGGCTCGTCGAGCAGGTCGAGTCGGCGCAGCGCCGCGACCGCGAGGCCGGCGACCTCCCCGGCCTGGCGCAGCACGAGGTCCACCGCCACCGGGTCACCGGCGTCGGCGACGTCGAAGAGCAGCGGCGTCATCTCCAGGCAGCGGGCCACCGGCAGCTGCTCGAGGTGCACCGCCTCGATCAGCGCGTCCATCGAGGCGAGCCCGAAGTGGGCGGGCAGCGCCTCGCGCAACACGGTGTCCGGACCCCGGCCGTCGGCCGCGCGGGCGGCCCACCACATCGCCTCCGACCACAGGAACCCGCCGCCGCCCCAGTCGCCGGAGATGTGCCCGACGGCGGCGAAGCGCGCCTCGCGACCGTCGCGCCGGCGGCCGGTGCAGTTGATCCCCGCCCCGCAGATCACCGCGACGCCGTGCGACTCGTCGAGGCCGGCGCGCAGCAGCGCGTCGGTGTCGTTGAGCACGGCGCTGCTGCGGCCCCATTCCCGGGCGGCCACGGCCGCCCCGAGCAGCCGCATCTCCTCGGGCAGGTCGGCGTTGGCCAGGCACGCCGACACGTGCTCGACCAGCCCGCCCGTCCCGGGGTGCCCGGCCGCCGACGCGACCTCCTCGACCAGCCTCTGCAGGCCGTCGACCGCCGCCTCGGCACCCACCAGGTGCGGCTCGAACCCGCTGCCGCGGACCGTGGCCAGCACGCTCCCGTCGTGGCCGACGAGGGCCACGTCGGTCTTGCTGTTGCCTGCGTCGATCGCCAGGACCGCCGGATGTCCGGGCACCTCCGCCATGTCAGGCCCACGCCAGGTGGTCGCGGTTGTGCGCCAGCAGGCGGTCGGTCAGCCCGTCGGCGAGCTCGACCCGGCCCACCAGCGGGTGCGCGAGCAGCGCCCGGAACACCCGCTCCCGGCCGCCGCGCAGGGCCGCGTCCAGGGCGAGGTGCTCGTAGGCGGTCACCGCGGATACCAGGCCGGCGTACAACGGGTCGAGCGCCTCGACGGCCTCGGGCACCACGGCGCCTCCGCCGACCCGGGCCGGCACCTCGACCACCGCGTCGTCCGGCAGGAACGGCAGCGTGCCGTCGTTGCGGACGTTCACCACCTGCACGTCCTCGCCGTCCCCACGCCCGAGCAGGGCCGCGCACAGCGCCACGGCGGCCTCCGAGTAGAACGCGCCGCCCCGCTGGCCGAGCAGGTCCGGCTTGGTCTCGAGCCGCTCGTCGCCGTACATCTCGAGCAGCTGCCGCTCGATCTCGGCGACCCGGGCCGCACGGGAGGGCGACGACCGCAGCTCACGGACCACCTCGTCGTGGGCGTAGTAGTAGCGCAGGTAGTACGACGGAACGACCCCCAGCTGCGTCAGCAGCCAGCCGGGCAGCTCGATGTCCTCGGCGACGGCGTCGACGTGGTCGGCGAGCAGGCCCGGCAGCCGGTCGGTCCCGTCGATGAGCACGCGTCGCTCCCAGGTGAGGTGGTTGAGACCGACGTGGTCGAGCCGGACCCGCTCCGGGGCCACGTCGAGCATCGCCGCGAACTTCCGCTGGAACCCGATCGCCACGTTGCACAGGCCGACGGCGCGGTGGCCCTGCTCCAGCAGCGCCCGCGTGACGATGCCGACCGGGTTGGTGAAGTCGACGATCCAGGCGTCCGGGCTCGCCTCGGCCACGCGCTCGGCGACGTCGAGCACCACCGGGACGGTCCGCAGCGCCTTGGCGAGCCCGCCGGCGCCCGTGGTCTCCTGCCCGACGCAGCCGCACTCGAGCGGCCACGTCTCGTCCTGCTGCCGGGCGGCCTGGCCGCCGACGCGCAGCTGGACGAGCACGGCGTCGGCGCCGGCCACGCCCGCATCGAGGTCGCTCGTGGTGGTGATCGTCCCCGGGTGCCCGTAGTGCGCGAGGATCCGCCTGCCCAGCCCGCCCACCAGCCTGAGCCGGTCCTCGGCCGGATCGACCAGCGCCAGCTCGTCGACCTTCAGCGTGTCCTGCAGCCGGGCAAGGCCGTCGACCAGCTCCGGGGTGTACGTCGACCCGCCGCCGACCACCGTGAGCTTCATGCGGTCATCATCCTCGACGAATCACGGCCAGGTGTGCGGCGGACGCAACACCCCTGGCGGCTGCTACCCGGCCGGGATGTTGTAGCCGCTGGAGAGATCCAGAAGCGTGCCGACCGTGAGGTACATCAGCCACAGGCCGGTGGCGACGTGCGCCAGCCCCAGCAGCCGCTCGCCGACCGGGACGCGCAGACCGACGAGGATCTCCGCGAGGTACACCCCGATCAGACCGACGAACAACAGGCCGACGGCCCACGCCCCGGCGTGGAAGAACACGAACGCGCCGGTCGCCGAGAGGATCGTGAAGGCCACGCCCATCCCGGCGTTCGTGCGCGGGTCGTGACCGCTGAACCGGTTCCAGCCCAGGGCGAACCAGTGGATGCCGTAGGCGGAGAACGCCACCGCGGCCATGTACAGCGCAGGATCGCCCTTGAACACCTGGAACCAGGTCAGGCCGACGAACAGGATCACCCCGGTCACGACCTGGCAGAGCCCGGGCATGAACAGTCCCCAGACGCCCGAGGAGCGGTCCACCGCCTGGTCCCGCGGCGGATAGCCGAACAGCTCCTGCGGACCCCAGATGAGATAGCCCGTGCCGAGTCCGAAGAACCCCAGCGCCACGGGGGCGAAGTCAGAGCTTGCGAAGGCCATGCGCGCCGTGTACCCCGATCGGGGGTCCGCCACGCCCGGGTAGACTCGAGCCTCGCGTCGACGACCGCGGCGCCTCTCGCGCCCGTCTCGTCCGGCGTTCCGACCTCCTCCACCGAAAGCGCTCCTCTGTGCCCACGACCTCCCGCCTCACCCGCAACGACCTGAGGAACGTCGCGATCGTCGCCCACGTCGATCACGGCAAGACCACTCTCGTGGACGCGATGCTCTGGCAGGGCGGTGCGTTCGGGGAGCACCAGCACGTCAACGAGCGCGCCATGGACACCGGCGACCTCGAGCGCGAGAAGGGCATCACGATCCTCGCGAAGAACACCGCGATCCGGTACACCGGCTCGGCCGCCCAGGAGCTCGCCGGCGGCCCGATGACGATCAACATCATCGACACCCCCGGGCACGCCGACTTCGGCGGCGAGGTGGAGCGGGGCCTGTCGATGGTCGACGGGATCGTGCTGCTCGTCGACGCCTCCGAGGGACCCCTCCCGCAGACCCGGTTCGTCCTCCGCAAGGCCCTCAACGCAGGCCTGCCCGTCGTACTCGTGGTGAACAAGGTGGACCGCGCGGACGCGCGGATCGAGGAGGTCGTCGACGAGACCTACGAGCTGTTCCTGGACCTGCTCGACGAGAGCCACAACCAGGACGCGCTGGACTTCCCGGTCGTCTACGCCAGCGCGAAGGCCGGCCGCGCGAGCACGGCGATGCCGGAGAACGGCGGTCTGCCCGACAGCGAGAACCTCGAGCCGCTGTTCCGCACGATCGTCGAGACGATCCCGGCTCCGACGTACGACGAGGGGGCGCCGCTGCAGGCGCACGTGACCAACCTCGACTCCTCGCCGTTCCTGGGCAGGCTCGCGCTGGTCCGGGTCAAGGAGGGCAGCCTGTCCCGTGGCCAGCAGGTCGCCTGGATGCGGCGCGACGGCTCGAAGGCGACGGTGAAGGTCACCGAGCTGCTGGTCACCGAGGGGCTCGAGCGCAAGCCGGGGCAGAAGGCAGGACCCGGTGACATCGTGGCGATCGCCGGGATACCGGAGATCACGATCGGCGAGACGCTGGCGGACCCCGAGAACCCGGTGGCGCTGCCGTTGATCACCGTCGACGAGCCGGCGATCTCGATGACGATCGGCACCAACACCTCACCGCTGGCCGGGCGCGTCAAGGGCTCCAAGGTGACCGCTCGGCTGGTCAAGGACCGCCTCGACTCCGAGCTCGTCGGCAACGTCTCGATCAAGGTGCTGCCGACCGAGCGGCCGGACGCCTGGGAGGTGCAGGGCCGCGGCGAGCTGGCCCTGGCGATCCTGGTGGAGCAGATGCGCCGCGAGGGCTACGAGCTGACCGTCGGCAAGCCGCAGGTGGTCACCCGGGAGATCGACGGCAAGCTGCACGAGCCGGTGGAGCGGCTGACCATCGACGCCCCCGAGGAGTACCTCGGCACGATCACGCAGCTGCTCGCCGTGCGCAAGGGCCGGATGGAGCAGATGACCAACCACGGCACCGGCTGGGTGCGGATGGAGTTCCTGGTGCCGGCGCGCGGGCTGATCGGGTTCCGCACCGAGTTCCTCACCGACACCCGCGGCACCGGCATCGCGCACCACGTGTTCGAGGGGTACGAGCCGTGGGCCGGCGAGCTGCGGACCCGAGCGTCGGGGTCGCTGGTCGCCGACCGCGCCGGGGCCGCGACGGCGTACGCGATGACCAACCTGCAGGAGCGCGGCGTGCTGTTCGTCGAGCCGACGACCGAGGTCTACGAGGGCATGATCGTCGGCGAGAACTCCCGCGACGACGACATGGACGTCAACATCACCAAGGAGAAGAAGCAGACCAACGTCCGCTCCTCCACCTCCGACAACTTCGAGAAGCTGGTCCCGCCCCGGCGGCTGTCCCTCGAGCAGGCGCTCGAGTTCTGCCGCGAGGACGAGTGCGTGGAGGTGACCCCGCAGACCACTCGGATCCGCAAGGTCGTCCTCGACGCGGGCGAACGGGCCCGGACCGCCGCTCGCGCCCGCCGCGGCTGACGCCGGCCCGGGTCAGCCCTCGACGAAGCCGCCCACGGTCCAGCCGACGACGTCACGCATCCGGCCGCGCCACAGCGGGAGCACCTGCCCCGACGCGGGCCAGGTCACGATCGTCGCGTTGCGGAGGTGCACGTAGTCGGGGTCCGGCATCGGCGGCAGGCCCTCCGCATCGGGCTCGCCCGGGTCGAGGTCGCCGAGCTTGCTGCCGGCTCCCCACTCGGCGAGCCGTTCGCCCCGCCGTCGAAAGCGATCAGCCAGCGAGGCCCGCAGAGTCCCTTCGGGGTCCTGCCCCTGCAGGACGCCACCGAGCTCGTCGAAGTGCGCCTTCGCGCTGATCAGCGTGCCGGAGACGACGAGCCCCGGCAGGACGAGCACCAGCTCCTGCTCCAGGCCGAACGTGTTGGCCAGCTGCACCAGGCTCCGCAGGTCGGGATCCGCCCCCGGCTCGTGGTGGTGCTCGCCCGTCGAGTCGTTCATCCGGTCTCTCCTCGCTGCGGTGGTGCGCCGAGGCTAGTGGTCGGGTGCTCCGGCGGACAACGATCAGCCGTTCTGCCATGCCGAGTCAGGCGACGTCGGAGACGCGGACCAGCAGCTTGCCGAAGTTCCGGCCGGAGAGCAGCCCGCGGAACGCCTCCGGAGCGTTCTCGAGTCCCTCGACGACGTCCTCGCGGTAGCGCACCGACCCGTCGGCAACCCACACGGGCATGTCCCGGGCGAAGTCCCGGCCGTGCGAGGCGGTGAACTCGCCCTGGATGAAGCCGCGAACGGTCAGGCTCCTGGTGAGCACCCACCGCATGAAGCCCGGCAGCCGGTCGACCCCCTGCGGGTCACCGGTCGAGTTGTAGCCGGCGACGAGACCGCAGACGGGCATCCTCGCGTACAGGTTCAGCCGCTTCACGACCTCGCGCGCCACCGGACCGCCGACGTTCTCGAAGTAGACGTCCACCCCGTCGGGCGTCGTCGCGGCGAGGTCGGCCGGAAACGACTCCGAGCGGTGGTCGACCGCCGCGTCGAAGCCGAACTCCTCGAGCAGCGCCCGGCACTTGACCGGACCTCCGGCGATCCCGACCGCACGTGCGCCCTTGACCCGCGCGATCTGACCGACGGCGGACCCGACGGGCCCGGTCGCGGCGGCCACCACCACGGTCTCCCCCGGCCGTGGCCGTCCGATCTCCAGCAGGCCGGCGTAGGCGGTGAACCCCGGCATGCCCAGCACACCGAGTGCGGTGGACACGGGGGCGACGGACGGGTCGAGCTTGCGAAGGCCCGTGCCGTCGCTGAGGGCGTGGGTCCGCCAACCGGAGTACGACAGCACGACGTCGCCGGCGGAGTACGACGGGTGGCGTGACGTCACCACCTCGCACACGGTCCCCCCGACCATGACCTCACCGACCTCGAGCGGCTCGGCGTAGGACTCCTCAGCACTCATCCGGCCGCGCATGTAGGGGTCGAGCGACAGGTATCCCACCCGCAGCAGCAGCTCGCCTTCGGCGGGCTCGGGCACCTCGTCGTGGGTGAGCTCGAAGCAGTCGTCGCCCGGCACACCCTCGGGCCGCCGGGCCAGCCGGACTTGCGTCGCTCTCATTGCCCGGAGGCTACTCGGTCCAGCAGGCGACGACCGCCGAGGCGACGCCGTAGGCCGCCTCTGTGCGGGTGAAGCCCTTCGGCAGCGCGGAGGCGGGCAGCCGTCTGGCATCCACGTCGAGGGTCTTGCCGTCCTTGAGGAAGATCACCTGCCCCCTCGCGCTCTGGTACGACGGGAAGCCGAGCCCCTGCACCCCGCGGATGCGGTGCGCACCGGTCAGCTGTGAGCGGAGCCGGTCGAACCAGCGGCGGCCGGACTCGGCGTCCATGGCGTCGTACACCGAGAGGGTGAGCCGGCTGCCGTGCACGTCGTACCAGCAGGCGTAGAGCATCTGCTGCTTGTCCCAGCGGTCGCTCGACCTCGGTGCCGAGGTCAGGTCGAAGGTCCGGCGCACCGCGTCCCGCGTCTCGTGGGAGCAGATCATCGCGGCCGGCTCGGACGGACCGTTCATGTCGCTCATGTCCATCGTCATGCCGGCGTGGTGCTCGTGCGCCTTCCCGGACTGCGCACCGGAGTGCGAGGACGCGGAGGCGTCCTCGGCGTGCTGGGAGCCGCAACCACCGGCCAGCATGCCGATCGCCAGGACGGCGGTCGTCGCCGTGGCGAACCGGACGGGACGTGTCTTCATCGAACCTCCTGCGGAGTGTGCTCGCCGTTGGTTCGTGGCCGGGCGGTCGTCGGCTTGGTCCGGGAACCAAGCGCGATCCGGACCAATCCTGCTCCGCGAGCACGCCGAACCTGTGGCGTCAGAGCGGTCAGGACGGTGACCTGAAGATGCGGTGAGCCGGCTCTGGACGCACTTCTCGATGGAAGGAAATCCATTATGCGCAAGGTAACTCGCGCGCTCGTCCCGCTGGCCGCCGCGGCCGTTCCGTTCGCGCTGATGGCAGCGCCCGCTCACGCGGACAGCGGCTGGCAGCTCCAGGCCACGCTCAACCCGCTCAACCACTCGAGCGGCTCGGGCATGGCCACCGTCACCGGAACGGGCAACCAGGCCCACGTCACGGTGCACTGGAGCGGACTGGCAGCCAAGTTCAACGGTGCCGCCTACCCGCACGTCCAGCACATCCACATCGCCGGCCAGGGCCAGTGCCCGACCGCGGCCGCCGACAAGAACGGCGACGGCGTGATCAGCACGACCGAGGGCGGACCGGCCTACGGCGGCATCGGCACCACGCTGTCGGTCAAGGGCGACACCAGCCCGAAGGCTGCGACCGACATCAAGATCGCCCCGGGCGGTGGCTCGACGAGCTACTCGCGGGACATCACCCTCAGCAACGACACGCTGAACTCCCTCAAGGCCGGCACGGCCGTGGTCGTGGTGCACGGTCTGGACCCGGCGACGCTGAGCAAGAAGGCGCAGAACGAGAAGAGCGACCTCGTGCCCAGCCTGCCGTTGGCGGCGACCTCGCCGGCCCTGTGCGGCGTGCTGAGCGCGATGCCGAGTGGCGGCGTCGCCACCGGGACGGGCTCGACCGCCGGTGTCGAGGACCTCGGCCTGCTCGCGGCCGGTGGCGGTCTGGCCGCCCTCGGCGGTGGCCTGTTGGTCGCCCGTCGTCGCCAGACGGTCAAGGCCTGACCGCGCGATGTCACGACTGGTCATGAGCGGTCGCCGGGGCGCAGTCACCGTGCTCGCCCTGGCGGCACTCGTGGCCGGGGTCGTGCTGGTCGTGGTGGCTGTGCGGGCGCAGCGCAGCGCCGCGCAGCCACCACGGTCGGTGGGCGGGATCGACACCGCGTCGAGCCCGCGCTCACCGTCCGGCGCCTCGTCCAGCAGCCCGTCCGCACCACCGAGCCCGACGCCGTCGGTCGAGCCTGCGGACAAGGCTCACGAGCCCTTGGGCGCCTCGAAGCCCGTCCGCATCCGCATCCCGGCCGTCGGCGTGGACTCGAAGGTGAACCCGCTCGGGCTGGCCGAGGACGGCACCCTCGCCGTACCGCAGCCCGGGCCGCACCTGAACCAGGCGGCCTGGTTCGACGAGTCCCCCACCCCTGGCCAGCCCGGGCCCTCGATCATCGAGGGGCACGTGGACAGCGAGTCGGGACCGTCGGTCTTCCTCGAGCTCGGGAACGTGCGGCCCGGCAACAAGATCTACGTCACCCGGAAGGACGGCATCGAGGTCGTCTTCACCGTCAACGCGGTGCGGGACTACAAGAAGTCGAGCTTCCCGACGAGAGTCGTGTACGGCGGTAACCTCGAAGTGCCGCAGCTCCGGCTGATCACGTGCAGCGACTTCGACGCCTCGATCCACCACCACGTCGGGAACGAGGTCGTGTTCTCGCACCTCACCGCCGTCCGCCGCCATCCGCACCACCACTGAGCCCGAGAGAACCGCCATGAACTCACCACTCGCCTCGCCGCTGCGCTGGGTCGCCATCGTCATGCTGCTGGGAACCGCCGGCACACACGTCCCGCTGGTCCCCGAGCACCTCGAGGAGGCGCCGTACGTCGGCGTTCTCTTCATCGCGCTCTCGGTGGCGAGCATCGTCCTGGCCGTCCTGCTCGTCCGATGGGACAGCCCGCTCGTCTGGACCGCCAGCGGCGTGATGACGGTGCTCGCGCTGATCGCGTTCTTCGCCTCGCGCACCGTCGGTCTCCCGCAGATCGGCGACGACATCGGCAACTGGGGCGACCCGCTCGGCTACCCGGCTGTCGCCGTGGAGGCCCTGGTGACGGCCGCGGCAGCGATCGTGCTGGCCAACCGGCCCCACCGCAGGGCCTCCGACCTCGGCTGACGCCTCCCGCGGCGGTCAGCCCGCGAGGATCACGTGCAGGTTCCTCGGGCCGTGCACGCCCTCGACGCGGTCGAGCTCGATATCGCTGGTGGCCGACGGCCCGCTGATCCAGGTCGTCGGCCGGGCCGGGTCGAGCAGCGCGACCGCGTCCGGCACGTCGGCCACCACCTGGTCGGCTCGTACGACGCACACGTGCACGTCCGGGACCAGGGTGAGGGCACGGCGCCCCTCGCCGGGCCCGTGCGAGAGCACGATCGTGCCGGTGGTGGCGATGCCGACGGTCGCCCCCGTGACCACCGCGTCCAGCGCGTCGAGGTCCTGAGCGCTGAACCCCTCGTCGCGGACGGCCCCCTCGACGTGCCAGGGCAGACCGTCCGGGACCACCACACGGGTGCGAGATCCGAGCGCCTCGGCGATCCGTTGCTCCACCTCGTCGGCCGCACACCTCACCACCTCGGCCCGGTAGTCCGCCACCCGCTCGGCGAACAGGTCCACCGTCGCCTGCCGCCGGGTGTCCACCGGCGGCGTCGCGCGGTAGCCCCGCGGCACGGTCACCTCGTCCTTCGGTGCGCCGGTCAGCGCCCGTCGTACCCCGGCCAGGACGTCGTCCCGGGCGCTCACCGCCGCCCACCGCCGGTCCGCCTCCACCAGGCGCGGAAGGACTCCGCCGGCGGCACCGGCAGGTCGCGTGCGTTCGTCCACGACGACGCTCCCGGGAGCCGGCTCAGCAGCCACCGGCCGCCCGGGCCGGTCCGTCCCCGGGCGAGCACGCGCCCGGCCATTCCCGCCATCCGCTCGGCCGCGCCGGTGAGCCTGCCCGAGGAGAACGCGAGCGAGGCCGCCTTCATCGCCAGCGCCTCCGGCTTCGGGATCCCACCCCGGTGGGCGTCCACCACCTTCGCGCGGAGATCTACGAGCACCGACGGGATGTCGATGCGGACCGGGCAGACCTCGAAGCACGCGCCGCACAGCGAGCTCGCGTAGGGCAGCGAGTCGGTCTGCTCGTCGTTGCCGACGCCGCGCAGCAGCGGGTTGAGGATCGCGCCGATCGGGCCGGGGTAGACCGAGCCGTACGCGTGGCCGCCGGTGCGCTCGTACACCGGGCAGACGTTCAGGCACGCCGAGCAGCGGATGCACCGCAGCGCCTGGCGTCCCACCTCGTCGGCCAGCGCGCGGGTGCGGCCGTTGTCGAGAAGGACGACGTGCACCTCCTGCGGACCGTCGCCCTTCGTGACGCCGCTCCACGTGGAGGTGTAGGGGTTCATCCGCTCCCCGGTCGAGGACCGCGGCAGCAGCTGCAGGAACACGTCGAGGTCGGACCAGGTCGGCACCACCTTCTCGATGCCGACCACGGAGACCAGCACCTCCGGCAGGGTCAGGCACATCCGGCCGTTGCCCTCGGACTCGACGACCACCAGCGTGCCCGTGTCGGCCACCGCGAAGTTGGCGCCCGAGACGCCGACCTTCGCCCGCAGGAACTTCTCGCGCAGGTGCAACCGGGCCGCCTCCGCCAGACGCGCCGGCTCGTCGGTGAGGTCGTCGGGCGCGGGCCTGCCTGCCTCGGCCATGTGCCGGGTGAAGATCTGCTGGATCTCTGACCGGTTCCGGTGGATGGCCGGCACCAGGATGTGGCTCGGCAGGTCGTCGCCGAGCTGCACGATCAGCTCCGCGAGGTCGGTCTCCCAGGCCGCGATCCCCTGCTCCGCCAGGGCTTCGTTGAGGCCGATCTCCTGGGTGGCCATCGACTTGACCTTCACCACCTCGTCGGCACCGTGGCTGCGGGCCACGTCCGCGACGACTGCGTTTGCCTCAGCGGCGTCACGGGCCCAGTGCACGGTCGCACCGTTCGCGGTCAGCGACTCCTCGAGCCGCAGCAGGTGCTCGTCGAGGTGCAGCAGGGTGTTGTCCTTGATCGCCGCCCCGGCCAGCCGCAGCTCCTCCCAGGCGTCCACCTCGCTCACCACGGCGACGCGCTTGGCGCGGATCGTCGACGTCGCGTGCGCGAGGTTGCTGCGCAGCTGGCTGTCGCTCAACGCCACCCGCGCGGCCTCGGGGAACGGCGGCATGCCGACGAACGTGGCCGTCATGCCGTCGCCGCCAGCACCTCGGCCAGGTGCATGACCCGCACCCCGGACCGCTGCCTCGACAGCACGCCCCCGATGTGGGTCAGGCACGAGTTGTCACCAGCGACCACCACCTCCGCGCCCGTCGACCGGACGTGCCTCGCCTTGTCGGCCCCCATCGCCACCGAGGTGTCCGCGTTCTTCATCGCGAACGTGCCTCCGAAGCCGCAGCACTCGGTCGCGTTCGGCAGCTCCAGCAGCCGCAGCCCTCGCACGTTCCGCAGCAGCCGCGTCGGCCGGTCACCCACGCCGAGCATCCGCAGCGAGTGGCAGGTCGGGTGGTAGGTCACCGTGTGCGGGAAGTACGCCCCCACGTCCTCGACCCCCAGCACGTCGACGAGGAACTCCGAGAGCTCGTGCACCCTCGGTGACAGCTCACCCACCGCCTCGACCAGGGCCGCGTCGCCGGACCGCCGCGCCACGAGCGAGTGCTGGTGCCGCGCCGACCCCGCGCAGGACCCGGACGGCGCCACCACCGCGTCGTACCCCTCGAACGCCGACACGAAGGTGCGTACGACGGGCACCGCCTCGTCGAGGTAGCCCGTGTTCACCATCGGCTGGCCGCAGCACGTCTGGCCGGCCGGGAACTCCACGTCCACGCCCAGCCGGCGCAGCAGCGTGACCACCGCCTTGCCGGTCTCGGGGTACAGCGCGTCGTTGATGCAGGTGACCATCAGGGCGACACGCATGGAGTCACTCTCTCACCGCGTCGGCCCCTGTGCCTCGCCTGACCGGTCGGACGTGCAGTGGGCCCTGCCGCGGTAGGCGTCACGCGGGGATGTCGCAGGCTTCCTCTGTCAGTGCACGTCCGACCGGCTGCGCAGACGCCATGGCCCGCAGGCACTCGATCACGTAGCCGGGGTGGAGCATGACGTG
>Ga0308175_100002766_pt1 | contig 12045 bp, 10 predicted proteins | sample PhyCR1_3_FD_203893 | JGI IMG/M metagenome (GOLD analysis project Ga0308175, IMG submission 203893) | Soil microbial communities from UC Gill Tract Community Farm, Albany, California, United States - DLSLS.C.R1 | ecosystem: Environmental > Terrestrial > Soil > Agricultural land | place: USA... | reverse complement strand
GCTGGGCCTACTGGACCAACGTGCATATCGCCAGTTGCCCGCATGGCAAACCGTATTTCCTTGCCTGGCACCGCGGCTTCCTGGCCCGATTCGAGGCGCAGCTGCGCAAGGCCTCGGGCGACAGTGCGCTGGTGTTGCCGTACTGGAATTACTACCGCCATCCCCTTCTGCCGGTCGAATTCACTGATCCGACCTCGCCGCTGTACCGCGGCAACCGCACCGGCTCGGACGTATCCGGTGCGCTGAGCCTGACGGCGTTCGACGACAGCCTGACCCACTTCCAGCGCGGCAAGCCTGATGCGTTCGAGCCCGCCGTCGAGACCTCGCCGCACGGTGGCGTCCACGACCTGATCGGCGGGAGCATGGCCCACATCACGATTGCGCCGCGCGATCCGATCTTCTGGCTGCACCACGCCAACATCGACCGTCTGTGGGACGGCTGGGTCTACGCCGGCAACGGCCGGCACATGCCGGCGACGAGCAGCAGCTACTGGTCCGGCTCGTTTACCTATGGAACCGCCGTGGCCGCCGTGAAGCGCGTCGCCACCACCTCGCCGAGCAACCTCGGTTACCGCTACGACGACCGCACCCTGCCATCGACCTTGCCCGCCAGCGCAACGCCAGCGCTGCCGACTGCGGTGCAGGAGGCCTTCGCCCAGCCGCTGCCCGCGCAAGGCGCGTCGGTAGGTGGCGTAGCCGGCGTGGCACTCGGGCCACGCTCGATCCGCCTGCGGATCCCGCTGACGCCGGATGCGCGCAACCGTGTCCGCTCGCTGCTCACGCGGCCGGATCCGGGCGATGCTCCAGCCGACGATCGTTTGCGGGTGGTGTGCGATGGCGTGGTCGTGACCACGGCCGGCGCGCCGGGCGGCTACTTCTACAAGGTTCTGCTCAACCTGCCGTCGCAAGGCATGCCGCAAACGGAGCAGACCTGTCTGATCGGCACGCTCGGCCCCTTCGAAGTCGGCGTGGCGCTGCATGCGCAAGGCATGCGCCAGGGGCACATGGCCATGCACGGTACCGCGCGCCTGGTCTTCCCCGCACTGGACGTCCTGCGGCGGATCTGGCCGGACGCGCTCGACGACCTCACGGTGAGCTTTGCGCGCGTCGGTACGACGCCGGAGGGAACGGCGATCGAGATCGACCGTGTGTCGGTGGAGGCCGCGTAGCCGACTGAACGCGTCACGACGGGGCGCTGCGATGAGCGCCGGTTCTTGACCGGCATCAACACGAAAGCGCTGCGCTGGAACCACCGTGGGTACACCCGCCGCGCACCGTGGACGATCCGTCTTGCCTACCGCCATCCGACATGCATCGAACCGACGCGCGTTGCCGATCAGCCTACTGGGCCTGTGCCTCATGCTGCTCATGCCGTTGCTTGGCGATGCGTTCGCGCACGCCGCGCAAACGCACCCGAAGCGAAACGCGGTGGAGTACTTCTGGCGGCCGGAGCTTGCGCCAGCCGGTCCGCTGGTGATGGTTGCCAGCCTGGATGAGCAACGCATCTACGTGTACCGCAATGGCATTGCGATCGGCGAAAGCCGGATCAGTTCGGGGCGCGCCGGCTACGACACGCCCACCGGCGTCTACACCATCCTGCAAAAGGCCCGCGAGCACCGCTCCAATCTCTACGACGATGCGCCGATGCCGTTCATGCAGCGCCTGACCTGGGATGGATTGGCGCTGCATGCCGGCGCGTTGCCAGGCCACCCGGCGTCCCATGGCTGCATCCGCCTGCCGCCCGCTTTTGCCGAACGCTTGTTTGCGGCCAGTGCGCGTGGGACCGTCGTGGTGGTGACCAGCGGCCACGTTGCGCCCGCCATCGTCAACCATCCCGCGGCCATCGCACCGGTCGACCTGGCGGGCCGCGCGCTGGGCCTGGTCGACGCCGCCGGGACGCCGCTGTGGCCGCCGGACGATGGTGGGCCGACCAGCATCCTGGCGAGCACGCACGACCGCATGCTGTACGTGCTGCAGTCGGGCCGGCTTGTCGCCCACTCGCCGATGACCGTGCCGGAGGATTTCCAACTGCACGGCACGCTGCTTTACGTGCGCCGGGCGGGCCAGTCCAGTGAGTTGGCCGTGGAACAACCGGACGTGCCGTGGTCGGTCTACCGGATCCTGGGCGACGGCCCGGCGATCGAGCCGCGCGAACTGGCCGGCCGGCTCAAGGTGCCCGAAGCGTTCGGAGCACGTCTGCGCGAGCGGTTGCGCATCGGCACCACGGTGTTGGTGACCGACCTCCCAGGCCAAGGCGGCCTGCCCGAGCCGTACGGGACCTTGCTGGAGGCCCAGATGGCGCTTCCGCAGCCGCACGCCAAATAGCGCTTTATTAAGGTCGGCGGCGCCAAGCTGCCGCTTCCCGGACCCACAAGCCACGGCATGACTACCTACGCACGCCGCCTGATCACGGCATTCCTGTTCCTCGTGCCGCTCGCCGCCGGCGCCACCAGCGCATCGTCCGACGCGCTCGTGCGATCGCTGAGCGAGGCCGCGCCCGCGGCCAATCCCGAGGTGCTGGCGCTGGCCGCCCATGCGCTGGCCTGCGTGCAACGGAGCATGCCGGCGCGCACGCTGAGCGTGATCGACTACTCACTGCCCTCGACCCAGCCGCGTCTGTGGGTATTCGACCTGCAGCAGCCGCGGCTGCTGTTCCATGAACTGGTGGCGCATGGCCGCAACAGCGGCGAGAACCTGGCCAGCCAGTTCTCGAACGCCTCCGGCAGCCTGAAATCGAGCCTCGGCACGTTCGTCACCGACGGCACCTATGTCGGCCACAACGGTTATTCGCTGCGGCTCAAAGGTATCGACGGCGCTTTCAATGACCAGGCCGAAAGCCGGGCGATCGTGATCCATGGCGCCAGCTACGTCAGCCCGGCGTTTGCACAGACACAGGGACGCCTGGGGCGCAGCTATGGCTGCCCGGCCGTGCGCCAGGGCGTGGCGCGCAAGCTGATCGATGCGATCAGCAAGGATTCGGTGGTGTTCGCCTATTACCCCGATGCCCGCTGGTTGCATGGCTCGCGCCTGCTCGGCGATTGCGGTGGCGATGAGGCCCTTTCGGCGCGCGCATCCGGCCCGTCGTCGGTCAAGCCAGCAGGTCGCTGACGTGCCTGGCAATTTGTTGCTGTTCCTGCGCGGGTAACACGCGGACAACGCATGTCGACGGAGCGACGCTGACCGGATCGGCCCCTGAGTGGTTGCGCTCCGGATCGAGTTTCACGCCCGCCCAGGCCAGCCCCAGGCACACCTCGATGCGGGTGCGGGAATCGTGCTCGCCGATACCGCCGGTGAACACCAGCGCATCCATGCCGCCGAGCGTGGCGGCCATCGCGGCGATCTGCTTGCGCACGGAAAGCACGAACATGTCGATGGCAAGCCGCGCGTCCGCATGCGAGTCGGCCATGGCGCGCAGGCTGCGCAGGTCGCCGCTGATACCTGACACGCCGAGCAGCCCGGAGCGGTGATCGACCAGCCGCTCGAGCGTGGGCGCGTCCATGCCCCGTTCGCGGCCGAGATAGGCGAGCACGCCCGGGTCGAGGTCGCCGCAGCGGGTCGCCATCATCACCCCGCCGTTGGGTGTCATGCCCATGCTGGTGTCGACCGACACGCCCTCGCGGATTGCGGTGACGCTGGCACCGCTGCCCAGGTGCGCGATCACCAGCCGCTGCGGCAGCGGACCCTGCCATTGCGCCAGGATCGACGCGCACGATAGCCCATGGAAGCCGAAGCGCTGCACACCCTCGGCGCGCAACGTGCGATCGATCGGCAGCGTGCGGGTCAGCTCCGGCAGATCCGCGTGGAACGCGGTGTCCAGGCAGGCGACCTGGGGTACGTCGGCAAAGCGTTCCCGCGCGGCGTGAATGACGGCCAGCGCCGCCGGCACATGCAGCGGTGCGAAGGCGGTGGCCGCCTGCAGTTGGTCCAGTACCGCCTTGTCGATGCGCGCATGACGGCGCAATGCGGCACCGCCATGGACCACGCGATGGCCAATGGCGTCGGGTAAGGGAACATGCAGCTCGGCCAGCAGGCGGGCGAACCGCACGAACGCCTGCACGCCATCGGCGATGGCCACCGTCTCCGCGCACAACAGCGCGCCGGTGGCGTCGCGAACGCGGAAGCGGCCCGCCGAGCTGCCGAGCGCCTCGGCCTCGCCCGAGAGCACCGCCTCGACATCATCGGCATCGACGCGGTAGAGCCCGAACTTCAGCGACGAGGAGCCGCTGTTGAGCGCCAGTACGTGGAAGCCCGCATCGCTCACGACGACCAGCGCCACCCGGCCACTTCGGGCATGTCCTCGCCGTGCTCGGCGATGTACAGCCGATGCCGCTGCATCGTCTCCCAGTAGCGGTCGGTGGCCGCGGAGTGCAGGTCGGCCAGGCGCGGCACGCGCAGGATCGCGTCGAGCGCGAGCTGGTAGCGGTCCAGATTGTTCATCACCACCATGTCGAACGGCGTGGTGGTGGTGCCTTCCTCCTTGTAGCCGCGCACGTGGAAGTTGTCGTGGTTGTGGCGCCGGTAGGCCAGCCGGTGGATCAACCCCGGGTAGCCATGGAAGGCGAAGATCACCGGCTTGTCGCGGGTGAACAGCGCATCGAAGTCGTGGTCGCTCAGCGCGTGCGGGTGTTCGCCCGGCGGCTGCAACACCATAAGGTCGACCACGTTGACCACGCGGATGCGGATGTCCGGCACGTACTGGCGCAGCAGGGTGACCGCGGCGAGTGTCTCCAGCGTGGGCACATCGCCGGCGCAGGCCATTACCACGTCGGGCTCGCCGCCGTTATCGTTGCTCGCCCAGTCCCAGATGCCGGCGCCGCCGCTGCAGTGGCGCACCGCCGCGTCGATGTCCAGCCACTGCCATTCGGGCTGCTTGCCGGCGACGATCACGTTGACGTAGTTGCGGCTGCGCAGGCAGTGGTCGGCCACCGACAGCAAACAGTTGCCGTCCGGCGGCAGGTAGATGCGCACCACGTCGGCCTTCTTGTTGGCGACGTGGTCGAGGAAGCCCGGGTCCTGGTGCGAGAAGCCGTTGTGGTCCTGCCGCCACACATGCGAGGTCAGCAGGTAGGTGAGCGAGGCGATCGGCGCGCGCCAGGGGATCTGGCGGGTGACCTTGAGCCACTTGGCGTGCTGGTTGAACATCGAGTCGATGATGTGGATGAACGCCTCGTAGCAGGAAAACAGGCCGTGCCGACCGGTCAGCAGGTAGCCCTCCAGCCAGCCCTGGCAGAGGTGCTCGCTGAGCACTTCCATCACGCGGCCATCCGCGGCGAGGTTCACGTCGACCGGCTTGATGTCGGCCATCCAGGCCTTGCCGGTGACCTCGAACACGTCCTGCAGCCGGTTGGAGGCGGTCTCGTCCGGGCCGAACAGGCGGAAGTTGCGCGCGTCGAGATTGAGCCGCATCACTTCGCGCAGGTAGCCGCCGAGCACGCGCGTCGATTCGACTTCCACCGCGCCGGGAGAGGACACCGCGACGGCGTGGTCGCGGAAGTGCGGCAGGGCCAGTGGTTGCAGCAGGGTGCCGCCGTTGGCGTGCGGGTTGCTGCCCATGCGCCGATGGCCGGTCGGCGCGAGTTCGGCCAGTTCGGCGCGCAAGCGACCCTCGTCGTCGAACAGCTCGCGCGGGCGGTAACTCAGCAGCCAGTCTTCGAGCAGCTTCACGTGCCCAGGCGTGTCGAAATCCTTCAACGGAACCTGGTGCGCGCGCCAGGTGTTCTCCACCGGCACGCCGTCGACGACCGCGGGGCCGGTCCAGCCCTTGGGCGTGCGCAGCACGATCATCGGCCAGCGCGGGCGCGGCGGCGGGCGATCGGACGCGCGGGCGGCTTGCTGGATCTCCTGGATGCGCGCGAGCGCGGTGTCCATTGCCGCGGCGAGCTGCTGGTGCACGACGTGCGGATCATCGCCGGCGACCACCAGCGGGTCGTAACCGTAGCCGCGCATCAGCTCGCGCAGCTCCTCGTCGCTGATACGCGCGAGCACGGTCGGGTTGGCGATCTTGTAGCCGTTGAGGTGCAGGATCGGCAGCACCGCGCCGTCGCGCGCGGGGTTCAGAAACTTGTTCGAATGCCAGCTGGTGGCCAGCGCACCGGTTTCCGCCTCGCCGTCGCCGACCACGCAGGCGACGATCAGCTCCGGGTTGTCGAACGCCGCGCCGTAGGCGTGCGCCAGCGAATAGCCCAGCTCGCCGCCCTCGTGGATCGAGCCGGGCGTTTCCGGCGCGACGTGGCTGGGGATGCCGTAGGGCCAGGAGAACTGCCGGAACAGCAGGCGCATGCCGGCGCGGTCGCGCTCGATGTCCGGATAGGTCTCGGTATACGAGCCTTCCAGATAGGCATGCGCAACCAGCCCGGGACCGCCGTGGCCCGGGCCGATCACGTAGATCATGTCCAGGTCGTGTTGCCGGATTAGCCGGTTCAGGTGCACGTAGATCAGGTTCAGCCCGGTGGTGGTGCCCCAATGGCCGAGCAGGCGCGGCTTGATGTGCCTGCGCTCCAGCGGGACATCCAGCAGCGGGTTGTCCTGCAGGTAGATCTGGCCGACCGTCAGGTAGTTGGCGGCGCGCCAATAGGCGTGCATGCGGTCGAGCAGTTCCCCGGACAGCGGTGACATGGCGTGCTCCGTGTCGTTGGCGGGCAGTGAGTCGCGGTCGAACATAAGAAACCCCATGCGTGGGAAAGGCGTATTTGCGGTGAATGGAATGCGTGAGTTCAGTGCGCCATGAGCAGCGGCATGCGTGCGTGGGTGAGCACGTGCCGGGTGGTGCCACCGAGCACCAGCTCGGTGAGCCGCGAGCGGCCCCAGGCGCCCATCACCAGCAACTCGGCCTGCACGGCGTCGGCCTCCGACAGCAGCCGCTGGCCCACTTCGCTGTCGCCGGGGCAGAAGCGCGAGCGCTCGTAAATGGCCACGCCCTGCCGGCTGAGCCATGCGCGCAGCGGCAGATGCGGTGGCTCGAAGTCGTGGCTGCGTTCGCGCTGGCCATCCAGCAGATGCACCTGGCTGGCCTTGCGCAGCAACGGCAGCGCCGCGCGGATCGCCTGCATCGATTCGCCCGAGCCGTTCCAGGCCACCAGCACGCATTGTGGCGCGGCCGCCTGGGTGCAGGCCTGCGGCACCAGCAACATCGGCGTGCGACCGGCGAACAGGGTGCGGGTGACCTCGTCCATGCCCACCGGAACGCGCGGATAGCCGTCCGGAAGGCTGTCCACCAGCACGTCCGCCATGCGCGCACGCGCCGCCAGCAAGGGCACGTACATGCCGCGCAGGACATCCCAGGCGCCGTCCACGCTAGCCTTGCGGCACCGCTCCATCCACCACGAATCACGCTGGCGCGCGGAGGCGACTTCCGCCTCCATCAACTCGATCGCCTCGGGGATGGTCGCCACGGTCGGGTGTTCGGCCACCACGTGCAAACCGGTGGCAAAGGCCTGCTGCTGCCTGGCGATGGCCAGGCCGAACCCGATCGTGGCCTCGTCGTCCCGCATCTGCCGGACGTTGATCATCACTTCGTACATGGCGGTGCTCCGCAGGGCGCCCGGACGATGCTCCGGCGGGCGCGGCGCGGGCGTGTTGATTACGGTCAAGTGGCGGGTGGAGCGCGCCGCGCGCTCAGCCGAAGAACATCGCCACCACCACGACGGCCATGGCAGCGGTGGCCAGCCAGCCACATGCACGCAGCCATCCCTTGACGACCAGCGCGCCCATCACCTTCGTCCGCGTGGCCAGCACCATGACCGCCGCCATCAACGGCACCGATACCACGCCGTTGAGCACCGCCGCCCAGAACAGCATCCGCATCGGCTGCACCGATGACAGGCTCAACAGCGCGCCGGCGACGGTCGCCAGCACGATGATCAGGTAAAACAGTTTCGCCTCGCCCAGGCGACGGTCCAGGCCGTAGCTCCAGCGGCACGCTTCAGCCAGCGCATAGGCGCCGGAGCCGGCCAGCACCGGGATGGCAAGCAGCCCGGTACCGATGATGCCGGTGGCGAACACCGCGCCGGCCAGCGGCCCGGCCAGCGGGCGCAGCGCCTGCGCCGCATCGGCGGCGCTGTGGATGGCGGTGATGCCATGTCCATGCAGCACCACGGCCGCCACCAGCACGACGAAGAAGCCGACCACGTTGGACAGGGCCATGCCAACGACGGTATCCACGTCGATGCGGTGGAAACTGCGCGGCGCCTGCGATGGTTGCAGCAGCAGCGGTTCTTCCTGCGCCTGCTCCTCTTCCTCGACCTCCTGCGCGGCCTGCCAGAAAAACATGTACGGGCTGATGGTGGTGCCGAACATCGCCACGATGGTGACCAGGTAGGCACGGTCCAGCCGCGGCGTCGGCAGCACCAGGTGGCGCAGGGCCGCAGCCCAGGGCACGTGTACGACCACGGCGGTCAGCACATAGGCGAACAGGCTGATGGTCAGCAGCTTGAGCACGCGCGCGTAGCGGACGAACGGCACCGCCACCTCCAGCAGCACCGACACCGCGGCCAGCGCCAGCGCATACAGCGCGCCGTTGCCGCCGAGCAGCATGCTGGCGGCCTCGCCCATCGCGCCGATGTCGGCGGCCAGGTTGAATACGTTCGCCACCAGCAGCAACGCCACTACCGCGACGGTCAGCGAGCGCGGGAAGAGCTGGCCCATGTTGGCGGCCAGGCCGCGACCGGTGACCCGCCCGACATGCCCGCACACCGCCTGGATGCCGACCATCAGCGGCAGCGTGAACCACACCGTCCACAGCGTGGCCAGGCCGAACTGCGCGCCGGCCTGCGAATAGGTGGCGATGCCGCTCGGATCGTCGTCCGCCGCGCCGGTGACCAGGCCCGCGCCGAGGCGCGCGCGCGAGGGCGTGCGCTCGGACGCGGGGGCTGGGTGATGCGGCCATCGCATGGTCATGGAAACGCTGCTGCAGGGCTGCCTGCCGTCCAGCTTGCCGGCGCGCGCCATCGATTCCGTTGACACCGGTCAACTCGACCCGCCGCGGGCGCGCCTAGGTTCTGCCGCAATCAATCGACAGCGGGTGGTCGCCATGAACAGGTTGCAAGGCAAAGTAGCGGTGGTCACCGGCGGCGCGGTCGGCATCGGCGCGGCGTGCGTGCGGCGCATGGCGGACGAGGGTGCGCGGGTGGCGGTGCTGGACATCCACGACGAGCCCGGCCGTGCACTGGCCGGTGAACTGGTCGGCCCCGACGGCCGGGTGCGCTACCTGCACGCCGACGTCGCCAGCGAAGCGCAGGTCGCCGCCGCACTGGACCAGGTGGTTACCGCCTTCGGCCGGATCGACGTGCTGGTCAACAACGCCGGCATCTCCGGCCCCGACAAACCGACCCATGAACTGACCGAAGCCGAATGGGACCGGGTGCAGGCGGTCAACGTGAAGGGCGTGTTCTTCTGCACCAAGCACGCGCTGCTGCACATGCGTGGCCGCGGCGGCGGCAGCATCATCAACCTGTCCTCGATCTACGGTCTGGTCGGCGCGCCCGACGTGCCGCCGTACCACGCCTCCAAGGGCGCCGTGCGCCTGATGAGCAAGACCGACGCGCTGCTCTATGCGCGCGAGGGCATCCGGGTCAATTCGATCCATCCGGGTTTCATCTGGACGCCGATGGTCGAGGGCTTTCTCGCCGGCCACCCGGGCGATCGCCAGGCGCAGCGGCAGGAGGTCGGCGCGCTTCACCCGCTGGGGCACATGGGCGAGCCGGACGACATCGCCTGGGGCGTGGTGTATCTGGCCTCGGACGAATCGAAGTTCGTCACCGGCAGCGAGCTGGTGATCGATGGCGGCTACACCTGCCGCTGACCGCCGCGGGTGTTCAGCGGCCGCGGCAACGGCGCAATGCCGCAGGCCACCGGGAAGTTGACCAAGGTCAAGCCGGCATGGGCGCGGCGGTGCGCCAATGGCTGCACAGGGGAACACCCAGCTGATTGGAGGCTACGTCCATGTCCGCCATTACGACCCACCAGGCGACCCCGAGCGGCACACGCGACTTTCCCGTGGCCGCGCTGGAGGGCACGCACTGGATCGACCATCTGCGCGATGAAACCCCGGTGCTGATTCGACCCTTGCGTGCGGACGACCGCCAGCGCGAGGAGGACTTCGTCCGCGCGCTCTCGCCCGACGCGCGACGCTTCCGTTTTCTGTGCACGCTCAAGGAAGCCAGCCCCGAGCTGATGGATCAGTTGATGGCGATCGATGAAGACCAGCGCATGGCGTTCATCGCGCTCGCGCACGAGGACGGCCAGCTGCGCGAGGTCGGCGTGAGCCGCTACAGCGCCACCGCCGATCGCAGCCGCTGCGAATGTGCCGTCACCGTCGCCGAGGGTTGGCGCCACCGCGGACTGGCCGTGCTGCTGATGCGTCACCTGATTGACGTGGCCCGCCAGCATGGTTTCCGCCAGATGTTCTCGATCGACGCGGCCGCCAACGAGCCGATGCGCGAGTTGGCCGAGCACCTGGGTTTCAAGCGGACCATCGATCGCAGCGACGCCGCGCAGGCCATCCACACCTTGTCGCTCTGACGCGGGAGATCGCCATGACCATGACCGCGAAAGCGTTGCACCCGTCCGAAGGCCTCAGCCACGACGTTCTGCTGGCGGGTGGTCGGCCCACCGATGTACTTGCCCTGGCCACCGCGACGGCGCCGTGGAGCCCGGCGCTGCAGGTCGGCGCGGCGCTGGCGTCGCGCTGGGGCAGCCTGCTGACCGGGTGTTTCATCGATCCGTCGCTGACCGTGCTCGATGGCGCGGAGTCGGAGCCCTCGGCGATGAGCCTGCTGCTGGACATTCCCGCGCAGGACATCGACAACGCCGATGCGTTCCGGGCGTTCGCCCGCTCGCACGGGGTGGCGCACGCGTCCTGGGTGGTCGCCCGCAGCGGCCTGGCGCGGACCCTGCGGCAACTCGGCGCCTGGCACAACCTGGCGGTACTCGAGCGGGACATGGTCGACGCCGAGGCACTGACCGAGCTGTTGGGAGAGGCGCTGCTGACCGGCCGCCTGCCGACCCTGGTGCTGCCGCCGCAATGGGATCGCCCGGCGCGGTTCGCGCGTGCACTGGTGGCCTGGGACGGCAGCCTGGAAGCGGTTCGCGCCATCCACGCGGCGCTGCCGTTCCTGCGCGATGCCGAGCGGGTGATCCTGCTCGATGGCGGTCGCCACAATGCCGCCGAGCGCGGCGCCTATGCACCGCGGTTCGAGCCGTTCCTGTTCCTTGCCCGCCACCACATCGAGGCCGACCCGATCTGCGCGGACTTCGCGCCTGGCGAAGCCGGTGCAGGCCTGTTGCACAAGTGCGCGGACGTGCGCGCCGACCTGCTGGTGATGGGCGCCTTCGGCCATTCGCGGCTGCGCGAGCGCGTGCTCGGCGGGGCGACCCGCCACGTACTGGCACATGCACAACTGCCCGTGTTCCTGGCGCACTAGGCCGAAGGCGCGGCCACCTCAGCCGCGGCGCGGCGGAACCTCGCAGTAGATCGAGTGCAGCGTGCCGATGATCCGCGCGGCCGGCCCTTCAGCCAGCGCGTAGTGGATCGTCTGCGCCTCCCGGCGGGTGGTCACCAGGCCCTCGTCGCGCAACCGGGCCAGGTGTTGCGACAGCGCGGACTGGCTCAGCTCCAGCGATGCGTTGAGTTGGCCGACCGACTGCTCGCCTTCCACCAGCAGGCACAGGATGCGCAGGCGCTGGCCGTTGGCCAGCGCCTTGAGCAGCAGCGCGGCGTCGTCGGCGTTCTCGCGCATGGCGACCGGATCGAAGCCGGCGGCGGGTACGGTGGTGCGGGTCTTTCGCGGCATGGCTTTCAGGTTCCGCGTTCGAGGGGCAGACCGGCATCCTGCCAGGCGAGCACGCCACCGGCCAGCGACGACACCGCGCTGAAACCCATGCGGCCGCTTTCGGCCGCCAGCGCCGCACGCCCGCCGGTGCGGCAATAAAGCACCAGCGGCCGCTCGCGCAGCGCCAGCGGCTCGGCAGTAAGGCAGGCCAGCGCCGGATGCGCCTCGACCTGGAACTCGAGCACGCCGCGCGGCAGGTTGGCGGCGCCGGCGATGT
>Ga0308175_100002764_pt1 | contig 12049 bp, 7 predicted proteins | sample PhyCR1_3_FD_203893 | JGI IMG/M metagenome (GOLD analysis project Ga0308175, IMG submission 203893) | Soil microbial communities from UC Gill Tract Community Farm, Albany, California, United States - DLSLS.C.R1 | ecosystem: Environmental > Terrestrial > Soil > Agricultural land | place: USA... | reverse complement strand
GTCGACGTCACCATCGGACAGGACGGCGCCGTCACCGCCGCCGTCGGCTCCCAGGACCTCGGCACCGGCACCCGCACCTACATCCGCGCCATCGTCGCCGAAGAGCTCGGCCTCGAGATCGACGACGTCGTCGAGAAGATCGGCAACTCCACCCTCGGCAACGCCAACGCCTCCGGCGGCTCGACCACCGCCGCCTCGCTCTCCCCCGCCGTCAAAAACGCCGCCTACAACGCCCGCACGGAAATGTCCAAGCGCGTCGCCTCACTGCTCGGCGCCAAGCCCGACGAAGTCGTCTTCGACAAGCGGCAGATCTCCGGCAACGGCAAGTCCGTCCCCTGGAAACAAGCCTGCGCCGCGCTTCCCGCCGGCGGCCTCACCGCCCGCGGCGAATGGGCCCCCGGCCTTTCCGGCAGCGGCGTCCACGGCGCCTCCTTCGCCGAGGTCGAAGTCGACGTCGAGACCGGCCTCGTCCGCGTCATCAAGATGGCCCACGTCCAGGACTGCGGCCTGCCCCTCAACCGCCTCGCCCTCCACAGCCAGATCAACGGCGGCATGATCCAGTCCATGGGCATGGCCCTCTCCGAAGGCCGCGTCATGGACGGGAACCTCGGCGTCATGCTCAACGCCGACTTCGGCGACTACAAGCTCCCCGGCATGATGGAAATGCCGGAGCTGATCCCCATCATCGACGACGGCGACGACCGCCAGGTCGTCATCGGCATGGCCGAGGGCGCCAACGTCCCCGGCGTCGGTGCCGTCGCCAACGCCGTCTACAACGCCTGCGGCGCCCGCGTCCGCGAGCTCCCGATCACCCCCGACAAAGTCCTCAACGCCCTCATGCAGACCCAAAAGGGCTGAATGACGTTGAACCGAGGTTGAACCATGAACGCATTCGAATGGGCCAACGCCGGCACGGTCGAAGACGCCGTCAGGCTCCTCAAGCCCAACGGCGACAAGGTCGATCCCGACGAGGCCCCCCGCCCCTACGGCGGCGGCCAGGACCTGCTCACTTCCATGAAGGCCTACATCGTCCGCCCCCCGCGCGTGGTCAACCTCAAGACCATCGCCGGCCTCGACCACATCGAAGCCGACGGCAAAGGCGGCCTCAGGATCGGCGCCGCTGCCACGATCACCGCGGTCGAGGAGCACCCCGAAATCAAGACCAAGTTCCCCGGCCTCGCCGAGGCGGCCGCGTCGATCGCGACGCCGCAAATTCGCAACCTCGGCACCGTCGGCGGCAACCTCTGCCAGCGCCCCCGCTGCTGGTACTTCCGCCTCGAAAACTACGTCTGCCGCAAAAAAGGCGGCAAGGAATGCTTCGCCGACGGCGGCGAAAACAAGTACAACGCCATCTTCGGCGGTGGCAAATCCAACTACGTCCACCCCTCCGACCTCGCCCCCATGCTCATCGCCCTCGGCGCGACGGCGACGATCAACGGCCCAGACGGCACAAAGACGGTCCCCCTCAAGGACTTCTTCATCCTCCCGTCACAAGACGTGCGCCGCGAGACGATCCTCAAGGACGGCGAGATCGTCACCGAAATCCAGGTCCCCGCCTCGCCCTTCGCCGCCAAATCCACCTATCTCAAATTCAAGGAACGCGACTCCCTCGACTTCGCCATCGCCGCCGTCGCCGCCGCGGTAGAGCTCGGCGCCGACAAGACCGTCAAGCAAGCCCGTCTGGTCCTCGGCGGCGTCGGCACCATCCCCTGGCACGTCCCCAAGGCCGAGGAGCATCTAGCCGGCAAGGCGCTCAGCGAAGAGGCAGTGGCCGAGGCCGCTAAGATCGCCTTGCAGGACGCCAAGCCGATGGAAAAGAACGGCTATAAAACCCCCCTGACGCAAACACTGGTCCGGCGGGCGCTTATGAAGCTCAACGCGTAGGCTCCCTGGCTCGAAGGAGCACACCATGACCCCCGAAAAACAACCCACCCAACTTCACGTGCTTCACACCCCTTTTTGCGGCGATTTACGCTCAAAAAACTACTTTCTGCTCGACGGCCTCCCCACCTCCGAAGCAGATTTTCTCGATCCGAGCGGGCATTGCTGGTGCTATCATACGCAACAGGCGGTCGGCCCCGACGGACACCACGCCAATCCCGAAGATTGCACCCCCGACCGCCCCTGCTACCGCAGCGCACTGGCTCAACCCATGTAGTTCCGATGTTGGAGGTTTAAACCAATGAAACGAATCGCGTTATCGTCACTGGCTATCGCATTGCTCGCCGGGGCAGTTTCCTACGGTGCCGCCACCCCCGCCGGCAAGAAAATCGCCGGCGACTACGTCGAGGCCCGCACGGCCAGCGTCTTCGCCGGCGCCTGCCACTACAACGGCGAACTGGTCACCACCGGCCGCGACGCCGTCATGGCCTGGAACTTCACCTCCGGCACCTTCAACGGCGTCGATCTCGCCGGCGCCAAGGCCATGGCCGCCGTCTCCTCCGACGCCAACCTGAGCCAGGACGCCGCCAGGAAGATCGAACTGGTGATCGACTCGCGCCTGAGCGAAACTCAGTCAGCCGCCGTCGAGGCGCTGCTCCGGGACAAGCTCGCACCCCTCGGCAAGGTCGTCGCCGTGCGCCGCGCCCCGGTGACGTTCAACCACACCGGCAGCGATTACGTCGCCAAGGCCGAAGGCTTCGCCACCATGTCGGTCCAGCCGATGCCCAACAAAGAGTGCTGCGCCCAGCCCAACAACGTCTGGTACACGCCCCTGTTCAAGATCGAAGGCCGCAAAGTCGGCTACACCCAGACCGCCGCCTACACCGCCGGCACCATCGGCGACACCTGGTCGCGCGAGGGCGAGAACAGCGCGTTTTACGGGTCGTTTGAGTTCTAGAACAGGACGACAGTCTTCACCCCAAGCCAGCCGCACTCCGGCTGGCTTCTTTTTTGTGTTCGTTGCCGCAGGCAGCTTTCATCCCGACGCAACTCCCTCTTTTTTTCCGTAGCTCCGCCCATCGGCTACAATAAACTCCGCGGCGCACCGAGAGGCGAAGGGGGACATCGCTCATTCTTCTGACGAGTGGTGACCTGGGACTGCGGGACTGCGCCCCTTCCTTCCGCGCGCAACTCACCCATTGCCCGCCCGGCCGCGGCGCGCGCAACACCTCCGACGCTAAAAATCCGCCCCACCAACCCCATTCTTGCGTCGCCAACGCGCATTCTCCCCCGCGCCTTGCGCTCCCGGTGCACGCCGCGCGCAACACCGCCGGTAATACGGAGGGACCCGATGCCCGCAGCGACCGCCCATCCCGCGCCCACACCCGCCCCAGCCCGCCCCCGCCGCGCCTCGGCCCGCCCGTACCCGCAAATGCCCGCCGACGCCCGGAAATGCCCGGTTTTGCCCGCCCCACACGCGCCCCGGAAAAAACGAACCCACCGAGCCTCCTCATCCGTGTGCATCTGTGCCCCATCTGTGGCCAACATTCTTTCCGCCTCGGTGGGTCGGAAATGGTTCCCTCAGCCCCTATCGCTCCTGCCTTACATCCGCGTGGTCCACCACCACCGGCTCGCCAGACTTGACATTGATCTGGACGTGACTCAGCTCAACGTCCTTGGCGTCCCGCACCGTGAATCCCTTGTCGGCCCTGATCTTGACGTTTTCCAGCGTCACGTGCCTCGCCGGCATTTCCGGCAGCCCGATGATTTCCCCGGCCTGCTTCGCCCCCTCCACCGTCACGTTGCGGATCGTGATGTTGCGGAGGATTGGCGTCGTCTCGACCACCGGATTCTGTTTGCGCTCCTTCGCCCCGGCCTTGTCCGCGTAATACATGTTCAGCGTGATCGCGGTGCCGACGTTCTTCATCGTGATGTCGGCGTAGGTCACGTCCTCGATCACGCCGCCGCGGCTGCGGTCGGACTTGATGCGGATGGCCGGGTGCGTGTTCTCAAACGTGCAGTTCCGGAACGTGATGCGGCGTGCCCCCGCGTCGGTCTCGCTCCCGATCGACAGCCCGTGCCCGTGCAGGCACGTACAGTCGGTGACGAGAATGTCCTCCGACGGCCCGGACTTACCCGCCTTAACCGCCACGTTGTCGTCGCCCACGTCCAGCGTGCAGCGGCGGATGAGCACGCGCCGGCTGCTGGCGGGGTCGATCGCGTCGGTATTCGGCGAGTCCGGCGGTGCGACGATGTGCGCGTCCTCGATCAGCACGTCCTGGCAGACGCTGGGAACGAGGTGGAAGCTCGGCGAGTTGGCCAGCGTAACGCCCTGAACGTGCAGCCGCGCGCATCGCTCGATCTGCACCAGGCGCGGGCGCGGGACAATGAGCTGCCCCGGGTGGCCGCGGGCGGCCTTTTCCGAGTGGGCCCACCACCACGACCCGTTGCCGTCGATGGTGCCCTGCCCGCGGATGGCAACGTCGGTGAGATTCTTCCCGCCGATCAGCGGTTTGAGTTTGCCTTTAAGGCGGTCGAGTTCGGATTGCGTAGTGGGGAGGCTCTCGGGCGATCCCCAGTCGGTGGGGCGATCCGAGGCGCGGAGCGTGGCGCCTCTTTCCAGGAACAGCGCGGTGTGGCTGGTCAGTTCGAACGGCGTGACGAGGTAGGTGCCCGCCGGGATCCGGACCGTCCCGCCGCCGGCTTTCGCGCAGGCGTCGAGGGCTTTGCGCAGCGCCGGCGTGTCGCTGGTCTTGCCGTCGGCGGCGGGGGAGAAGTCGGTGAGTGTGAAGGTGCGATCGGGGATTTGGGGTGGAGCAACTTGGTCGAGGGGCGCTGCGGACGCGGCGGCGGCGAACAGAAGAAACGTGAGGGATAATGCGTTGCACGTGTTCATCATTTCACCTGTCGCGGGTCCCAATGGTCGGGGCCGCCGAGGATATTGTCGATGGTCAACGTCGCGGCTTCTTCGTCGCTCAGCTCGCGCGACCAGGGGACGCGTTTGGAGCGGTCGGCCCCCGGTCCCGTGCACTTGTACTCGGCATAGCGGGCGGTCTTTTCGTTTGCCGGGTTGCGCCAGTTGTCCCAGCCGGCCGGCTTGATGTGCGGGCCGATCTCGCAGCGGGCGAAGACCACCGAAGCGAAGGGCCGCCACGGTCGCCCGAGGTCGGCCGCGGCGCCTTCGCCGGTGAGCGTGCAATCGAGGAACACGTAGCCGAAGGGGTGGTCCTGCGGCGTGCTGGCGGCGGTGACGTGGCCGCCATTTTTGCTGTGGATCGTGCAATGATCGAACACGGCGGTCGCATTGCCGAAAATAAAATCGACCCGGCCTTCAACGTAGCAGTGGTCGTAGAACTGTCGCCCGCCGTTGGCGTAGAGCGTGTCCTGCCACCCGATCAGCCGGCAGTTGCGGTAGACCTGCCGGTCGTACGTGGCCGAGAGCGCCAGCGCCTGTCCCGTATCGCCGGCGGTGTTTTCGAACGTGATGTTTTCCGCCAGGAAATCCGCCGCGTCGATCTGCACGGAGTAGCTGCCGGAGGTGCCGACGGGCCGGCCTTCGGCGCCGACATGCGAAGCGTTCCAGTCGTTGGTCAGCAAGGTTGTCTTCGCGTCATCGCCGCGGAGGGTGACGAAGGGTTTGGAGCGGGGGAGCTTGAGCTTTTCCTTGTAGGTGCCGGGGAGGAGGTGGATGGAAATGTGGTCGGGGTTGCCTTCGGGAATGGCGTCGATGGCGGATTGGACGGTGCGGTGGTCGGCGAAGGAGGTGGCGGAGACGGTGAGGATTTTTGTCTGCGGGGCGGCCGGCGCGGCGGATGGGACTAGCATGAACAGACAGATGAGCAGTGCGGGGGCGCCGTTGCGCATAGAGTTACCTCGTCGGGTCATGCTAACCCGGGAACGCCGGACTGCACATGAAGGAACGCGGATGTTCGTCCGAGCTCCGACGGGTCATTGCGCGGGGCCGGGGTTTTGGGTTTTGACGACGCGGTAGAAGGGGCCCCATTCGACGGTGGGGGTAATTTCGGCGAGGCCGGCGGCGGCGCGGGCCTGGTTGAGCTCCTGAATGTCAACTTCGACCCAGGCGGCGTTGGCGTAGAGGTGGAGGCGTTTTCCTTCGCCGGGCATGAGCGTGAGGGCGGAGAAGGTCTTGCCGCGGCTGCCCATGTGCTCCCATTTGATGGTTTGCACCTCGGCGTGGCGGAGGAGGGCGAGCTTTTTTCCACGGACGCGGAGGGTGGCGAAGCTGGTGGCGGCGACGCCGCGGCGCTTGTAGTTGCGATAGATGGTGAAGGCGGTCAAGGCGGCGACGATCAGGCAGACGGGGGGGCCGAGAATGACGGGATCGCGGAAGAGCCACTCCAGCGTGTTCACCGGGTTTGATTTGAGTTCGGAGGGGAAGAGCCGCCAGGATTCGGCGATTTCGTGTGGGCTGAAGGCGACGAAGATGGCGATGAGGCCGCCGACCGAGCCGAGCAGCAGGAAGAGCCACCAGGCAAAAGCGTCCTGGAAGGAGGAGTGGAACTTGCGAGCCAGGGCCGGATCGCTGCCGGCCGCGCGGCGATGGGCGTCGAGGATCGATTGGAGCTCGAGTTGCTCGGCCGGGGCGAGGTCGTCGAATTTGAGCTTCTCCATTGCGCCTCCTTGGCACCCCTTACTTCGCCGACAAAGTTGCCGGCCGAACGCGCGCCGGCAACGAACCGGCGGCCGCCGCGATCCGCCGGCGCATTTCGGCGGCGACATGATTCTGTCATTTTGGAGCGGGGGCGGGGTGGCGTCAATGAGCGGTAAAGAAAGCTCGGGAGCCACATGGGCTCCCGAGCGTCAGGCATTTCGAATTACGATGCGATCAGCTACACCCCATCGAATTCCCGCAGTTGAGGCACTTGTAGCAGGTGCCGCTTCTGACGGTGATGGCGCCGCACACGTCGCACGCCGGAGCGTCGGCTTGCATTTCGGTGCCCTGCTGGCTGACTGGATCGAGGGCGAGAGTGGCGCGGAGCATGTCGGCCGGGGGCTCGGCGGCGGGGGAGGATTCGGGGGCCTGGAATTTGGCGGAATGCTCGGCCCGCAGCTTCTGGTCGGGATCAGGGGCGTCGCCGGGGTAGTCGAAGGGCTTGGCGTCGGGCTCGAGGCGCGAGTGGCCGTGGCCGTTGCCGTTCTTTTTGCCGGGGCGTTCGACGGCGGCCTCGGGATGGGCGGAGCCGTCCTTGGCCGGGACGGGCGGAGCCAGCTCGGCCGGCGGGGGTTGTGTGTGGGTCGCCGGCCGGGAAGACTCCGCCCCGCCCGCCCCGGCGGCGGGGGACGCAGACGATGAAGGCTTCTTCTCGCGCTTGGGGGCGTTGGCGGCGCGGTAGCCGGGGACGAACTCCATCGCCAGCCAGCGGAAGATGTAGTCGACCAGGCTCTTGGCGATGGGAATTTCGGGATTGCGGGTCATGCCGCTGGGCTCAAAGCGCACGTGCTCGAACTTGCGGACGAGGGACTCGACGGGCACGCCGTACTGGAGCGAGACGGAAACGAGCGTCGCGATGGTGTCCATCAGCCCGCCGATGGTCGATCCCTCCTTGGCCATGGTGATGAAGACCTCGCCGGGCATGCCGTCGTCGTACAGGCCGACGGTGATGTAGCCCTCGTGGCCGGCCACGTCGAACTTGTGGGTGATCGCCCGCCGCGTGTCCGGCAGGCGGCGGCGCAGCGGGCGCTCGACGATCCGCTCGATGATCTTCTCCACCGGGGCGAGGGGCGCGGGGGCATGGTTGTCGCTGCGCCCGCGCCCGACGGGAGCGGCGGCGGCGGCAACGGCCCTGGCGACGTCGCTGGCCAACTCGTCCTTCGCGGCGGCGACGTTGTCCTCGTCGTCCGCCTCCAGCTTGTCCAGGTCCTCGTCGCTCTTGACGTTCAGCGGCTGCGAAAGCTTGGACCCGTCGCGGTAGAGCGCATTAGCCTTGAGGCCCAGCGTCCAGGAGAGCCAGTAGCTGTTCTTGATGTCCTCGACGCTGGCTTCGTTGGGCAGGTTGATGGTCTTGCTGATGGCGCCGGAGATGAACGGCTGGGCGGCGGCCATCATGCGGATGTGGCCCTCGACTGGGATGAAGCGCTTGCCGATTTTGCCGCACTTGTTAGCGCAGTCGAAGACCGGGTAGTGCTCGCTCTTGAGATGCGGCGCGCCTTCGACGGTGCCGCGCCCGCAGACGACGTCGTTGGCGTCGGCGATCTGCTTGCCGGTGAAGCCGAGGCGCTTGAGGAGGTTGAAACCGGGCGCCTTCCACTCCTCCTCGGGAATGTCGAGCCGCTTGAGCGTCTCGGCCCCGACCGACCACGGTGAAAAGGCGAAGCCGATCTCGAAGACGCCGGGGAGGGATTCTTCGATGTGGGCGATTTCTTCGTCCGTGAAGCCGGCGAGCTTGAGGCTGTTCTGGTTGACGTGCGGGGCGTCGTGCAGCGTGAGGGTACCCATGACGTACTTGAGGATGTCGTGGACCTGCTCACCGGAGTAGCCGAGGTTGACGAGCGCGGGCCGGAGGGACTGGTTGGCGATCTTGAAGTACCCGCCGCCGGCGAGCTTTTTGAATTTGACGAGAGCGAAGTCGGGCTCCACTCCCGTCGTGTCGCAATCCATGAGGAGGCCGATGGTGCCGGTCGGAGCGATTACCGTGGTCTGGGCGTTGCGGTAGCCGTGGCGTTCGCCAAGCGAGAGGGCGCGGTCCCAGCACTCCTGTGCGGCCTTGACCAATTCCTTCGACGCCAGCGGATCCGAGTGGCTGAACTGGGAGAGGTCGATGCCGACGGGGCGGGTGTCGAGGGTTTCGTAGTCGCCCAGCTCCTTACGCTTGGCGGCGTTGTACTCGACGTCGTAGGCGGCGCGTCGGTGATTCCGCATGACCCGGAGCATGTCCGAGCGGTTCTCGTCGTATCCGGGGAAGGCGCCCAGCTCGGCGGCCATCTCGGCGCTGGCGGCGTAACTCTCGCCGGTGAGGATCGACGTCAGGGCGGCGCAGATCGCGCGGCCCCGTTCGCTGTCGTAGCCGATGCCGGCCTGCATGAGCATGGCGCCCAGGTTCGCGTAGCCGAGGCCGAGCGTGCGGAACTTGTACGAGAGGCGTGCGATCGCCTCGCTCGGGAAGCTGGCCATGAGGACCGAGACTTCCAGGACGATCGTCCAAATGCGGATCGCGTGCTTGTAGGCCTCGACGTCGAAGTGCTTGGCCTCGGCGTCGAAGAAGGTGAGGACGTTCAGGGAGGCGAGGTTGCAGGCGGTGTCGTCGAGGAACATGTATTCGGAGCAGTTGTGGACGGTGATTCCATTTGCTACGAACGAATGCGTTACCACTTCGGTCAGGTCGAAGACCTGGCGCTTCCCCATGGGGACGAGGGAGGCGACCCTGTCGTAGTTCCCGTCGGCCTGGGGGCGGGCGATGGCGAAGCTGACGGCGGCGGCCAGTTGCTCCAGCTTCCTGCTGGGGAGCAGGCCTACGAAGCGGCCAAAGGAACGGAGGCTGCCCGAGTCGATACGCAAGCCGTGGCGTCTGGTGGGTGCGTCCGCATCGGGCGCGGCGGTGTGTAGCGACTGCGCGAGTTGCGCACGCTCATCTCCCGTCCGCTCGGGCAAGCCTCCGCCGGTGTCGAAGGCTCCGCCTTCGTTGTCAGTCGAACCATTAGTCTGGATGGAGCTCTGGACGCCGAAGCCCAGGAGCAGCAGTTGCACGTCTTCGAGGAGTCCGCGGGAGTGGGACTTGAGCTCGATGCTGCCGCCGGCCACGACGCCGTCTGCGGTGAACAGGGCGCGCAGGAGGTGCTTTTGCGCCGCGAGGCCGGCGGTGAAGGCCTCGTCGGCGAGGCGGCGGCCGGTGCGCTCGACGCGGACGTAAGCCTTCAGGCGGGAGAGGAGGCGGCGGTTGGTAAGCGTGGCCGTCATGGTGTCGCCGCCGGCGTCCTCGTCGGCGTCGATCATGGAGCGGTTGACGTAGTCGTCGTTGTACGACTGCTCGCCCCAGTGGCCGCCGACGTAGGTGACGAATTGTTCAACCGCGTCCGCGGAGGGCGCGCATTTCTCGAGGTGGACGGCGGCGAGGTCGGAGTTGGCATCGGAGAGGAACAGGCCAAGGAGCTGGAAGAATCTGGGATCCTGCGGCTCGCCGACTTCCTGGACGGCGGCAGGCTTGCTGGGGAGGCGGACTTCGTCGCCGGCGTTGAGGTCTTTCGCCTCGACCCAGCCGCGCTGGCGGGTCCAGACCTTGTGGTCGGCGGTGAGCTTGACGTAGTACCCCCCCGCCGTGCGGAGCTCGAAGACTTCTTTCGTGCCCGTCGGGAACGCGCCGTCGGTGACGTGAATTTCCTGCCCCGCGAGGTTGGTGACGATGCGGCTGGGGAGGTGGATCATCTGGTCGATGCGGCGCCAGATGCCGCCGGGCGTGAGCACGCGGGTGTCGCCGGTGACGCAGGGGTTGGAGGCGTTGATCTTGCCGCTCTTGGGGCAGGTGTGCCACTGGTTGATCGTGTCGTCGTACTGGACGCCGGGGTCGGCGCAGCGCCAGGCGGCGAAGGCGATCTCCTCCCACAGCGCGCGGGCCTTGATGGTCTTGGCGACCTTGCCGTTGGTGCGCCAGGTGAGGACCCAGTCGCCGTCCTCCTCGACGGCCTTGAAGAAGCGGTTGGGGATGCGGACGGAGTTGTTGGAGTTCTGGCCGGAGACGGTGAGGTAGGCCTCGCCGTTGAAGTCGTAGTCGAGCTTGAGGCCGATGCGCTCGGCGATCTCGCGCTGCTCTTTGGGAAGGCGCTTAATGCCCTCGGCCATGGCGGCGACCTTCAGCTCCTCGCGGACCTTCCAGTTGACGAAATCCTCGACGTCGGGGTGATCGAGGTCGAGGCAGACCATCTTGGCGGCGCGGCGGGTGGTGCCGCCGCTCTTGATGGCGCCTGCGGCGCGGTCGCCGATCTTCAGGAACGACATGAGCCCGGACGACTTGCCGCCGCCGGAAAGGGGCTCGTTTTCCCCGCGCAATCTGGAGAAATTTGAGCCCGTACCCGATCCGTATTTGAAGAGGCGGGCCTCCCTCGTCCACAGGTCCATGATGCCGCCCTGGTTGACCAGGTCGTCGGTGACGGACTGGATGAAGCAGTTGTGGACGATGACGTTGTTGGAAAGGTATTGGCCGGAGGCGGTCTGGATGTCGTACACCTCCTGCACGCCGACGACTTCGACGCCGAGGACGGCGACTTCGCGGAGCGTGCGCGTTCGGATGGCGGTCGTCGGCTCGGCGGCGCGGCCGCCGGCGGAGCGCACGGCGGAGCGCTCTTCGGCTTCGACGTCCTTGACGGAGCGAAGGAGCTTCATGCCGCGTTCGAGGAATTCGACGCGGACCCACCGGCCGCCCATGCCGTCGGTGGCGGCGACCCAGACGAGGTGGTCGCCGGTGGCCTGGATCTCGGTGCCGCCTTCAATGCGGACGCGGAGGACGGTCTTGCGGCCGTTGGCCTTGACCGCGAGTACGCGCGTGGTGCCGGCGCCGTTGTCGGTGCCGTCGAGGACTTCCAGGCCGATCAGGTCCTGCTGGACGATCTTGCCGATTGGGACGAAGCCGGTCGGCGTGGAAACCGGCGCGTGCCACGGCTGGCAGGCGTGGGGCTGCGGGTGGGAGTAGGCGTCCTTGGCCTTGAGCAATTCGCCGGTGCGCGGGTCGCAGTAGTAGTGGCCCTGGCTGGGGCCGGTGATGCCATACGCGAAATTAAGTCCGGTGTTGAACCACTGCGGCGAGTTGGGCGCGCACATCTGGTGCAGCATCATGTAAGCCAGCTCGTCGTAGAACGCCTGGGCGTCGTCGGCGGTGTCGAAGTAGCCGTACTTTTCGCCCCAGTAGCGCCAGCAGCCGGCCAGGCGATGCACGACCTGCTTCACCGACTTTTCCGGCCCGGTGACGACGTTGCCGGCGGCGTCGCGATGATCCTTGCCGCTTTCGTCGAGCAGCGGCACCCCCGCCTTGCGGAAGTACTTGCTGACCATGATGTCGGTCGCGAGCTGCGACCACGATTTGGGGATCTCGGCGTCAGGCATCTCGAACACGACGCTCCCGTCCGGGTTGGTAATCCGGCTGGTCCGCTTCTCGTACTCGACCGTGCTCAGCGCGTCCTGACCCGGCTTGGTAAAGCGGCGTGCGATTTTCATTTTCCG